>ENA-UOOR01000137-UOOR01000137.1-fermentation-metagenome-genome-assembly--contig:-NODE-137-length-105179-cov-11.483144_pt1 | contig 105179 bp, 71 predicted proteins | sample MGYA00245780_ERZ724029 | MGnify/ENA primary metagenome ERZ724029 (study PRJEB28704, sample SAMN03018315) | fermentation metagenome | biome: anthropogenic terrestrial biome; feature: soil...
AAAGCAGCGATTGCTTTCCCTCTGTCGACAAAATCACATCACCCCGGAGGAGACACTGATTGAGGGTTGTAACCACGGGAAGTTGTTGCGTGCATGAAATTCCAGTACCCAAAGCCACATATGCATCGTCGAAAAAGAACCAGGATTTACGGGCAATCAATGGATCGTGCGGACTTTTAAAGTCGAAAGTTGCAGCCCCATAGACTCCGTCGGTGACTGCTCCCACAAAATGGGTCTGTCCAAGTTTCTGAACCTGATCAGGATCGGGTAATGTTTCCTTTTGCATGATGGTGGCACCCGGTATCATCTGATAATCAAAAACAGGGAAGATGTCATAATACTCATCGCCAGTGCGTGAAATATGATTGGCTCCGTCGCCCCTGTGGTGGTTTAACAGTCCTTCGCTATTGTAAGGGACCTCCATGTTGTGTGTGCGGATGGAATACATCCTCACCGAGGTGAACCAATCCGGACGTTGAAACGTAAAGTGTTCCGTATTCCAGAAGAAAGTGGCATGCGAAAGAGTCGGTTTAATTCCTTTGTTCCGTATATCTGCAATCTCCTGTAATTCTGTTCTTCTGTAGTTCGTTGTTTTGAGGAGGTTTTCAGCACTCTTCGCGCTGTAAGGGCGCAAATCTCCCCGTCGGCTTATGCTTCTGTTTTTCTTGCCCGCATCGGGATACTTTCCAAAAACAGATGTCTTGCATATGCCATCTAAATAATAGTCCACCAGCTTTTCAATCTTCTCACCCGAAAAAGCGTAACCGGTACCGGCTGTATAGACTGCCCATTCAATAAAAGCATTGGCATAATCCATTCCATAGGAAAGTGTATTGTTTACGCCGTCGGTCCTGTGATGAAAACTATTGTCGTATTGTATTCCACGACCGCCAGACGAGCGATTGGAGAATCCGCCTTCATGCTGTTTGAAGGTATATCCGTATTCTCTACCGATCCATTCTACTGATTTTATCTCATTTTCAATCACCTTGATTACCTCTTTGAATGTCTCGCTATCACCCGTGAACAACATATTTTTTGCCTGTATACCGGCGATTTTGATCCTGTCGCCACCCGGTCGTGCTCCTGGTCCGTCGATGTGCGCACGCCCGATGATCGGTTGTCCCTTCTCCACCAGATCCTCCGGTAACTCATCGCCAATAAGCAACATCAGGTTCACCAGATTGGTGGGAGTGCCTACTTGATTGTGCCACCAGTTTTCGCAGATATAATCGTTATCTACCCAATGCTTGAATGCCAGTGTGATGGCATGCTTTGCTCTTTTGCTTTTATAAAAAGCGGATCCCTTTTTTTTGTATGCTCTGGCCATTGTAACCATATTGGCTGCATGTTCACTGTGTTGAAAGCCTTCATTCGACACATCTTCATAGTCGATATGTGACCATGTCCCATCGGGATTGATGGTGTTCACCATCATCTCAACTGCCTTGTCTTGAATATTCTGTTCCAGAAGGTTGGCAATGACCCTTTTTTTGATCACTTCGAAATCTGAAGCAGTAGCCTGGCTGGTATGAAAGGCCAAGAGAAAGACTAAAAAAGCCAGTTTTATGCATATTTTTTTCATTGTCGCCCCGTATTTATTTGTTCATGATGGTAATCTGGTTTTCTCCTTTCAAGCTAGGATTTTTCTGGGTAAAAACAATTCTTGTTACGCCATTGGGCCAATAACGCTTCAGTCCGTTGTCGGTTACCGGAATCAATTCAATTGCCGGATCTGTTGTTTTGGCATTGTAGGTCAATTCCAGCGTGTAATCTTCCCCCTGAAGTGTTAGCGTTCCGGGTTTATTTTGCGATACTTTACAGTAAGTGACAAAGTTCAACGTGGAGGAATTTTCTGGCATATGACTGAACACATATTGATCTTTGATGATAAACCGTTTACCCCTGTCGAGTTGGTAGGAACGCTCCCATTTGTTTATGCCGGCCTCTTTTGGATAAGCTGCTGCAATATCGGTTGAAAATTTAACTCGTTTTTTGTCGGCACTGAATTGTCCATTGGTTGCTTTATAATTTCTTCCGGCAAGTTGATCATAACCGTTTATTTTTGGCAGATTATGGAACTGTGATTGCATGGTCCATATTTCATAACGGGTACTACTGAATGTTTTTGCGGTATATGTTTCTCTACCCAAGTCAATCAGGCAGGGTTTGCCATAAATATAAAGCACGCATGAACCCAGGTCGTTGTGGTTGTGGCTTTCGGCATTGTGCCCTCCTTTCGCTGCAAAAAAGAATCCATCGGAGCTACCTGCTTTGTCTCTTCCTCCTGCAACTTCGGTTTCGGGCAACCAAAAATCACCAACCAGCGCTTCCTCAGCCTCTGCATTTTTAATCTCATCCAGATAAAGAAGCTGCATGATCTGTTCATCGGGTTTCTCTCCTGGTTTTTTCTCTCCCCATCCCTGTTTGTTTGCAAGGAAGGCGCCAAATTTCTGCATCACCGGATCACCTGTGTCTTTACCGTAGTGGTAAATTATAGAAGCTCTTCCTCCGGTTGTTGCATCCGCATCGGCAAAATTGATGAAATAGGGATATGCAATATATGCTTTGTAAATATAGCTTCCCATGTTTTTAATCAATTGATTATTATATACATCAAACTTTCCGCCAGTCGCTCTCTTCAACAAGTCGAGACATTGATACAACGATGCTCCCGCTCTTCCCCAGTAGGAGGGACCTTCATCACATCCACCATCGTTGGGATAGCCATTGACAAAGACATCAAGCGAACGGATCACCTTTTCAACATTTTTGATTTTCTTTTGCTGATCATCTTCCAAAATCAGTATGGCTGTGAGCATATTGTGGTTGGTCCATGGATTCCAGTTGTTTACCGACCGTGAACCAAATCCCATCCACCAGAAGTCTTCCCGCTCATAATACGGAATTACTGCCTTGTTCATGATCTCCTGCTTCAGTCGTTGTGATATTAAGGGATGTATTTTATCAAACTCATCTTTGAAAAGAAACCATGTCCAGGATAGTACATTGGCAATTTCACCCACACCCAGGTCAATCACCGGTTCGTTCACATCGGGTAGGCCGTGTTTTGCTTTTTGGGCTGTCAGGTGAGCTGACCAACCCCACCATGTCTGTTCACTGTAATACCAGACACCATTCACAATCTGGTCGGTGAACCTTCCTTTTCCTTCTGCCAGTTCACCCATTACCAGTGCCTGGAGAGCCCCGCTGGGTGCTGAGTATGCCCCTTGTCTGCGGTCGCCCGATCTGATAATCTCCAGATAATCGGTCGCTTTTACTGCTGGCCAGTTGTAATCCAGATATTTCTCTGCAGCTTCAATATATTGCTGCCTGATGGTAGCGGGAAGATTGTTCCAAAATTTTCTATCGGCGTAATCAGGAAATCCAATTTCTGAGAAATCCTTTATAAGGGCCTCCGACAATCCAATTTTTTTAGATTCTGCCTGGAGGATATCTCTTTTTTCATAAGAAAAAGCATGGGTTGAAATAACCAATACCATTACCAAGAACAGTTCTTTTTTCATCTTATTCATATTTAAGTTTTTCTATACATGGTTCATTCATGAATGACGAGCATTCTTAGAGCGGAACAATTACATTCCACTTTTTTCCCTTTTGATCTGTTACGCTCACTTTAATTCCTTCTGGGGATTCAGAAGTGATTTCAGCCCGTATACCTGTTTCAACCTTTTCGGAAGGGAATAAAAGCCATACAAGCCTACTATCTGATTTGATCTGCGTTGTATACACGGAAGCCACATTGGGTTCAAACTTATTGTATTCTTTGCTGTACCATCCCTGAATTTCAGGCTTTTCCTGCCCTTCAATAAAATTAATCTCCCATTTCTGACTACCGACAGGGACAATTTGCAGGTTACCCCTGTCATTTTCGGTGTATACGTTATTTCCATTTACAGCCACCTTGCAGGTTGGGTGCCAGTGCCATAGTGCCTCTATCTTCCGGGGCCTGTCAGTTTTAATTTCATCGACTACAATCCAAAAGTCACCACGTGAATAGTAAAGGTGGCGTGTGTGTTTCAGTTTGCCTTCGAGTCCCGGAAAAGTGTCGAACGATCCTTTGGCATAGTCATAGGAATCTGTTATTTTCCACTGTTCTGTAGAAAGAGGTTCTTCAGCAAGTAGCGGACCTGCTCCTTGTCCTTTTTGGTCGAAAAGAAGGACGTTGTGTCCCTGACTTCCCCGTGCGTAGGGAGTGAATTTGTCCGCTACTTCTCCTGTATAAGCAAATCGGCCTGCATCCACAAGGAGATCGCGTCCATAGGCAGAAACGGAGATATGAAGCTTGTCTTTGTGCTGATGGCCACTTCCCCACGGGCCGATGTCGAAAAACGACCAATGTGCATCTTTGTCAAATCCGCTCCGGGAGATCAACTGCCCTGCCCACGGGAAGAGGTAAGAAGGGCCGTCAGTGGGTTTTATTCCTGATATCCCATTAGTTACGATATATTCCCATTCTGGATTATTATATGTTTGAGCTCCTTTCAGGATCAGGGACCGATCGCTACCCAGGTCGCCGTCATTATTCAGAATCCGGTTACCATCGGGTCGTACGGCATGGGCGATATATGCATACATCGCTTCAATAGTCCTGTTAAAAAAGAGAGGCAGGGGTTTTCCGGCCCGATCACATATCTCTTTGAACAGTTCAAAATTGCTCAGTGAAACATTGTGATAATGAGATGCCAGCTCGGTTTGTACGCCATCGGGGTAAACCTGATTTTTCATACTTTCCGCCATGACATCGATGGAGTAATTCAGCCATTCCGCTGCATCTTTGTACTCCGGAAAGTTTGTAGCGACGGTCGCCAACGCCGATATTTCCATGGTAAGCCAGTTGTTGCCGCCGTGAAAATGACGATTGTAGTGTGCGTGATCGGGAATGCTGCTTAACATCAACAGACGGGTTGAGGGTTGCAGGTATTCACTGTGCAGCAAACCATAGAAAATCCGGGACCAGACCTTTGAACGAAAACTCACTTCAAGGCCTCTCCACACAGCGTCACTTCCCTTCACGCCGGGGTAAGGCATGCTTTTGATGATAAAATCACGCAGGAACTCGTCCACATAGATGGCATATTTGGGATTACCGGTCTCGAGATAAACGTCAAAGACATGATTTAACTGGCTGTGCCGATTAGAAAGCCATGCCCATTCCCGATCGTTATTCGGGCCCTTGTAATGCCAGTCACGGTGGCCGTCTTCTCCCCAAGGGACAACACCCCTTACATTCTGTATGACAAAAATATTATTGAGAACGGAATCGGCTTCAGCCTCCGTCTTTTCGGAGAGAGTCGGCATTTTTTTCCTTAAATGCTGCGCATGAATACTCTTTTGATAATATTCCAGGAGGAGGGTACAAGCTGCTGGAATATTTTTCGATGCAACGGCTTCTTTTACCTGTTCCATGCCTGGGTAATTGAGATTCAGCTCTCCCAGCATTTTTTTCATCTCTTCGGGATACGCAATGCAGACATCTTCCACTGTTTTAATATCGCGCCAACCCTGAGCATATACTTTTCCTGAGACAGTCAGAAATAGGAGGGATATAAGTAACAATAAGGTTTTTCTCATGACTAATTAATCTGAATAGGTTTTTCGAAATCGTTTTTCATCTCATACGGGAGTTGCCATACATTTCCTTTGAAATCACCAAAGTAAAGTTGTGACTTACTGAAATGATGAGCATCACCGTCTGACCAGAAGAAACAGAAAGGAGCTTTGAAGTGTAAGGGGCGACGTATATATGAGTGGTTGAAGCGACTTTCTGAAGTGACTGTTCTCTTCTTTCTCCAGCTAATACCTTTATCTGTGGAAGACCAGATCTCCACCTCTCCGCCGACGCCCCAATTTTGCGGGCCGGTAGCGGTGGGTGCTACAATATTCCATTCGTTGTTTGAAATATACAAACTACCCATGTCGTAGTTGTGATCAGATTCTGTGATCAGATGAGTACGCCATTCTTTGCCATTCCAGTGTGTGATGCACCATTCGTAGGGAGCACTTACAGGTCCCGGTTCATGGCCGTTACTTCTGATATAGAGACAGATTGGATTTCCTTTTTTATCGAAATCCATATCTTTCACATACACATTCTTGTGCTTTGACTGATAATCGATTACCAATGCTGTGTTCTCTTTTTGCAACAACGGGATCGTGAGGTTTCTTTTTTGTGCATCGTTCCACGTCTTACCCAGATCGGAGGTCTCTATATAATAGAGATCTGTTCTTTTGTCTACGTTTCCGTTGGGATGGCGATTGAAGAAAGTACCCAACTTCCGGTTATGATAAAGTCCACTCACCTGGTAATGGCCCGCCTGTTCTCCTCCTTTTTGCGGTATGGCAGCAAGCAGCTGATCTTCCGACCAGTGAATGCCATCGGTACTGGTCTCGAAGTAAAGTAATCTGTTTCCCTTATACTTTGTGAAAAAGTGGAAATAGCCCAGACCTGTGTTCCAGGGCTGTGGATAGGTCATCTCTTCTGTGCTTATTTCGTCGAAGCTATCGATATTGTACGGGAGTTTGCTCCTGTATTTGAATCCGGGGCGCTTCTGTCCGCGCCCGCTGATGAATACCCAGATATACCCCTCATCGTCTATCATCAAGGAAGGATTATCGTGTGGATCATTCACTCCCTTCTTGTCATATACTACAGTAGGTCTCGCTACCATGCCGGTTTTATGGTCGAAATATCCGATCATGCAAAGCAGATAACGTTCTGTTTCGCCAGTGGTACCACCATATACGAAGAAGGTCTTGTTGGCTTTGGCGGAATACACTGCCAAAGGCATGTGTTTGGCAGTGTAGGTAGATAAAGCCCCCGAGTATTTATCGCCGTCTTCATATTTTTGATTGAGTTCAAACCAGATGCCTTTGTATCCGTCAAATTTTGTGTTATTAAAATTTGACTGGCTGTGGACGATAGTTGCGATACTCCACAAAAAGAGTAAAATAAGGGATAACCGGGTTTTCATTGCAGATCAATTTATTCCAGATCTCTCTTGCGTTTCAATGCTTCGAGGAAATAATAGTCTGCGTAGTTCAGGGGGACATCAACCTCAGAGTTGTGTGGCAGGCTCCCAACAGAATGCATCAGCAGGAAATCACCGTTTTCGCCCAGTGGAGCACGGTATGCCGGGCTTGCAAGCGAAGCGACAATTGTGTCGGCCCATGCCTTATAATCCATTTTATCGGAATAGGTTGACAGTTCATACAGGGCAGAAGCCAGGATAGCTCCAGCAGAAGCATCGCGGTATGTATCCGGGATATCGGGTGCATCATAATCCCAATAGGGAACACCATCTTCGGGATAATTGGGATGATTGGCGATAAGATTTAGTGCATTCTCTGCCTGATCCAGATATTTCTGGTCTTTTGTTTCCCTATAGCAGAGAATGTACCCATAAATGCCCCAAGATTGGCCTCTAGCCCAGGCACTCTCATCGGAATATCCCTGATGGGTATTTCTGTGTCTGACGCTACCGTCACTTTTGCTGTAATCGATCACGTGCCAGGTACTGTAATCAGGACGGTAATGGTTCTTGATGGTATTGTCGGCATGGGTAACAGCGATGTGATAAAAAGAGGAGTCGCCGGAGAGTTTTGTTGCTTCGAACAGAAGTTCCAGGTTCATCATGTTATCGATAATCACCGGGCACTCCCAGTCTTTCGATTTGTTGGCATTCCATGACTGGATAATACCAGCTTCGGGGATATAGCGGGTTGAGAGTGATTTGGCTGCATTTAAAATAACATCCTTGTATTCTTCTGTTCCGGCTAGACGAAGACCGTTCCCATAGCTGCAGTAGATCATAAATCCCACATCATGGTTGCCTGTAAAGTATTGAATTGTATCCAGTGCTTCTGTATATTTTACGGCCATTGTTTTCCATTTCTCATCACCTGTTAATTCGTAGATATACCAGAGACTTCCCGGAAAGAAGCCCGAAGTCCATTCCTGTGGACGGATATATTTCATTTTCCCCTCAATAAATGATTTGGGATTGACGATACTTGCCGAGTCTTCCACTTTATCGAGCATCAACCCATACTGTTCTGCAGCAAAAGAAATATTTTCTTCCATGAAAAGAGCGCTGTCCTGATTTTTTTGTTGGGCGTTTGTGCAAGATTGCGTTGTAAACAGGATGGAAATAGTTAAAATGCACAGAGATAGTAATTTTTTCATTTTTCTTGTTTTTGATTTTTCTTGTTTATTCTTGTTTAATTTTCTGACAGTCTTATCCGGATGCTGGTTTTGTTATTTTCTATGGTCCAGGCAGGTATTCTTAATTCAATCCGTTTTAAACCTGCTATTTGTCTGTCTAACTTTAAAGGCGCCGGATCGAGTGAGACCACGGACATGGATAAACCGGGGTGTGAGAGATTTTCTATCTTCAGACTTTTGTTGTCTTGTCTGAGAATGGCTCCCTCTTTTGTTAGTTCAACATCGGCCGTAGTCATCAATTGCCAGGTGATAAGCTTTGCGGAATCCGACGCTTCAATCATATCTTCCACGGTAAGAGAAACCGGTGAATCTTTCCTGAATTTTCTTTGTGCACTCTTGAGCAGGCCATGGAACGCCGGCGTTAGTTCGAAGGTTGCTTCTGGATTATTTCCGTTTTTGAAATCCGTTATGGTGGCTAATCCGTCTACTGCGTGAAGTTCATCATTTACGGTGAGTGTACTGTGACCAAAGTTGTTTTTGGTCAGCAAAGTCCATCGTTCACATTCCTGACATTTGCCCCACAAATCAAATCCTGTCTGTTCCAGTTCGTTGTAATCCTGGTTGCCCGGATCAACAACCCAGCGGACGCCGTTCAGTTCGAAAATAAATGATCCTCCATCCATGTTGCCGTGGTTTACAGTACCCCGACCACCTTTTCCGCCAAAATAATACTGATGCGGATCATTGCTTTCGCCGGTGAAAATCACGACCGGATTTGCTCCCTCTCCTTTCCAGGAAGAAGGGATCTGTATGTCTTCTTTTTCTCTGTATTGTGAAATCCATACCAGGGCCGATCCGTCCAGACGACCCAGTCTGCTCATTTGATCAACAGGCATCAGAAATCGCTCTTTCTCGAAAAAAGCTTTGTTTCCCGTCTTACTGGCAAACCAGGCGAGTGTGGCGTCACCATTCGCTCCTCTTTTATCGCCGCAGTCGGCAAAATTATAATACCAACCCGAAGGAGCGTTGCTCAATACCCGGAACAGGGCACTTTCTTTAAATCCAGGATAATCACTGTGTCCGAAATCCGTTCCAAAAGCACTCTCCAGCATGGCAATGGTAATGACCGAAAAGCTGGTACCATATCCCCAGTAGGTAGATCCTTCCGGATAGACCCCGTCGGGCATATATTCAACCAGAGAATGAGGAATCCCGTCCAATGCCCTTGAGATAGTTTTGCTTGCCAGCTCGGGATCTCTCTCAGCAATTGCGATGGAGGCGGCAATCATACCTCCGTTACAAACCTGGTTCCAGTTGTTGTTACCGTAAGCCCAGCTCGGATTTTTTCCATTTTTGGGCCAACTGGGTTTGATTCCTTTTTCGATCAGAGATTGTATCGCCAGCTCCTCGGTTGTTTTTGGCAAATCGCCCATTGTCCAGTCGAGTGCCAGTGCTACGGCCAGGGACATCTCTGCCACATCGAGATAGTGAGAGGGATTCCAATCCTTGAAATTACAAACGGCCACCATCTCATCGTTCAGCCTCTTCAACACTGCTGGATCTTTTTCCATGCGATAAACCATACCCAGCATATTTACCCTGTACAGCATTTCGCGGGAAACGCTGAGCAGTCTCTTACCGATTTGAATTCTTTCGAGCAACGGTTTATTGTGAATGGATGCTGCATTTAGCTTAATGGCCTCGTACATATTTCTGACCACCGGATCGGATTTTATTTTTTTCTTGAGATCCTTTTCAATGGATGTATTCAACACCAGCCTTGGGTGTGATTTTCTTAAATTTTGCTGCAGATACCTTCGGTTAAACGGGTTCTCCAGTTTGGGTATGCTATCCCCTTTTGTTTGTTGTGCGGTAAGCATCGTAGCGTTTCCCTGCCAGATGCACAGAAATACAATGAGTACTGCGAGCAGTTTAGGGTAAAGATATGTTTTCATACGACGGTTGTTTAAAGATTATATTGTATCATTTTTTTGTGATTATTCTCAGTTATTTCCAGCATCACCTCAGATAAAGGTTTATTTTCTGACTCACCGATAATTCTTACTTTTATATCAGGTTTTCCGTTTTTATAGGGAACCAATATAGAGACATACCGTATTAACGGGTTATTGCTGGTTTTCTTGACATTGAAACAAAAGGCAGGCCGGGATTCTTTGAGGGTATATTCATGTGAGACCCATCCTTCTTCTTCCCGAAAATCCATTTTGTTCTGGTTGTTAGTGGTTTGCAAATACAGGTTCCACCCTTCCTGATAATTGGTCTCTACCGAGAAGTTCTTCTTGTCAGTAAGTGGTTTACACGGAGCTAGCTGGAAATGTAATCCTACGTCACCTGTTGCGGCACCGTATGCTTCATCTATCATCACAAAATATCTCTTGTCGATAAACAGCAGGGAACGTCGATGCGTCAGGTCATCGTAGCTTTTGTTCTCGACGACCAAAATATCCAGATTCTTATTGGTGTCCCAGTAGAGAAGTGTAGGTGCATATGCTGAGTTCCGGTCGTTTAACGTAATGGTCTGATGTACCTTTGTCTGCCTGAACCAGGCTCTTCCTTCCGGGTTACCGCTGTAAATATAACTACCAGCATCAGGCATCAGAATTCTTCCGCCTGCATACAGACCAAAAGTCCCATTGTCAGGTTGAGAATGTCCTCCTCCATTGGGCCCGCATTTCAGAGCCAGGAAGATGGCATCCGGACTCCATCCGCTTCTCATCGAGTATAACCCGCTTTCGGGGAGGGCAAAAGCTGTTTCATCGGGAGCTTTCCCGTTGGTCCCGTTGGTTGCCATGTATAAAAAGTCTTCTCTGTTGAAAAGCTTCGACCAGGTCATAAATTGATCATTATATTGTCCCGGATTTCCGGTCCAGGCATCTCCAAACTGTACTATAGTACCATCCGGATGGCACAGTTTCATCGGTACCTCACACATTTTTTCTATTTTTTCCACGTAACTACGCTGAAAAGCATCCTCTATCCCGTTCATCCTGGCCAGTTCATAGCTCTTCATGAACCAGCTGATGCATCCCACATGATATCCCATCGCCAGCTCTCGCTGATGTCCGTCAGAATACACTTGTTTGTCAATTTCGATATTGAATCTTCTGAAAGCTTCTTCTCTCCATGATTTTGCCTCCTTGAATTCAGGAAAGAGTATGGCAATGGCTGCCAGCCCCTCTGCTTCCATCAAGGCCCAGTTGCTGTTGGTGGTGTATTTGGTCATCAGAAACGAGGCATGATCATGCAGGCTATTCAGAAAAGTAATCAACACTTGCGGGGTAAATGAGGGTGAATCAATAAATCGCTGATACAGTTCGCACCAGCTGTTCCCTCGTATACCTGCTTCAATGGAGCGCCAGGCATATCTGTGCGTTTCATCGTTGGGATTTTTTTTCACCCAGTCGATCAGTTGCTCACCCCAGGCCTTCGCATATTGCTCATCGGCGGTATGCCAGTAAACCCTCCCCATGGCATTCCAGAAATTCATCCTGTTTAATTGCCAGACCCATTCGTTATCGGGAACAGGGCGTGTTCCCCAATCAATGTCGTCTCCGCAGAAAAAACGAGGATATGCCGGTTGTCCAACAAAGATGTGTTTCAGTGCGTCATCTGCCAATGCAAAATCTGCTTTAGATGCGATGTTTCCCAGACTATGAGCTTTGTCGTCCCTCTTAATTCGGTGGTACACATTTTCTCTCGACCGGAAGTAGGCCAACAGTGCTTCTTCCTGCTTTGCGCTGTCTGTAATTTTTTGAATGCTGCTAATCGATGTTCTTTCGATATCCAAGTTCTCCAGCAAACGTGCCACTGCCACGTTATCGCTTTGTGGATTTCCTTTTTCCTGTCCGAAAGCAATCAGAAAAAAAAGTTGACACCATATCAGCAGATATAACCTGTTCATGATTACTTTAATTTAAGCATTTCGCTTCCTGCCAAGAGGAAGGCTCCCGTACCATATACTTCCCAGCTATCCTCGCTGAAGTTCTTTCGTGGATCGGCACCAATTGGTTGCACCCATCCTACACGCCCCTCTTCGTTGACGCATCTGTTCAATGCAGTCCAGCATTTTTCCACAGCCGGTTTATATGTTTCTCTATCCAGCAAACCGTTGTTGATACCCCATGCGAAAGCGTAACAGAAAAAACCCGACCCGCTCACTTCACCTCCCGGATACGATCGAGGGTCGAGCAAACTGGCACGCCACAAACCATCTTCCTGTTGAAGGGACAGAATGCGTTCGGCCATCTCTTTGAAAAGAGTCTCATAAAATGGACGTTCCGGATAATCGGCCGGCAATTCCTGTAATATTCGAGCCAGTCCTCCCATGACCCAACCATTGCCACGAGACCAGAAGATGCGTTTTCCGTTTGCTTCCCAACGGTCGTTCCCGTCGCCTTTAATCACATAATTCAGGTCACGGGCAAAAAGCTTCTCCTCTTTGTTATATAATAAGTTATAGCATTCCTTAAAGTAGGTGTCGTTCGCTTTTGCATACTTGTCATCGCCTGTCACATTGGCCATCTTCACAAGTACCGGGGGACCCATAAATAGCGCATCGCACCACCACCATTTGATGACCTGTATGCCTTTGTAGGGATAGGGATTGTTCAATAATATCTCAAGCGTATCCAGGGTGGGGCGGAGCATGTCTTCCCGTTTTTCAATCCGGTAGAGGTCGACATAGGTTTGACAAATGGCAATGTCGTCCGCATGATACCAGCGCCTGTAAGGTAGCCATTGCGTGGAGTCCTCTCCCATGACCATCATGGCTTCGTAAATCGTTTGAGATTTTGTGGCTTCCCATGTGGCAAACATTCCTGCATAAAAGGCTGCATTTGTCCAGTCGTTTTGGGCATGCTTTGGATGTTTTATCTGCCATTCTGCAGTTTTGAGCATGATTTCCCTGATCGCTTCAGGTTTGAGAACCGGATTGGCATTGCTGCCAAATGACTGGAAGACGAAATAAAAGATACTTCCAAAAAGAAAAAGAAATTCCTTTTTCATATATTTTTGAATAAAAGTTATAAAATAATTCCGTAGCACGGTGAAATATAGTGAATGAGTTTGATGATAATAATCCCTTTGAGTCTGAAATACTCCGTAGTCTTACCCTCAATGCATGAAAGTTGTTGAACAGATTAATTTAAATACACTAACTCAAAAAGATAATCCCTCTCACTATTTGTCTCTACTTGTTTTATTTTTATGTCAGGATATTTTAATGAAGCTATCTGAGATAGTTTTTTTATACTTGACAGATCAATCGGTTTTATTTGTGTATGTTGCCATGGAAGGCCTTCTGCGTATGGAAGCAACCATAGAAAGCCCTTTTTAATGCTTTTTCCGTTGGGAGTCATATAATTCCACAAATCAATGTTGACATTTTCTGCCAATAGGGCTAATTCAAAAAAACCCATCAAGTTCATAACTGAGTAGTTCCACGAGAGTGTTCTTGCTAATTCATGAGGCTGACTTCCATCCTCAGCAAGCTGATTATCAATGCGTTTTTGGGTCTGACTTCTTAGGATATTTGCTGCTAGCTCCTTTTGGTCAGTAAATAAGGCCATGGCCACAGTTTGCACATCATAGTAAGTGCCATGATTGTTGTGTTCGTCTGCCTCGTCCAGTCCAATTGGACTGGTTATCATCCAGTTGAGGAATTTTTTGAACCATATTTGAATGCCTTCATAAGTATCTTTTGGTAAATGACCTGTTGTTTTCAAAATCTGAATACCATCGATCAAATATACCAACGAGCGGGTGTCGATCAATCCGATTCCTCTACCTTCTGTGCGACCGGGTATTGACTGTCCATAGTTAAGATGAGGATTCATACGAGTTTTCTCATCTAAGAACCAGGTATGGAGAATATCCACTGCTTTATCGGCGTATTTTTTATTTCCTGTAAAATATTCGGAGAGTGAAAGTAAAAACAGATCGCTACATACCGATTTGAAAAACTCAGCATCCTGTATTTTATATCGCTCGGGATTGACAATGCCGTCTCTTCGGATGTAAGGTAATCCGTTACTTTTTGTTGAATCCGGCCACCAATAAGGACCAACGCTCATATAGTCTCTTTTGTCTCCACTTGGTGGTGTTTTGGTTTTGTATGTCACGGAAAAAGATTCATGATTCATTGCTTCATCAGCAGAGGATAAAACAAAGGACAAGAGAAGTTGTAACTCTTTGTCACCCTCTTTTATTTTTTCTTTATTTTTAGCGATGAAGACATTATCTAAAAGAAATGTGGAGGGTAAGACCCCTTCTTGTGCGTAAGTATCGATGCACATGAGTAACAATATAGCACCCCAAAAAAACGTAGATTTTACCTTCATATTGATTGTTACTAAATAGTGAGATTTATTTACATGTACAAATACTTTTTACCGAGTATGGCAGGTTTCAACCCATACGCCTGCTTCTTCTTTTTAAGATTAGGATAGATTGTCTGGCTCCAGCCATGCTGAGTCCTTTGAAATTGAGGCCGTATATAAAGTGACTGTATTTCACATTACACAAATGTCTACCTCGTACTCCATACTCCACCGCCGTTTGGGAAAAAAAGCCATAACTAGCAATAGTTATGGCTTTTTTATTGATATTACATAAGTACAGGTGAGTAAACTTCCATCACAACACCTCTGTCCCTGAGCACCAACACATCGCTTGCTTCATATACATGGGCACCATCAGAAACTGTGTAGTTCAGCACGATGCCATCCCTTTCCTTGTTTCCCCAGCTATATTTCTTCGACTGGAATTCACCCGTTCCGCTAATTGTGTACGGGGAATCACTGGGTCCTGACACGGTGCAGGAATTACCATTGAAGGTGAGAATCAAATTAAGGGAGTTTTCCATTATTGCCGACTGGAAAAAAGTATTGATAGAAACCTGATATCTCCCTGATGTAATTAGCTTCAAGGTCGGATATTTTTCCACATACTTTTCAGTGTTGTAGCTGGTACTTTCTACCACAGCGCCGCTAAGATCTTTCACCTGGCTGGTGCCGTATCGAAAATAGGTGCCGTGATACTCGTTAATATATTTCACAGCAAACATGGTGAAATTTTTCGGTGCCACGTTCCATTGAGAAGCATCGCGAGGATCAGCATTTGGATTGGGTGATTGTCCCACCAGAAGTGTATCCACATCACTGGAGCTTAGCAGTCTGACAGGAACAACATACGTGTTTTTAATTGCTTCAGGGTCATTGAAAAAGGCATCAGTCAACTGAACCTCGATTCCCCCGTTCATTTTTCCCTTGGGGACAATTATTTTGTTGTCGCTTAGACTGTAGTAATTCTCAGGCATGGCTTTAATTTGATCACCCCCTGCAGAAAATAAGATGTCATTGCATAAACTGTTATCAACCTGTATATTGAATTTACGGTCTTTTTCATTGGCGTACACACCTCCAATGCCGGCTGATATCAGAAATTTATGTTCGTTGTCATTGGAATTGTCGTAGATATAATCTCCTAGTATCAGGGTCCTCACAGGGAATTGATAGGGGAAGTAACCTGATGTGTATTCATAATCAGGATGATCTATGTCGAAGTTCTTACAGGATGTAAGACCTGCAATTAAAAGAACCGACAGGAATACTATTTTCTTCATTGTTTTATTTTTTTTAAAAGTTTTACCATCCGGCATTCTGAATTATTCCGAATTTTACCACATCATTATTGGGAATTGGACCGTAGTGCATATACTCGTTATCATATGCCCGCTCCTCTACTGTAAAGTAGGAGTAGGATCCTTGATTAATATGCACTCCTTTAACGGCTTCCGTCAGATCCTTTTTCCATCTTCGCAGGTCCCAAAAACGGAATCCTTCAAAACAGAGTTCAAGCCTTCTCTCATTCTGTATCAGTGCACGCATGGTTTCCTTATCGGAGATTGAAAGCAGATAAGTATCAGGCTGCTTGATACCGGCTCTTTTACGGATTGCAGCGATGACATCTTTTGCGGTATAACCATAATCACTATTTACCGGTCCCCATGTTTCGTTGGCCGCTTCGGCGTAATTAAGAAACATTTCGGTATATCTGATGTGTGTATTAAAATGCTTCTGATCGGATGCGGAAGTGGGGTTTGCGTTCACATCTTCCCTGAGGAGCTTTTTCAGATAATAACCTGTTCTTGTAGAGTTTGATACTGAATCCACGGCATTTACACCGCCACCTATGCCTGTTTTGATGGTGCTACCTTTGTATTTGCTGCCATCATAGATGATGTATAGATCCAACCTGGGATCTCTGTTTGCATAAGGGGAGGAAGGGTTGTATCCCGATTCAGGATGGGTAATCGGATATCCGGTGACCGTGGGAAATGCATCTACCAGGTTTTGTGAGGGATTAATCTCGCCGTTCCCATACAATGAAGGAGGGAAGTTGTCGACTTCTTTTGCTCTATTTGTATAAATAGGTCTTCTCCACATCATTTCCGGTATATCTTTCTTGTCGCCGCTATTCAAATCCGCATTATCAATTTGTGCCTTCAGATAAAACTGATGTCCTTTCGGGTCTAAACCAGCAACTCCACCGATATCATCCAACAATGCTGCATGATAATCGGCCGCTTTCTTCCATAAAGTTGCGTCATTGTTGGGGTTGAAAGCAGGGCTTGCTACCAGGAGAGCCAGACGGGCTTTCATTGCATTGACATGTCTACCGCTCATCCTCTGTTTGGTATAATCACCAAACACAGTGTTGTATTGATCGATATTCGATATGTCACTGAAAATAGAAGACAAGTCAGAAAGGCTGTTTTGATTTCCATAATCCAGAGGAATGTATTTCAAAGCTTCATCCAGGTCTGCATAGATGCTGTTGATATACTCATCCAAAGGGGATCTTGATTTACTGAAATCGGCTTCTCCGACGGGGTAGCTGTCCAATACCTGCAATCCCAGCAATTGACCGTTGGGATCCATGCCCCCGTGATTCCGCAGCAGGTAATATTTAAAGAGACCTCTTAAAGCATAAGCTTCTCCCGTTAACCTGCGGATGTATAAATCATTCAGTTCTTCATCGGTCCATTTCCAGGGTACGTCATTCACGATTGTCAGGAATTCATTGATGTAAGTGATAGCCCTGTTCGAGTTAGTCCACAGATCTTGGGGATTATTAAGAGCTGACCACTCGCCTGTTGCCATTCTCATGAATGAGCTGAAACGATCATTCGTTACGGCATCGTCGGTAGCGACTTCATCGAATCGGTAATCATTGGTCGGTATGAAGGTGTAGGCCCTGATAAGCAACCCTTCAGCAAAGTTAGGATCATCAAAGACACGATCAAAGGTACTGTGATTGTCATTTTCCGGCTCCAGCATTGTACACGCGGGGAGCGCCAAAAGTAATCCTAAGAATAAAAAATATATCGTTTTAAATTTCATAATGTATCATTTAAAATTTTGTTCTAAATCCTACGGAAAATGTGCGGGTATAAGGATCTCCCCCAACTCTTGTTTCCCTTATTTTTCTATTCTTTGCAAACTGATACACATTGGATGCATCCACGAATAGGTCAAAATGCGACATCTTCAAAGGTTTTGTGATGAATTCAGGCATTTTGTATGTCAATTGAATGGTGCGTATCTGGAAGTAGTCGTTGTTGTACATCCAGTAGGTGGATCTTCTTGAATTGTTGTTGTTGGCAAGAGAACTTAATCTTGGGTAGGTTGCTGTAGCTGCCGTTTCCGGAGTCCAGCTATTCAAAACCACTTCAGAGTATTTATCGTTTCCGTCAACCCAGTAATAGTTTCCTTCCATGAAGGTATCAGCCCCTGCACGTCCTTCGCCCAATGCATACAAGCTTAGGTTTTTATAAGCAACCTTCAATTGTAATCCTGCTGACATCGGAGCCTGCCATCTTCTCAGATATACTTCATCGTTTCCATCAATGATACCATCCCCGTTTTGGTCTTTGTATTTGATGTCACCGGGGCTAACAGTGCCAAATGACTGTAACGGACTATTGTCTATATCTGCCTGATCTTTAAATAAGCCCAATGCCTCCAGACCGAAGGTGGCATCCTTGGGATGTCCTTTTCTGTATCGGTATGCATCCTCGTAGACTTCATCAACTACCAGTCTCTTTGACGTTACATACAATGTGTTCAGTCCAAGCATGAAACTCCAGTCGCCAACCGATTTATTGAAATTTACTCCCACTTCCAGACCCGTATAGCTGTCCTTTTCATAGTTTTCGTAGGGAATAAAGTCGTTGTAATAACCGGGATACCTTGTATAGGGCCGGGCTATCAGGTCGCTGTAGATGTCATAGAAGAAGTTGGCGTTCAGACCGATCATCTTGTCAAAAAACAGTCCTTCCAATCCAACGTTCATGTCTTTTCTCTTGGCAAATCCCAGATCATAATTTCTTTCCCTATTGGACATGACGCCGCTTCTGCTTCTGGTACCTTCATACCAGTTATAGCTTCCTGAGTTGCCGTATACATTGTCGTAATAGTAAAATCCGTTAATGGGTATATCAGAGTTTAAAATTCCCCCCGATACTCTCAATTTCAGCAGATCAATATTGTCCACAGAAGAAAGGAAGTCTTCAGAATTCATCATCCAGGATAGTCCGAGTGAAGGAGAAAAACCTCTGTTCTTACCGGGTGCCAGTTTCACTGAATTTACGTAAGCGCCGCTAAAATCAACCAAATATTTCTGGTCGAATGTATAGGCCAGACGCATACCGAGGTGAGCGTGTTTTACTCCCTGAAAATCATTTAATTCCTTGAAGAGGCTTCCAAATCCTACCAGCGATGCGGAAATATTGTGCAGATCATCAAAAGTTCTGTCATAATTGAGGAGTCCGTAGAATCCGATTCTCCTTCTGAAGTAAGTATTTCCAACGCTCTGGCTTCCTGATTTGGCATCTTTGCCATACTGTTTGAGGTCGATAATTTTGTCTTCACCTGCTACGTCCGACCATACCGGCTCGTACACGGAGTACTGATTGGCAACCGTTTGGTCGTATCTGGTGTAATAATCAAAACTGATATTGGTATGAAGTGAGAGTCCTTCTGTCAGCATACCCAAATCAAAATTGATTCTGTTATTAAAAGAAAATTTCCGATCGATTCTTTCAAACACTCCTCCTGCGTAGCCGTTTCCAAAAGGTGAAGTTTGGCGATTGATATGGCCGCCGAGCAAATATTGGCCATCCACATCAAATTTTCTACCCAGTAGCAGCGAGTTCTCCGGATCAATCATGCTGATCGGGATCAACGGGGTATAGTCGTTCGGCTTTAGATTCTGTGCATCCCCAAAATAACTTCCACGGGGTCCACTGTCGGTACCAAAGAGTGCGGTGGCATCAATAGAAGTATCGATCCAGTCGATAATTTGAAGATCCACATTTCCTCGTACATTGAACGTGTTGTATCTTGCTTTGGCACCTTGTCCGAAATTTAACCATCCACCCAACGAGTTCATGCCAAAATTCAGATAATATTTGGCGGTCTGATTTCCACCTGAAAACTCGCCGTTCAAATCCACGTAAGGTCTGAATGATCGCACATATTCATCGGAGTAATAATCTACATCGGGATATCTGTATTTATTCCCGTTGCGATAATTTCCAATCATCTCTTCGCTGTATTGCGGATCCAAACCATCATTTTTGCGAGCCTGATTATAATAGGTCATATAATCGGCAGAATTCAAGTATTTGGGTAATGCCAACGGTGTTGAAACCCCATAATTTACCGAAATATTCTTCCTGTTTTCATTCACTTTCCCTCGCTTCGTGGTGATTAAAACCACGCCGTTGATGGCAGAACTACCGTACAAAATGGCAGCATTGACATCTTTCAGTACTGTGATGTCTTCAATTTCCGACAAACGGAGACCGTCTATATCCCGAGGCAATCCGTCCACGACAAACAAAGCATTACCCGAGAGTGTGCCACTTCCTGTGATGTCAGCTACATCGATGCTGATTCCAATACCACGGATATTTGTATTTCCGAGCATACCCAAGGTGCGACCTGCCAGCACGTCGCTTGCCCAAATTGAATTGTCCAACTCGTTGATACTGGAAGCTTTCAGCGAGCTTATTGCACCCACAATGTTATCTGTTCCAATTCTTTTGAATGCAATATTCACTGAATCTTTCTTTTCATCCTCTTCGTTGCTTGTTGCCGAATAAGCCCTTTCTCCAGTAGAAAAGGTATAATTTGCTACAGCAGAATGGAATGTGGAAAAGAAAAACAGTATGGAAACAAGTATTATATGATAACTTTTCATTACTTCTGAAAATTATTTAATTAATAAATCGAATTACCATCCCGGATTTTGAGGGAATCCTTCATATTGTTTAGTATACTTAACCTGTATGGGTAGCCAATTGTGTTTTTTCTCCACAGTTCTTCTTACGATCACTCTCTCTTTGATATTGATTGGTTTGCCGTCAGAACCCCTGTCAAAATCAATGGCTGTTTTATCCAGATAACGGGGATCTCCATTCCTGTTCCATCTTCGCAGGTCGCAAAAACGGGCACCTTCCATGGCCAGTTCCACAGCTCTTTCCCTGACAATTTCTTCAAAGAAGACGTCGTTGTTAGCTGTATATTTTGTAGTCAGATTAGGTAACTGTGCTCTGTTTCGGATCACGTTCATCGCCTGTTCAGCTGTCAGGGTGTAGTTACCGGAGGTTGCACTGGGACTGCCACCTGGGCTAAAAAGTACAGCTTCTGCATACATCAGATAGATGTCGGCAAGTCTCAGGTACGGAACGTAAGCCTGCAGACTGTTAGCCTGTGAAGTACTGAATTTAGAACCCATGGGGACAAATTTTTTCCAGTAATAACCGGTCACACTGGGAGGATTGATCTGCGATCTGTGTCTTCCGTTGTTGTACAATTGTGCGTACTTGTCGTCGGCAAGGGAACTGTGAATCCTGTCGCCGTCTTTTACCACCTCTTGGTAGAAACGAGGGTCTCTTCCTGTCCAGGGATCATCAGGATTATAGCCGGAATCCGGATCATCAATCGGCAGTCCATTGGCCATACCGTAGTTCTGGACATAGTTATGGGTCGGTACATCGGCGTCTGAACCGCTGTTCAGGCCGAAAGAAGAGGGCACTGTGGCTCCAAGGGCCGACCACCTTACACGACCGCGGTTGTAAATGGTGGGCATCATGATTACCTCTTTACCTCCGGGACGCTGCCAATTATGGCGCCAAAAGTTATCAGTCCGTGTGCCCCAGGGTTCTAATTTGTATATGCCTGTTTGGTCGGCCAGGGTGAGCAGTTCCCCGAAAGCTTTTGCAGCCTGAGCTGCCAATTCAGGATCATAGGCATTGTTGCCAGTGGCCTCTTCATTGATCATGGGGCTGGCTGCATATAGCAGTGATTTTCCCAAATATCCCAAGGCGTGAAACTTGTTGATTCGATCCTGGTTGTGTCCCAAAGTTGTCTGTCCTGGTGCGGATTCATCCCAGTGATTTGGGAGCAGGTCGGCTGCAGCTCTAAAATCCTGCGCCATCAGTTTTGCGGTTTCCTGGAAATTGAGTCTTTTAAATTCTTCGGTCACCAGGCTCTCGGTAGGATCAAGTGCCCGATTGATATAGGGCATGCCTCCCCAGTAGCGGCAAATCTCAAAATAAAACCAGCCTCTGAAAAAGAGAGCCTGACCTTTGATATGGTTTTTTTCTTCCGGTGTACCTTCAAAGAGACCTTCTTCATCGATTTTAGCCAACGTTATGTTGGCAACTCTGATTCCATACCAAGCCCATTCCCATACCCTTCTGTCGCGAGGGTTAGAGCTGGTCGGGTTTGCTGAAGTTCCATAGAAATAAGTCTCATTGCCCCAGTAATTGCCATAATCAAAATTATATGGCTTGTTGTTTAATGTTTCATCGGCAAATGAATACTTGTTCCAGGCGCCTCCTTTATCGGGGTCCATGATGCAGTTATACATCTGCTCCACGAAACCCTGGAAACTGGTGAAATTTCCGAAAACATCCTTTTCCGAAATGTCAGCTTCCGGAGCTTTGTTCAGATAATCTTCACAGGAAAATGCAGTTAAAAGTGTTGCAATTATCAGGAAGCTATAAGCTATATATTTTGTGATACTTTTCATAATTTTTAAAAACTTAAATCGATTCCTAAATTGATTCTACGCATTGTTGGATAAGCACCTTCGGTATCGTTACCTCCTGAATAGGTGTTTTCCCTGTCATCCGGTAAACGTGACCAGTAAAAGAGATTGTTGCCGTTCACGTAAATTCTCAAGTTAGAGATACCCGCGTTTTTAACCCACGGCAATCCCGTCAAGGAATAGGATATCTCTGCCGTCCTTAACCTGATGGAGGATGCGTCAAACAGATAATAATCCCCGATGTTTTCTGCCTGTGATTTCCATCTTGGGAGGAACGAGGTAGCATCCTGATTGTCTTTTGACCAGTAGTCTCTTACGTGGGCAAACAATATATCTGTGTCATTATTGAAACTATAAGAGTTCACATATCTGTTTACATTGTTAACCCCATAAAGCTGTACGTAAGCACTGAACCTCTTATAGGAAGCACCCAAAGTCAGGTTTGCCGTATTCTGGGGAATATTGGAATAACCAATGGGCGGAGTGTCTTCACTGCTCTTGATGATTCCGTCCGCGTTGAAATCCACGATGTTATAATATCCGGGCAGTTTGTCCGTATCGTTGTTTTCAGTTGGAACACTTGCATAGATTTCATCCCAGTTGTTATAGAAACCAGAACTCAATTGCCGTCTGTTTTGGCCGATCGGATAACCAGCATTTTTCAGATAATCGTATTGTAAAGGGGCATCATCTCTGAATATCACCTCATTTTCGTTGTGGGTTATTGCGAGATTGGACCACATCGTTACGTCACGATTGATTTTTTTATTAAAGCCCAGTTCAATTTCAAAACCGTTTGATTTCACCCGACCCAGGTTTGCACTGGGAGGATTCACACCAAAAAATGGAGGAATATTCCTGCTTCCGCCTGACATCAGGATATTGGTTCTGTCTTCAGTATAATAATCGAAGTTCACGGAAAAGAGATTTTTCAACATACTGAACTCGAGTCCGTAATTGTTTTTTAAGGCCGTTTCCCACTGAATATTCGGGTTTCCTACCACCGATTCACGGTAAAAATAGTAGGGACTGTATCCATTACTTTGGTTGTTTAATCGGGACCTACCGCCGTAAGCAAACTGAGAAGAATAGAGCCATCTTCCGCCGCTAACCCGATCGTCTCCAACTTTTCCAATACTGTACCGAAGTTTCAAATTATCGATCCAGTCCATTTTTTCAAAAAACTTTTCATTGGAAACAACCCAACCCAAAGCCAAAGAGGGAAAGAAATCGAAACGGTACCCGGGTCCAAACTGTTCTGAACCGTTGTATGCTCCGTTGGCTTCAAAAAGATATTTCGAATCATAATCGTAGGTAGCCCTGAAAACCCAGTCTTCACGGAAATTCTTGAACATGCTACCACGTGCATACTCTTCGCGTTTGAATACTCCCATTGCAGACACATTGTGGAGATCAAATCTGCGTGCGTAGTTTAATTGACCCTGGTACATCATTCTTCTGAAAACCGGAATATATCCAGACCAGTTGGCGTCGGAAATGGCTTCCTGACGGATGGTCCATGGGCGTATAATCCAGTCGTATTCTTCGGAAGAGATAGGCAACAGGACGGTGTATTCACTTGGATCCTGATCAGGTCCTTCGTACAAATTCGGATAAATCTGTTTGAATGGTACATTGGTCGCAGATTCATTGGGGCGTATGCTGTTTGCATTATCATAAATTCCTCCTTCAGAGCGGATGCTGTTGTCATAAAACAGAGATGCTTTTGCCGTAAGTCCTTTCGTAATAAATGCCAAATCCTGCTCCAGGCTCAGGTCGAAATTCAACTGTGTCTGCCGGGTTTGTCTGATACCGAGGTTGTATACAGCCGCCAAAGGATTCACTGTGTTATTTCCACCTTCCTGATAAGCACCCCATCTGCCGTCGGGATGCATTGGCACAAATAGATTCGGTGCGAGTCTGTAGGCTGCAGACCAAAGCCAGTGGTCGGCTCTGCTGGTACTGCCTTCATTGTTAAAGTTCGTATTTTTTAGGCTGTAAAAACCGGAGATATCCAATTTTAACTTGGTGCTATTTGTTATTTGTGCATCAATGTTGCTTCTGAAGTTGAACCGGTCGAAATTGTAATTCGGATAATATCCTTTCCCGGTGTCATAATCTTCAAACATGTCGCCTTCATGTAGATAGGCCAGCGATCCGAAAAACTGAATTGCTTTACTCCCGCCTCTTACGCTTAATGTGGCACGATGAGAGAGTCCCAAATCTTTGAACATGGCATCTGCCCAATCCACGTTCGGATAAATCAGGGAGTATTCCTCTGATTGTGGACGTCTGTAACGCTGAACAATTTCATACGGAACATAGGCACTCCAGGAGGGTTCATTCAACGCAACCTCTCTCTCTATCATCTCATTTTTGGCCATCATGGCTTCATAAGAGTCCAGTTTTTCAGGCAACTTTGAGATCATTTGTCCCATGGTGGTGTAATTGAAATTCAGGGTGGTTTTACCTACCTGTCCTCTCTTTGTTGTAATGAGAATTACCCCGTTGGCACCTTTCACACCATATACAGCAGTGGCAGAGGCATCTTTTAACACGGAGATGCTCGATACTTCGTTCACATCCACATTGTTCATGTTTCGTTCTACACCATCGACCAGAACAAGCGGCTGTCCGCCGTTCCAGGTATTTTGCCCACGGATGAAAATGTTTGTGGAGCTTTCCCCTGTCAATATTCCCCCGGGTTCACCCGATGAAGTGAGTGAAACGATACCTGGGAGTTGACCTGACAATGCCTGAGAAATGTCGGTTACCGTCCCGATCTTTTGGAGATCTTCTTCACTGGCTATGGCAACTGAACCTACAACCGTCTCTTTCTTTTGAACTCCATAACCAACCACAACTACTTCTTCCAGCAGCTCCGTATCTTCCGACATTACAATGGTGATTGTCGACCTTCCTTTAACCGGAATTGACTGACCGAGCATGCCGACATAAGTTACTTCCAACGTTCCGTTGGAAGGCACATTGGGCAGATTGAATTGTCCGTCGATATCAGTTACTGTTCCTTGGGTTGTTCCCTTTACCTGAATGGTCACACCAATCAGCGGTTCACCGTTAATATCACGTACTACTCCTGTTACTGCTCCGTTTTGAGAAAAGATACCTAGTGAAAATGTCCATAGCAACATGAACAAAATTCCTCTTGATAGAATTGAAATTTTACTTTTCATCTCATTTTTCCATTTGTTTAGATTAATAAAAAAAAATGTTTGTGTGAATATTTTTTCTGTATGTTGATTTGTTGATGTTATGGATGTATGTTAAAGTTGGATAATATTTATTTCATAATAAACTGTGCACGTGGCCAAATCACCAAATAAACATATGATAATAATATTTTTATTTTCAGATTGCGTCTTGTTATTTTTATAATTTAAATAAAAACAGTGTTCTTGGCGAGATAAATGCTATTAATTTAGTTAATAAATTAATGCACTTCAAAAGTGATACCTGGATATTAATTTTTTATATCAATAAGTTATAATAGCTCATTTTTACGAAACTGTGCTCAGGCACAAAAGTAAACCAATTATTTGTATAAATCATAACAAATTGCTTAAAAAATATTAATTATAAGAGTGCAAAAGAATATCTGCTTCCCTATAAAATAAAATAGGTCTGTTAATATTTTACATTGTAGTGGTTTTTTGTGGGAGAAGCCAGAATGAAAATTAGTTCATGATGTTATTGAATCGCTTGTAAAAGTCTACATTTTCCCGTGTGATAATGTCCAGTTGTACGAAGTTTCGCTTTGTCACCGGCCCCTTGATAATCAGATGCTCCAGCAGTGTTTTCATGGCATAGAAGCCTTGGTATTCAGGTTCCTGCCCGATCAGGTAATCGATTTGTCCCTTTTTAAGTGCTTCCACGTTGGCGGCAGTTAAATCCATACAGATCATTTTTACCCCCTCGATGTGATTGGTTTCCAGGTAATCGGCGATGAAATTACCCCGTGAATTTAATACGACGATGGCGGGAACTTCTCTTTGACTTTGGAATAAACGCGAAAGATACATTTCGTTGTCCTCGGGAGAAGTGACTGAAAAGGGAATCGTCAGTATCAGGTTTGAACATCTGTTTTTTTCAAGATAATCGGTAAATCCCTTTTTACGGAGGATAGTCGTATTGGCGCTTTTGTCGCCGGTTCTGACTGCCTGGAAGATCGCAATATTTGCCTGATCAGGAATAATCGAGGTGATTAATTTAGCCATCATGAAGCCGCAGACATAGTGGTCGGCTGAGAAGAAAGCAAGCGGAGAAGTAGAATCAATGGTTGAATCCACGAAGACATAAGGGATATCTCTTTGGTCCATCTTCTTGCAGAGGCTGATCGTTTCCTCGGGAAAGGTCGGACCAATAATCAATGCATCCATCTCGAATCCGGCAATCTTTTCAAAAGTTTGTCGGCAGGAGTAGATGTCATATTGATTGTAAGTAAACACCCTTAAATCAATTTTAACATTTTCATATTCCTCCAATGCATGATGGATGCCGTTGTGGATGCTTTCCCAATATGCGCCGAGCGATATCTCTGGAGTGGTCACAACAATCTTATAACTTCTCTTTAAGGAAATGGCTGAAACATGGATATTGGGCTTGTAATTTACTTTCTCCAATACCTTTTCAATGGCTACACGGGCTTTTTCAGATACATTCCCGCGGTTGTGCAATACCCTGTCGACTGTGCCCTTAGAGACACCAGCCATCTTTGCAATATCGATAATTCGGACTTTCTTCTGCATGAGCGATTCATCAGTTAATGTATTCTTCCTATAAAGCCTTATTTCTCATAATCTTGTGCTCGTGCACAAAGGTACAATTTATTTTTTTATACACAAATAAATTATCTTTTAACGATGTAATCGAACTTATTTGATCTCCCCATTTCTGTAATACTTATACGTTGCTCTTCGTGGAAGTAGCTACAGATTTATGGGTAAAAGATATAAATTGATAAAAAAGCTGCGTATCTTTAAGGCATGACAATGAAACGATTGATCATTTATCTGTTCACGATACTGTTTTTTTGGGGAACGACCAATGTATAGCCTCTGGCTTTCCCTGCTTATTTGTAGAGTGCCCTATGCAGGGAGGTAAAATGGAACAGCCTCTGGATTTTTTTTCAAATATTGTCGGACAATGAATAAAAAAGCAAGAATGAGAAATGCAATTTGTGTGCTTTTGACAGGGTTGTTGTTATCTTGCGGAGTCAATCAAACGGAGAAGATCGACCGACAGGCGCTGGTAGCGCGAAACAGTCCCAAAGTAACCGCATTCGACAAACACGCTTCTCTCTCCCTGGGGAATGGGAACTTCGCCTTTACTACCGATGCCACCGGACTACAGTCATTCCCCGAGATCTATGCGAATGGCGTGCCTTTGGGAACACAATCGCAATGGGGATGGCACAGCTTCCCCAACAGGGAGAACTACAAACCTGAAGAAGCTCTAAAGAATTACAATTTCAGAGGTCGCGAGGAACCCTATGCAGTGCAGTTCAACGAACCGGGAAGAGCACAGGAGGCAGCCAATTACTACCGGGTCAATCCACACCGTCTCCATTTGAGGTATGTGGGACTGGAGCTCACCGATGATAACGGGGAGCCAATGGCACCTGTACAGATAAGCGGTATCAGTCAGAAACTTAATCTATGGGAAGGTATCCTTCACAGCCGTTTTATGGTGGACAATGATTCTGCTTCCGTCACTACTGCCGAACATCCCGAAAAAGACCTGCTGGCAGCAAAACTAAACTCCTCTCTGATAGGCAAAGGGAGGATGAAGGTGCATTTCCGGTTTCCGTATCCTACCGGTGCCCATTCCGATGATGCCACCGACTGGACTGTACCGGAAAAGCACCGTACCGAGATCCTATCTCAGGATGCACATACCTTTATCCTGAAAAGAACGCTCGATGAAACCACTTATTACGTTAGGGTGACCCACGAAGGAGAAGCTACCTTAACAGAGAAAGAACCACACTATTTTGTGTTGAAGCCCCGGGCTGACCCTTTCGCGTTCACCTGCGAATTTTTGGAGGACCTGCCACAGCAGGCCGATAACAATTGCCAGGCAGTGATGAATGCTTCCTCACGCTACTGGATCTCATTCTGGCAGGATGGTGCTGCGGTAGATTTTTCCGATTGTACCGATAAGCGTGCTCGAGAACTGGAGCGTCGCGTGGTACTTTCACAATATCTGATGGCTATCCAGTCGGCTGGGGTCTATCCTCCCCAGGAGACTGGGCTTACTTACAACAGCTGGTATGGTAAGTTTCACCTCGAGATGCACTGGTGGCATGCCGTTCATTTTGCACTCTGGAACAGAGCAGAACTACTGGAGAGAAGCATGGACTGGTACGCTGATGCATACCCCAATGCCAAGGCAATTGCCGAAAGACAAGGTTTTGAGGGCGCCCGTTGGATGAAGATGACCGACCCTTCGGCTATCGAAGCACCTTCGAAGGTGGGTTCGTTCCTGATCTGGCAGCAACCCCACTTCATTTATCTGGCAGAACTGATTTACCGCAACAATCCGTCACAGGAGGTGCTTGATCGATATGGCTTCCTGGTGGCGGAAACCGCGAAGTTTATGGCCTCTTTTGCTACCTACGATGAGCTGGAGGGGCGTTACCTGCTTAAAGGGATTATCCCGGCACAGGAGACCCTGCGCGCTTCCGAAACAATCAACCCGCCGTTTGAATTGTCTTACTGGCTCCATGGAATGACCATGGCACAACGCTGGAGAGAGCGCAAGGGCCAACAGCGCGATCCCAAGTGGGATGAACTCATCGACAAGCTCTCACCACTCGCCTACAATGACGACGGGCTTTATCTGGCTTCGGAAGATGCGGTGGACACTTATAAGGATATCCGCTTCACCTCCGATCACCCCGCCGTGCTAGGTGCGCTGGGAATGATGCCTCAGAATAAACTGGTGAGAACCGATTACATGCAAAATACACTCAACTGGATCTGGGAGAATTGGAACTGGGATAAGACCTGGGGATGGGACTACCCGATGACCGCCATGAGCGCTGCCCGATTGGGTGATCCGGAGAAAGCAGTAGGTGCCCTGCTGATGGATAAACGCACCAACACCTATCTGCTAAATGGGCACAACTACCAGGATGAAAGGCTGCGGGTTTACCTGCCCGGTAATGGGGGGCTGCTTACCGCAGTGGCCATGATGTGTGCCGGTTGGGATGGAAACCAGGAGATGAATCCTGGCTTCCCCAAAGATGGTACGTGGAAGGTAAAATGGGAGGGCCTTAAACCCATGCCCTGAATAGGATAGTTAGGATGGCATGATGGGATTCCTGCTTAATATTTTTTTTCTATGAGGTACCTTTTTACTTTTATACTGCTGCTGTGTATTGTTCCTATTTTGCGAGCACAACCAGCTGGTTACAGGCACGAGGTGTCCCGGGAACTGCGATATACCCCTGAAGGGGATGATTTCGTGATTGTGAACGGTGACAAACGCTTCAACAGGGCACTCTATGGCACCAACACAGCTTTCCGGGTTGAGACAGGTGATGTGCCTGAGTTTGGACTCTTTATGCCGCACATGGGCGGAAACATACAACTAGGCCTTCTCTCTGGAGATAAAAGCCTCTGGCTGAACGATGCCCGGCATATCAAATCGCGATACAGAGCCGGCAGCAGAATCTACGAGATTAAGGATCCCTTGCTGGACAATGGACAGATTACCATCATCACACTGGCCATGGCCGATGCCGAGGGAATCATCGTACAGATCGAATCCAAAAACCTTCCTGCCGGAAGCATGTTGATTACCACCTTCGGTGGAGCCAGCAACAGTCGTTTTTCCAGAAACGGGGATCTGGGTGTGGATGATCCCGAGGCTTTTTCCCTGAAACCTGAAGCCTGTGAAGGAAATGTTTTCACCTATCATGATGAGTCGTTCCGTCTAACTTATGGTGCTGGCACACGCGGCGGTCCCAGCAACACGGTGGGAGCCTTTTCTCAAGGAACTACACTGAAGAGTGGTTCACCCTACTGCATGGAGTCGGTTTGCACCCTGCTACAGTCGGAAGCAACCGGCAGCAAACCAATCCTGGTGGCTCAAACCCCGCTGACAGGCAATCTTGTTTATTTCGCCATCAAAGCGGAAGACAATCTAACGCTCTCGCCGACAATGCTTGCTCCTCTTTTTAACAAAGCCGAAGAAAGAAGAGCAACCGTTGCCTCCTCGTTGGTGATGTACACACCCGATCCCTTTCTGAATACGCTGGGAGGTGTGTTGAGCATTGCAGCCGATGGAATCTGGGACGATGAAACCCAGGTGTGGCAGCATGGCGCCATTGGCTGGCGTATGCCCCTCAACGGATGGAGAGCTGCCTATACCGATGATGCCATTGGCTGGCATGAGAGAGCCAGAAAACATTTCAACGGATATGCCGCATCGCAGGTGACCACTGTGGAGCCACTGATTCCACATCCGGCACAGGACAGCACGCTGAATCTCACCCGTGCGGAAAAGCGATGGGGTACACAGATGTACAGCAACGGTTACATCTCCCGCAACCCGCGTAACAGCAACCAGATGCATCATTACGACATGAACCTGGTCTATATCGATGAACTGCTCTGGCATTTTAAATGGACGGGCGATATGGACTATCTGAAAGTAATGTGGCCTGTGTTGAAACGACACCTCGCCTGGGAGAAAAGAAACTTCGATCCCGATAACGACGGTCTCTATGACGCCTATGCCTGCATCTGGGCCAGCGATGCACTGCAGTACAACAGCGGGGGAGTCACCTATTCCTCTGCCTACAACTACCGGGCAAACCGGATGGCTGCAGAGATCGCGGAGAAGATAGACGAAGATCCGAGACCCTACTACAATGAAGCCGACAAGATTTTGCAGGCGATCAATAATATTCTCTGGTTACCCGAGAAGGGGTGGTGGGCAGAGTACAGAGATTTCATGGGCAACCAGATGATACACCCCCAGGCCGGTGTCTGGAGTGTTTATCATGCCATCGATTCCGATATCCATACCCCTTTCCAGGCTTATCAGGCCACACGTTATATCGACGAAGAGATACCCCATATTCCGGTGAGAGCCAAAGGACTGGAAGATGAGCGTTATCAAACCATCGCCACCACCAACTGGTTGCCCTACTCCTGGTCGGTGAACAACGTAGCCTTCGCGGAGGTGGCCCATACCAGTCTTGCCTACTGGCAGGCCGGCAGAAACGAGGAAGCATTCAACCTCTTCAAAAGCAACATCCTCGATGGAATGTACCTGGGGTCGAGTCCCGGTAATATCGGTCAGATCAGTTTCTACGATGCTGCAAGGGGAGAGTGTTACCGCGACTTCGGCGATCCCATTGGAGTATACTCCCGGGCACTTATTCAGGGCCTCTATGGGATTCTACCTGATGCGATGAATGACAAGCTGGTTATCCGTCCGGGATTCCCTGCTGATTGGGAGTATGCCTCCCTGAAAACTGCCACCGTAGATTTTAATTTCAGGAGAGAACTGCAGACCGATTATTACACCGTAATTCCTTCTTTTGAAAGAAAGATGGCTCTTACGCTCCAGCTAAAAGCACCATACGACCGGATCAAATATATTCTGGTGAATGGTGAAAAAGCCGACTGGCAACTTATTGAAACGGTGGGAGACGTAATGATTCAGATCACATGCGATCCTGCCGCCGAGTACCGGATTACCATTGAATGGGGAGGTGAAAAGATCGACAAGGGGCAGTCGGAGTATGTAGTTGCCCGTGGTGACAGTCTGACTATCCAAAGCAATGGGCCTGTGATGGAGTTGTATGATCCACAACAGCTATTGCAAGATGCAGTTCTTACAGAAGGAACAGTTACAAGCATAGTTACCGGAACAGTGAAAGGTGCTTTGGGGCATAGGACGATCTTTCTGAAAACCGCCCAGGGCGACCTTTCGTGGTGGAAAGCCGTGGCAGTGGAAGTCACCGAACCGTTCGACGTGATATACAACCCTGAAGAGGAACGGCTCAACTTCACTATCATCAACCATACGAATCAACCCGCCCGAATAGAGTTGAAAGTAAACGGTTACATGCTCCACCCTGCAGTGATGATCCCTGCAAAAGGGAAGTCAGCCTCCTTCACACTGCCTGAGCAATATGCCCGCATGGGTAACAACATGTTGGAAATGAGTAGCAACGGGACCACCCTCTTTTCCCGGAATATCATCAACTGGAATATCCGCAATCACCAGGCAACGTACGAACCCATCTGCATGGATCAATATCTGAATGCCGCTGTCAACCAGATCTTCACACAGGAATATCTCTCGCCTCGCTCTCCCTATACCACCTTGCAGATACCAAAACAGGGTATCGGCGAATGGTGTCATCCCGCTCTTACAGCGGAGATCGATGATACGGGTCTTAGAAGATCGAGCAAAGACAATATTTTTCAAACACCCTTTGGGATACCCTTCCGCACTCCTTCCGATCTACAACAAAACATCGCCTTCACGAGCCTGTGGGATAACTACCCGGAGGAGGTGGTTATACCACTGAGCGGTAAATCGTCTCATGCCTATCTGCTGATGGCAGGTACCACCAACCACATGCAGGCACATGTGCCCAATGGTGAGGTGGTTGTTCGCTACACAGATGGAAGCGAATCGCTACTGACGCTGGTGAATCCCGAAAATTGGGTACCCATAGAACAGGATTTCTACTTCGATGGGGCGGCATTCCGGTCGGATCTTCCTCGTCCCTATCGGGTAGCGTTGAAGAGCGGAAAGGCAAGCTGCAATTTCAATGAAGATATACCCACCGACGAAGTATATGGCAGATCGATCGAGGGTGGCGCCGGCGTGATACTCGATCTCCCGCTCGATCCGCTAAAGGAGCTGGAGAGTCTACGGGTGAAAACCATTGCCAACGAAGTCATCATTGGGTTGATGTCGGTTACATTGGTGCGATCATGAATGAACAAAAATGTACAGAGTTTCAGGACTTCCTTTCTTTATCTTTCAAGAAAAACTTACCATACAATGAAGACAAATAAAAAAATAATTCTGTTGGTGATCGCCACGCTGCTCACCTTCCCATTTTTCGGCAAAGAGCTTTTTCCGGACGGAACACCCATACCCGACTGGTTCAGAACATACGAGAAGGTAGATATCAATAAGTTGGGGAAGCTGTACAAAATCACCGATTACGGCGTGGTGAGCGACAGTACCCTCCTTCAGACCGAGCAGATCCAGGCAGTGATCGACCGGGCCCAGGCAAACGGTGGGGGAGTGATATCTGTGCCGCAAGGGGTCTATCTGAGCGGTGCTCTCTTCTTCAAACAAAATACCCATCTTCACCTGGAGAAGAATGCAGTGCTGAAGGGGAGCGACGATATCAGCAACTATCCTGTTCTGACCACCCGGATTGAGGGACAGAGCATCGACTACTTCTCGGCCTTCATCAATGCAGATGGGCTTGATGGTTTTACCATCTCGGGTGAGGGAACAATCAACGGAAACGGACTGCGTTACTGGAAATCATTCTGGTTGCGTCGCCGAGTGAATCCTAAGTGTACCAACCTGGATGAGATGCGTCCGCGACTGGTTTTTATTTCGAACAGCAAGAATGTACATCTCACCGGCGTGAGCCTGATCAATTCACCTTTCTGGACCACCCATCTCTACAAGTGTGAGAATGTGAGACTCTCTAACCTGACTATTTTTGCCCCCCGGGAGCCAGTGAAAGCACCCAGCTCCGATGCTGTGGATATAGATGTGTGCAAGAACGTGCATATTACCCGTTGCAACATCTCGGTCAATGACGATGCCATTGCCCTGAAAGGGGGGAAAGGGCCGCTGGCCGACAAGGATGACAACAATGGAGGCAACAGCAATGTGATCATCGAAGATTGTAATTTTGGATTTTGTCACGGCGTACTCACCTGCGGCAGTGAGTCGATCCACAACCGAAACATTGTCGTGCGACGTTTACAGGTCGATCAGGCTGTCCGCCTTCTCTGGCTGAAGATGCGTCCCGATACGCCCCAGAACTACGAATACATTCTGGTGGAAGATATCACTGGCAATGCCAATAGCTTTCTCTACATAAAGCCCTGGACGCAGTTTTTCGATTTGCAGGGACAGACCGTGATGCCGCTTTCCTATGGCAGCCATGTCACCCTGCGCAACATCACCCTGGAGTGCAACAACTTTTTTGATGTGACTGAATCGGACCAGTATGTCCTTTCCGATTTCACGCTGGAGAACCTTCGTATCACTGCCAAAAAAGAGGATATACCCCAGGGTTTTATCCGCAACCTGGAGTTGAAAAATATCACGGTAAACGGTCAGAAACGATTCTGATCAGGAGTTCACCCATTTCACCCATTTCGGGCTGTCGCTATATCCGGACTTGACAACGGTCTCGATGAACTGCATGCCTCTTACCCCGTCATGTACATTGGGGAAGTCGAGCATATTTTCTGTGGGTGTTTCACCCTGTTGCAACGCCTTCACGGTGAGGGTAAAGTTGCGGTAAATATTGGCGAACGCTTCAATAAATCCTTCGGGATGCCCTGCGGGCGTACGTGTATTCCAGAGAGCCTGACCGCCGAGATAGCTGTTGTTGCCAATGCGCACGATCTCTTCTGGCTTATCTCCCCATGTTACCCGCAGCTCGTTCGGGTTTTCCTGGATCCATTGCAAGCCTCCCCCGTCGCCGTACACGCGTATATTTACCTTGTTGGCTTCGCCGATGGCTATCTGAGTAGCAGAAAGGAGAGCCTTTGCACCTTGTTCGAGGCGTAGGAAAGCAGTTCCGTCATCGTCGATCATACGGCCGGGTACAAAAGTGTTGAGCTCGGCACACAGTTCTTCCACTTTCAGTCCAGTGACATATTCACACAGGTGCCAGGCATGCGTGCCAATGTCGCCCATGCAACCTGCTTTACCCGACAACTGCGGATTGGTCCGCCATCCGGCATTGTTCCCCTCCTGCAGCTCGATGCGATCGGACAGCCAGCCCTGCGGATACTCCACAAAGACACGTCTGATTTTGCCCAGTTCACCGGCCGCTATGCGTGCCTTCATCTCCTTTACCGCGGGATATCCGGTATAGACATGCGTCAACGCCAGTACCAGGCCAGTCTCCTCCACCTTCTGCTGAAGCTTTAAAGCCTCCTCCAGAGAGAACGTCATCGGTTTGTCCAGCACCACGTGGATGCCGCGTTCCAAGGCCATCATGGCCGGTTCGAAGTGCTGTTTGTTGGGTGTGACGATGACCACAAAATTCATTCTTTCCTCTTCGGGCAGTTCCATTTCACGGTCAAACATCTCCTGGTATGAACCATATATGCGATTATCGGGCAGGAAATAGGCACGCCCTGAGCTCAGCGACCGTTCCGGGTCGGAGCTGAAGCAACCACATACCAACTCGATCATGTTTTCCATCAATGCGGCACGCAAATGAATGGCGCCGATAAAACCGGTCTTGCCACCTCCGACCATGCCCATTCTTAATTTCCTGTTTTTCATATGATTAAAATAAATTTATGCAACTGTTGTTTTTTTATTTGAGATGTTTGCGATTAAAACATTCGACTGTCCATGTTTTGCGACCCATAATCGTTTACATGAACTAAAAGAGTAGAACTTGCTTCGCTTTGCGAAAATGGAGTTTGTTCCAATTTATGGCGCAACATCCTCTTTCGAGAAGAATGCATCAAAAGCGTGTGCCGAAGGCTGAAAATCGATTTGTTTGGTGAATGCGCAGGACTCGCGGGCACCCTGTTCGCGATCCATGGCACTGTCTTCCCACTCAATGGAGAGCGGCCCCCGGTAGTTTATTGTGTTCAAAGCACGGATAATTTCTTCAAAATTGATTTTGCCCCTGCCCACACTCCGGAAGTTCCAAAAGCGACGAGGGTCGCCAAAAGCAACGTGTCCGCCAAAAACGCCCACCTGTTTGGGGGTGTCGCTCCAGTAGACATCTTTCATGTGTACATGAAAGATGCGGTCGGGGAAGGTATAGATGAAATCCACATAATCCACACCCTGATAGCCGAGGTGACTTGGGTCGTAATTAAATCCGAATGCCGGATGCCGGTTTACCGCTTCCAGCGCCCTGCGAGCCGAAAAGGTGTCGAAGGCGATTTCTGTGGGGTGAACTTCCAGTGCAAAGCGGAGACCCATTTTTTGAAATTCGTCCAAAACGGGTGTGAACCGGCGGGCAAATTCAGCATAGCCGGCCTCGATCATCGATTCCGATACAGGGGGAAAAGCATAAAGCAGGTGCCAGATGGGGCTGCCGGTAAAACCGACCACGGTATCCACACCCAGTTCTTTCGCGGCTTTGGCAGTAAGGATCAGCTCCTCGGCGGCACGTTGCCGCACACCTTCCGGTTCCCCATCGCCCCAGATGTAGTCGGGTAGGATACCCTTGTGGCGTTCATCAATCCGGTCACACAGAGCCTGTCCCACCAAATGTGTGGAGATGGTGCGCATTTGCAGTCCATATTTTGTCAGCAGATTTTTGATGCCCTGATAGTAGGCGGGGTCAGAGTTTCGAACATTCAGGTGATCGGGCAGTCCGATCTCGATGCCGTCATAACCGAATTCTTTTGCTTTTATACAAACATCTTCCAGAGATAAGTCCCCCCATTGCAGGGAATACAACGTGACCAGTCTTGCCATGATACGATATTTTGTTTATTACATGTTGGTTATTCTATTTTGAACCAGTCCGTGAAACTCTTCCGCCGTCGTGGTTGCTCACCAACCTGGAGCAGAAGAGACCCACTTTGGTGCCGATCCATTCCCATTCGCGCATCTGAAAAGGTTTCCCAAGAATAGAAAAGGTTGCACCAGCTGTGCTGTAGCTGAAGACACATTTGGCGTCGGGCGTCAACTTTTGCCACAGCTGATAGGGCACATCCCACAAATTTATATAATTTTTTGATACGGGGACCGAATAGCGGTGGTTTTTTCGGATCCTGCCTGCCACTGTCCCTGCAATCCGAGTATGCTGGACCTGAATGAGTCGTTCTCTGCACGGGTAATAGACGGGTAATAGACGGGTACTGGTTCGTTATCTCCTTGTTGATGAATAAGGCAAATATAAGGGATATACGGAGAGATACCGAACAAGGTAGGGACTAGGTAGGAGCATGGTAGCAAGAAAGGCTGTCTCATGTTTCATGATGAGACGGCCTTCCTGTTCACGACAAAATACAAAAACGGCAATGTGTTTTTTTGGGGGGATATTGTTTTGTTAGGATGGATGCAATACTTCTTATTCGTTTTTCCTTGCCATATCGTGCAGAAAGACTTCAATGTTGTCGTATGCCGTACTCAGGTGCCGGCCGAAAGCATCGGGCACAGCCGGATCAAGCCCTTTGCCCTTTTCCCAATCGTCCGGCATACCATCACCATCAGTGTCAACCGGAGCTGTACCAGATTTCAGGAAAGGCCATGCACTCCAGTCGTTCCCGGCGGAGGCAGGCTTCAAGTCCTCCTGGCTGTCAATAATCCCCGGTTTGGGGTAGGGAGCAATGTTCAAGGGACTCAATCCTTTGTAGGGTGCCGTATCACTTTCGACTTCTTCCACAAGGCGCTTGTCGACTGCATCGCGATAGAGGCTGCTTCCGGCCTTTCTCAGCACAATCTCGTAGGCTTCGGTTGTGGTATAAGTAAGTGCCTCTGCTTTGTCAAATTCCTTGTCGGCTAGCAGGTCGCTCAGGGTGACACCGGGCGCACGTTCCGAAAAAGTGTTGTGCAGATGGATACCCAGGCTGTTGTTCGCTGTGACACTGCTGTTTCCTGCTACAAAGTTCCCTTTCAGATATAACCTGCCATAGACCCCTTTTGGCTGGTTATTTTCTCCATCGTCGGCATATGGCTGGATCAGACGGTTCCGGTTGCTTGAAGCAGGACCAGGCTTATAGTAGTTGTTGACGATGTTGTAGCTTCCCCCTTCGGCTCCGTAAGCATTGTTGGCGCCCCAGTTGTAGAGCAGGTTGTTCCGGAAATCCACCCGCTCCAGATCGGGCTGGTTGGAGTATCGGCTTCCGCAAAAACGTGGGTTGCGGCTGTCGTGATGCACCAGCAGGTTGTAGAGAAAGGACGCATTCTTTCCTCCCCATATTCCACCGTAACCGTGTGCTCCCTTGTCATGAAGCGAGAGACGCAAGCTCTCTGAGATAATACACCACTGGAGGGTGAAATTTTCGTTGTCGTAGAAGGAGGCACACTCATCGGTAGACCAGCTGATGGAGCAATGGTCGATGATGATATGCTTCCTGTTGCGAGCCCAGAGTGCATCTTTTTCGCCGGTCACTTTTTTATCTCCCAGTCGAAAACGCAGATAGCGGATCACCACATTGTCGCCTTTGATCTCCATGCCATAGTCGGCAAGGGTGATTCCATCTCCCGGAGCCGATTCTCCCGCAAGGGTGATGTCACCATGGTTGATATTGAGGTCGCTGTTCAGTCTGATTGTGCCGCTCACCTCAAAAAGAATGATCCGTGCTCCCGGTTGGTTTACTGCATAGCGAAGCGAGCCGGGCAGGTTGTTGTCATCGAGTGTGGTTACCTTGATCACTTTGCCGCCTCGTCCGCCGGTGGCCTGCATGCCTCCGCCGTAAGCACCCGGAAAGGCATAGGCCGTCTCTGAAACAGGTTTGGGATAGGTATGTTTCCCCGTTTCATCGGGCTTGTCGGTTTCCGGCTGGATCTCTTCCCCATGGCATGCTATGAGCAAGGCAAGGAGGCAGGCCATGAGCAAAGCCAGGAGGAAGAGAATGATGTGACGCAAGTAATTGAAATGACACATGGACAGGAATTATATTTTCTTTTCCTGCGGTATGATGGAGGTGAGGTCCTTGATGTATATTTTCTCCTTTGCTGCGATACTTTTTCTCGCTGCGATGCCAATCAGGCAGGCCAGTGCTCCGTCTCTCACGCCGGCAGCCTGCTTCAGCGGATCGGGTGTGCCTGGAATGAATATCTGATCTTTCAGGAGCTGGTCGCCACCTCCATGTCCGCTACCCTGCGGGATTTGTATATATTCTCTTTTTCCGAAATTCTTGGCGATCACGATCTCATCGTAATTGGCATCTGTGGTGGGGTGGGATTCCTGGATCCAGACATCCATCCTGCCTTTGGTACCGTTGAAGGCAATCCGGTAGCCCTCGTAGGGAGAATAGGTTGTCAGCGAGTAAGCCACCTGTACGCCGTTCTTATATCTGATGGTCGCAGCCATTTTATCGAAGATGTTGACATCATTTCTGAACACGCAGCCATCGCGGTGATAACCGTCGTACTTCTCATTGTCTACATACAACTTTTTCAGCCTCTGGTCTTTCGTGATGTCCCAGTAGAAGTTACACTCTTTGGTGTGGGAGCAGCTTCTACAGGTTTCTCCCCTGAAGGGGCCATTTTTACCGTAAAACTGCAAGTCTCCCAAAGCATACACGCTTTCCGGATCACTTTGAATCCACCAGTTCAATAAGTCGAAGTGATGACTGGCTTTGTGCACCCACAAGGACCCTCCCTTTTCCACGAGCCGGTGCCATCTTCTGAAATAGTCGGCACCGTGTGACGTGTCGAGGTACCAGTGAAAATCAACGGAAGTGATTTCGCCGATCTCTCCTGAGCGCAGTATCTCCCACATTTTCGCGCGATGGGGTGAGTACCGGTAGTTAAAGGTGACGCGACACTTTTTACCTGTTCTCTTTTCGGCATCGATGATGGTTTGGATTTTTTTCTCGTCTATTGCCATGGGTTTTTCACAGATGATGTTGGCGCCCATCTCCATTCCTTTTTCCACAAAATAGTCGTGGGTATTATCGTCGGTGGTGATGATGAGCTGGTCGGGTTTGGCTTCACGCATCATCTGTTCAAAATTTGTATAGGTGGGACAGTTGGCGCCAATCATCTGGCTTCCCACTTCCAACCTCCCCGGGTTGTGATCGCAGAGGCCCACGTACTGCACCTGGTCGGTATAATCCTTTACTACATCGCTGCCCCACATGCCGGTACCTCTGTTACCGAGTCCCACGACAGCTATTTTGGTTTTCACGCTTTTTTGTTTAGCGCCCGGGAAATTGGCTGCGAGAATCTGTGATTTGGGGTCCACAAGGCTTGTGCTTGCGATGGCTCCGGAGACAGCGAGAAATTTTCTTCTCGACATTGCGTGCTCAGTATGTTTCATTTTATTTTCAGGTTTTAAGGGTGAATAATCAGGTTATTTAGGTTGGTTGAATTGCTGCATCATGTGATTGATTTCCGCATCACTCATGTCGCCGCCGATGATCACTTTGTGTTTGAAGGAGATACTTTCTCCGGGTGATAAGTTTATTTGTATGGGTTCCGATGTCTCGTCCATGGCTTCTCCCGCCAGGTTGTTCATCGAGAAAAGTCCGTAACCCCGTGCGTGTGGCCAACCCGGGTAGTTTGGGTTTTGCATATGATCGAGAATGACGATGGTGATGATTTCACCCTCCTTGTCGGCACGCAAGGCCACCCAGGGTGTTTTCCTTCCCCACACTTCCGCTTCGCCTGTGGCTCCCTGTTGATTCCGGTAGAGGCCATTTGCATCGTCGTGAACGAACGGTATATCTGCTACATTCCCCGTAGCATCCACTCTTTTCACGGCCTTGCTATCGGGAGCCTCAAAGGCGCCGTCCACACGCAGTGCAATCAGGCCCTCCTTGTTACTCCGCAGCGTGATCTTCTGTATCGCAGTCAGACGTGTATCTCTTTCAATAAACCGATATTGGTTCTTGATGCCGTTGAACAGGTAGGTTGCCTCTTCCGAGAGCAGTCTCTCACCCTTGTGGTTAACCCAGGAGGAGCGGATCTTCAACACTCCTTTCGCAGCGTCTGTCAGCAGGATGGTGTCGAGCAGTATGGAGCCGTAATGTATCTTTCTCTCGGGTGCGATGGCCGATGAGTTGTTCCAGAAGTCGATTCCGTTCACATCGCCGAAGTTGAACCACAATCCCACATGGTGGGGGTGATCGGTCCGCTCAAAGGGTCTTGGTTCGAGTGGGTATCCTCTGGTGATAAATTTCCCGGATGGTGTTTTGATGGGATAAAGGCTTGGTTTTTCCAGCGTGTCGGAATAAATCAATGAGGTGAAGTAGTGGTCGTTGACGGTGACATTGATTTTTTTGTTTTCTGTGTCATGCTGAAATGCAACAACGCCATTCCGCGCTGAGGTGCAGGCAGAAAGAGTCATCCACACCGATACGACAAGATATAACAGACTTCTCCTGATCATGATCATTTACTTTATAAGGCTCTGTGTATGTTTTCGGTAAACCGTCCCATTACATTCTCCAGTGTTACTTTTTGTGCTTCCCCGGGCGTCAGCAATTTCATCCATTGCACCCGTTGTGTGGAATCACTGCCTTTTCCTGAATTATTATATTCTTCATACCGGGCTGTCTTTTCGTTTTCCGGCTTATCCCAATTGTGCCAGCCCAGGGGGTTGATTACCGCCGGTAGTTCGCACTGCTTGAAGAGGGTCATGGCGTAGGGCCTCCAGGGGCGTCCCAGATAAACCGAAGTGACACTATCGGCAGCCGTCACCCGACATTGGTTGAAGATATAGCCAAACTCGACTGTTGCAGGCGTACTTGCAGCAGTAATATAGGAATTTTTCTTGCAGTAGATATCACAGTTTTCAAACCATGCCGTGGAAGGCCCGAAGATAAAATCAGTCGTTCCCTCAATATAACAACCGTGAAAATAGAGGTGCGCATTTTCTCCTCCGGTATAGAGGGTATCCTGATTGCCCAGCAGCCTGCAGTTTTTCAGGATGATCCTGTCGCCCTCGGTGTGCAGTGCCACCGCCTGTCCTACCATGGGTGCATTGTTTTCGATGGTGATATTTTCAAGTGTAATGTCATTGCCCCTGATCTGCATGGTATAGGTGCGGAAAGTACCCATGTTGTTGATCAGCGCGTGGTCGTTGTTGGAGATGATGGTTTTCTCCCTGTTCTCCCCCACGATTTTGAGGTCACGCACATAGTCGGGCACGACGATCTTCTCATAATAGGTACCCTCTTTGACGAAGATAGTGGTGACAAAGTCCGGATCGAAAGCCCGAACTGCATCAATGGCTTGCTGCAGCATGGTGAAATCGCCTTTTCCACTTTTGTCAACCACAAAACGCTTCTCTTTTTTTGTTGTGCTGTCTTTGTTGTCTCCCTGTGCAACCTCCTGACTGGAGCCAGGCATCAAATGTTCCACCAGTCCGTTGAGATAAACTTCCAGGATGGTGTAGCCTTCGTGGTTGCGGTCGTTTGCTTTTTTACCGGGATGATTTTTTTCGAGCCATCCATCGGGGATACCGTCACCATCCACATCGCTGTAAAGATTGTATGTTTTGTATTCCGGCCAACCACCCACATCCTGCTGGCTGTCGATGAGTCCGAGGGTGCTTCCTGCAGATCCGTCGTAGTCATAAGAGCCATTTTGAACGTTCTTCACATAGCGTACATCCTGGAGGTCTCTCACCAGAGAACAACCGCCGTAGGCCAATACTTTTTCATAAGTTTCGGCAGCCGTGTGGGTGGTTACCGGAAGCATCGAAAATTCCTTGTCCGAAAGGATATCCTTCAGCGTTGCTGCCGGTGCAAACTGCTTAAATGTTCCGTCCATTTCAATCCCCAGCACATTTTCATTCGTTACGGAAAGATCGCCATGGAGGTAATTGCCCATTACATAAAATTGGCCAAACACTCCTGCCGGCTGTTGATTTTTGCCGTCGTCGGCGTAAGGATTGAGAATTCTTTTTTTGGATCCTTTGCTTGAAGCGGGTCCGGGCTTGAAATAATTGCCAACGATGTTATAGCTACCCCCTTCACCGGCATAGATGTTGTTCGATCCCCAGTTATAGATCACATTGTTTCTGAAATCAACCCTTTCCAGATCGGGTTTGTTGGAATAGCGGCTCCCGCAAAAACGGGGATTGCGGCTGTCGTTGTGAGCCAGCAGATTGTGATGAAACGACGCCTGCTGTCCTCCCCAGATGCCGCCATAACCATGTTTACCCTTGGCATGAACCGAGCTCCTCAGGCTCTCCGTAAGGAAACACCACTGTAGGGTGAAGTGGCTGTTGTCGTAAAAAGAGGACAACTCATCCACGCCCCAGCTCATGCTGCAGTGGTCGATGATCACACGGTCGTTTCTATAGCCTGAAAGGGCATCCACTGCGGATCCCGACCTGTCCCCAAGACGGAAACGCAGAAAGCGGATGATCACGTTGTCGGCACTTACAATTGTTTCATGGTCACTGATGCAGATGCCATCGCCAGGTGCTGATTGACCTGCAATGGTGAGATCGCCCTGGTTGATTTTTAACGGACTCTTCAAGCTGATCTGTCCCGATACTTTGAACAACACCGTGCGGGTACCCTTTTGTTTGATAGCCCAGCGCAAGGTACCCGGCTCTTCGGTATCATCGAGTGAAGTCACATAGAGCACTTTTCCTCCCCTGCCACCGGTGGTAAATTTGCCGGCTCCCTCGGCGCCGGGGAAAGCAGGGGGCTGCGCTGTTGCTGTGATCGTAAACAGGAGCAGGAGCAATTGGATAGTGTTGAATCTCACAGTCATTGTGCAAAGGTTGTAATTTTTATTTATTTATCCAACAAGACACTTGTCATAATAAAGGGCCCCACTGCCTTCGGGTCATCGTCTCTTACCGGTTCAGAGATGTAATACGCAAAGCTGCCGTCGCGGTATTTCTTCTCCCCGCCCAGGCCGGCTACGGAGCATACATCGGTAACCGAGATGGTTCCATCGGCATTCTCTCTGATAAAACGTGCCACAAACTGCGCAAAAGCTTTCTCTCCCTTTTCCAGGTATTCTTTGGGCAGGTATCCCTTTTGTGCACCTTTCACCCAGCTGTAGATGAACATGATGGAACCGGACGATTCCAGGTAGTTTCCTTCTCTGTCTGGCAGGTTGGTCACCTGATACCACATCCCCGTTTCGGGGTCGCGCTGTTTTTCTACAGCGGCGGAGACTTTGTTCAGTATCGCGATGATTTCTTCTCTTTTGGGATGATCCGCGGGCATGAAATCCAGCACATCCACCAGGGCCATCATGTACCAGCCGATGCTTCTCGACCAGAAGTTGGGCGATTTACCCGTAACGGGATCAGCCCAGCGCTGCTGACGGCTTTCATCCCAACCATGATAGAGCAGTCCCGTCTTTTCGTCAAGCAGGTCACTGTAGGCTGTCGTAAGTTGCAACGCCACTTCATCGAAAAGTGCCGGCTCGTTGAAGGTTTTGCCGTATTCTGCCAGGAATGGGGAAGCCATGTAGAGCCCGTCGAGCCAAACTTGATGCGGGTAAATCTGCTTATGCCAGAACCCACCGTTGGAGATGCGCGGGTGTGTCTCCATCTGACTTCTGAGCAGCTGCAAGGCTTTCAGGTACTTTGGATTTTGGGTTTTCTTGTAGATAGGGAATAAAATCTTTCCGGGATTGATGTGATCAATGTTGTACCGCTCCAGCTTGTAAGTCTGAATGGTTCCATCGTCGTTCACCATGGTGTCGGCGTAGTTTTCAGCATACGTATAATACTTCTCGTCACCACTCTTTTCCGCTACCTGGATCATCGCCTGCATCTCCAGTCCATGTGTATAATTCCATTTGATATTTTTTGAAAAGTCGACCATCCAGCTTTCCGGATAGCGCTGCATTTCTGAGCCGGCCATTCTCACATAATATGGATCCGTTTTTGACTCCTCTTGTTTACTTCCTGTACATTGCATGGAAATGGAAATTGTGAGTAGCAGGATTGCATATACGTTCTTCATATGGTTGATAATTAATAATTAATGAAAGTCGACCGAATTTTTGTGCACGTCAGTGGCAATCTCCACATCTCCTTCGTGTAATCCCTTGAGGTGCAATCCGGAGGTTTGGGCCCCGGTGATTTTTGCTACCTTCTCCTCATTTTTTACTACATATGTAAGTCCTTCCGCCTGAAAGTTTTTCACGTTGTTGAAAAGATAGGCCGGTCCTTCTTCGGGGATGACATGTACATTTTTAAGACTGATATCTTTCGATTCTGAGAATTCTGCGCCATAACGGGCGGTAATGAATGCATTTTCCAGGTTGATGTTTTCGATGTTCATCTCCGGGAGTCCGTTGAAGAGCATAGCCCGACGGGCATTTCTCGATACCAGGTCCTTCACATAGATGTTCCTGAATACCGGGGTTTCCTCCGTGACCGGAAATGTCTTTTCTTCTGTGGGTGTGACATCGCCATCGGCCAGCGATTCCGAAGCCGATTTTCCACCGTAGAACAGGTCGAACAGGAAAGAATCGGTGGCAATATTAAACATATATATATCGGAGATATAAATGTTTTCAACCACTCCTCCACGTCCGCGATTGCTTTTGAAACGCAAGCCTACATCTGTTCCCAGAAACTGGCAATTTTTCACGGATATATTTTTTACACCTCCCGACATCTCGCTGCCCACCACAAAACCACCATGACCCTGAAAAACCTTGCAGTTCTCCACGATCACGTTCTCGGTGGGGCGACCCCGCAAACGACCCTGTTCATCTTTCCCTGATTTGATGCAGATGGCATCATCTCCCACATCGAAGAGAGCGTTCACGATGATGGCATTTTTACAGGATTCCAGATCAAGGCCGTCTCCGTTTTGTGAATATCCTGGATTGCGTGCAAAGATGCCGTCGATGATCACATTCTCACACATCAGGGGATGAATATTCCACGCCGGTGAGTTCTCGAACAGCACACCCTGCAGGTAAACATTCTTGCACGCAATGAAATTGACCATCACCGGACGCAGAAAATCCTTTATCTCGAGCCATTCCTCTTCCGTCATGTTTTGTCGGGGGACATTCATGTCGCTTATTTCGTACCCTTTGAGCGCTCCTTCTGATGGGAACCAGTAATCATCTCCCCTCACCACGCCGCCTGATGAAATCACGCTTTTCCAGTGGCTTTCCGATACCTTGTCTTTCTTCAGCGGGCGCCATGCTTCACCCGACCCGTTGATAGAACCTTCGCCGGTGATGGAAACATTTTCAAGGTTCTTTCCCGAAATAGGAGATTGGCATCGTCTTGTTTCTAGCCCTTCGAAGATTGTTTCCACCAAAGGATAGAGCGTTTTATCGGGAGAAAAGAGAATCAGGGATCCTTTTTCCAGGTGCATTTCGATGTTCGATGCAAAGACGATGGGGCCTGTAAACCAGATTCCTTTTGGCACGATCAAGGTCCCTCCACCTTTATCGGACAGCTCTTGCATTGCTTTGGCAAACGCTTCGGTATTCAAGGTTACGCCATCGGGGTTGCCACCAAAATCCAGCAGGTTTACGCTGTTCTTCGGGAAGAGAGGTCTCTCGATTCGTGGCATCTCGAAGGGCAGATCTTTGTACAGATATGCATATGGATAAGCTGATTGATCTGTCGTATTGCTGTGGCAAGATATGACGATGAATGCGAATAAAAGCAGGTGCAAATTTGGTTTCATCAGTTATGGATTTTACGTTTGGTTGGACATAATCTGTTTAAATTAACCCCGCTAAGGGGGCTAATTTAAACAGATTATATGTGTGGACTACTGCATCCAGCGGGGATCACCCGTGCCTTTGGCTTTCAGCAATTCATTGGTAACGGTGAAGTTTCCATTGGCTGCGTTTGTGTAACCCGGATTCTCCTGTGTGGCTGAATCGTCAAAGATATTGGAAGTACTTCCTGATGCAGAGAACAAGTTTGGTGCGTTGAAAAAGTTATTCCCTCCAAATGTGGGTGTCTGGTCGGTATTGGCCTGATTGGAGAAAATACACGCTGTCTCTGTCACAATGTTGTTGGTGAAGGTAATCTCATTTACCTTGAACCGTACATACAAAAGACGCTTGGAGGCATTGTTGCTTACACCATGAAGGGTATTGTGATCCACCGTTATTTGGGTTGTAATTCCCGGGAAACTGGATGAGGCATCGTCATAACGGATAAAGTCTCTGGCGGCTACACTGTTGTACACAGTATTGTTGGTGAAAGTGAGTACATCAAAAGCGCCTTTTCGGGAATCGAGAAAATCACCCCCGTTACATTCAATATTGTAAATGAGATTGTTATGAAATGTGATTGACGCAACTTTTGCAGTTACATTGAGATACATTAATCCTTTCACGTAGTTTTTAATTTCGGATCCTTCTACCCTGAGGGCGCCAAAAGTCACATCCGACGTGTTAAAAACAATACTTTGGTTGCCATCTGCCAGTCCTGTACCGTCGAGAACAACATCCTTCAACACCAGCCCTGCAGCATCTTCCATTGAAATATAACCGCTTAATACCGGTTTGTTGAACGGATAAACCCCTTTTATTTCGATGTTTTTATTCACGGTAAATTTGTTGGCCGATCCATATGTTCCGGGGAAGAGGGCAAATGCATCGCCGTCATTTGCAGCAGCCAACAGCGCAAGAAAGTCGTCTTCGGGATGTACCGCAATGGCGTTTCCGATATCCACGAGTGTCATAAATTCCACGATTCCGCGGGTCTTTGCTCCGTTACGCAAGGTAACCGTATAAGTGGTTTCACCTGTTAGTCCTTCAATGGTGGCGCTGCCAGCGGCGACTTCAGCCGCTGTAACCGGATGGGTTATTCCGCCCGGTTCGAGTGTGATGGCAGTGAGTGCTCTTCCCGGAATCCAGCGGAGGGTGACTGAAGTAGCTGTTATATCTCCATCCTGGAAAGGTTGAAAGATATTCTCAGTACCTGTTTTAAAGGTTACCCCGCTCCATTTTGATTCGGTTTTGCCGGTAGCAACCGACTTGATCCTTACGGAGTACTGTGTTTCACCGTCCAGATCTCTGATATAGAAGGGAAGTTGGTCACCGGTTACCCCCTCATAGTTTCTCAACGGGGTACCCGTAAAAGAGAGGCTGTCATCGGCAAATACCTCCAAAGCATATGATTCCACATCCCTGTTGATGGTCCAGCTCAATCGTGCGTCGGTACGGTTGATGACAAATGATTCGATTTTAATGGGAGAAAACAGCCTGTCAAATTCGACCGATGTCAGTTCTTCAGCTCTATCGTCAGTGCAACTGAAGTTGAGAAGAAGCATGGCGCAGAGTGCGAATAAGGGAGTATATATTTTTCGTCTCATGTGATTAATTTGTTAATTGTCCGTTACTGCTGTCTATAAATGTTTGCCAGATAGGCCAGAACTGGTTTTGATTCGGATCCTTCTGGTAAAGTGCATTAATCAGTTCAGAGGAGAGATGACTGTTATTGAACCATGTAACATTGCTTTCGTAATTGAGACCGGCTCCAATGGCATCGGTATCTCCATGATTGAGTCCGTAGATAATGAGTGTCTCGTTGTCATCTGCAAGTTTGTAGTAAAGTTTTTCCGGAAGATCGGCATAGTTCCCTTCCCGGTTGATAAGCTGCGTCATTTTTACCTTCGCTTCATCGAGTTTGGTTTTTAGCAGATTCCAGCGAATAAGATCTGCTTTGCGAAGGCTCTCTCCGGCAAACTCAAGTGCCCGCTGATCTACGATCGCATTGAAGAAAGTACTTTTACTTGCAGTAACTTGCGACATATAGGCTGTTACCTTTTCAGACGGAAGAACCCTGTCGAGAACAGGCTTCAGATAAGGAGCTGCGGCTGAAGGCCCTTCCAGTTCATTGATTGCTTCAGCAGCCATCAGGTATACATCTGCCAGTCGCATGTATTGCCAATTGATTCCATCGTCGTTTGTGGATGTCACATAGCGGTTCATCCATTCATAACGAAGTTTGCCAAAGCACCAGTTGCTGATTCTTCTGAGCTGCTGATGGCTTGGGTTGGCATTCGACCATTCATAGGGAACACAGGTCACATCTCTGCGAAGATCTTCCACATCATAGTCATAGAACAGATAAGGCAACGGACCGTTGGTTCCACCTCTGTTCTGTCCGGTATATTGGTCTATTGCCCTGTGCTGTACACCCAGCGTGAACAATACACGGCCACGACCTGCGGAGAAAGGTATTTCCCAGAGTGACTCCTTGCCTGCAGTCACATCATCCTGACACAGGAGCCTGAAGTTATCCTCAAATGAACCGAGTTTGTTGTACCCTTCCTGAATGACCTCTGTTGTTTTCTCTTTTGCCAGTGCATACATCTTCTCCGGACTTAGTTCAGGGTCGTTGCTGCGTCGCACTCCGTCAGCTCTTTGAGAATACCCGCCTGCATATAGCGCTATACGTGCCATCAGTCCTTTTACGAATGATTTGTTCACCCTTTCGGTGCTGGCGGTGATGTCGGTCTCATTGGGCCATGCAACCAGTTCCTCGGCTTCATCGAGATCAGCCAGCAGTTGTTTATAGATCACGTCACGATCGCTTCGCGGCAAGTAAAGTGTCTCAGTTGTGATGGGTTCAAAGCGTGCCGGCACATCACCCCATGCTTTTACCAGGTCGAGGTATATTACTGCACGCAGGGTAAGCGCTTCGCCAAGCAGTTGGGCCATTCTGGGATTTTCTGCCACGTTGCCGTAAGCACGCAACCCCTCAATGGCTTTGTTCGCACGTTCAATGCCTTCATAGAATTTAGCCCATGCATTGTTATCGGTGTTCATTTGTGTGTTTCCCGGTGAGGCGGCATAAGTGGAGAGTTCATACTTCCCGGCGTCGTTAAGCTGTGTGGGGTCAATACCATTGATCCACTCTACATCGCTGTTGATGCCATAGTAAGGAAGAAAACGTCCGCGATAGGAGTTGGTCTCCCCGAATGATTGATGAATTCCCATCACTGCTCCTTCAGCCAGCGCTTCAATAGACAGTACAACCGATCCTTCAGCAGCCGATTTGGAGGGAGCATCCAGATCACACGAAGTGACAATCACTCCGAGTGATAAGATAAACATGTATATATAAATCAAATTTTTCATTCTGGTCTTATTTTGTGATTAAAAATTCAAATTTACGCCAAATACGAGTTGACGGCTTTTTGGGTAGGCGGAGTAATCTACGCCCGGCGAGAGGTTGGTCCTTCTTACGGTCGATACTTCCGGATCATATCCGGAGTAGTTGGTCCAAAGGAAAACATTGTAACCGGTTACATAAAAACGTAGCTGGTCGATTTTCATTTTAGCGAGCACAGTTTTGGGAAGTGTATAACCGAGGGTAAGGGTATTCAGCCGGAGGAAACTTCCATCCTCCACGGCCCAGTCGCTGAATATCATGCGGGAGGTTAACGGGGACCACATGGTTGTATTTGCATTCATCGTAGTCAGCTCTTGCGGATCGTTGCTGATGGTCCCGTCTTCCCGAAGGTTGGTCCATCTTTTGCCTGGCTCCATGGTGGTAGTCATGTTGCGATACTGATATTTTCCGGTGTGAGAGAATTCAATCTTATTGGCGTTGTAGATGTCGTTGCCATAACTCCAGTTGAATGCGGCAGAAATGTCAAATCCATAAAAAGTGGAGTTGATGGTAAAACCGCCTGTATGTACGGGGTTGGCATCCCCAATAATCTCCCGGTCATCTACATTCACTATGTCGTTGTCGTCAAGATCTTTCAGCTTCATGGAACCTGGACGAATGTTCCCGACCACGCCGGAAGCGTCAGGTACCCCTTCCTTGAGAATCCATCGGTTGGTGGAAGCATTATATCCGGTAAAGTCAGATACTTCGTACCTTCCATCGGAGCGATATCCGAACATTTGACCCACAGCACCCCCCTTTGCGATCCAGTAGTCATATCCAATTTCAGAGGAAGCCCAGTAGGTGTCGTATCCAAAATCGTTCATGATGCCCAGACTTCGTATTTCTGTCCGGTTAAAACCAATGTTACCGCTTAAACTGAGGGTGAAATTCTGATTATTTACCGCATACCAGTTCAGCGTAGTTTCGATTCCCTCATTTTGGTTTTCTCCCATGTTGCGGTATTGGGTATCATATCCCGTACCGGCTACCGGGAACTCGATCAGCAGATCGCTGGTTGTATTGCGATAGGCTTCCACAGTTCCACTGAGTTTGCCTCCCAACAGCGTGAAGTCGAGACCCACGTTTCTTGTCACGGTAGTCTCCCATTTCAGATCGGGGTTGGCCATGACTTTCGATGGAGCCCAATAATTCGTGAATCCGTTGATCCATGAGGTAGCCCTCGACTCAAACATCTGTACAAGCTGACCGGAAGGAATATTGTTGTTGCCGGCTGTTCCGTAACTGGCACGTAATTTCAGATCATCGAGCCAACTTTTCGTGTTTTCCATAAATGGTTCAGACGAGATACGCCAGGCTGCTGCCGCCGAGGGGAAATATCCCCAGCGGTTCTCTTTGCTGAATTTTGAGGAGGCATCGGCACGGAAGGTCGCACTCAGCAGATATTTACCCTGGAAGTCGTAATTGGCACGACCAAAATAGGAGAGTAGTTTGTCATCTTCGTTGTAATAGTTGTCGATGTTGTAGGGTACACCCTGTGAGGAGAGCCTCCATGCATCTTCCGCGGTGAAAGTAGTGGGAAATCCATGAACCTCGTCTGTGAGCGTAAGACCTTTCCGGATGATGTACTCGTGTCCTGCCATCAAATTCAGGCTGTGATCTTCACCGAGGATTTTTTTAAAATCATAGTTCAGCGTATTGGTATTTCGCAATGTCTGTCTTTCTCTGTTTACCAAACGGATTGCAGGTTTACCTTGGTTTTCTACCGAGGGGTAATTCTTTATATAATAGGTGGTCAATCCCCAATATTGTTGATCACCATCATCCTGGTGATCCAACCCTGCCTCTGATCGCAGGCGCAGGTTGTCGATTATCTCCCATGAGGCGCTTCCTGCCAGATTGAGTCTCTTCTGTGTTTTCTCCCGTGCATTGTCGGAGATAGAGATTAACGGATTGTAAAGATTTCCCAGATCATCGTCATCACTACCTGCAGTAGCATCCAGATTTCTTAGCGGGATGGGCGTATAAATGACGGAATATTTCAACCTTTTGTCGGTGTCGAGTGTACTTCCGGCATCATTTGCGCCGCCTCCGTTTATCTGCGTGTCGGTATATCGGGCTGAGAAATCGAGTGAGATCTTATCAGTGGGCTTGTTATTTAATTTCAGGCTCATGCTGTTTCTCTTGTAGTTAGATCCTTCCATAATCGCTTTGTCGGAAAGATGAGAGAAGTTGAAAGCATAGGTCATCTTGTCACTCCCTCCGTTCAGACTCAAGCTGTGGTTCATGGAGGTACCGGTGCGGCCAAAGGTAAGATCTTGCCAGTCGTTATAGGGCACATTGCGATAGAGATCCAAATCCTGAAAGTTCCCGAAGAAGGAGTTGTAATTTCTGAGCGCATCGTCTCCCTGCAGTGCTGCCAGCTCATATTGCCAGGTTGCATAATCGTATGGAGAGAGCACATCGAGTGTTTTGGCGATTTTTTTTACGCCGAAATAGGCATTATAACTGAGTCGCAGTTTGCCTGCTTTTCCCGATTTGGTGGTTACGATGACTACGCCATTGGCGCCACGGGATCCATAAATGGCAGTGGAAGAAGCATCTTTCAACACGTCGATCGATTCAATATCTGTGGGAGGGATGTCGGAGATGGTGCTCACAGGGAAACCATCTACGATAAAGAGAGGATCGTTACTCTGTGTGATAGAGCCGCCTCCGCGAACACGAATCCGCATCTCTGCGTCAGGTGATCCTTCTGTGGTGAGGACCTGTACCCCTGCCATTTTTCCGGTGATCGCCTCCACTGCCGAAGCAACTGGCACTGCAGCAATCGTTTCCGCATTCACAGATGTGACCGATCCAGTGAGGTCTCTTCGTCGTTGGGTGCCATATCCCACGACGACGACTTCATCGAGGCTTGACACATCTTCTACCATGATAATATTCATTACATTCCCTGTAATAACAACCTCCATCTCTTTCATACCAATATAAGAGACGTGGAGCGTGGTGGCTGATGTTGGTGCCGAAAGTGTGTAATTTCCGTCGATATCTGTCGCTGCGCCAATGGTGGTTCCCTTCACCATGACGTTTGCACCAATGACTGGTTCACCGTAGGTATCTTTTACTGATCCGCGGATCGTTTTCTCTTGAGCCGTTAAGCACAAAGAAAAAAAGAGGAAAAGTAGCATACCGATGGTTACTTTCTTTTTCATGTTAAATTCATCCATTTTATTCATGTTATTTAAGTTAAAAATAATTGTATCGAAGATTTAAAAAAACTTCAAGGCGACCTTTTACAATAATACTCCATATTCATGAGAATAAAGGGGATAAATTGGTTTTTATTGGGTGTTGAATTGTTATACATCGAAAAAAATGAGAAAAGAATGAAAAAAAAAATATACATTTGTTTCAAATAAAATAGTGTTAAAGGGAGTGATAATTGGGTGAAAATAAGATTTTACATATTCATTTTTTATCATTTTTGTGGGTTACTGCAATTGTTTGGACAACCTGAGGCCTATTTCAAACATTATGGTACCGAAAATGGTCTACCGCAGCATACCGTTACGGATATTCTGCAGGATGAAAAAGGTTTTATGTGGTTTAGCACCTGGGACGGGTTGAGTAAGTTTGACGGTTATACATTCACCACCTATCATCTGCCTTCGGGCAATACGGTTGAGTCGAGAAGCAGTCGCATTGACAATCTCTATGAGGATAAATACAATAATATTTGGGCTTTAACGTATGACAATCAGGCTTATCGTTTCAACATAGAAACCGCATCATTTTTGGGCCCAAATTCCATTGAAGCTTGCAGGGAGAATGCTTTTTCCGTGTCACAGATAGTACCCAAGGAGAGCGGTGTAGTCTGGCTTTTATCTGAGAAACATGGATGTATTTCCATAACAGACTCGTTATTTAGTACCAATGTGTACAGTACCCGCAATCATAATTTAACGGATGATTGTGTGCATGCTATTTACGAAGACAAATCTCAAAATTCCTGGATTCTTACGAACAATGGTCTTACCCTTGTGCCGGCGGGGACCTCTGCTTCAGTTTTTTATTTTCATCCCCTTTCAGCAGCCCGATATACAGAGGCCGTGCCTTTTTTTACTGCTCTTGAGTTGGAAAACACAATATGGTTCGGTTCAAACAGGGGGATCATCTGGAAGTATGATCTGAAAGAGGATACCTTTTCAGAGCTCCCTACGGGGACCTCTTCAGATATTATTTCAATCATTGAACTTTCTTCTGAAAAGATACTTATCCTCTCCAAGTTAAATGGTTTTGTTATTTATAATACACACGACGGGAGCATGGAGGTGCATAATTCGGAGACAAATCCTGAAATGAAATTCCGTCAAATCATGACGGGTTATGTGGATCGTTCTAAGAACATATGGATGGAAACTGATCAGCTGGGTGTTGTGAAGTTTAATCCTTATAGCGGTCAATACAGGCACTTTATGCCCTTTGTTGAAAGTACGGTAACCAGTGTATTTCCTCCCAATTTTTTTATTTTCGAAGACAGCAGTGATCGGCTGTGGGTACATCCCCGAGGGGGTGGATTTTCAATTTACGACAAAGAGAGTGATCAACTCCTGCCCTTCTATAATGAACCTTTCTCTCAACATTGGCTTTTTTCCAATATGATGCATTCCGCCTATTCCGACAGGCAGGGTAATTTATGGATGTGCACACGTTCCAACGGATTGGAGAAGGTGATTTTTTATGATGAATCTAAATTTAAATCGATCCCACTTCATGTCAATGTTAACTCAACGATCAGTAACGAAGTACGTCCTATTTTCGAGGATTCGCAGCATCGTACATGGGTAGCAACAAAAGATGGAAGGGTCTATGTTTATGATGCACAGATGAAAGAACTGGGCATTGTGAATCATCGCGGAGAGATAGGAAGTGGTGCCCCCCTTGAGGGTATCGCATATTGTATTACAGAAGATTCTGAGCAAAATATCTGGATAGGTACAAAAGGAGAAGGGGCTGTTAAGCTTACAAGAAAAGTACAAGGGAATGGTTTTCAGGTATACCGCTATAAACATAACCCAGATGATAAATATTCGCTGAGTGACAATAATGTGTATTCAATTTTTGAAGACAAAAACAAGAATATCTGGATCGGAACTTTCGGAGGGGGATTAAACCTGGTTACTTCTGGAGATGAGGATAGCAGAATTGTGAATCATCTCAACGATTTAACCCATTACCCTTTTAACCAGGCAGATCAGGTCAGAGTCATCACGAGCGACAAGCAAGGTCATATTTGTGTGGGCACTACACTGGGTTTCATGATGTTTGATGCTGATTTCAAGTCGCCCGAAGAAATAGATTTTAAAATTTTCACACGGAGCAACACTGATAATAATTCTATAGGGGCAAATGATATCATTGACATCTGTACCACGCGATCGGGTGATACATATATTGGAACATTTGGAGGAGGAATAAGCAAAATCAAAGAAACAGATGAAAGTGGTTTTCCGGTCAGTTTTGAAACATACAATGCAGCACAGGGTATACCTTCAAATATCATTCTTTCCATTGAAGAAGATAAAAGAGGTGATCTTTGGATAAGTAGTGAAGGTGGCCTCACCAAATTTAACCGGCAAGCTGAAACTTTTGAAAACTTCAGCGAGATAAAGCGAATGATGAAAAGACATAATTTCTCCGAAAACTCAAGCTGTTGTTTGCGTGATGGAAGCATGTTGTTCGGTTATTCACACGGAATGTTTGTATTTGACCCGGAGAACGTAAAGAATAATACTTTCAACCCTTATCTCGCACTGGTACAGTTCCGTTTATTCAATCGTAGCCTGCAGATCTCCGACCAAGGGCCGTTATATAAAAGTATCGATTTGATTGAACGTCTTCAACTTAAACACAATCAGAATTTTTTTAGTATTGAGTTTGCTGCACTAGACTATACCGATACTGAAAATATTCTTTATGCCTATAAACTGGATGGGTTTGACAAGGAATGGATCTATTCTGGTAACCAGCGCATTGCCAATTACACCAACTTGTCGCGGGGTAAATATCTTTTCCGGGTGAAGTCGACCAATAGCGACGGCGTATGGACCAACAACGAACGCACCCTTGCCATTGAGGTACTCCCCCCCTTCTGGGCCACTGGCTGGGCATATCTCATCTATGCACTCCTGGCTGTAGTGATATTGTATTTTATCTTCAGGATATTGTATGCTTTCTACAAAATGAGAAACAAAATCGTGTTGGAAAAACAGGAGTCAGAGATCAAAACCCGGTTCTTTACCAACATTTCTCATGAAATCCGCACGCCGCTCACGATGATCGTTTCTCCCATTGAGAACCTGATACAAAGTACATCGACTCCAGAACCGGTGAAAAAACAGCTCTTGCTTGTTTCAAAGAATACCAAACGCTTGTTGAACATGGTGAATCAGATTCTCGATTTTCAGAAGATGGAACAGTCGCCACTCACCGTGAGTAAAATTGCCATAGGACCTTTTGTGGAAAATTTATATGAGAATTATACACACAATGCAACACTGAAAAGTATTTTGTACAGCTTTGAAAACAAAGTCGGAGATCAGCTTATATGGGTCGATGCCGAAGCAGTGGAGAAGATTGTAGTGAACCTGCTTTCCAATGCATTCAAATATACTCCCCCGGGGAAATCGGTTCATGTCTCGGTGTTTCCCCATAATAATGATGAGGTGGCGCTGCAGGTAAAAGATACCGGTATTGGCATCAACAAAGAAAGAATGAGCCGTTTGTTCCGTCGTTTCGAGTCTTTTAACGAAGATGCCAGCAAACCCAGTACCGGTATCGGACTCTCCATTGTGAAAGAGATGGCCGACAAGCACCGCGCCAGGATCGAAGTGGATAGTGAAGAGCAGGTGGGCAGTAAATTTACAGTCTATTTCCGGACAGGAACTTCTCATTTTGGGAACGACGTCACCATTGATGACTCCCTCAGTCCGTTGGCAGTACGCGAACTCGAAGAGGGAGGAGAGGAGAATCAGCTTCCACTCATTGTGTCAGAGGAGGTCAACGACCAACCATCGGTATTGGTGGTGGAGGATGATGAAGATCTGCGTCAGTTTATTCTTTCTATACTTGAAGATGAATATGAGGTACATGAAGCATCGAATGGAAAAGAGGGGCTCGAAAAGGCGTTAGAGCTTATTCCCGATTTTATTGTCAGTGATATTATGATGCCGGAAGTAGATGGCATTGAGTTACTTGAGAAGGTGCGCAGCAATATCCATACCAGCCATATTCTCTTTCTGTTGCTCACGGCAAAAACTACATTAGACAGCAAATTGGAGGGCTTTGGACAGGGAGCAGATGAGTACATTACCAAACCTTTCAGCGTCTCCTACTTCAAGGCACGGGTCAAAAATCTGTTGCAACGCAGGAGTGAATTACAGCGTTATTACCGAAACAGAACGAACTCTTCTCCGGTAGCCTTATCCAGGGCAAAAGAAATAACAGACGCTCCTTTCAACGAAAAAGACCTCGCTTTTGTAAGGGCTATAAACGAATTTATTGAATCACATCTTGGCAACAGTGATTTTGTAATTGAAGATATGGCTGTGGAGATGGGAATGAGCCGTACGGTATTCTTTAAAAAGCTGAAAGGACTCACGGGGCTCGCTCCCATAGAATATGTACGGGATGTGCTGATGCAGCATGCAGCAGAACTTCTCGAGCAGGGTGACCATGCTATCAAGGAGATTTCCTATATGGTGGGCATGAGCGATGCCAAATATTTTACTCGCTGTTTCAAAAAGAAATTCAATATGACACCTACAGAATATAAAAAAACATTTTTGCGAGATGAAATGCTCAAATGAGGTAGGCATGCAGACTTAGTTTGTTCCTGTCACCTCCTTTTGTCGGGTGTACTGTGCTCGACCACGATGGATGATAAATTAGCTTCCCAGGGTTTGGAAGTATTAAAATAAAATGATTAACTTTGAAATTCAAAAGGTCGTGTGCCTCACAGTGTGCTCGAGAACAGTATAATGAAGAATAGATCATAATTTAAAAATACATATTCTATGAAAAGTTTTATTCACGATGACTTTTTGCTCCAAACAGATGCAGCAAAAGAGTTGTATCATGGCCATGCAAAAAATCAACCGATCATCGATTATCACTGTCATCTCAATCCGGAATATATCGCGAAAGATCATACCTTTGACAACCTGGGGGAGATATGGCTCGAGGGTGATCATTACAAGTGGAGAGCTATGCGCACCAACGGCATCGACGAGGAATACTGTACAGGAAAGAATGCCAACGACCTGGAAAAATATATGAAGTGGGCCGAAACAGTACCCTACACAATGCGGAACCCCTTGTATCACTGGACACATCTGGAGCTGAAAAGGGCTTTTGGAGTGGACAAACTGCTCAATCCGGAGAGTGCAAAGGAGATTTACGATGTCTGTACCGCGAAGCTTCGTACTCCGGAATATAGCGCACGTGGATTGATGAAAATGTTCAACGTAAAGGTGGTATGTACTACGGATGATCCGGTGGATAGTTTGGAGCATCATCTTACATTAAAAAAAGAGCGCTTTGAAGTGAAAGTACTGCCCACGTGGAGACCCGATAAGGCGATGGCGGTAGAGAACCCCAAGTCATACCGTGGTTACGTGGAGAAGTTGTCGGAAGTTTCGGGTCAGACCATCAGTCAGTTCAGCGACTTGATAGAGGCATTGCGCAAACGACACGATTTCTTTGCCTCAGTAGGCTGTAAGCTTTCAGATCATGGAATAGAGGAGTTTTATGCCGAATCCTATACGCTGACTGAGATTGAACAGATTTTCAATAAGGTGTATGGGGGGTATGAGCTGACCAAAGAGGAGATTCTGAAATTCAAATCGGCCATGCTCTATGAGGGAGCCCTCATGGATTGGGAAAAAGGCTGGGCACAGCAATTCCATTATGGAGCCATTCGCAACAACAATACGCGGTTGTTTAACAAACTGGGGCCGGATACCGGATTCGATTCGATTGGCGATTTTACCATCGCCAAAGCAATGAGCCGTTTCTTCGATCAGCTTGACAAAGATAACAAGCTGGCCAAGACCATCATCTATAATCTGAACCCCCGAGACAATGAACTAATTGCAACCATGATTGGGAACTTTCAGGATGGCTCGGTCGCTGGGAAAATTCAGTTTGGCTCCGGCTGGTGGTTCCTTGATCAAAAAACAGGAATGGAGGCCCAGATGAACTCACTCTCTAACTTGGGGCTGTTAAGCCGGTTTGTGGGTATGCTCACCGATTCGCGCAGTTTCCTCTCCTATCCGCGGCATGAATACTTCCGCCGCATTCTCTGTAACCTCATCGGCAATGATGTAGAGCATGGCATATTGCCTTCCTCAGAGATGGACTTCCTCGGCAAAATGGTAGAAAATATATCCTACCACAATGCGAACAATTTTTTTAATTTCTAAAAATCAAATAGAATGAAACTAGGAAAGTATAGCATCGGTGTGGGCGATCGTTTTACGTATCAGGGAAAAGCGCAATTGCGTGCAATCATGAAAGCCAATGAGACAGGATTGAATATTACACCGGTATGGAACAAGTCGAACAGAGAACATATTTATGTGGGGACTGTTCCTGTAGATACCCGCAAGGAGGCTGATGAGGCGGTTAAAGCACTGAATCATACCGGAGCTTACTTTGTGGATGCCGATCATATTAACCTGACTACCGTATCGAAATATGTGGAGGTGTCTGATTTCTTTACGCTTGATGTGGCTTCCTTTATTGGTAAGGAGAGCAGCAAAGAGGAGGTGGATGCTTTTGTGGCTTCCTGTGAAAAATATCTCGGAGAACTGCATATCCCTGGTATGGAGGAACCCTTGCACATCACCAAAGAGTTGTTGACTAAGACTGCCGGTAAATTTCTGGCAGCCACACAACATGCCTCTGAGATTTATGCTTACCTGAAAAAAGAGAAAGGAGAAGGTAATTTCATCACCGAGGTGTCGATGGATGAGGTGGAGACCCCGCAGACTCCGGTGGAAATGCTCTTTATTCTGAAGATGCTTGCCAACAAAGGTGTGCCTGCACAAACCATTGCTCCCAAGTTTACCGGGCGTTTTAACAAGGGAGTAGACTACGTGGGCGACCTGGCACAGTTTGCCAAGGAATTCGAAGAGGATGTACTGGTGCTTGATTTTGCGGTGAAAGAATTCGGCCTGCCAGAAGAACTTAAGCTGAGCGTTCACTCGGGGAGCGATAAATTTTCCATTTACCCGATCATGGCAGAGGTGATTGCCAAATATGACAAGGGACTGCACTTGAAAACGGCCGGTACTACCTGGCTCGAGGAGGTGATAGGCCTCGCTGTTGCCGGTGGTGAAGGACTTGATCTGGCAAAGAAAATTTATGAAAATTCCTACAATCGTCAGGAAGAGTTGTGTGCTCCTTACGCCGATGTAATTGATATCGATGGCACAAAACTTCCCACCGTGGAGGAAGTGAAAGGCTGGTCGAGTGAAAAGTATGCCAATACGCTCCGTCATATTCCGGGCCATGCTGATTACAATTCCAATTTCCGCCAGTTGATTCATGTGGCTTACAAAGTAGCTGCAGAAATGGGAAAGGAGTATACTGACCTGCTGGTGAAATATGCCGATGTGGTGGGATCCTGTGTGGAAGAGAACATTTACGACAGACATCTGAAAAGATTATTTGCGATTTAAATCATAGAATGGGCACGCAGATATCTGTGACAATTTCTCGTTTTATGAAAGGAGTTTCACGTGATTTATTCCCAGTCGACCGGATAATCGACTTATATTTGTCCACGTCAAACATTAAAAAAAATATATTATGTACGATTTTTTTGATATCAAAGGAAAAGTAATTGCCATCACGGGAGGGACCGGTGTACTGGGCACGTCGATGGTGAAATACCTGGCTGCGCATGGAGCCAAAGTGGCTGTGCTGGCAAGAAACAAACAAAAAGGAGATGAGCTCATAGAGCAGGTGAAAGCAGATGGGGGAGAGGCGATTTTCCTTCAAACAGATGTAACCAATGAGACCGTGTTGAAACAAAATGCCAAAGAGATTGCGGAGAAATATGGCACCATTGATGTGTTGATCAATGGCGCCGGAGGTAATATGCCGGGAGCAACAATTGGACCGAACAGCAACATTTTCGACCTGAAGATAGATGATTTCCGCAAGGTGGTCGATTTGAACCTGATGGGTACGGTGATGCCCACAGTCGTTTTTGCTGAATATATGGTAAAAGCGAAAAAAGGGAATATTGTGAACATTTCTTCTGCCTCCGCCCTGCGTCCCCTCACACGAGTGGCCGGCTATGGAGCTGCTAAAGCAGCCGTAACAAACTTTACCAAATACATGGCCGGAGAGTTGGCTACCAAGTTTGGTGAGAATTTTCGGGTAAATGCTTTGTGCCCCGGCTTCTTCATCACTGAACAAAATAGGACATTGCTTACCAACCCCGACGGATCCTATTCCGATCGCGGGAACACGATCATCGCGCACACACCCTTCCGCCGCTTTGGTATTCCGGAAGATCTGCTCGGTACGTTGCACTATCTGGTGAGCGATGCGTCCAAATTTGTGACTGGTACAGTTGCCATCGTCGATGGCGGTTTTGATGCGTTCAGTATTTAGCTGTCGTCTATTACATCATCAAATCAACACATCATTCGTATGTCATTAAAATTAAAGAAAGATTTCAAATATGCGCTGGTCGTCCCCACCAGCATGGGGGTACGCATCACACCGGTGAACGCGCAGCCGGTACAGAGTACGAACCTGTTTCAGATGCAGGCTACCAGTGCCGAAACCAATGTGGCCAGTATTTCCTCTTACCTCGGGCTACCAGTAAAGGTGCTGACCACCTTTGTGAAGGAGAGCCCTATTGCAGCTTTTATTAAAGCTGATTTGCGGGCGCGTCACATGGACTATGAAGGTCCCGAAGTGCCGCAGGGTGGTCCCTGGGGATTCCGTCATCAGTTCAATATCGCCGACAGTGGCTTCGGACTACGGGGTCCCCGCGTGCAGAATGACCGTGCCGGTGAAGTAGGCAGGACATTGAATGTAAAAGATTTCGATCTCGAACGGATCTTCGGCGTGGAGGGTGTACAAATTGTGCATCTCTCCGGACTCATCGCCGCACTTTCGCCCGACACCAGTAACTTCTGTCTGGAGATCGCCCGCTATGCAAAAAAACATGGCACATTGATCTCTTTTGATCTCAATTACAGAGCTACTTTTTGGAAAGGACGGGAGGGAGAACTGCGCGAGGCCTTTACCGAAATAGCCTCTCTTGCTGATATTCTCATTGGAAATGAAGAAGATTTTCAGTTGTGCCTTGGCATTGAAGGTCCCAAAGCAGGAGGTGAAAATATCGGAGACACCATGGATGCCTTCAAGGGGATGATCCTGAATGCACAGCAGGCATTTCCGAATGTATCGGTCTTCGCAAATACTCTCCGTGAAGTGATCAGTGCCAATGAACATCTCTGGGGGGCCATTGTTTACGAAAATGGCACATGGCACGAAGCTCCTTTGCGCACCATCAATGTGATGGATCGCATTGGTGGAGGCGATGGCTTTGTAGGGGGTCTGCTCTACAGCATCCTCAGAGAGATGTCATCCGAGAAATGGATTCAGTTTGCCTGGGCAAGCGGCGCTCTGGCCACGACATTCCTGACCGACTATGCACAACCAGCCGATGAGGATGTAATCTGGAGTATCTGGAAAGGCAACGCCAGGGTAAAGAGATGATCATTCAATGAGACAATGTGACATTGTGCCAATTTGATTTAGGTTCTTGTGTCTTGACAACAAATAAATATAAATTAATGAAAGAAAAAGCAGATATTGGATTGATCGGATTGGCCGTGATGGGTGAGAATCTGGTCTTAAATATGGAAAGTAAAGGCTATACTGTGGCTGTTTTTAACCGGACCGTGGCCAAAGTGGACGATTTTTTAGCTGGGCGTGGAAAAGGGAAGAATTTCATTGGAGCTCATTCGCTTGAAGAGTTTGTGGCATCCATCGAGCGCCCCCGCAAGGTGATGATGCTGGTGAAAGCAGGTAAGCCGGTAGATGATTTTATTGAGCTGCTCATTCCGCTGCTCGAGCCGGGTGATATCATTATTGACGGAGGTAACAGCCACTTCCCCGACAGTATACGCAGGACAAAGTACGTGGAAAGCAAAGGCCTGTTGTATGTCGGGACTGGTGTTTCCGGTGGTGAAGAAGGTGCATTGAAAGGCCCCTCCATGATGCCTGGTGGTTCACCCGAGGCATGGCCCCACGTGAAAGAGATCTTTCAGGCTGTAGCAGCCAAGGTTGACGGTGGTGTCCCCTGCTGCGACTGGGTAGGGGAGAATGGTGCAGGGCACTTCGTGAAGATGGTGCACAACGGCATTGAATATGGCGACATGCAGATCATCAACGAAGCCTATCACCTGATGAAAGATTTGCTAGGTATGGATGCTTTTGAGCAGCACGAAGTATTCAAAAAATGGAATAAAGGGGTGTTGGATTCTTATTTGATTGAGATTACCACCGACATTCTGGCCTTCAAAGATGAAGACGGTTCGCCATTGGTAGAGAAAATACTCGATACTGCCGGCCAGAAAGGTACCGGAAAATGGACAGCTGTCACGGCCCTCGACATGGGTATACCTCTCACTCTGATTGGTGAATCGGTCTTCTCACGTTGTCTCTCAGCTCAAAAAGATCTGCGAGTGAAGGCATCTCAAACGTTGGTAGGCAAGACCCCGGATTTTAAAGGCGACAAACAACAGTTTATCGATGACCTGGAGAATGCCATCTACGGAGCCAAGATTATCTCCTATGCACAAGGTTACGACCTGATGATGGAGGCCGCTAAAGAGTATGGCTGGAATCTAAATTATGGTGGAATCGCACTGATGTGGCGCGGTGGATGCATCATTCGTTCCCGCTTCCTGGGAGACATCAAAAAAGCATTCGACAACAATCCTGCACTGGAAAACCTGCTGCTTGATCCTTTCTTCAAGAATGCAGTTGAGTCGGCTGAAGAGAGCTGGCGTAGGGTATGTTCCACCGCATTGCTGAACGGCATTCCCGTGCCGGCCATCACATCTGCATTGGGATATTACGATGGTTTCCGCAGCGAACGTCTCCCAGCTAACCTGCTACAGGCACAACGAGACTATTTCGGCGCCCATCAGTATGAACGGCTCGACAGCCCACGGGGCAAGTTCTTCCATACTGACTGGACGGGACGTGGAGGAAGCACGGCTTCCACCACCTATGATGTTTAATGTGGATGAGAGGATGTGATGATTCAATGATGTGATTTGAATATTTCACATCTCTCTTCTCAAATACCAAATAAGATGATTTATTACGAGAAAGGTTCTTCAGACACAGCCTTGTCGCATGATGATTTGAAGAAAGGTCTCTACGAAGCATTGGATAAATTGGGGGAACGGCAGAAAATTCTGGCCGTTCCGCCCGATTATACCCGTCTGCCCAGCAGAGCAGGAGAGCTCACGGAGATGACCTGGAAGTACTATGGTGAAAAACTGACCGATATTCTTCCTGCCCTGGGTACACACTCTCCCATGACAGAGCAACAGATCAGTCACATGTTTGGGAAAACGCCGCAATCCCTCATTCGCAATCATGATTGGCGCAACGACGTGGTTACATTGGGTGAAGTGCCAGCAGAATACATCCGTGAGGTATCAGAGGGAAAAGTCGACTTTGACTGGCCGGCACAAGTCAACAGACTTCTGGTAGAAGGCGGTTTCGATCTGATTCTCTCCATTGGTCAAGTGGTGCCACACGAAGTAGTGGGCATGGCAAACTATAACAAAAACATCCTGGTGGGTACCGGAGGCAGCGAAGGAATCAACAAGAGCCACTATATCGGTGCCGTGTACGGCATGGAGCGGATGATGGGTCGTGCTGATACGCCGGTGCGACGCGTGTTTAACTATGCTACTGAAAAGTTTCTGAAAGATTTGCCTATTGTTTATGTACAAACAGTAGTTGGTGTGAACAAACTGGGAGAGCAACAGACTTACGGACTGTTTGTGGGGGATGATTTCGACGTATTCAACCGTGCTGCAAAATTGTCACTGGAGGTCAATTTTGTGATGGTGGAGCGTCCCCTAAAAAAGGTCGTCGTCTGGTTGGATCCCACTGAGTTTAAGAGTACCTGGCTGGGAAACAAATCGGTTTACCGTACCCGCATGGCTATTGCCGATGCCGGTGAGTTAATTGTGCTGGCTCCCGCTCTAAAAGAATTTGGAGAGGATAAAACCATTGACCGGTTGATCCGCAAGTACGGCTATTTTGGTACACCCCACACCCTGAAGGCTGTCTCTGAAGACCCAGAGTTGCGAGATAACCTGGGTGCAGCAGCACACCTGATCCACGGATCGTCGGAAGGAAGATTTTCTATTACCTACTGTCCTGGAAAAGGACTGGAAAACCTAACGCGCGAAGAAATCGAAAGTGTCGGTTTCCAATGGGGTGACATCGATGAAACAATGCAGAAATATGACATTTCGAATCTCAAGGAGGGATTTAACACACTTCCCGACGGGGATGAAATCTATTATATCTCCAGCCCGGCTTTGGGCTTATGGGCCTATAAAGACCGGTTTGAGTAGCTTCCAGTGTTGAACTGAAAGAAAATAATTAATATAATTATCATGACAACAAGAAGAGAGTTTATCAGGAATGCAACTTTAGCATCAGCAGGACTGGCTATGGGCGGTATATCAACCAAAATGAGTGCGGCAAGTTACAACAGGGTAGTGGGTGCCAACAAAAAAGTGAACCTGGCACATATTGGAATCGGAAACAGGGGATGGGAGATCATCAATGATTTCGACAAGACAGGCATGGCCAATGTGGTTGCCCTGTGCGATGTGGATCTGGGAGCAGAACATACCAAAAAGGCGCTGGCCAAATTCCCCAACGCGAAACTTTTCAAGGATTTCCGGGAGATGTTCGACAAGATGGGCAACGAGATAGAAGCGGTGACTATTGCCATACCCGACTTTGCCCATTTCCCTGCAGTGATGATGTCGATGGCCGAGGGTAAGCATGTGTATGTGGAGAAGCCGCTGAGCCGTACGTTTCTGGAGTCGGAACTGATGATGCAGGCAGCCCGGAAATACCCCAAAGTAGTGACCCAGATGGGAAACCAGGGTCACTCCGAAGCCAACTACTTTCAGTTCAAAGCGTGGAAGGAAGCAGGCATCATCAAGGATGTCACTGCTATCACGGCACACATGAACAACTCGCGCCGCTGGCACGGCTGGGATCCGAATATCAAAAAATTCCCCGCAGCAGAACCGATACCCGAAACACTGGACTGGAATACCTGGTTGATGGCACGCGATCATCATGATTACAACAAAGATTTCCACTACGGCCAATGGCGTTGCTGGTACGATTTCGGTATGGGAGCACTGGGAGACTGGGGTGCCCACATTCTTGACACGGCGCATGAGTTCCTGGAACTCGGATTGCCGGAAGAGATCAATCCAATTCGGCTGAGCGGCCACAACGATTATTTCTACCCGATGTCGAGCACCATTGAATTCAAATTCCCGAAGCGGGGCAACATGCCACCTGTGGTGATTACCTGGTACGATGGGTTGGATAATATTCCCGCAGTACCGGAAGGTTACGGTGTATCGGAGATCGACCCCAATATACCGACTGTTGCAGGCGGAAAGATACAGCCCACCAAACTGAACCCCGGCAAAGAGATCTACAGCAAAGAGCTGACTTTTAAGGGAGGTTCACACGGCAGCACCTTGAGTATCATTCCCAGTGAGAAAGCGAAAGAAATGGAGAAGAAACTACCCGAAGTGCCGAAGAGTCCTTCCAATCACTTTGCCAACTTCCTGCTGGCCTGCCAGGGCAAGGAAAAGACCCGCTCGCCATTCGAAATATCCGCTCCGTTGAGCCAGGTATTCTGTCTGGGTGTGGCGGCACAGCGTTTGAACCGCAAGATTGTCTTCGACAGGGAGACAAAGCGTGTCACCAACGATGCTTTTGCCGATGCCTTCCTCACGGGAGAACCGCCCCGAAAAGGATGGGAAGATTTTTATAAAATTTAATCAATTAACATACACAACAGCACAATGAAGAAGAATAATTTATTACTTTTTGTAATGGTCATATTACTTGCCTCCTGCACCCCACAAGGTCCGAAGTGGCAGGAATTGTTCAACGGTAAGGATCTGAATGGATGGGAAAAGTTGAACGGAACGGCAGAATACAAGATTGAAGATGGCGCCATAGTCGGTATCTCTCAACTGAATACACCCAATACTTTTCTGGCTACAACAGAGCAGTATGGTGATTTTATCCTGGAGTTTGAGTTCAAGGTGGACGACGGATTAAACTCCGGCGTGCAATTCAGAAGCAACAGCCTGGCAGATTATAAAGATGGCCGTGTACACGGTTATCAGTTCGAAATTGATCCTTCCGACCGTGCTTGGACAGGAGGTATTTATGACGAAGCACGGCGCGGATGGCTTTATCCAATGAATTACAACCCCGAAGGAATGAAGGCATTTAAGCATGGAGAGTGGAACAGTGCCCGCATCGAAGCGATTGGCAATTCCCTTCGTACTTGGGTGAACGGTATTCCTTGTGCCAATATTCTGGATGAAACCACTCCCTCTGGATTCATTGCTTTGCAAGTGCATGCTATTAAAAATGCCGAACAGGAAGGGAAAACCGTGGCATGGCGTAATATCCGCATTCTAACAGAAGAACTCGATCAATACAAAACAGTCGAGGATGAGAGTATTGTACAAATAAACCAGATTGCCAACACGATCTCCGAACAGGAAGCAGCCGAGGGCTGGAAATTGCTATGGGACGGCAAGACCACGGAAGGATGGCGCGGTGCCAAAAGAGACGATTTTCCCGATCAGGGTTGGTCGATCGACAATGGTATACTGAAAGTACTCAGTAGCGATGGCGGCGAGTCCACCAACGGAGGAGACATTGTAACGACCCGTCCCTACAAGAACTTTATGCTCAAGGTCGATTTCAAGATCACCGAAGGAGCCAATAGCGGCATCAAGTATTTTGTGGACACCAACCTCAACAAAGGCGAAGGTTCTGCCATTGGCTGTGAGTTCCAGATTCTGGATGACAAGAGGCACCCCGATGCTAAATTGGGAAAAGACGGCAATCGTACGCTGGGTTCGCTCTACGACTTGATTGCGGCTCCCGAAGATAAACCATTCCGCAACGGATTCTTCAATACCGCAATGGTAGTGGTGGAAGGAAACCATGTGGAACATTGGCTCAACGGTGTCAAAATTGTGGAATACGACCGCAACAACGATGCATGGAACGAGTTGGTGCAGACCAGCAAATACAAAGACTGGCCCAATTTCGGCAATGCTGAAGAAGGATTGCTTCTGTTGCAGGACCACGGCAACGAAGTATGGTTCCAGAATATCAAAGTAAAGGAATTATAAAAAGACAATACATCAAACAAAAACCGCCGGCATTAACCGGCGGTTTTTTATTGTAGCGCTTTCTTTTTCTTTACACGAACTCATTTTTTAGGGTCTCCACCCACTTTTCCAAACGCTCTTGTGTGAGATCATACTCATTGTCCTCGTCAATGGGAAGGCCTACCCATATGCCATCTACCACAGCCGTGGAATCGTCATACGTATATCCTTCGTCGGGTACCTGTCCTACCACATCCACTTTGTTGTGGATTTCATCATAGACCACTTTCATCGATTCAGCAAAACTGGTCGAATAGGAAGCACTGTCGCCCAACGCGAAGATGGCCGCTTTTTTCCCTGTGAAATCCATTCTTGTAAAAGAGGGGAGGAAACCTTCCCAGTCGTCCTGCAAATCCCCTATACCGGTTGTAGACGTACCGATGACGTAGTAAGTATAATCCTTTATTTCCTCGAGCGTAACCTCGAGCACATTGAATATGTCTGCCTTTCCGTCGAAAAGGTCCTGCACCTGTCTGGCAATCGATGCAGCATTACCTCCCGATGAACCGTACAGGATAGCTATTTTGTTCATTTTTTATTGATCTCCATATTGATTTAATGAGTAAACATTTCAGCCTCTGAAATGTTTGCTTTGATCACAAACGAACAAATTTTCTTTTGGCAATAACCAAAAAAGTGCTACTTTTGTGTTCCATTCGGCGCGGTAGTTCAATGGATAGAATAGAAGTTTCCTAAACTTTAGATTCGGGTTCGATTCCCGGCCGTGCTACTCCCTCTCAATCAGCTCCAAACGGAGAATCGCTGGGTATAGTAAAGCTTTCCAGGGTAGTTTTACTCTCGAACTTCTTCACTTCTTCTATATTGCTGATTTTTAGCTGTCCACTGTATCTGCATCCCATTTCTATTTCCAGTGCATCCGTCTCGATATCACCTTGTACAGTTCCGGTGGACTTTAAAATGATTTCTTTACTCTTTATATTGCCTTTGATGTGTCCGAAGAGGATGATGTAATCACTCTCCATGTTGCCTTCTATATAAGCGTTCTCGCCGAGTATAATCCCCTTTTTCAAATTAATATTTCCGCACACTTTTCCTTCAATCCTGATGATGCTATCGCCAGAGATATCGCCTATAAAGTCAATATCACTGCCCAGAATTGTGTTTATAGGCATTGAATCTAATTTAGATACGCCTGCATCTCTTTTTTTACTCGAGTTGTCCATTTCTATTATTTTATTTTCTTTTACGTTAGAGACATTATTCCAGATCAAAACTAATATATTTTAATGGGTTTATTTTTTTATCGTCGAAAATAACTTCATAATGCAGATGGGGACCTGTACTTCTTCCTGTACTTCCCATAAGTCCAATATGATCCCCGCTTTGTATGGTTTGACCCTCTTTCACGTCGATTTGTTTGAGGTGTGCGTAGAGTGTTTGTAACGATTCGTTGTGATTGATGACAATGCATCTCCCATATCCACCATTGTACCCCGCAAACGAAACAACGCCATTGCCTGTGGCTCTGATGCTGTCTCCTTGCCGACCTTTGAAGTCAACGCCCGAATGAAACTCAATTCCTTTGCTGGTAAACGGGTTTCTGCGATACCCATAGATGGAGTTGATTTCTCCCTCAAACGGTTTCCCCAATGGTAACCCGAACAAAGTCTCTTCCATTTCAAACAGTTGATTGTCATAAAAGCCAGTGAGCTCGTTGATGTGTATGATATCAAATCCTTCCGCCACACCACCTACATTCTCCACTTTCAGGTGTTCCAGTCCCCTTTCCTGCAGGAAAGAATTGATACGGAATATTCCTGAATCTATCGAGGCGAATGTAGTCAGGGCCTTTTTGAGGTCTATTTGACTTTGGATGTAATTTGCCCGTGCAAGTCGATCTTTATAGGCACGACTTGTATTTTGAAATACAAGATAGCCGGAAACAAGAAAGAATGTGAGTGTAATGAAGAAAAAGTAATAGGCATACTTTCTCCAATTTACAATAATGTGAGTAGGTACCTGGAGTACTTTGGTGTTTTTATCTTTTGAATTGACGATTAAAACAGATGTTTTGTGCTTCATCATAAGGTCATGATATTTAAGTGATGCAACGAAGAGTGTAATGACATCGCACTTTTTTCAACTGCAATGCGGTTTGTTTTTATTGCCCTACTTGTCAAGCAGTGTTTCCGGTGCAATCTGAAAGATAAAATTATAAAGGACATTAAATCTGTTAATAAAAAAAAATGCTCATATTTTGGCTGTCCGCTCCTCGCTGTCATTTTTCAGTCTTTTTGGATAAAGCTTTTGGCTTTTGGAGATGCTTTATAATCGGCATTCAGCTCTACGAGGGGGTTCATTGAATCTTGTATAAAAAACCAACAGACAAAGAACAGTTTTGCTGGCGAACTGCAAAATTTTTAACATTGCAAATGTAAACAAAAATTGTTTATGTACTCTGAAAACCGCAATATGGGCATACTACAAAAATACATCATTTGGGGTTGCAACCCTTCATATTTACTCATTCTGGTAGGACATACAGCAATACTTCAATATTTTTCACAGACACGGTTCCCTTTTGTAAATAAGATTTGGATTTGTGTAATCCGAACATTATTTTTGTTGTTTAGATCTCCTTGATGGCGGTTGACTACGCCGACGGGAGAGATTCCACGACATTATTAATATCTATGCTCATGAAGGTTTCAGTTTTTTTTATGTTGGCTGTACTTGTCTTTTCTCTTCTTTTTAGTTCCTGCGACCGTCCAAAGGATGGGACATGGATTCAGTTGTTCAACGGCAAAGATCTTACTGGCTGGACACCCAAGATTGTTGGTTATGAAGCTGGCGATAATTTTGCAAACACTTTTCGTGTGGAGGATGGGATGATCAAGGTGCGTTACGACGGCTACGATTCACTCAGGGATCGCTTTGGCCATCTTTTCTATGAAGATGAGTTATCGAATTACAAACTGCGGGTGGAATATCGTATCGTTGGCGAGCAGTGCCCCGGAGCGCCTGGTTGGGCTTATAAGAATTCGGGTATAATGCTCCATGGACAGTCACCCGAGTCGATGTCATTGAATCAGGATTTTCCCACTTCTATCGAAGTGCAGTTGCTCGGCAGCGATTCTCTGGTACAGCGCACCAATATGAATGTCTGTACCCCCGGCACCAATGTGATGATCAACGGAGAATTGATCCTCGATCATTGCATCAATTCATCCTCGGCCTTCTTTTACGGAGAAGATTGGGTGACTGCCGAGGTGGAAGTAAGAGGCAACGAGGTGATATATCATATCCTCAATGGAGATACAGTCATGCAGTATCAAAAACCTCAACTAGATGAGCGTGACGCAACCTACGCCAAGTTGATAGAGATAAACGGGGGCGATAAGATGTTAAGCAAGGGTACCATCTCCCTGCAAAGTGAAGGACATCCGATTGATTTCAGAAAGGTAGAGCTGAAGATTCTTGAATAGAGATCCTTTTTTTCTATAAAATGAAGCCGTTGGTTGGTTGGCTAATAAAAAGTCGAGATATAATAATCCAGGCTTACATTGTCGGGTAAATCCAATTTCTTTTTGAGCCGGTATTTCTTTGTTTCAACTGTACGTCGTTCCACAAAAGTGTTGGCGGCGATCTCCTTTGTGGTAAAATTCAAAAAGATTATTGCACAAAGTATCAACTCCGACCGGGATAGATTGTTGTGCTTTTGTAGCATGCGTCGTGTGGCTTCGGGGTAGAGTTCCTGAAACCTGTTTAGAAATGAGGGATCGTTTTTTCTTGCCAGTTCAATAATTTCGGTGGAGCTTTTGTTCAGCTTTTGCTCCATCTGTTTGAGGTACATTTCTTTCGCTACTATCTTTTTTGCGGATTCTTCAAGCTGACGCTGAATCAGCGAAATTTCCTGTTCCTTTTTAGTATAGTACTTGTTCCTGGAGTGGCACCATCTTGCGACCAATAATATGACAAATGATGTAGCCAACAGGAGAATAAACACAAAACTCAGGAATGATACATTCATCTGTTTATTAAGGAGTCCATTCCCCAGTATATGCAAAAGCGAACTAACAACTTTAAGGATAATGTGACTATATATCATATACAGAAACGTTCCAACTTTAAGAAATTAACCAATCGTTCTCCTGGTTTCATTACAACAAAGATACTACATTTTGTAATTTATGAAAGAGGAGTAAGTCAATTCCAGCATCAACAATTGAAGAAAATATCCAGATCTTAATTCAAAAAATCGCATCTGAGACCGGATTGGGAAACATCAAAAACTGGTAGAACATTAACAGTTCCCTTTTTACCGATAAACCGTCTCCTGTTTTAACAGGAGACGGTTTATCTTGCTACTTTGTTCCTACCATATTCCTACCTTGCTCCTACCTTGTTCGGTATCTCTCCCTGTTTCCCTTATATATCCCTTATAACAACCTCATTCATCAATAAGGAGATAACGACCCATTACCAGTCCATTACCCGTGCAGGAAGTTATTCCTTCTGTATTTCGGGTTGCCGAAGGAGGGCTCCACAGTCTGGGTATTTTTTTTGATTAAAATAAAAAAAAGCCATCTCAAAAATATTTTTGAGATGGCCTATTTTGAATATAACTAACTGATTAACCCAGTTGCGGTCCTGATGGGATCAGGGCAATGGCAGCTTCGGTGTCACAGTATTGTTTGAAGTTCTCGATGTACATGCCGGCCAGTTTTTTGGCTTTGACTTCCCACTCGCTCTTGTCAGCATAGCTGTTTCGCGGATCGAGGATATCGGATACGCCGTTCAGTTTTGCCGGAGCAGTGAGGTTCATGATGGGTACATGGATCGTTTCAGCTTTTTCGATCGATCCGTCGATGATGGCGTCGATGATGGCACGGGTATCTTTCAGTGAGATACGTTTTCCGGTACCGTTCCAGCCTGTGTTCACCAGATAAGCCTTTGCATTGTGCTCGTGCATCTTTTCAACCAGACGCTGTGCATAGATGGTTGGATGAACTGTGAGGAAAGCCTCACCAAAAGCGGGTGAGAAAGAAGGCTGCGGTTCTGTGATGCCACGCTCTGTCCCTGCCAGCTTGGAGGTGAATCCGCAAAGGAAGTGGTACTGTGCCTGATTCTCGTCAAGTATAGATACCGGAGGCAATACGCCGAAGGCATCAGCAGAGAGATAGATGATTTTTTTGGCATGTCCTGCACGTGAAGGAAGTACAATCTTGCTGATGTGGTGAATCGGGTAAGATACACGGGTATTCTCAGTGGTGGAACCGTCGGCGTAATCAATGTTGCCTTCATCATCCACCGTTACGTTTTCCAGCAATGCATCGCGACGGATTGCTCTCCAGATGTCCGGTTCATTTTCTTCGCTCAGGTTGATCACCTTGGCATAACAGCCTCCTTCGTAGTTGAACACACCGTTGTGATCCCAGCCGTGTTCGTCATCACCGATCAGGAAACGTTTCGGATCGGCAGAGAGGGTTGTCTTTCCTGTGCCGGATAAGCCGAAGAAAATAGCCACATCACCCTCTTTGCCTACGTTGGCAGAGCAGTGCATGGAAGCAATACCGCGCAACGGCAGATAATAGTTCATCAAAGAGAAGATACCTTTTTTCATTTCGCCACCATACCAGGTGCCGCCAATTACCTGCATTTTCTCGGTCAGATCGAACAGGGTGAAGTTTTCGGAGTTCAACCCGAATTCTTTCCATTTGTCGTTGGTAGTTTTGGACCCGTTTAAGCATACAAAATCAGGCTCGCCGTAATGTTCCAGTTCATAATGAGAAGGACGGATGAACATGTTGGTCACGAAATGAGCCTGCCATGCTACTTCCATGATGAAGCGTACTTTCATGCGGGTATCTTCGTTGGTACCGCAGTAAGTATCCACTACATATAATTTTTGTGCTTTTGAGAGTTGCTCGGTAACACGTCCTTTGCAATAATTGAAAGCATCTTTCGAGCAGGGACGATTGATGGTTCCGTCCCACCAAAGAGTATCTTTGGTCACGTCGTCTTTTACAAAGTATTTGTCTTTGGGTGAACGGCCGGTAAATTTACCGGTGTAAACGGCAGTAGCTCCTGTTTTGGTTAACTTGGCTTTTTCGAAACCTTCGTTGGCAGGATTCATTTCATCCTGATACAGCGTTTCGTAGGAAGGATTGTGTACGATCTCAAAATCGCCCGCAATACCATACTTGCTTAAATCTAAATTTACCATTTTTGAAAAATTTTGGGTTTATTATTTGTGATTATATAAAACTTTTCCTGTGAAGTCCTAAAACACCTCTACAAAGATATAAAATTCCAATCAATCTGAAAAGCAATTAGAGAAATTTTTCTTTAATTATGGCTCTTTTCCCCAAAAAAACCACCTTCCAACAAAAAAAAAGCGGAAAAGTTCAGTAAAAGTGAGAAAAACAGTACCTTTGTTTTCCGAAAACAAAAAGCAGTATAGACAGATACAGAAACATGAAGGTATATAATTTTTCGGAAAATAATTCGTTGCTTAACTCTTTCGTCCGTGAAATAAGAGACATCAACATCCAGGGTGACAGGCTTCGTTTTCGCAGAAATATCGAGCGTATTGGAGAGATCATGGCGTATGAGATCAGCAAGGAGCTAACCTACAATCAAATTGAGATTACCACGCCGCTTGCTGTGACCGAGGTGAGTGTCCCTGCGGAAGATATTGTCATCGGTACCATCCTGCGTGCAGGTCTTCCTTTCCATCACGGAATGCTCAACTATTTCGACGGTGCAGAAAACGCTTTTGTTTCGGCATACAGAAAGTACAGGGAGACTGGACATCAATCTTTCGACATCCACATCGAATACATTGCTTCTCCTTCCATTGAGGGAAAAACGCTGATTCTCGCTGACCCGATGCTTGCCACCGGCAGCAGCATGGAACTCACTTACAGGGCGCTGCTCACAAAGGGAACTCCAGCGCACATCCATATTGCCACCATCATTGCCAGCAGACAGGCCATCGACTATTGCAAGGCAAACTTTCCCGCAGATAAGACCACGATCTGGGCTGCAGCCATTGATCCGGAGTTGAACGAATCGGCTTACATTGTCCCCGGAATAGGTGATGCGGGTGACCTGGCATACGGTCAAAAAAGCTAATCGTAGAATTTTTTATCAAAAGCACGGAACTCATTCTGCTTCCTGACGAGACGACGCCAAGCCGCAGAGAGGAAACCGGTTCCGTAGCCTGTAGTTTGTACCCAGGCAGCCACAATGCTATAGGCTGCTACTTTCGCAGATCGGTGTAGTCGCATGGCATCTGCAAAAATAGCGAGGCTGTATAGGAAGGGTATGATCAGGAAGATCGGATAGCGCAGTGAAAGCAGGAAGATCATCGCCATGCCGGTGACAAACATTGCGGGAAGAGCATGCACCATTTTCAGCGAACCTGGATGTGCCAGATGAAGGTTGATGCGCGCAATGCCCGAGTTGTGTACCTGTTTAAAAAACTGTTTGAAGGTCGATCTCCTTTTATGATACACAAAGGCTTCGGGTATGAGTGCTGTACTGAATCCGGCTTTCAGCAGACGAAGGCTGAAATCGATATCTTCACCAAACCGCATGGTGCCATAGCCACCTATGACATTGAATGCTTCCCGTGAAACTCCCAGGTTAAAACTGCGGGGATGAAACTTGTCCATCGATTGCTTTTTTCCCCTGATACCGCCGGTCGTAAAGAAAGAGGTCATGGAGTAGTTTATCGCTTTCTGTATCGTCGTAAAAGAGGGTAAAGCCGCATCGGGTCCACCAAACGCATCTACGTAGTTCGTACTTAATGAACGGGAGACAGTTTCCATGTAGTGCGGTGGAATGATGCAGTCGGAATCAAAAAAAATCAAATAGCTATTTTTTGCCCTGGCAGCTCCCGCATTTCTGGAGAGTCCGGGTCCGGAATTGTCCTTCAGAAAATAGGTGATGTCGAGTCGGTCGTGATATTTTTCCACAACATCCTCGCTTTTGCGGGTAGAACCATCTTCCACGATGATCACTTCAAACTCCTTCATGGTCTGCTCGCACAGGCTTAAAAGCAGTTCGTTCACTTCTTCGGGACGGTTATAGAGTGGGATGATGATGGAGAATGACATGGTGCGCTTTTTTAAGTCGGTGCAAAACTAGCAATTTTATTTCGAATTCCGGCGAAAGTGTTGAAAGAGGAATGGGAACAAGGAATAAAAAACAGTTAAAAAAACAGTTAAAATGTTTGAATATTTAAAAAAACAACTTACCTTTGTTCCTCTATTATTATTGGCACTTATATCGAACAGAAAGGTATGAAACCAAGAAGAATAGGATCGATAAAATCGGGTGGTATTATGGTTACGTGGTATAAAATATTAATCTATAGTTTCATTTTATGTAGCGCTATTTCTTGTCGGCATGAAGATGGGACATTTATCAAAGGGAGAATCACCAATCTGCAGTCTCCTTTTATACTTGCATCTTATTTGTCGGCCGACACGCTTACCATCGATACCATTACCACCGATAACAAAGGACGTTTCAGCTACAGGAGTCATATTGATACACTGACCACCTTTTCGCTTTATCTGAACAACTACGAGAGTACCGCGGTTGTTTTCGCCAATAAGGGCGAGAAGATCCAGGTAGACGGCGATGCAAAGCTACCCGATCTCATCAAGGTAACCGGGAACGAAATAAACGACGACATAACCTCTTTTAAAACCAGCAATGTCGATTTGCTGACCCAACGTGGACAATTGCTTATTCACCTGGGTAAAGAAAAAGAATCGGATACCGTCACCGGAAACTCGCTCACGATTCAGGATGAGCTTGTTCAGCTGAATCTGCTGAATCACGAACTGACGCTGAAAGCGGAGGAATTCATCAAAGAACATCCAACACAATTATCGAGTCTGATTCTGATCAACAACTTTTTTACGAACAGCGACAATCCGCAGGCACTGGAAAGGGTGTTGGATTATATGCAGGGTGAGGTAGTGGAAACGCAATTTGCACAGAGACTGCGTTCCTATTCAAAGAAAATAAATCTTTCTGCAGAAGGTGCGCCCATGCCTTACTTCATGCTCAAAGACAAGGATGAGAAAGATGTTTATTCGCACGATTTTCAAGGAAAATACCTGCTTCTGTCGTTCGTTTCTACCGCAGGTGTTGAGTCGCGCGAGACGGTGTCATTGCTGAAAAATGCATACGCCAAAGTAAATAAAGACAGTGTGGCATTTGTCACTGTCTATATCGATTCTGACATGTACCCCATTAACTATGCCGTAAACGATTCTATCCCCTGGGTCGTTGTTCCCGAGAAAAAAAGCTGGGGATCAGATATCGTAGAATCTCTCAACGTCCAATTCATTCCGTTTAACATGTTAATTACCCCCGACGGCATCATCAAAGTGCGCAATCTGGCCGCCCAGGGAGTTGTGGATATGATTGGAAACAGGGGCGATAACTAAGTATCACGCAATCTATGTTACATGCTGGTCAAGCTATTTGGAGCGGCTGTACAGGGTATCAACGCCACGCTCATAACCATTGAAGTAAACTGCTCGAGAGGTATCCGTTTTATGCTTGTGGGTCTGCCGGATACATCCGTCAAAGAAAGCCACGAAAGAATTGTCTCTGCAATCGAAGTCAACGGCCTGAAATTTCCTCGTCAACAGATTGTCATCAACATGTCTCCTGCCGACATCCGCAAGGAGGGATCGGCATACGACCTGCCATTGGCTATTGGTATCCTGGCTGCGTCGGGCGCGGTGAGCCCCGACTTGCTGAACGATTACGTGATGATGGGTGAGTTGTCGCTCGATGGCAGCATCCTCCCCCTCAGAGGAGCTTTGCCGATTGCTATCATGGCAAAAGAGAATGGTTTCAAAGGCCTGATCGTACCCCTGGCCAATGCGAAGGAGGCTGCTGTAGTAGAGGGACTGGCTGTATTTGGGGTGAACAATATCAGCGAGGTTGTCGGCATGTGCAATGGACAACAGTTGCTACAACGCATTGAGGTGGATGTGGAGCATGAGTTTCAGCAAGGACGCAACGTATTCGATTTAGACTTCTCCGATGTAAAGGGACAAGAGAATGTGAAGCGGGCACTGGAGGTCGCTGCTGCCGGCGGGCATAACCTCATCATGGTAGGACCCCCCGGATCCGGCAAATCGATGATGGCCAAACGCATGCCGTCTATACTTCCGCCTTTTTCACTCGATGAGGCGCTAGAGACTACCCGCATTCACAGCGTGGCCGGTCAGATCGCTCTGAACAGATCGCTGATGACACAAAGACCGTTCCGCTCACCGCACCACACCATCTCAGATGTGGCCATGGTAGGGGGCGGCTCTTACCCGCAGCCGGGAGAGATTAGCCTGGCACATAACGGAGTGCTCTTTCTCGATGAACTGCCCGAGTTCAACCGGAATGTGTTGGAGGTTATGCGTCAGCCACTGGAAGACCGGAGAATCACCATCTCCCGGTCACGCTTCAGTGTAGATTACCCGGCCAGCTTCATGCTCGTAGCTGCCATGAACCCTTGTCCCTGTGGCTTTCACAATCACCCCGATAAAACATGTGTCTGTCCCCCCGGGGCGGTGCAGCGTTACCTTAACAAAATCTCAGGGCCTTTGCTGGATCGGATCGACATGCAAATTGAAATCACGCCTGTGCCTTTTGATAAAATTGCCGACCAGTCTCAGGTTGAACATAGCGACGCTATTCGTCGTCGTGTGATGAAGGCAAGAGAGATACAGATGCATCGTTTCCGGGACATAAAGGGTATCTATTGCAATGCCCAGATGACCAGCAAGATGTTGCATAAATATGTCTCCCCCGATAATGCCGGACTGAGTTTGCTGAAGAGTGCCATGGAGCGACTCTGTCTTTCGGCAAGGGCATATGATCGAATTCTCAAGGTATCGCGCACAGTGGCCGACCTGGAGGGCAGCGAACAGATTAAACCGGCTCATCTGGCTGAGGCCATCAACTACCGAAACCTCGACAGAGAAAGTTGGGCGAGATAGAGCGCAGTGAAGTAGGAGTTTGTTTGATCAACTCAGCTCCAACCCGAATTCATCTGACAGCTTTTGCAATGCCGGGTTCTGTTGCACCATCTCCTCGAATATCTCATGCGAGGTGAGTGGTTTTTTGATGGCGTTGTCTTCTGCGATCCGGATGGTCATGGTAATCTCCCCGTTCTGCAACGTATCTCTGAGAAAGGATAGAATTGCGAGGCTGTTGTCGGTGAGATACTGCTTGTTGAGTTCTGTGTTCACTTCCACTTCAAATAACACATCACTCAGCATTCGTGGCAGGTAGAGCGACATGGTGTTTTTGAGCAGTACCTCCTCCTTTAGTGTGGCAGCATAAGATTTCCAGGCGGTAATCAGCTCATTCTCGGTGAAAAGGTTGGTCCCATTTTGCTGAACTTCTTCTTTGGCGAGGACAGTTTCTTCTTTTTGCATGCTTATAGAGGCAAGCGAAACCCCCATACCAGCCATGGACACATTTCTCCGTTTAAGAGTGGCTCGCTTTTCCAGCTCTTTCGCGGGTTGAGACTCCGTGTGAGGAGGTTCTTCCTCTTCTGGCTGCTCCGTGTTGTTCTCACGCTGGTGTTTTGCTGTTTCCTCAGCGGGTTTACGGGATGGAGGTGCTACTGGTTCAGTTTGTGGGCCGTTCTTTTGGGGTACTATCGGCTCGATAGTTTTTTTTTTTTCTTCATTTCCCATGTCGGGAACGGCCGTGAGTTGACACAACTTGATCAGTGTCAGCTCCAGCAACAAGCGTTTGTTTTTGCTCAGTCGGTAGTTGAGATCACACTCGTTTGACAGTTCTATGGCGCGATATAGGAAACTATTGCTGCATTGCTGCGCCATGGCAATATATTTTTCCCGGATAGAAGCACCTACCTGAAAAAGCTCTGCCGTGGCCGGATCTTTACAAACCAGCAGGTCGCGAAAGTGTGAAGAGATGCCGCTGACGATATACTGTCCTTCAAATCCTCTGTTGAGAATATCGTTTAAAATAAGCAGGCTATTCACTACATCTCCCTTGAGGATGGCTTCGGAAAGCCTGAAGTAGTATTCATAATCCAACACGTTCAGGTTCTCGATTACTGCCTGATAGGTAATCTCTCCCCCTGTGTAGCTTACCGTTTGGTCGAAGATGGAAAGTGCATCACGCATACCTCCGTCGGCTTTTTGCGCGATGATGTTGAGCGCCTCTACCTCGGTCTTTACCCCCTCCTCTTGTGCCACATACTCCAGATGTGACACGATGTCGCCAATGTGGATGCGGTTGAAATCGTACACCTGGCAGCGTGACAGAATAGTCGGGATGATTTTGTGTTTCTCCGTGGTAGCCAGAATGAAGATTGCGTGAGCCGGAGGCTCTTCCAGCGTTTTCAGGAATGAATTGAATGCAGCTTGTGAGAGCATGTGCACCTCATCGATGATGTACACCTTGTATTTGCCAATCTGTGGCGGTACACGCACCTGGTCTATCAGGCTGCGGATGTCATCTACACTGTTGTTGGAGGCGGCATCCAACTCGTGAATGTTATATGACCGTTGTTCATTGAAGGCGACACACGACTCACATGCGTTGCATGCTTCGTTGTCGGCAGTCGGATTCAAACAGTTGATAGTTTTGGCAAAGATGCGTGCGCAGGTAGTTTTCCCCACACCACGCGGACCACTGAACAAATAGGCATGTGCCAGCTTACTGCCTGCAATGGCATTTTTCAGTGTGGTCGTGAGCGCTTCCTGACCGATGACTGATCGGAAGGTGGAGGGCCTGTATTTTCTTGCAGAGACAATGTAAGTATCCATGACTGAAACGAACAAATCGTAAATTACAAAAGTACGAAAAATATCGGTTTTTTACTACCTTTACATCAAATTGAGACAAAGAGACCACTATGAAGGATTTTACGCTCATTCTTGCCATCATCGCCATCGCCATACTGGCCTTGATTTCTTGCTCCTCAAGTAAGAAGACTCAGGCAGACACACGCTCCGAAGTTGCCTTAGCTCCGCAGACAATCGTGCCCGACACCTTCGTGTTGCCATTGATTCCGGAAGTCCTTACCGATCCCGGTGAACGGGCCGCCTATCTGCTTTCGCATTTTTGGGATCGTTTTGATTTCAGTGACAGAGAACTGATTCAACGCCCCGAAATAACCGAACAGGCTTTTGTGGATTACATCAATATTTTACCTTCTGTATCCCGGGAAGAGGGCGATCGGTCACTGATGTATACCTTGGGAAAAGCAGCAAGTGATACCATGTTTTACAGACATTTTGCCACATTGTTCGAGAAATACTTTTATGACCCCAACTCTCCCTTTCGCAACGAAGAATATTACCTGCCCCTTCTGCAACAGTTTGTACAGTCGCCTCTGTTGCAAGAAGAAGTTGTTTCGCGGTATGCGTTTCAACTCGACATGGCATTGAAGAATCGTATCGGACAAAAGAGCAACGATTTTCATTATACGCTTGAGTCGGGCTTAACCTTTTCCTTGTATGAATTGCAGAGTGAATATACGTTGCTCATGTTCTCCAACCCTGGATGCCCTACCTGTGAAGCCGTGATGGCACAACTAAACAGTTCGAAACCGCTGAACGATGCGTTGGCAATGAATACTACGTCCCGGACAATGCTTGCCATATTGAATCTCTATCCCGATGAGGATATAACAGCCTGGTTCTCCTATCTCCCACAGATGCCGGCGAGATGGATTAATGCATATGATAAAGAGATGGAAATTACGCGAAAGAAACTCTATGATATCAAAGCGATTCCCACTCTTTACCTGTTGGACAAAGAGAAAAAAGTAATTTTGAAAGACACTTCGATCGAAGCAATAGAGTCTTTCTTTTCCGTAGTACACTGATATATAGCTATATGCTTTCCTTCCAAATGTTAATTTTAACATTTGGAAGGAAAGTTTTTGTTCAGAAATAGGACCGATTCAAAAAAGTAGACGTACTTTTGCACACTGTATAGAGAGACTTTTAGCGAAAAGTCCCTAAAGTTAAGGGGTTTGGCATCTGCGTGAAGCAACCGCCAAATCTGAGTAGTAACATAATATTTTTTTATGAAGTACGTGAACTTTTGTCTTGTAGCGATATTGACACTTGTGTTGACATCGGGTTCCGTGAAGCAAACAGCTCCTTCTATAGGTTATTATCCGGGAGAAATGATACCTGATATTGTTTTGACTGGTTTGAACGGAGATCGTGTGCACCTGAGCGATTACAAAGGCAGAAAAGTCGTGGTTAACTTCTGGGCTTCTTATGATGCCCAATCCAGAGTTTCCAATGTGAGTTTGCACAACTATTTGAAAATGAATAACAGCGATGCAACGTTTGTTTCCATCTCACTCGATGAAAACATCCACGTAGCAGAGAGAACATTGGCAATGGATAACCTCGACACAATTTCGCAGTTCTGTGAAATAAAAGGAAGCGCCTCGGCGCTCTATAGAGATTTTAAACTCAATCGGGGGTTCAGAAGTTACTTGATTGATGAAGAGGGCGTAATCAGAGCGATGAACATGACGCCGGATGATTTACGCAGCCTCCTTTGAGTTAGAAAAAGAATAAAGAACGGACATCGGCAATGCGATGCCCGTTCTTTTTGTATTTACTCTTGGCGTTTTTGTTTTCATCTCAAAAAAATAATTTAACTTTGCGGCCAAAACTCAGTTAAACAATTTGATGGAAAACAAACAACTTGCCCCGGTACAAAAAACCATTGTGGGGGTACAATTTCTCTTTGTTGCTTTCGGTGCAACCGTATTGGTCCCTTTGTTAGTCGGTCTCGATCCTTCCACTGCACTTTTTACCGCAGGGGTAGGTACCTTGATCTTTCATCTGGTGACGAAAGGCATGGTCCCTATTTTTTTGGGGAGTAGTTTCGCATTTATTGCCCCCATTGTGAAGGCAACCGAATTGTATGGCATGGCAGGAACATTGTCAGGGCTGGTTGCCGTAGGGCTGGTTTAATTTTTAATGAGCGCCCTGGTGAAATGGCAGGGAGTGAGACTCATCAGACGGCTTTTTCCACCTGTGGTGATTGGTCCGGTGATCATGCTCATCGGTCTCTCGCTGGCTGGTACAGGCGTTAACATGGCCAAGGAAGACTGGCTCCTGGCGATCATTTCACTCGTTACCGCAATCCTGGTGAGTATGTTCGCCAAAGGTCTCTTGAAGCTGATTCCCATATTTGCCGGGATCATCGTGGGTTATCTTGCTGCTGTTTTCATGGGGAAAGTCGATTTTAGCGTTATTGCCGAAGCCTCCTGGTTCAGTCTACCGCAATTTGTCAAACCTGAGTTCTCGTGGGGAGCAATCTTGTTTATGATTCCGGTTGCCATTGCCCCGGTGATTGAGCATGTGGGTGATGTGTACGCCGTGAGTCAGGTGGCGGGAAAAGATTATGTGAGAAACCCCGGACTTCACCGCACCATGTTGGGCGATGGAATTGCATGTGTTGTGGCAGGCTTCATTGGAGGTCCTCCAGTGACAACCTATTCGGAAGTGACCGGTGCCATGGTGCTGACAAAAGTAACCGATCCCGTGGTGCTTCGCATCGCTGCCATCACAGGGATACTTTTCTCCCTGATAGGAAAGATCAGTGCATTTCTCAAGTCGATACCCGGAGCGGTGCTCGGAGGAATCATGCTGTTGTTGTTCGGAATGATCGCCGCCACCGGTGTAAACAACATGATACAAAACAAAACAGATATGGGTAATACCCGCAACCTGATTATCGTGTCACTCATTCTCACCACCGGTATTGGAGGGGCTGTACTGCAAATAGGGAACATCAGCATGACCGGAATCGGTCTTTCGGCTTTGATAGGTGTCATCCTGAATCTGATCTTGCCTCGCACGAAGGCTGAGAAAGAGGAAGATTAATGAACACGCCGTGACCCTGCTTTTTTGAATTTGCAGACGAGAAGGGGCACAAAAAAAAGTTGAACCATCTACTTAGGCGGTTCAACTTTTTTTTGTGTGATGTATGAATCAGATTTGAATTCTGACCCTGAGCGCGCTACTTCGATTTTCCCTGATTGGCGACGGCCTCCATCAGCTTTTTGATCTCTTCGGGATCCCCCAGGAAGTAATCTTTTTGCAGGTTCATGTCGTCATCAAACTCAAACACGTATGGTATGGCGGTGGGGAGATTCAGGCTCACGATCTCCTCATCGGAAATGTTCTTGAGGTGTTTGATGATGCCCCGCAGGCTGTTGCCGTGTGCTGCCACAATGGTTTCGTTGTATTTGGTCTTCATCTCCGGCACAATGGTGTCGTTCCAGTAGGGCAGAATGCGTTCCACCGTATCTTTCAGCGCTTCGGTGAGTGGCAGGTCATTAGCATCTACTCCCTTGTAGCGTGGATCCTGAAACGGAGAACGGTCATCTTCCTTCTCCAGTGGCAACGGTGGCACATCGTAGCTGCGACGCCACACAAGCACCTGCTCATCGCCATACTTAGCTGCAGTTTCAGCCTTGTTCAGACCCTGCAGCATGCCATAATGCTTTTCGTTCAAACGCCAGGTTTTCTCTACCGGGATCCAGTCGAGATCCATCTCATCAAGCACCACGTTCAATGTTTTTACTGCTCTTTTCAGGAAGGAGGTATAGGCCTTTTCAAATTGAAAGCCCTCTTTCTTCAGGTATTTGCCTGCTTTGTGGGCTTCTTCCACACCTTTCTCGGTGAGGTCTACATCGGTCCAGCCGGTAAAGCGGTTCTCTTTGTTCCAGGCACTCTCGCCATGGCGAATTAAAACTACTTTCTTCATACGATCATTTTATTATGTTGGTAAATACTGCATATTTTCTTCTTTGCACATCGGTCCATACAAATATACATAAAATAGGTCAGATTGGGGCCATCACCCTTCCTTTTTTCTGATGAGTTCACCGGCTTCCATTTGCTTGAGGTGACGGAGTTGAATCATCAGCAGATAAAGGGACAACAGGGCCGCCAGGGTGTCGGAGACGGGCATGGCGATCCATAACCCGTCGAGTCCCCACAGACGGGGAAAAAGCAAGATGCCCGGCACCAGAAAGATCAACTGCCGGCTTACACTCTGAATGATGGACTTGGCAGCGAACCCGATGCTTTGGAAAAAGCTGGAGGAGACAATCTGAAATCCTACCAGCGGGAGGGCTGATACGGCGATGCGTAGACCTTTTTTTGTGATGTAGAGAAGTTCCTGGTCCGACGTAAAGGCAGTGGCAAAGAGCCCCGGAAAGAATATGCTGACCAAAAAACCGACCAGGGTGATGAGAGATGCAACCTTGAACGAGTAATAAAGTGTTTCCCGTACTCGCTTCAGATTCCCTGCTCCGTAGTTATAACCCATGATGGGTTGTGTGCCCTGATTGAGCCCCATGATCACCATCAGAAAGAGCATCAGCACGGTGTTGATGATGCCGTAAGCACCTACTGCCAGATCTCCTCCGAAGCGAAGGAGAGAAGTGTTCATCAACACGGCGACACCAGAAGCAGCTACTTGCATGCTGAAGGGAGACATCCCAATAGAGACAATGGAGCCAATAATCTTCCTGTCCAGACGAATATTATGCCAACGCAACCGAATCAGGCTGCTCTCCTGCACAAAGTGGTGCATTACGAAAAGCATTCCGATGAACATGGAGATGACGGTAGCCCAAGCTACACCTTCGATGCCCAGGTCGAAACCATACAGGAAAATGGGCGTGAGGACCACACTGAATGCAGCACCTATGAGCATGGTGATCATCGCTTTCCTGGGATATCCTGAGGAACGCATCATCGCGTTGAAATTATAACAAAGACTCACGAACACATTTCCCAGTAAGACTATTTTTAGATAATCACGCGCATAGGGAAGTGTGAGGTCGCTGGCCCCAAATGCTCGTAAAATGGGATCGAGAAAGATAATGAAGAGGGTGATAAAGATTGCATTCAGGATCACCGTGAGAAGCAGGGAGTTACCAAGTATCTTTTCGGATGTTTCCTTGTCTCTTTTTCCCAGGCTGATGGAGATGCGGGCAGCTGCTCCAGAGCCCACAAGCATGCCCAATGAAGCGGTGAGATTCATGACCGGGAAAGTGATGGCCAGACCGGAAATGGCCAGAGCACCTACACCCTGCCCAATGAAAATACGCCCGATCACGTTATAAAGAGCAGAAACAACCGTCCCTACAATGCCCGGTAGCGCATAATCCCAGACAAGGGTGCTTATTTTTTTTGTTTGAAAATCAATTTCTTTGTTTGTCTGCAAAATGGATGTAATAACCTGTTCTATTGTTTTATTTCCGGTTTGTAACGGCTAAGCGTTTGGAATACCGCTGATGTCTCACCTCCGAAAACAATCGACACTGCAAAGTTAATGAACTTTTTTGGTACGACAAATGAGCAGAAGAGGAGTTTTAAGACAGTAAGTTTTGACTTTCAAATAATTAATTTTATTTTTGGATTTTAAACCTGCAGATGATGAACACCAATGAACAACTTCTTCACTACGTGTGGATGTTCAGGCTCTTTCCTTCTGCCTCCCTTAAAACAGTTGATGGACAGGATGTGGAGGTGATCGATCCTGGGATGCATAACCGCGATGCCGGCCCCGATTTCTTTAACGCGAAGATAAAAATAGGAGATAAAGTATGGGCTGGGAACGTAGAGATTCACTGCTCGTCAGACGAATGGGTAAAACATGGACATCCGCATGATAAAGCTTATAACTCGGTCATCCTTCATCTGGCCGAAAACGTAAACGCTTTGGTGATGAATCAAAGAGGACAGCAGATACCCCAGTGTGTCTTGACTGTGCCGGACGATATCCGTGCAAATGCCGATTATCTCCTCTTCAGCCTGAATCGCATACCCTGTAAACAGTTTCTGAACATTCTACCCATCTCCATGCTCTATTCCTGGTTAAATGCACTTTCTGTTGAAAGGCTGGAGCGTAAAACAAACGAAATCTATGCGCATCTGGAGCGCTTCAATCATTCGTGGGATGAAACGTTTTATCTGTTGCTGACACGTAATTTTGGCTTTGGGCTGAATACGGAAGAATTTCAGAGCCTTGCTCTCTCATTACCGTTTAATTACATATTGCGGCACAGTGATAATCTTCTTCAGATTGAAGCGCTTATGTTCGGACAGGCGGGGATGTTGAATGAGGAAGGTCTGCGTGACACCTACTATTGTAGCTTAAAAAAAGAATATACTTTTCTGAAAGCAAAATATGGATTGAAGTGCAGGGAGGATCTTTTTTTTAAAAGTATGAGAATACGTCCCCGTTCATTTCCACAGTTACGCATTGCACAACTGGCATCCCTCTTGCAGCGTTCTGGACGCCTCTTCTCCCATATCCTGGAGGAAGAGGAGATCGGAGAGCTGCGTTCGCTGTTTCATACTGCTCCATCCGAATATTGGGAGACTCACTATAGCTTCGGTAGCACTTCACCGAAAATGGACAAACAACCCGGAGAGGCGTCACTCGATATACTGCTGATCAATACGGTGGTACCCATGCTGTTTGCGTATGGCAGAAAAACAAACTCAGAGAAGTGCTGCGACAGGGCTATCCGCCTGATGGAGGCGTTGAAGCCTGAAAGAAACAGCATCGTCAGAGAATTTGCTCAGGCGGGTGTCATACCGAGGCATGCATTTGATACGCAGGCACTCATCCAGTTGAGGAAAGAATATTGTGATCCCCGAAAATGCCTCTATTGTAGAATAGGCCATAAGCTGCTTACATCAGCCCATGGCAACAAATAAATTCACCTTCTGCTCGTTACTTCACGAAATCGTTTGTCAAAGCTAGATCTTTTCTCGCAATGACAGAAGGCAAGTTTACTTGCATTCTGTCCTTTGCATATCGAAAATAGTTGTATTTTTGCAGAGTAAAAGAGGCAAAGTCCATTCAAAATCGATCACATGTGGCAAAAAATTCTATCAATTTTTTCTTTTCTCTTTCTGGTGGTGTTGGGTGTCATGTTACTTCACGCATGCGCCAACATGGCATCACCCACGGGAGGAGCTTATGATGTGGATCCTCCTAAAGTGAGGACTGCAACACCCGACTTCAACTCACTCCAAGCGACTCCGTCCAGAATAGAAATTGAATTCGATGAAAACATCAAGATCAAGTCACCTACAGAAAAGGTGATCATTACACCTCCACAACAGATATTGCCTGTAATTCGCTCCATGGGGAAAAAGGCCGTGGTAGAGTTAAAAGATGAATTGCTGCCCAACACAACTTACACCATCGACTTTACCGATGCTATTGCCGATAACAACGAGGAGAATCCACTGGAAAATTTTGTGTTTTCCTTTTCTACCGGCGATCAACTAGACACCCTCGCAATTTCCGGGAAAGTGATGACCGCAGAAAATCTTGAACCGGTGACAGGTACCTATGTGGGCATACATTCAAATTTCGATGACACCATTTTTACCCGCGTACCTTTCGAGCGCATTTCGCGAACCGACTCGAGGGGTAACTTTACCGTGCGCGGTATGGCACCCGGGAAGTATAAGGTATTTGCACTGAATGACTTGAATAGAGATTATAAGTACGATAACCCGCAGGAAGCCATCGCCTTTCTCGATTCCATCGTCATCCCCTCCACCATGCCGGCTGTCCGCCAGGATACCGTGTTTGTAGACAGCATCACCATTGATAGTATCCGGACGGTTCATTATACTCGTTTTTTGCCCGATGATCTGGCACTTCGTTCCTTTCAGTCGGAATTCCAGCGACAATATTTGCAGAAGCACGAACGTACCGAACCTCATAAATTGACACTTTTTTTTGCTGCTCCCACTGCAATGCCTGACTTCAGTCTCCTGGAGCCAAAGGTCTCCGGTAACGACTGGTATGTGATGGAGCGAAGTGCTGGCAACGATACATTGATGCTCTGGATCACCGACTCATTGATTTATCAGCAGGATACCATAAGGATGGAAATCAATTATACCCGCACCGACACACTCAACAAAAATTTTATCGATACCGATACCCTCAGCTTTAATATTCGTAAATCGGCACGCGACAGGCGAGCGGAAAACAAGGAGAAGGAGAAGGAGAAGAAAAATGAGGAGGTGGAAGAAAAACAGATCCGTTTTCTGAATATCAATAGCAATGTGCAGTCCTCTTTTGAATTATTCAATCCCATCCGGTTTGAGTTTGAACAGCCAGTATTTATGTTCGATTCATCTCTCGTGCGACTCGAGATGGCTGTGGACACGCTGTTTGAAAAAGTGCATTTCCAGATGGAATCCGATACGCTGAACCCCCGTAAGTTTACCATCCGACCCCGTTGGGAACCGGGAGGAAAGTATAAAATCACGGTTGACTCGGCCACCCTGATCAGTCACTATGGAATCTGGAACAACAAGTATGAACAATCTTTTACAGTGAAGGCTCTCGATCAGTACGGTAACCTTGAAGTGAACATTAGTGGATTGCCCGAGGGTAAGAAGGCTTTCGTGGAGCTGCTCGACAAATCGGATAAACCTTTTCGGAAAAGCTTCGTCAAAGGAAACCAGGTGAGGTTTCAAGATCTGCTGCCTGGTGATATTTACGCACGCATGGTGATCGACGACAACGGAGATGGCGTGTGGACAACTGGCAATTACGAGGCTAAACGACAACCCGAAATGGTGTATTATTACCCAGGTAAGTGGGTCATAAGGGCTTACTCCGATCATTTGGAGGAGTGGCAAATTGATGCGGTTCCGGCGATCAGGCAGAAGCCACTCGAAATAACGAAAAATAAACCGGAAGAGAAAAAAAAGAGAGATCCCAACAGAGACCGGGATAATCAACAACAAAACCAGCAGAGCTCACCTTTTGGATCCGGCGGGGGACGTGGATCGGGTGGCATGACAGGTATGCAGCAAACTGGAGGAAGAAGGTAGCTGCCGCGAATGTTTCACGAAAAAAATGACAATGAGTAAAAAGTATCTTATTCTATCAGCCATATTGTTTTTTTTCCTGCCTTTAGCACCTGCAAAGGCGCAATGTAAGCTCACGAATACGGCTTTCAAGAGCGGAGAAAATATACAATACGATCTTTATTTCGATTTTGGCTTACTGAAAGCACGCGCGGGCAGAGGATCGATGCAGATAATGGATGCCAATTACAGGGGTGAGAACGCGTACAAGACAGTGATGATGCTCAACACCTCCGGTCTGGCGGGTAACCTCTACACGGTGAATGATACCCTTACTTCCTATATCGATCATGATATCAGGCCTTTGTTGTTCACGAAAGAAGCTTTCGAGGGGAAAGATTACTCGGTAGAAAGACAGTCTTTTACCTATAAAGAAGGTAAGATAAGCATACGAGCACTCCGTTCCCGAAATAATGTGGAGCGTTTCGACGAGGTGGTCACAACCGATCAGTGTACCTACGACTATCTTTCGGTAATCTCATATGTGCGAAACCTCGATTACACCGATATGAAGGTAGGCAATAGACATTATATCCGTTTTATCTCCGGTAAAAAGCCTGTGGACATGTATGTGAATTATTTGGGACCGTCATCTGTAAAAACAAATGACGGTAAAACATACAACGTGATTAACATATCCATGACCATCCATGATGATGCTTTTACCAACCCCAAGGAAGCACTCAGAGCATCAATAACAAATGATGAAAACCGCCTTCCCGTCATCATTGATACCAGTCTGAAAATGGGTTCGGTGAGGGCCGTTATGCGCCATGTCTCTGGGATGAGGCACTGACAAATTGTGCCATCACTAGAACAACCCTTTAATTTTAATGATATGAAGAAACAAATTATTCTTTCCTTCCTGTTGTGGAGTCTTCTATTTGTGTCCGGTACGTTGCCGGGGCAGGCACAGGAGACCAATGATCTTTATGCCATCATTGTGGAATTGACCTTCGATGAGCAGGATCTCGACACCGCCATCGACCTGCTGCTGGAAGCACAGATGCTTACGTTGGAAAATGAAGAAGGGTGCATTGTTTACGACGTGCTGCTCAGTAAAGATGTTCCCAACACACTTTTTCTTTATGAAAGCTACGAGAGTGAGAAGGCCTATAAGATACATGAAAGCAGCAGCCATTATAAAACAATCATTGTTAATAAACTTACTCCGCTGATTAAAAAATCGAGGACCACAAAAGTTGTTCCGTTGAACTTGCAGGACGATTTGATGGATGAAGAAATGTAAGAATGGGGGGACAATTAAAGAAATAACTCTTTAAATAGCGGGTGAAAATTCTCGAATTTCGCCTAAAAGAACGTATCTTTGTGGACGTTATCGTAAATTGACCGAATGTATGCCCGTTCAGACTGATCCTGCTAAAATACCTGAGCCCGCGCTTAGAAGGCTCCCCTGGTACTTATCGTATGTAAAATTATTGAAAAGCCAGGGAGAAGTCATTGTGTCGTCTACACAAATAGCCAAGAAGATTGATGTTTCTGCATCACAGATAGCCAAAGATTTATCCTATGTCGATGTAAACGGCAAAACAAGAGTGGGGTATGATATCGATGATCTGATCTCAGTACTTGAGACCTTTCTTGGCTTCAAACAAACCCACAAAGCGGTGGTGTTTGGTGTGGGTAGCCTGGGGGCTGCTTTGCTGTCCGACTCGGGATTGGAACAATACGGCCTCAAGATTATCGCGGGATTCGATGTTAAACCATCCATCGTGAATCAGCAAGTACATCATATTCCGGTTTACCATACCAGTGAATTTTTTCAAAGGAACGAGAAGATAAAAGCTGAAATAGGTATCCTGACCGTACCGCCAGGCTATGCGCAGGAAGTATCCGACTTCATGATCCGCGGGGGCATCAAGGGGATATGGAATTTTACTCCTTTCAGAATCCGCGTACCGGAAGGAGTTGTGCTGCAAAATACATCACTCTATGCACACCTTGCGGTCATGTTTAACCGTTTACGCTCATGAAGATTTTTGCGATAGGTCTCAATTACGCATCACACAACAAAGAGATGAAGCGCACGTTTGAAAGCGAGGATCCGGTGCTCTTCATGAAACCCGATACGGCATTACTCAAGGGAGGTAAGCCTTTTTTTCTGCCTGATTTTTCGGAGGAAATGCACTACGAAACAGAACTGGTGGTAAAAATAAGCCGGTTGGGGAAAAACATTGCGGAACGCTTCGCCGATCGTTACTACGAAGAGGTTACCGTGGGAATAGATTTTACAGCCCGTGACCTGCAACGGAAACAAAAGGAGCGGGGACTACCCTGGGAGATCGCCAAGGCCTTCGATAATTCTGCGGCAATAGGATCTTTTATCTCAAAAGAGGAGGCGGGCTGTGTCGAAAAACTTGATTTTCATCTCGATATCAACGGAAAACTTGTGCAGCAGGGTAACACTGCCGATATGATCTATTCGGTGGATAAGATTATTTCGTATATTAGTCAATTCTTTACACTGAAAATGGGCGATTTGATCTTTACCGGTACCCCTGCTGGTGTGGGACCGGTGATGCTTAACGACCATTTACAGGGATACATAGGCGAAAAAAAATTGTTGGATTTCAGAATAAAATAAACTTGCCCGGCCACAGGGCAATCAATAGTCAATCGATTCAAAATGAACAAAACGACACGTGCTTTTTTGTGCAGCTGCCTTTTGGTGATGTGGAGCAGTCTGTTACCGGCACAGGAGTATAATCCCATACCGGTGGCCATGCCCTCTTTGCTATTTGCACCCGATGCAAGAGGCGGAGGCATGGGAGATATGGGTGCGGCAACAATGCCCGATCTTTATTCACAACACTGGAATGCAGCCAAGTACCCTTTTGTCTCCTCACAGGCAGGAGTGGCACTTTCCTATACACCCTGGCTGAGCAAACTGGTGAGCGACATACACCTGCTTTATGCTTCCGGATTCTGGAAGCTGGGGGGTGACAACCTCGATGCACTGAGTGCTTCGTTGCGATACTTCTCCCTGGGCAGCATCGATATTGCCGATATGAATGGTGATTTCTGGCAAACTGTATCTCCCCATGAGTTTGCACTCGATCTTGCATACTCAAGAAGGTTGTCGGAGACCTTTGCCGGCGCCGTAACGCTCAGATATATCCGTGCCGATTACTCCACAGGTAGTGATGAAACAACACCCGGTAATGCCGTGGCTGCAGATATAGCCGGTTACAACGAATCCTATCTCTCGCTGGGACATTCAGAGGTGCTACTCGGTCTAGGCTTCAACCTCTCCAATATAGGGACTAAAATCTCATACGACGGCGGCACCAACTCCTATTTTCTTCCTGCAAATGTGAGGCTGGGTGCCTCTCTGGGATACCCTGTGGCTAAAGATCATACCCTTTCACTTAGTGTGGACATCAATAAGTTGCTTGTTCCCACTCCGCAATTAGCTGTAGAGGGAGAGACAGCTGAAGAGGCACAACAACGCATCGATGATTATCAGGCTATCTCCTCCTTTTCGGGCCTTTTCAAGTCATTGGGTGACGCACCGCGCGGATTAGAGGAAGAACTGCAGGAGATCATGTGGTCGGTGGGTATGGAATACACTTACCTGAATCAGTTCTCCGTGCGAACGGGATATTATCACGAAAACGAATACAAGGGTAACAGGCGTTACTTTACTTTTGGAGCAGGGTTCAGAATGAAATCTTTTCAGGTGGACGCTGCCTACCTCATTTCCACCGCCCAGTCGAACCCGTTGGATCAGACCTTGCGACTCTCGTTGGGATTCGACATTGAGGGCATCAGAAACATAATACGGTGACCATGCAGATACGGGTTGGTTTCGGATATGATATGCATCGTTTTGCGGAAGGCCGTGATCTCTGGATTGGTGGAGTGAAACTTGCTCATTCTAGGGGATTGTCGGGTCATTCCGATGCCGATGTATTGATCCACGCCATTTGCGATGCACTTTTGGGTGCTGCCAACCTACGTGACATCGGCTATCACTTTCCGGATACTTCACCCGACTATAAGGATGCCGACAGCAAAATCCTCTTGAGAAAATGCATTTCTTTATTGTACGAGAAGGGATACAGGGTGGGGAACATTGATTCCACGGTCTGTGCAGAGCAACCAAAGCTGAATCCTTACATACCTGCCATGCAACAGGTGCTGGCTGAACTGATGGGCTTGGATAGTGATGACATTTCCATCAAAGCAACCACCTCCGAGAAAATGGGATTCGTGGGACGCGAGGAGGGAATCACGGCATATGCGGTAGCTTTAATTGAGAAAAGATAAGTTCACAATGGGGCACTTCAGGTGGTGGCTTCGATGGAAACAATCACGGGGACATGGGGTGCATTCACCCTTTGCTTTCGATTTGATCACCAACGTGATTTCTGGCCAACACGACTATTCTGCTTTTCAGGATCTCCCGCGCTATTTTGAAACTTTTGACTTGGCTCGTTATGCCCAGCCCCGTTTCAACCAGCTCTCTTTCCGTTTAATTAATTATTTTAAAGCAAAACGCATTCTTGAGATCAACGCTGCCGAGGGAGTGAATACTTGCTACCTTGTGGCACCCTCATCCGATATTCGTTGTACTTGCGTGGTGAGTGGTGGAGACAGGGAGCATACCGGCATCACCAAAATGCTGCCGGAAGATGTTGTAAGCAGATGTGAATATGTGGCGACAATGCCACCTGCCGGTTCGGAACCCTACGACGCCATCTTTGTCAACCTGAAAGAACACGAAGGCTTACAAGAGTTTTCTATCGACAGCCTATTACATCTGAGTCATGAGAATACGTTCTGGGTAATTTATCCAATAAGTAGTACAGAGAGCAAACAATTTTGGACGGCCATCGTTAAAGATAGACGATTCAGTAACACCTTCGACAGGCGGAAAATTGGCATTGCTTTCTTGCGGCCCTCCTTCTATAAGATGCATTATTGGGTATAATGGGAGATTAAATAATCTGATAAAAAGTTGTATGCGTAGAATTCATTCTAAAACTGACTGCTGATCACGTCCATTTTAAATTAACAACAATGAAAAAAAGTATTATATACACAAAGACCGGAGATAAAGGTACTACCTCACTCGTAGGAGGAACACGGGTGCGGAAAACACATATCCGCCTCGAAGCGTATGGTACCATAGACGAATTGAACAGCTTTACCGGCTGGTTAAATTGTGAAGTCACAGAGAAGGAGCACCACGATTTCCTACTTTTCATCCAGCACAAACTCTTCACGGTGGGCTCCTTTCTGGCTACCGAGACCGAAAGCAAAAAACCCAAAGCTGCCAGCATAATCAGCGACAGCGATATCGCCCGCATCGAAGAACAGATAGACCAGATTGACGCACTGTTACCCCGTCTGAACCGCTTCGTGCTGCCCGGCGGCAACGAGGCAGCCTCACGGGCTCATATCTGCCGCACAATCACCCGCAGAGCGGAACGTATCGTCTATCGCGTGGCGGAAGAATTCCCGGTATCGGAGAAGGTGGTAATCTTTCTCAACAGGCTTTCAGACTACTTCTTCGTGCTTGCCCGATTGGAGAGTAACAAAACATCGGAAGAAATATTTTGGGAACAGGGCGATATATAAAAACTTTTCATACATTTGCGGAAAATTTGAAACGAACAACTAAAGAAAGGATTTTTCAATGTATTGGACACTAGAACTGGCATCGAAGCTGGAGGATGCTCCCTGGCCCGCTACAAAAGATGAATTAATCGATTACGCACAGCGTTCGGGCGCACCGTTGGAAGTAATAGAAAATCTGCAGGAGATTGAGGAAGACGGTGAAATATTTGAATCGATTGAAGATATCTGGCCCGATTATCCGAGCAAGGAGGATTTCTTCTTCAACGAAGACGAATACTAAGTGTGAGCATCCCATAAAAAAAGCATCCCACTCCTAAAAGAGGGATGCTGTTTTTTTATCTGCCTGCCGGCAGTCAGATCAGCTTGTCGATTTTGTCGGTAAACAGGTTTTTGGCACCTGCACCCACCACCTTGTCTACCACCTCTCCATTTTTGATGAAGAGCACGGTAGGTATGTTGCGGATACCATATTTCGATGTGGTATCGTCGTTGTTATCCACATCCAGTTTTCCCACAACCACTTTCTCTTTATACTCTTCGCTGATCTGTTCAATGATCGGCCCCACCATCTTGCAGGGACCACACCATTCTGCCCAGAAGTCGATCACGACCAACTTGTCTGTCTGCAACACCTCATTGATGGTTGCATCTGTAATTTGAAGCGCCATATTTGTCTGTTTTAAGTTATTTGATTAATTGATTTTGAAATCGATCAGTAGATTGTCTCTCAGATAATCGATGAAATGTCTGTTCACCTGAATCCGTGCAGGACGTGAAAAAAGCTCTATGTGCATGTGGGACTCTTCGCCGATAATCTGGAAGTATAACAATGAATTTCCGGAATTGTTTTTCACCAGAGCCGATAATTCCATTACAGTGGTGTCATCCAGTTCGGTAAGCGGAATCTGCAGTGTGATCTTGGAAACAAGTTTTTCCCGCATCTCCGACAGCAGGGCAATGGAGGTAATTTTTACCTCGAGCTCCTCCTGTCTGAATCGTTTGGGCTGAACCTTCGCCTGAATGTAAACCGACAACCCAATGCGGGCATACCTGCCGAAATTGACGCTGTCTTCACTGAAGAGTGCAATCTCGTAGCTGCCGGCGTAGTCCTCTATTTTGAAAATAGTGTATGGGGATCCTCTTTTTGTTTGTCCCTCACGCACTGCCGTGATGATTCCGCCAAATGAGATATCCAATCCGTTGAGCGCATCCAGATCCTGCAACTTGACCGTATCGGCATTGCATACATATTTCAGAATAAACTCATAATCATCGAGAGGATGTGCCGAGAGGTAGATGCCGATAAGTTCACGTTCCCTGTTCAGCCTTTCGAGGTCGGACCAGCGCTGTGCCTGCGGTATTTCGGGACGGGCTATCTGGAACGAGGTGTCGTTCCCAAAGAGGGAGACCATCGATTCCTGTTTATCTTGTTGATATTTATTCCCATACCGGATGAGGGTTTCCAGAAATTCTTCCCCTTTGCTGTTCGTTGCCAGGAATTGTTCACGATGGATACCCGGCAGGGAATCGAAGGCTCCCGACAATGCCAGCGCTTCGATATTCTTTTTGTTGCAGGAAGAGAGGTTTATCCGTTCCACAAAATCGAAGATATCTGCAAAAGGTCCGTTTTTTGTGCGTTCCTCAATGATGTCGGCAACGGCACCCTGTCCCACACTCTTGATGGCGGCAAGGCCGAAGCGTACGTCTCCAGCTTTGTTCACCGAAAACTTGAGGAACGATTCGTTGATGTCGGGACAGAGCACATTCATCCCCATCGCCTTGCATTCGTCCATGAACTTGGTGATCTCGGTGATGTTGTTCAGGTTGTTGGAGAGCACCGCAGCCATGTATTCCGACGGATAGTTGGCCTTGAGCCAGGCCGTCTGGTAAGCCACCCAGGAGTAACAGGTTGCATGCGATTTGTTGAAGGCGTAAGAGGCAAATTTCTCCCAGTCGGCCCAGATCTTGTTGAGGATCTTCACGTCGTAACCGTTCTTCTTTCCTCCAGTCAGGAACTTCTCCTTCAGGGCGTTCATCTTGTCGATCATCTTCTTGCCCATTGCCTTGCGCAATTCATCCGACTGACCCCGGGTGAAGTCGGCCAGCAGACGGGAGAGAAGCATCACCTGTTCCTGATAGACCGTGATGCCGTAGGTCTCACTCAGGTATTTCTCCATGATGGGCAAATCATATTTGATCTCCTCCTTACCTTGTTTGCGGGCGATAAACGAAGGAATGTAATCCATAGGACCCGGGCGGTAGAGTGCATTCATCGCAATCAGATCCTCAAACTTGCCGGGTTGAAGTTCCTTCAGATATTTCTGCATGCCTGCCGATTCAAACTGAAAGGTACCGGTGGTTTGTCCGTTGCAATAGAGGCGGTAAGTGGCCGGATCATTCATGTCAATGGCATCAATATCCACCTTGATGCCGTGCGTTAACTCAATGTTGGTGAGTGCATCCTTGATGATGGAGAGGGTTTTGAGACCGAGAAAGTCCATTTTGATCAACCCCGTCTCCTCAATTACCGAACCCTCGTATTGTGTGACCAGCATTTTTTCTCTGGTCTCTTTATCTTCTGCCGTACTGATGGGGACCACGTCTGAGATGTCGCTCTGTCCGATAATTACCCCGCAGGCATGTACCCCGGTGTTGCGTACGTTCCCTTCCAGCATTACGGCATATTTGAGTGTATCTTTCACCAGGGGATCGTTGCTGTTCACCGCCTCTTTCAGTTCCGGTACATTGTCGATGGCGGTTTGCAGGGTGATCTTCTTGACGTTTGGAATCCTGTCGGGAACGAGCTTTGCCAGTCGGTTCGACTCGGAGAGGGGTAGCTTGTGTACCCGTGCCACATCCTTGATCGAAGACTTGGTGGCCATGGTGCCGTATGTGATGATGTGTGCCACCTTCTCGCTGCCATACTTCTCGGTTACCCAGCGGAGCACCTTGCCCCGCCCTTCATCGTCGAAGTCGATATCGATATCGGGCATCGATATACGGTCCGGGTTCAGAAACCGCTCAAACAGCAGGTCATATTGCAGCGGATCAATATCGGTGATACCCAGGCAGTAGGCCACAGCGGATCCCGCTGCCGAACCACGGCCGGGACCGACCGCCACATCCATGCCGCGGGCTGCGGCAATGAAATCCTGCACGATGAGGAAATAACCGGGGAACCCCATGTTTTTGATGGTGTCCAGCTCAAACTGCAGTCGTTCAATGATCTCCTCACTGAGATCGTCTCCATACCGTTTTCGGGCGCCAATTTTGGTGAGGTGTGTCAGGTAGTCCGCTTCCAGCTTCACCCGTATCACCTTGTTGTAATCGCCCAGACGATGAAAGGTCTCCTTTCCGAACTCTTCAATGAGTACTTCTTCGGGGTATTGCTTCTTGTATGACTCTTCGGTGCCGAATGCCGGATCGATGGGATAAAAGGGCATGAGTGGCGAGTGGTCTATCGAGTAGAATTCCACCTTGTCGGCCACCTCAAGTGTATTGGTGAGTACTTCGGGAATGTCAGAAAAGACGCGGTTCATCTCTTCCGTGGTTTTGAGCCACTCCTGCTTGGAGTATCTCATCCTGTCGGGGTCATCAAAATCCTTGCCGGTACTCAGACAGATCAACCGGTCGTGTGCATCGGCATCCTCCTCGTTCACAAAATGCACATCGTTGGTGGCAATCAGCTTCACATCGTACTTCCTTGCGATACGGATCAGCTCCTTGTTCACCCTCTCCTGTTTGGGATAGGTGGTCTGATCGGCATCGGGGCGGTCTGTCTTGTGGCGCTGCAACTCCAGATAATAATCGTCGCCAAAAACTTTTTTGTACCACTGCACCGCTTCTTCGGCTTCATTTATCTGATCGCTGTCCACCTTTCTCGATATCTCTCCACCCAGGCAGGCCGAAGAGACAATCAGTCCCTCGCTGTGTTGCTCCAGTAACTCCTTGTCGATACGGGGGCGGTAGTAGAACCCCTCGGTCCAGCTCTTGGAGACGATCTTGATCAGATTCTTGTAACCGGTCAGGTTCTTGGCCAGCACCACCAGGTGCCAGCCGCTGCCGTCGATTTTATCGTTTTGCTGAAACCGGTCGCGCCGTGCCAGGTAACATTCGCATCCCACGATCGGCTTAAAAAGTTTTTTTTCTGTTTCTGAGAGTCTCTCTCTGAGCAGACGGAGTTCATTTACAGTGTTGCGATTCTGTGTTGAGGCCGCCGGTTCATTTTCCTGGAGCTCCCCCGTGGCATCTTGATCAATCGTACTTTCAAGTTTTCTTATCTGATCTTCTATTTTTCCAATTTCAGTTGTGACAGGAGCGTTTTTCTTGTTGACATAATTGAGGAACTCTTTGATACCGTACATGGCACCATGGTCGGTGAGTGCGATGGCACGCATGCCGTCGTCATAAGCTTTGTCTACCAGCCGTTGTATGCTGGCCTGCCCGTCGAGCAGGGAGTACTGGGAGTGGACGTGTAAATGTACAAATGGATGCATATTGGTTGCGTACGATTTTTTGGATCTGCACAGGCAAATATACGGAAAATAGGAGCAGGGTGGGTTGTGTTATTGTCATAAGTTATCAACCGATGATGTTATCTATTGAAAAAAAGGAGTTTTATAATGGAGATTTTTTCCACAAAAAAACCGGTGGAACAATTCCACCGGTCATATACAACTGTAGAGCTAATCATGTTATTTAGCAACCCTCTCCAGCCACTTGATCATCGCCAGCATGGTAAACATGGAGATGAGACAGGCAACCACGAAAACCATCCAGGTCGCCGACATGGAGAAGGAAGTGTAAAAGATGGCGCCGATGAAAAGCAGGCTGTTGCCAGCCGCCGTAGCACCCAGCCAGGCTCCCTGCATAATTCCCTGATATTTGGGAGGGGCCACCTTCGACACGAAAGAGATGCCAAGGGGGCTGATAAAAAGTTCAGCCACAGTGAGAATAAAGTAGGTGCCGATCAGCAGCCAGGGTGTTACACGGGCAGCATCGGGCAGTCCGCCCATGGCATCCACCTCCCCCTTCAGCGGGAGTCCCATCGACCCGAGTGCCATCACAGCATATGCCAATGCGGCAATTCCCATGCCGATGGCTATCTTTCTGGGCGTGGAGGGCTCTTTACCTTTGGCACGCAACCAACCAAAAAAGCCCACAATAATGGGTGTAAGGAATACTACGAAGAAAGGGTTGATCGACTGGAATATTTCTGCTCCCTGCAGGGTAGCAAATCCCAGGTTGACCTTAATCTGGCTCAGGTCGGTATAATCCCTGGCAAAGTAGGTGAGGGTGAGCCCGTTCTGGTGAAAAGAGAACCAGAAGAAGATGACCACAGCGAACACGGCAAAAAGGGCATAGAGTCGCTGCTTCACCTCTTTGATATCCATCTCTTCTACTGCTTCATTGCCTGTGGCAGCCGCTTTTTTGTTTGCGGGGTCGGGAAATCTGTTCTTGTTAAATGAATATATGACCAGAGAGATCAGCATGGCAAAAATAGCCACCGCAAAGGCATAGTGAAATCCGGTAGTAAAAACATTCAGATATTCATTTGCAAAAGCTATGAGGTCAGTGCCTGCATACCCAACTTCAGTTGCCAGACGTTGAAACCGTTCCGTACCTTCAGTCGTAATCGTGTTTCCCAAGAGTTGATGTGCCAGCGCTGGCAGGTCGGCATTATACAGAAAGCCGTTTTTCTCCACCCACCAGTTTCTGACACCCACTGCCAGGAACGGTGCAAAGATAGCGCCCACGTTGATAAACATATAGAATAACTGGAAACCGGAGTCGCGCATCTTGCTGTACTTCGGATTGTCGTACATCTGTCCTACCAATGCCTGCAGGTTACCTTTGAACAACCCGTTACCGAAAGCAATTACAAGAAGGCCCAGACAGGTGAATGCCAGCAGCAATCCGAACTGACCGGCAGGTACCGGTGTGGGGGTGGGAATGGAGATGATCACGTAGCCCAGCGTCATCAGCAGCAAACCTGCCAGAATAACACCTTTGTAATTACGTGTTTTATCGGCCAGTAGCCCGCCCACGAGCGCCAGCAGGTAGATGGAGGCGTAAAAGATGGAGTAGATGATACCGGTTTTGGTTTCGTCCAGGCCGAACTTAGTCATGATGAACAGTGAGAGTATGGCCATCATGGTGTAAAAACCAAACCGCTCTCCCATGTTTGCAAGCGATGCTGCCAGCAAACCTTTTGGATGATTTTTGAACATGCTTCAATTATTTTAGGGTTGTAAATATTAGTTTTCGGCTTTTTTAATGTGCAAATATAAACTTTTTTGCCTGGAATAAATGCTGCTTCAGTGAAAAATACCTGTTATTTTTCGTGTGCACCAGTCATATTTTTTTGCCATTTTATTTGGATATATAAAAAAAGTTGTACATTTGCATCCATATTTCAATAAAGAATATAAAAGTGAACAATTCAGTTTTTGCATTTTCTTTCGGTTTTTACTTTTACTTTAGTAGGTAAAGGCGGGATTTTATATGCAAAAAAAAAAGATAATAACATATCATACAAATAAAGTCCCGTCGGTAACACGATGGGATTTTTTTTTGAAAAAATAAATCGATGAAAAGAGTTGCCATACAAGGAGGTTTGGGTGCTTATCACGAAATTGCAGCACGTGAATATTTCAGTGGTGAAGAAGTGGAGATTGTGGCATGCAATACCTTTCGCAATATTTTTACAGAGGCTGAAAAAGATCCACAGCTGGTGGGTGTAATGGCCATTGAAAATACGATTGCAGGTAGTCTGTTAAAGAATCACGACCTGCTGAAAAATCATAACCTGCAGATTGCCGGTGAGCATAAACTGCGTATCACCCATTCCCTGGCTGCCCTCCCCGGACAGTCGCTCAGTGATATCAGGGAGGTGATGTCACACCCCATGGCGCTAATGCAATGTGAGGATTTTCTTGACAGCCTCTCGGGCATCAGGGTGTTGGAGCATGATGATACGGCGCTGGCAGCCCGGGATATTCAAGAAAAAGGATTGGTCGGTACAGCTGCCATTTGCAGTAGCCTTGCAGCCGAAATATACGGACTGGAAATTCTTGCAGCGGGTGTAGAAACAAACAAACGTAATTTCACCCGCTTTTTTATTCTCGCGAGCGAAGAGATGCTGGGTGAGATTCAGAAAGATAATCACATCAACAAATCATCGCTGGTATTTGTATTGCCCCATGCTGCAGGTAGCTTGTCGCAGGTACTCTCTGTCTTGTCGTTTTATGGTGTCAACCTCACCCGCATTCAGTCGCTCCCCATCATTGGCAGGGAGTGGGAATACCAGTTCTATATCGACCTGACTTTCAGCAATTACAACCGATACCGGCAGTCGATAGACGCCATCATGCCCCTCATCAGCGGTCTGAAGATACTGGGTGAATACAGGGCGGAGAAACAGAGAAAGAATCAGGGATCAGAAAATCAGGAAAACGGAATTAACAATTTAGGATGATGCAAATAGAACCTGCCGAACATATCAAATCCATTCAGGAATATTATTTTTCAGTAAAACTGGCTGAAGTAGCTCGCATGAATGCTGAGGGCAAGGATGTAATCAGTCTGGCCGTGGGAGCTCCCGACCGGATGCCTTCACAGGAGACCATTGACACACTGTGTGAAACTGCCCGCCGTCCCGATGTGCATGCCTATCAGCCCTATACGGGTATACCCGAGCTGCGTCGAGCGTATGCCGACTGGTATAAAAATATCTATGGTGTTTCGCTGGCACAGGATGAAGTGCTGCCACTGATCGGATCAAAAGAGGGCATTCTCCATATCTCGATGACATTTTTGAATTTCGGAGATGCCGTACTGGTGCCCAATCCCGGTTATCCTACTTACACGTCGGTGTCGGAACTGCTGAGAGCACGCGTTATTCAGTATGATCTGAAGGAGGATGAGGGTTGGCAGCCCGATTTTGAAGCACTCGAGAAGCTGGACCTCACAGGAGTGAAGCTGATGTGGGTGAATTACCCGAATATGCCTACCGGTGCCAATGCAACCCCCTCACTGTTTGAGAAGCTGGTCGCTTTTGGCAGGAAACATTGCATCATCATTTGTCACGATAACCCCTATAGCTTTATCCTGAACGATACGCCCATGAGTATCTTATCGGTGCCGGGAGCCAAAGATATCTGCATCGAATTGAACTCATTGAGCAAGTCACACAACATGTCGGGCTGGCGCATGGGAATGCTGGCCTCCAACCCGCAGTTTGTGAAGTGGGTGCTCAAGGCAAAGAGCAACATCGACAGCGGTCAGTTCAAACCGATGCAACTGGCCACGGTAGCCGCACTTTCGAACAGGGCTGCCTGGCATGCCGACATGAACCGCATCTATGCCGAACGACGCATGTGGGCAGAGAAAATTATGGAACTGCTGCATGCTTCCTGCGACAAGAGCCAGGTGGGACTGTTTGTCTGGGGCAAGCTGCCTGACGAATTGCCGGGGAGTGAAACATTGGTGGATGAGCTGCTGCAGGGGGCACGGGTATTTATTACACCGGGTTCTATCTTCGGTAGCAATGGTGCACGATTTATCCGCATCTCACTCGGTTCCTCCGTGGAGAAAATGCAGGAAGCGCACAAACGGATTGAAGCGTATTTACAAAAGGAATAAAAGTTATTTGTTTGCTTCGCGTGATTTTGCCGAACGCAGCAAACATCTAAATTTACGCAGTAAATTTGAATAACAACCGAATAACAATAAAGATATGGAATTTGAATCAATTTTATTACCCGGAATAGATGATAAGCGGCCGCTGGTGA
>ENA-UOOR01000138-UOOR01000138.1-fermentation-metagenome-genome-assembly--contig:-NODE-138-length-104664-cov-52.665631_pt1 | contig 104664 bp, 98 predicted proteins | sample MGYA00245780_ERZ724029 | MGnify/ENA primary metagenome ERZ724029 (study PRJEB28704, sample SAMN03018315) | fermentation metagenome | biome: anthropogenic terrestrial biome; feature: soil...
GCTCATGGTGGCTCTATTTCGTCACACGTGTGGCTCTATCGCAAAATATTACCCAACCATGAAAGCATTGGTTTACCGTGGACCCGAAAAGATAGGTCTGGAAGATGTTCCTGTACCCAAGATTATTGAACCCGATGATGCCATAGTTAAAGTAACGACTTCCACCATTTGCGGAACCGACATTCATATCTGGCATGGCGGTATGCCAGAAGTCGAACCGGGCAGAATAATCGGTCACGAATTTGTTGGAGAAGTTGTGGAAGTAGGTCCGGCAGTCCGGAACAACAAAGTTGGAGATAAGGTTGCCGTTTCCTGTGTAACTCAATGCGGCGAATGCTTTTATTGTGTAAGGGGAGTATACTCCCATTGCACCACTGGCAGCTGGATATTTGGTTACATGATAGACGGATGTCAAGCCGAATATGTAAGAGTCCCTCATGCCAACCTGGGAATGTTTACTATTCCGGATGGGCTCACTGAAGAAGATGTGCTATTCGTAGGAGACATTTTGTCTACTGGATACTTTGGTTCTGAGCAAGGCCGCATAGAGCCCGGTGATACGGTTGCGGTTATGGGCGGCGGGCCGGTCGGAATGTGTGCAATGACTACCGCCAGATTATGGGGGCCTGCCGAAATTATTGCTGTTGACATCAACCAGGAACGTCTGGATTTCGCTGTGAAGAATGGTATTGCCGATGTAGGAATCAATCCCCAGAAGGTCGGTAATGTAGGCGATGCCATTAGAGAACGGACCGGCGGGCGTGGAGCCGATGTCACCATTGAAGCTAATGGATTTAAACCCACCTTTGACATGGCAGTAGACAGCGTCAGACCAGGCGGCACTATTTCCCTGATCGGAGTTTTCGAAAAACCTCAAGAACTGGCTATGAATACCTTGTGGATTAAGAATATTCGCATAAGCATGGGGCTGGTAAACGCCAACCGGATTCCAGAATTAATCAAATTGATCCAAACAGGGAAAATTGACACCAATTACTTGATTACCCATCGTGCCCCCTTAAATGACATCCTTAAAGGATACGATATCTTTGGTGGCAAGAAAGACGGTTGCCTCAAGTGGGTTGTTACCCCTTATAAAAAATAGAAGCAGAGAATAATCATATCTTATCTATAAATTCATATTGTCTTTATCAAAACATTCTCATAAACAGCTTTACCGCCCGCTTTTTCCCAAAGCGCGGCGGTTCTTTTTTAAGTAACCCTTGCCAAGAATTTTTTTTGCGAAAGCATATTTATGCCATTATTTCCCACCAAAACATCAATTTTAGTAAATTCAAGTCAATTGTTTTAAGTAATTTTATATAATATAATATTTCCCTAGGAGGGTAAGACATGAAACCAAAAGAACTAATGAAAATCCTGGCTGAAGACGGTTGGGCGATAGTCAGGAAACAAGGTTCACATTATATACATAAACACCCAACAAAGCCTGGAACCATACCAGTAGCCCTCCACAATAAGGATATGGCACCGGGAACCCTAAATAAAATCCTTAAAGCAGCTGGACTGAAGTAATCCCCCATCTTCAAGAGAAAGGAGTAAAGCAATATGGTTTATATCTACCCAGCTATATTTACACCTGATGAGATTGAAGGTCGTGGTGATGTATATACGGTTGATATACCCGACATTTCCGGTTGCATCACTGAAGGAGAATCTATAGAGGAAGCCATATCCATGGCCAGGGAAGCTATAGCCGGTTGCATCTTAGCGATGAAGCAAGCAGGAGAACATATCCCTGCTCCCTCGAATTATAACGATGTGAAAATGAAAATCATGTTAGATAGGGAATTTGTAACACTAATTGATGTCGATCTTAATGATTATTTACGCAAAAAAGAAACGAAATCGGTCATTAAAACGGTTAGCCTTCCCCAGTGGCTGGCTATTATGGCTGAAGAGGCCGGTATTAGCTATTCTCAAGCTCTTCAAGAAACCCTTAAGGACCGCCTGGGGTTATAACGCCAGGCTACTGGAGTCGGCAGCCGGGGCCCTGCAGGATGCTGCGGCCTCCGGATTGGGTTATAACCTCTATCTGGGTGCTGATGCGCTCTTTTAAGGCGGGGACATGTGAAATGACGCCGATAAGCTTGCCATCCTGCTGCAGCCCGGCCAGAGTATTCAAGGCGGTATCGAGAACATCTTCATCCAGAGCGCCAAAACCTTCGTCTAAAAAGAGTGAATCCACACTGACCTTGCGGCTGGCCATTTGGGATAGTCCCAGAGCCAGGGCCAGGCTGACCCTTTCCTCGCCCGTGCCTATTTCTTCTCCTGTACTTCTTCCTCAACCGGGTTGCGCTTATGACGCGGGGACCCTTTGGGGAAGACAGAAGAATGGTCTTCCTCCTGAACTTTTGTCAATGTCAGTAGTTAAAGCAGATCATTTGGATCGCCATCGTAAGACAACTTTGCTGCATAAGATTTCTTCATAATCTTAATCTCATTTTCATTAAGCAAATCCCTATTAAACAAATAAATCAACAAGCTCTTTACTAATTTGTTGTCTGCTGTTAACATCTTCTGTTCTATGTCATTCCATAGTACTTGTCGCCATGGGTTCTCCCTCAGTATCAAGCCCAAAGCATTCATATTTTTAAATATATGCAGGAAATCCATTCCGCTTCTAGCCTTTATTTCAATCACTGCCATGGTAAATGGTAAAAGACCAATCGGTCTAAACAATAAATTACCTCCATCACGATTTCGCCATTTTATTGCTTGCTTATTGCCTGATTCCTTCAGGTACTCACTGACTACCTCAATATGACTAGCAAACCCGTTCCAGTAATTAAAACAGAATTCACTAAACTGGTTGATTTCCTCTTCAGAACGCCTGGCTCTTTTGTATTTTGCTATGGATTGTTTACCTATAAAGCATTTGTAAAGTTCATCATTGCATTTATACAGATTAACAATTGAGGTAAAGGCGGCCTTATTTTTTTCTGGAATAGGTTTATTTGCTGTATATACAATTCTATCACCCTTAAAAAGCTCACATTCCTCAACCAATTCCCTGGTCACAATGGCAACAATATCATCCTCATCCAGAGCAATTATATCGCGCATAGATACCGGGGTAGCATAGCGATTAAGGGTGCTGAACAATCTACGGCTCTTTCTCATGCCTTCTATTGTATTCCTATGTCCAATAAAAATCACCGGCACCTTTTCTTCACAAAGCTCAGGTTTTTCCTTTAAGGCAGCTTTAATGCCTTCTACTCGATGCTGACCATCAATCGGAAAGATTTTTTCATCCCCATTGAAATCCAAAAACCCTATATTGAAAAATTCCTCATCCCCATAATCCAGTTCTACTTCCACCCATTGAGGATCGCCATCATAAACCGCCAGCACTAGAGAATTAAAAAAACGCTCTTCTTGTGAAAGGATATAGCTGGTAATCTTTTTATAGTTGTCAGTAATGCTTCGTTGAATCATATCACTTAATGCTGTGGTTTGGTGCAATTCTTGATTCACAGGTTTAACATAAATGCTAATATCCTCAAAAGATAAAACAGATATATAATATATCCAATTCCCAATATACCCTCTTATCGCTGGAATCTTCATTCCAGTTGCCCCCTTCCTAATCAAAAGCCCTAATTGCTGCTCGTATTTTTTTATTGGGTACTACAAAATTGAACGGTGGCAATAATGAATTTATCAATGCAGCCTCAAGCTCATCTATTATTCTATTATCCTCCAATTCTATGTATCTTAGATATAGGTATTCTCCCCACAATTTAATTAGCCTATATATTCTGGGTCTGCACTCTTCAGAATTATATTCAGTAAAATAATTGCGGCATCTGCGTTTTAAACTTTGAGCCTTTGTGCATTTGGATCTGCCAATATACATTAGGTAATTGCATATTTCCGGTAGTACAGCAGATCTAGCAACAAAGAAATAAATGCCGCCCTTATCATTCGGTAAGTTGCTCATCTCAATACTAAGTCCATTGCCATCTGAATTAAGGAACTTACACTCATGCCAAGTAACAGTCGTAAGATCGAATTCATCGAACTCGAAATTCTCCCATAGTTCCGGGTATAAGCGGAACTTTACTTCGTGGTCGTGAATAGTCCGCCCCAAATCCCAAGAATCATTAAAAGCATTCATTGCTATCCCCCCAATAACAAGAATTATGTTAATAACATTCTTCATAAGCATTAAGCTATCTTAAAGCGATATTCCTTTAATAGATTCTTGGCCAGTGCTACCGGCTCTTCCGTTTTGATACAAACCCCGCAATAAATAGATTCCTTTAGTGGGGTAGGTACTATTTCAAAGCTAATACCATTTTCTCGAAGGAGTTCTTCAACTTCATACACATCATTGGTACTATAAAAGATTAAATACAAGATTCCCTACTCCTTTGCCAGGCGATTAATAATATCCAGTAAAGTATCGATCTCTTCCAATTTATTGTTATAATCCAGACTAACTCTTATCGCTCCAGTTTTCTCAGTACCCAGGCTGGTATGTCCAAGTATATTGCAATGCAAACCGGAACGAATACAAATCCTCTGTTGGTTCAATTCTGTGGCTAGCTCCTGACAATCCATACCATCAATATTAAATAGTAGAATAGGTAAATTGGCCTCGCGTTTGGGGGTTCCGTATAATTTAACTCTGGGAATTTGCCTCAAGTTATCATAGCAGTAACGATATAGAACCCTTTCTTTTTCGCTTATTGCTGCATGGTTTAATTTCACATACTCGCATCCCGCCTTTAGGCTCCATAAAGCAGGCATATTAGCGGTTCCCGCTTCATATTTCTCTGGAGTAGCATCAGGATTTGTCCATGTTGAAGAATCACCACCTGTACCACCTTGCAAAAGCGGTTCGAATTCAGGGGGCTTCAAGCAACATAACCCTCCTGTTCCTGGCAGGCCGTAAAGGTCTTTGTGTCCGGTAAAGATTAGATAATCAATCCCATTAGCAGCAATATTAGGCCTTAATCTACCCGCTCCTTGTGAGGCATCCAATAAGAGCTTAATACCATGTTTTTTAAGAAATGAAACTATATCAGGTGAAAAGAAAACCTCTCCCGTTAAGTTGGAAGCCAAAGATAATGCCAAAATTCTGGTACGTGAAGTAATGAGTCGTTCTATTTCTCCATAATCCCAAGCAGCACCACTATATGGAGCCGGATAAACTGAATAGCTGATTTTACCTTGCCGCCTTAATTGTTCCACTGGTCTAAATATGGCATTATGTTCGTGCATGGAAATCAATACATGGTCACCTGGCTGGAGATAGCCCCGAAAAAAAAGGTTGGCTGCCTCAGTCGCATTCTTGGTAAAAATCACCTGGCTACTGGAGGGACAATTGAAAAAATTGGCTACCGTTTTGCGCACCTGATAAAGCATACGGGATGCTTCAATAGCCAACGGATGACTTCCCCGACCTGGACTTGCACCGATATTGGTAACAAAATATGAAAAAGCCTGATAAACCTCATCAGGTTTGATCCTAGTAGTAGCAGCATTATCAAAATAAATATAATCTTTATTCATCTTTAAATCTCCAGCTCAACTTGACCTCATAATTGGAATTCCCTGTCAGAAAAAATATCTGGTTTAAGACCTTTTGCCTCAACTCTACTGCAAAATCAGCCACCAATGCTAATACTTCCTGATCTACTTGGCGATGTGGGCACAATAGTTTTAACATACCTGACATGATCTTACGAACACCATCATCATCTCTAATATTGGCTCCTAATAAATCAATATGCTGGTTAAGAAGAGTTTGAAAGTTCTCGCGCCTTAATTCATGGAGTATTTCGCTAAAATAATCTGCCATCAAGCCATAATGCCGGGTAATGCTTACATCCCGTTTATCTATGGTAGCCAATTCCCAGCCGGGAATTAAACCCGCCAGTCGGCTTAGAAAGGCCTCAGTCCTAAGCCGGGGATGAAGAATCTCTTCAAATAGTAGCTTTTCTTGAAATTCCTGTTCGGAAGGTATATTGCCGACCATCATTATTCCACAAGTCGAAGACATTTCCACTTCACCTCGGTCAAATGTGGAACTAGCCATGTATTTATACAATTTATTTACTACATTTTCATCAATTCCCCTGTTTTTTACCTTATCCACCTCATCAAAAAGAACTACATCATATTGCATAATTAATCCAGGAGCGCGGCGTGGAAGATTATAAAACAACTGCGCCTCACTGATAGAACTCCCTGATATGACCCGAGAATGAGCTGAAATATTATCATAGCAATAAGTCTTTCCAGTTCCGGGCGGCCCAAATTCCATTAGAAAAATTGATTCTTCAACCATAGGCACTAAACGCGTCAGCAAAATCATTTTTTCCCTTAGCTCATAGTTTTGATAATTTAAACCCATGGTAGAAATGAGCATATTAATCCATGATTCCAATTCAAAGGTTTGCCGGGCTTGTTGGTAAAGTTCAAAGGAAATATCTGATAGTTGCAAGGGTTTAAATTTCTGCAACTCAATAATTCCCTCTTTATTTTCCCTGTCTTCATTCATGAAGTGGTAGCCAGGAGGATAATAGCGCAGTTCTCCCAAGCCCCAGACACCGTCAACCAGCAAACGCGGGTATTCCTTGGCTAGTGATGGACTAGCGATAATATTGGGTAGTTGAGCGGTAGACATTAACACCTTGTTTTCATTTTTCTTTATATCAATCTCGATTTTAAATTTATCCAGGACCTTGGCCAGAAATTCATCTACCAGCTTTTGTTTCAGCAATCCTAACTGCTGACCGCTGAACTGATGGGCACGAATAAAATCACAGGCCTCATCAATGGTAGCACGCGTTATACCATCAACTCCATATACCCCGATTATGTATTCCGACACATACCTTGGCACACTTTCTATCTTGTTCTCTAGAACCGCCTGTTTGTTTACTGCTGCCGAACCAAACTGGTCAACCAGAATGCTTTCCCACTTTTCCAACTTAATCCGCCTTTCTAAAAATCGAGCGAACGCTTGGCCGCCACATCATCTTTGATTGTTTTCTTTTCCACCGGAACTACTATTGGAATCTCCACTAAATAAATCTGCTGGGATGAGTCATTCAAGTAATCTACCTGTATTTGAATTTCATCATTAAAACAACCACTTTTGCAACAATATCCTGCTGTCACAAAACTACAGCGCAGCTTCTTGCGAGTCCGAGGACCCAAATCGCGAATTATCTCCTTGAAGCCTGTTGCAGCTAGATTCATTTCTACCTTTTTTATGCCAAACGGGTTAGGATTAAAAACAATGATCTCCATATATGAATTTTCTTCCACAATCATATGATAAGAACCTATTTCTATCCACAATTGCTGGTAAATAAGGTTTTGTTTGCGAAAAATCCCATATGGAATAATGGTCTCTTGCATGGAAAGTCCTCCATGGGTATAGTTTCCTGATTTTCTCCCTACATAGTATTGATTACGTGGGAAAAGCCAGGCCACTGATTTACGTTCGTTTTTATCCCAAAGCGGCAATCCGTATTCCTCCATTTTATCTCCCCGTAAGATATACCACTTTTCACTATCAATATTCGCTTCAACTCCTGATAAACCCGTCCATTCATTCTCCTGCCAGAGATAGACCGAGTTGCCGTGCGCTTCTGCGGTAAAACCCTCAGCTAAAGGAAGGCTGATTTGCTGCTTAGACGAAACCTTTATTGAACCGTGATCGGTAGAAATAGCCAGCAGCATACCCGGTTTTGATTCAAGCCTTTTCAAAAGCTCCTGGATAAACTCCTCCATCATAGCCTTAAGTGCATTGCGATTAATATCGCCAGCTCCATGCAATATATGATCAGCCTGGGAATAAATAAAAGTATAGAAATCGGCATCCTGCTGGATAAGCTCACTCAAATCATCTAAACCGCCAATCTTAAATGCTACCTTGCGGGTAGCAAAAAAGCGCTGCAGTTGCTGGGATTCATCAAAAACACCATGCTTAAATAGACCCGCCCGTTTTTCTTTTAACAAAGCATCATAAGACTTCCCGCTGAGCAGAGCAATACGTGATACCGAGGTAATTGAAGGCAACATAGATAAACAATATTGATTGTCATTCTCTAAAAAATAGCCATTGTCTTCGAGTATTTCCCTGACGACCTCCCATATCTCCCAACGCAGTCCATCTATTACTAGAAAAAATACTTTTTCACTTTCCATATAAGTCGCCAACTCTTTAAGCAATCTTTGGTTGGTTGCCCTATTGCGAAGCAACTCAGGAAAGCTATAAAGCAAGAACTCCTGATATTGTCTTTCCTTCTTTTCTTTGAAAAGAAGGATTCTGTTGATAATTTCTTTTAAAATATCATTAAAGGATTCTATACCCTTCAATCCCTCAATAATATTTCTTCCCCTCTCCAAACTTGGGAACCATTGCAAATATGTTCCCGTATAGAAATTCGCCCATTCTTCCCAACTATTCTGGGAATAATCCTGATCAATAACGATTTTCAAGGCAAATAACTTTTGCAATAGCAATAACTCGGGACGATTTACCCTGCTCCAGGCTAACAACCTACTTATTTCGTTTTCAATACTAGACTCACTAAAATGTTCATTAAGGTGATTCCAGACCCAAAACCACTCTTCATCAAGATAACCTTTCGTGCGCCGTAAGAATATTTCCAGGTCATTGCTTTCAAATATACTCAATGAATCCCGGCAAGAAAATACGGTATAATTAATTTCTTCAGCTAAAAGGCGATGTTTTTCCAACATACTTTCAGCAAAAGCAGGATCAAAAAACAAGCTATCCCGAAAGGCAATCCTTTGATGCAAAATGCTCTTGCTAGACAGAGGGTATTCGTTAAACAAATAAGTTGCCATTACATTTTTTCGGGCAAAATCCAAATCGTTTTTATCCTTGATAGCTAACAAAAGATCCCAAAACGGTCGTTTTATATCCTCTACGGTCTGGTAAAGCAGCTCGTAAACAGGCCTATTTATCCAATCAGTTCTCTCGTTAAGGGTTGCTGTCTCAAACCAATCCCATAATTCTGTTTCCGTTTTTATATCTTTCAGTCGCTCCCCTTCATAAAATAAGTGATTCAGGATATTCCATTCAATATCCTTATCCTTTTTGCAAGCTCTCAAGAACTTAATGACCATTGCTTTGCTGCCCATTATGGATTCCAATTCTTGCAGCTTTCCTGCACCTAAACTCATATCTGCAGCACATTCTTCAATAAGACGCTGATAGGAATAGCTTTCCCATTTGGTCCAAGCCGGCACCGACCTTAAATCCACAAAATAATTAGCAATATGAGGAGCTATTAATAGCAATACTGACCCCCGTTTGCCATCTTTCACCTCATCAAGGAGCAGGCGGCTTTGAACATAACTTGCCGCATCATAACAATAGACATCATATTCTCCGTCATAACAATCATCTAAATCTATAATAATTTGTATCATCAATTTTCCCTCGTCTAGATCTTTATATTAATTCCACCATATCATACTCCCGCCTCAGCTTACGAAGCTGCTTAAGCAATTCATTTTCGAATTGTGCTGTTGCCATCTGCTGGTATCCACAGCAGCTAAGTTTATTGGTCAAATCCCGCATAAGAAATTCCAGTTTCACTCGCCTTTGGGGTGGCGATGGTTCCGGCACTTTCTCTTCTTCCGGTTTAATATAGAGATTGATAACGGGAGTCAGTCTATCCAGCAAAAGCTTGATCGCATCAGCATGATCCGACCAGGAATCCCTAATCAGAACAAATAGCTCTTTTATTGTTTCAGACTGTTCAGGATGATTTTGCTCAATGAATTCTATAATAGTTTTATCTCGTCCATAGTTTGCTTGTGTTTTGCTCCGATCAAGCAAATCCTCCAAGAGTTCTATGTACCGGGGAAGCAGAGAACCCAATGTATTTGAAAGCTGTAGGCTTAATGTTTCTGTCTCGGTAAAACTTCTGTTTAACTCTGATAAAGACCCGCAGTATCTACAGCCGGCTAAATTGCATGTACTCCCCAATAAAACCTGCGAACAATGTTTCACTTCCGCAGCATTCTTACGAATCTGTTCTAATTTGACCATAGCATTAAAGCCAATTTTCTCCAGGATGCCTATAAGGTTCGCATACGAATAATTAGAAACAGCTTCGTATATATCGTCAACCATATGGTTTTTTGAATCATGTAATGCAGTATATTCGCGGTTGTATTCAGCAATAAAATTTTCCAGATCATGATTTAGCTTATCCAGCTCGAAAAGCTGTTGATATTTTATATTTTTCCAGTTGCGATTCAATAGCATAGCTTGAATCTGTTGCGTAACATTGTTTTGTATATTTAGAACCTGTTCCCTCAAAATCTCCCACTTCGTATTCTGCAAACCGGACATAAGGTTCTGCAGACGTTCTTTAATAAAAACAATATCTCTTGCATGTTGCTCCATCCATAAAATGTTATCAAATAGATTCTGCAGCTTATCATATCGAGATCTTGGAATATTGATGTCATTAACTTTCAGGCTTACTTTATTATCAAAGAATCTATCAATTGCACCACTTATAGCCTGGATAAAATCTCTTGGATTGCATAATGATTGTATTCTATCGAATAAATTCATTACCTCGTAAAGTTCATCTGTACATAAGCTTACATCATTACCATATAGGGCTTCCAAATCCCTTAAGAAAGGTCCAACCTTATCGACCACTGTATTGCAGTAATTGATAATGATCTGGGATTTACCGGGATGATTAAAGGTATCTGAAGGCCAACTGGCCGATAGCATCTTGTATAGTTGTATGTTGCGAAAATTCTCATCAGTAATCTGCATAATGTTAATCATATCCTGCTTAATCTCAATTGAAACCAGGTCTTCTGTCGCCTTTAAAATATATCCTTTACTCCAAAAACTATTCATAGAGTCTGCTGTAACCTCAACTCTTCGAGTATCACGATCCTGTAAATAAAACTCTTCATGCATCTGTAAAAAGATAGCAAAAAGGATCTCCAACACAGGATCATTCAATCCATATGGAGAGCTTTTGAGCATTGCACGCTTAAGCTCCAGACTCTTTTCCGATTCAGGCTGGGCAAATACATCAAATATCTCTTTGATAATCGGGTTGCTGGTTTCAGCCTTGATGCTAACCTTATATCGCCCTTCAGGCATGGGTAAAAGCTTGACCAAATCCCATGGCTGTAAAGACCAGCGAATATGTTTGTTCAGAATTGCGGTACCGTTAATATCTACTCTTTCAAGTTGTCCGGGTACTACCAAACTAGTAATAAGTGTATTTGAAGAATTCCTGGTACTAAAATCATCCGCCTCTATCACTGGAAACTTCGGATACAGCTTTTCAGCTAGCCACCATTCCATGAAATCCTGGATATTCTTTACATCGGTCTTAATTTCATCCTTACAGAAAAAAACCATATTCTCAGCCCGGCCAAAGGAACTAAGCATACTATATAGCCAACTACGGGCATCAACTATGATAATACGCAGATTATTCATCGCCCGCGGATTACTGGCAATTGCTTCTTTCTTGCTTACCCTTTGTGCTGCCTCAAAACGGTTAAGCAATAATCTGGCCTGGTTATCGCTAAAGGGATTCCGTTTAGGTATGGCAATAACCAGTCTATAGTTCTCCATTTCCTGGGCTTTGATCGAAGCTAGCCTATAAAGCTGCTGATAGTCGTAAACCTTTCCAACCGGCGGAAGGTAGAAAACAATTTTACCATCCTCTTCGCCCAGTCGGGCTTCAGCTTTTAAGTCAAGGGTTTCGAAGGCGCCCAACTCTTTGACCAAGCTACCCTTAATTTTTCGGTCAAAGGGAAATTTTTGTACCGCTTTAGGTATAATATAGGACTGGCGCATATCCATGGCCATCTCCCTTGTTTGCAGCAAAGTATTCAGAAAGGAGGACTCATTGCAATTTGCCAGTTCCTGATCAAGCTCAAATTCCAGATTAACCCCGGCGCTGTCAGGAGATAACTCATAGCATCCCAGGCCCTGATTATAGATAATATATGATTGGCTATCGTTGCCTTCCCTCTGCAAAAAATCCTCCACGCCCTGTTCCTGATGCTCATCAAGCAACAAGGCATATTGAATATCATTACTGCTTATTCGAGTCATAGAACGCCCCAGATTGCTAACCACGATGGCGTAATCCAAAGCCAGCAGCTTCACCATCTGCCTTTCGACATCATTACTGCATCGGCTCAGCTCATCCCAATAAACCTTTGACAATTCCTCCCTTTCCCTGAGTATCCGTTCCTCAAAATAATCCATAACTCGCTCTGGCCCTAACAGATTAAGCATGGCATTATCCTTTAAAACCCCCAGTTGCAGGAAAGGTGCCAACACTTCTTCAATAAAAGAGAATACGGTCCGGTCATTCTGAGCATATTTTTCGGAAATATTTAGCAAGTAATCAGTAGCATATGGATTTAAGGGATAGGTTGCTTCAGTTTGCATAGCGGGGCGCATTGATTTTAATTGGTCGAAGCAGTTTTTATGTTCTAAGTATAGCTTGCGAAACTCATTATTATTCTGATGTAAAACCGCTGCTATGAGCTGGCTTCCGCGTTCAAAATGCAAGGAATACATCTGGAATCTCCCCGTGACTCTCTGTACCGAAGCCCAGTTATCAATGCTTTTGCGCAAAATGGTCTCAACATCTTCATGTTCTGTTGTGACAAAATGCAGTTCTTTTAGTGAACCGAGCATAGTAGCCTCCGATAGGATATCTATATGGCTCAAATCCTGACTGAGGTATCCTAATTCTACCCGGCTATGTAAATAGGCTGACAATTCATCGAAAAGAATGACGATTCCCTTATAGCCATTTTCTTTAACATTGCGATCACATTCAGAGAGAAAATCATTTAAATTTTCAAAGGTTGAACGCGGAAATGCCTGCAGAACAGTTGCTTCATAAACCCTGGTAAACTTATTCTTGGCGGCCATTTCCCGGCGTTCCAACGCTTGCATAAGCTGCCGGTACTCCAGGTTTTCCATAGCTCTGAGTTTCTCCTCAAATGCTCTGGCATTAGGATTATTAGTATTCTGCCAGTCCTCCAACAGCTTGACAGCCTGGCTAAAAAATCCCGATAGATGCAGCTTATTAGCCCCAATATTTTTTTCCAGCTGCGCAAATACCTGAGTTTCGATAAGATCTTTAAATGGCAATTCACCTACCGCTTTACCATTGATACTAACCACTATATAGCGCGCGCTCTGATCCTTTAAATATCGAAGCTGATCCTGTACCTGAGTAAAACCGCTGAACTTCTCAAACAGTTCTTCAAATCTCCCATGATCCTCCAGAGCTTCCAGCAACCAACGCAAGATCAATAAAAAATAGGACTTCCCCACTCCATAAGTACCGGTCAGCCTGTGGCACCTATGGGTTTGGAGCATGGGGCCATCAACAGCCGCAACATCCTGGGTTCTAAACCGGCTTAGTCCCTCCAGTATTTTCCGGAAGTACACAGCAGTTTGCTCCAGTACTATATATTTATCAACCAGCCCGGGTTCATCAGCCTGAAAATCAATTACCTGAACAAACGGTTTTATACTTACAATATTGCTTATCTTCGGCAACAATCTTCCCCCCTTCTATGGCTTGAACATCTGGCGAAGATTGCTTATTTCTGCCATTTTAAACAAGCCAACATTATTAAAAAACCTCTCTTTCACAAACATCTTATCCGCTTGAGTAAATCGCAGCGCAACTGTCCGCTGGGCTTGACCAACCATTAGCTGATCCATTTCCGGCTCCGAATATACCGAAGTTGAGAGTATATAGGGTGTGCTGTGATCCAGAGCGAAAAACTGCCGGGCAAAGATCTGACGCAGGGTTCTATCGCCAGCAGTCAAGAGCATAACAGCGCTATCCACTTCATCAAGGAGGATAGTTTGCCCCCGACTTGACCTTTCCACCCGCTCGCGTAAAATTGCCTCAAAGAGCTGAAAGCTCAAACTATCCAACCAACGTTCACTTAGCCAATCGCCAAGTATTTCCCGCGTAAAATTAACATAGCGGAATCCATTTTTCCGGGCTAGCTCTTGCAGCAAATAGCTCTTGCCGGTCTGGGGACGGCCCAACAACAGTATTTTCTTGCGGCGCCCCGCTTGTTTAAGCTTGTCCAGCAATTCATCATAGGCCAGTTGCTGTGAGGGCATTAGTTTGCTCAGCATATTCAACCATCCTGTCTAAAATATCCTGCGGTCCTATTTCCGGATTTAACCTTATTTGATCCAGCCCTGCCTGCTGTTCGATATAGATGAGTCTCTCTGCCGCCAGTTCATGCAATTGCTGGTATAGAACATCCTGACTCATAAAAAATATCCTACCTGGTAGGTAATCCGCAGTTACCAGTTCATTAAGCTTGAGCGCCGCTCTTCCCCGTGGCCAGTTGTCATAGAGGATAAATGCGGTAACCAGCTTGTGCGGGATATACCCAACTATTTCAAAAGTACCATCTTTTTCGGCTACCATCCCCATCTTACCAAAACCGCTAACTGAGTTAGCTAGGCCCATATTTAGTGCCTGACGGAAATATTTTCTCTTTCCTTCAATATTATCCTTGCAGAATTCTCTTTCAATTTCCAAAGCTATGCATTTCTCTAGAATACTATCTAATGATTTTTTATTATCTATTTCAAAAGCAATATTATATAGTACATCATTTAATAATCTTGAAAAATAGTAATGGCCTCCATTAATTCCCCCACGACTTAACTTGAATAATAGTAATGGCTCAAAAAATTCCGGGAATTTCTTAAGCTTAAGTATATATAATCCAAATGAACTTAATTTATCGTTATGTATAAGGTCACAGAATCTTAGGTATTGTATGGTTTCGCTGACCTTTGGAATATTCTCACCAGTTGCATTACCTAATCCTCTAACATCTAGCTCGCCTAGTGCCGAGGTAATTTCGCAATATTTTAATACTGTTAAAATGTCAAACTTAAATGCTTGACTTGAGGACCTATAATTCATGAACCGCTTCCCCCTTTCTATCTGATAAAACTTCTGTGGTAATACATCCGTTGTAATAATGTGCAATACATTCTTTGCAATGAATACATTTATCACTATCAATTTGATATGCACCTATTTTGATATTAATTGCAGATTGACTACATAAAGCGCTACACGCTCCGCACTGTATACAGTATTGATACTTTCGTAATTGACACTTTATCCTTTTTAAAAAGGTCAAATAATCGTTACCTTTGCCAACAGTTACTTTAATAATCTTGCTACCATATTTAAATTCAATAATACCTGTTAATCTGTTTTTTTCGTATATCTCAACCTTATAAATATCACCAATGTTTTCTACGACCAACCTTCCAAAAGGTTTAATAAGTTCTAAAAAATCATCTTGTATAGAAATATTTGAGATAATATTTCGGGCCATCTCAGTTGAAAAACATTCCACATCTTTTATCTCGGTGTTTCTGCCTACTAGACCACTGGAACCAAACCTTGAGCGCCATCTGCCATTTTCAATATAATCTTCAATATCGTCTTTTTTTGTTTTTATAGCAAAACTATGTAGAACTCCTCTCCATTTTTTGTAATGTTCGGGCAAGTATATCGCTGTTAAAAGGTCTGACCATCTAGAGTTATTCGGGCAACACCAACATCCTACTCTTCTATATCCCAACTTATATGCATCATTAAAATTCAATCTATTTGCCAGAATGTACAGCCACACATCAAGCTCTGTCCATTCAATTATAGGCATGGCAACAATCTGCCTAGAAATTTTTGATTGGATTCGAGTCCTTGGGTAGTTTTTTCTGGCCGTTGATTCATTTCTTCTGATTCCGGTAAATGTCAAACTGCCCATACCTTCCGGTAAATTCTGTATTAAGTTGTTTAGGTTGCCTGTTTTAAATATTGAACAACACCACCTTTCCCGTCGGCTTGGTGGTCCTAACTCCTCACAAATTGTAAAGAAATCACTGGCTGGTGTGGATACAAGCAATGGAGTAAATGGATTCGTTTCTTTAAAAACATCATTGCAATATTTATAAGTAAAAGGAAACTCTAAAGTGGTATCTGCCATGAAGTGAAGTATATCCTTTCGTTGCAGTGCGTTTTGGACTAGGGAAGAAATTACCGTTGAGTCTTTCCCCCCTGAGAATGATACAACTGGAACGCATTGGCTGGAATGGCTCTCGTAGGTTTGTTTTATATATTGTTCAGCCTCAAAAACACGTTCTTGAATATAATCCGTATTAGCCTTTAGAAGCTTATCCATTCCTGAAAACTCTGTCTTCATCTCATCTTTTTCATAAAAACTATCAAACATAGATTTATACTTTTTTTCCTTTAGAAACTGTGTATAAGGAATATACATCCTCTCACCATCAACCATATAATAAGCTCCACCTATACTCCAAACTGATGATTCCGTTATATTATTCTGAAGAATTAGTGATAAAAGCTTTCGTTCATGATAAAAAACAGGAGAGATTTGATTCCCAACAACTTGTTTTGAAATTGTTTTGCACAATGGACAACTAGAGGAATGGATAGGTATCTTGCAGTTATTACACCAATAAGTCATCCTCTAACCTCCAATAGTCGATTTTAGGACAATATTTACCATGGTCCTTTCTCATAATCTTATTCTTTTTCAGGACACCTACATTACATAAAAAACCCTTGATTATAACCACTAAACTATATGAGAATAAGAATTTTTGATAAGCGGGTTTTCCTTTAATAAATTCAATATTTTTATTCCGTTTAATCAAATCCAGATATTCTATAGAAGCAGTATTTCTAAAATAGAGCAATTGCTCTTTGATTTCATCCGGATTTTTAGAACTACAACCAAAGCAATGAGGTACCAATGCACATTTAAAACAAATATCAGTTCCTTTATAAATTGGCAATATACCATTGGATGGGCGTCCAGTTAGAAATATATTTATAAATGGTTCGTGCCAGTCCTTGTCACAACATATATCAAGAAGATTCTCGGCACTTTTCATTCCTCTTTTATTTGCTATACCAATAAGATCAATCAGAAAAGAGAAATTTGCGTTTTGCCGAATAACATTTATGATATAATTCCTATATTTTTGTTTTGTTTTAAAATCTTTAACTAACCCCACATAAGACTTATCACAACCAATCGCCTTAAACATTTCGATTATCCCTTGATCGAGCTTTAATTTGTCATCTCTTTGAGTTACAAATCCTAATAACCTAAGCTGATTAAATTCTTTTTTGTTTAAAAATGTTAACAAATGTGATTCAGTCCAACTTGTCTCTTCTCTTTTCCGCAACTTTTCTAGTATTTCAAGAATATCGCTGGCATTCATTAAAATAGGATTTTTGAAACCCGTGCTTATGTACCCGTTTCCTTTAAACCCACTTTTGGAGAAAGTACTCAAATTTGAACTCGTTAATTCATTAGCTTCTTTTGTTATATAGTGCACCACTTCTGATCTACTCACCAACTTAACCCCGCGCTCGTTAAGTACTGACCGCAAGTAAAGCTGGCTGGTTTCCGGATGCAACTGGCAAAAAGCCTGAAGCAAATCACTGGAGACCTCCCGTGCTTGCAAGGCATAGTCCAGCAAATCTTCCGGTTCCCTAATTATATAAGTGTACCCCTGGCACTGGGCTTCAATAGCATGACGGTAATCTGTCACCGATATCGTTTCCCTTCTGCTTGCGACTGCCTTGTCTCCTGCTTATAGACTTACCAATTAACCTTGATGCCCCGTTCTTCCAAAACATGACGAATGAGTTGAGGATGATAGCCTTGATTGACCACTTGTTCGAAATCCTTTCCTCGTACGAAACCATTTATCAAGCCCGCATCAAGCAGCGCATCCAAACCCCTTAGCGACTCATCCAGCTCATCACCGTTTTGCAGCACAGTTTGCTCATCCAATTCAAGCTGCTCGTTTAAATATTGTTCCGCTTCCTTCAGTCTATAGGCTGGAAGCTCCTCATAATTATCAAACTGTTCCTTTTTCAGGCATCTTAAGACTCGATCATTGATAAACTCCAAATAGAATAACTCATTTATGGCCAGGTTATTTCCCCAGCGTTTTAATCCAGATATAATTTCCCATTGCAGGCTCCCAAGGTGCAAACCGCCTTCAGTATCCACAATGACCAAGCGGCTGGCCAGACCGGCTTTTACGTTGCGACTCAATCTAATGTATCCTGACTGCCAGTATGCTTCGGATAATCGGTAAAGCGTAAAATAGTTGCCATGGCTAATAAACACATCCAGGATTACCTTGCCTTGGTAATTTCCATTTAGGCTATTGAGCTCTTGGGGATCTATACCATTAGTCAAGAGTAATTCTTCATTTTCCAGCCATTCGAGTAGAATATATTGCTTGGTATAAACAGCGATGATGTCAGGGTGAGAGTTTAGATAGGCATATACTGAATTCTTGCTGATATTATCATTACGACGTTGTTGTACTTGCATATATATCTGTTCAAAGCTTAAGGGCCTGCCGTTTTCTTCTAAAACAATGTATACCAAATCTCTAAGGAAAACATGTTCAGATATATCCCACTCCTTCCAGGCAAAGGTTCCGGGTGCTACACGCTTGAGTTGCTGGCTTCTTTGCATGGCAGCCAATATATTGCGCGTCTCACCTTCTAAAGAGAAAGGCAATGCAAACTTGCCTGCCAGTGTTTCTACCTCAGTAAAATGTAAAGGTCTTCCTGCCCGATAGACCACCAGGCTAATCTCTTCTTCTTTACTAAGTTTTTTCTGCCGGCAATAATAGAATACACCGCTATCTACTTCCGGCATTCCCCACAAACCTGTCAAAAGTTTATTATATATTGGCGGCGGAAGTCGGCAATCGCAATCATCCTGCAAATCCTTCAGCTTTATAAAGCCATGATCCGGGACCAGTTCTTTTATAAGACTATCAATCCTTTGAAAGGCTTTCTCAACCAGAACTATACCTTGATATACGCGAATGAAGCCGGCCGGCTTTATAATAGCTGAGAAGATAAAATCAAAGATCGGAAAATCTTCGACAGTTAAGGCTAAAGTCTCCAGTTCCAAATAATTATGCTTGTTTATTAAGGCCAACAGCCATTGATAATAAGGTTCGATATATATCAGGCTTTTAGGCATTCTGAGCTTTCTTAATATCTTTTTCTCAATTTGTCGCACCCTTTCCCGGGTTACACCAATAGCTTGACCTGTTTCTTCCAGAGTGTTCCTCCCCAGTATTCTGTGCTCTAATATGTATTTTTCTCTTTTTTTAAGCCTCTGGCTCCAAAGTTCATGGGTTTTTGCCCACATTACCCTAAAGTCAGCTTCAAAACAAAATGCATTATCGGAATTCTTAGCCCATGTGTAAGGAGAATCCCGGTGGCACTCCAGCTTCTCCAACAAGATTTGCTCTACCCGGTCTTTTTCTACTTTAAAACCTAGTATGCCCAGCCCCCAAACTATATCCTCACTGCTAAAACTGTTATGCTTTTTTACATAACTAGCCATAGCCTTCTCCATAAACAGCTCGGGGCTTTTAGCATACTCATTCCACGCCCATTGTTTCCAGCTTATTACATCCGCAACGGTTTGAGGAGGAAGCATACAATAATCACCTGTTAAGTGTTTACACCCGGTATCCCGTAAGGCTTCCTGGAAATCTTCCCGGGACATGAAAAAGGGAGCCCAGTTCAATGCATTAACCATATCATGGATTTTAACCGGAGCTGCTTGCTGCTTTAGATAGTTACACAGGCTTGCCTTGCGCTGTTGTCTTTTATTGGGCAAGCGATCCCACCATAAATATATTTCCATAATATCCTGCAAATTAGCTTGCAGGTATGGGTGCAAAGTTTCGTACACAACGGGCTCACTTGGTTCAGCTATCGCTTCTGCAACTACTTTCCGCCCGTTAAAAAGGCAGTTTATCCTCTCCATATTAATATTTGTAACATAGTAATCATTGGCCAATAAATTATATATCTCTTGCATATCTTCAATCATTTGATATCGAGCGCGAAATTCAACAAGGTCGATTACCTGATTAGGGTTTAGGAATAAAGTATCATCCCGTCCTAATAGAAATCCAATCAGCGCTTTTCGGCATTCTTCCTCGGAACAGCTACTTAACGCCACTAGTTTATTGACAGTGTTTTTTATGGATAATACTCGGTTTGAATGTTTTACCTTTTGCCATTCACTAGCAATGATTTCTTCCATCTTTTCATCATCTCGTTATATGTATTTACGAAGCACCTCAACAATCACCTGCTGTTTTTGCTCATAACTCAAAGATTGGGCAAAATCATCGAGGCTTTTTTGCAACATCCGTTTTAAGACCTCCTGATTCTGCGTCAAGGGTTGGTCACTAAGCTGCAACGCCTTTTTTTGACCGTTGCGGTCAATCACCAGAGCGCCATCCTGCACCGGGATGAAGAGCCGCAACTGTTCTTGGATGATAAGCAGGACCTGGTAAAACTCCTCCAGTTGCCGGTCTCCCCAGTAGGGTATTTCAAAGCCAGTCAGCAACACCGCGAGATGTGCTATAAATTCACTATCCGTTAATGTTGGTTCAAGTTCAGCCAGCATATCCAGAAAACGATTAGTTAGGAAATGAAAAGCATATCCCGCTTTTTGCTGCCAATCTTTGCGGTAGAGTCTAAGTAACTGGGGTAGTATAGCTTGATTGCCATCCAGCGTAAATACTTGACAAATACTCTTCTCAATTCTGAAATTCATTTTATCAATTACACTGTCCAACTCGGCAACAGCTAACGCTACTTGCTCGGCCAAGCCATTATAATCTTGGCTTAGTGACATTAGCATGTCTTGAAAAAAGAACTTTCGATAGTCGCTCACGTTATTTTCCAGTAGCTGGCGAAATTGCCGGGTGGGTTCATTCACCAGATCATGGCTGCTGCGACCCAATCTTGATACCGTTCGATAGTAATCCAGCATTGCTTTATGCAATGCCATCAGCCGATGTCCTTTTCGCAAATTGGCGTCAATATATTGATAAAACCGGGTTTCCAGCGCAGCTATATACTTTTCCTTTTCCTCCGGCCAGTGGTCGATGCTAATGGTAAACTCCCCCGGGTACTCTAACATGCGCTCCAATAAATCGGCATTCAACTGTTGATCATTACCCTGAAGGTCGATAAAAATATTATGTCGATAAGGTCTCATGGCTATCGCCAATAAAAGCGGAATATAACCGTCTCTCAATCCATAAGGCGGTCTTTTCAAAGTATCGTAAATCATCTTAAATTCCAAACTCTCGTGGCTGGCCCTGTCAAGAAAACTCCGCAATTCTTGCATTAACTGTTTCGCAATCCGATTTCTTGATATATCCGCTTCGTTTAACTGGGCAGGGGGTTCATCATCGCATTCTGGAACAATAGCATTTTTTACCGCTACTGACCTCCAAAAAGCATGCTGGCCGGATAGCTTACGAAAGCCCAGGCTATCATCCAATGATTCGCTCCATAAAATCTTGTCTACTATTTCTTTTCTGAATCCCCGCATTACTCCTGATAAACAATTCTTATTTACCATTTCGTTGTTGATTATTATGGTTCTATCAAAGCTATTTCCCAATTTGGCAGATAAAAAGCTTGAAAGTGATGATTGAGAAAATATCTCATTATATAGTATGGTGCCATTATAAACCCAATGGTTTTTTTCGCTCGATGGTCTGGCCCATTCATCTATATAATGCCTGATATATTCACGTTTCTCTTGCTGCCGGGCTCTAAGTTCTTCTACCGCTAATGGATCCTGTTCTCTTACTTCACTTTGTTTGTTAAGAAGGTACTCAATAGCAGCGTATCTTTTTACCTCTTTGACCAACTCCCAGGAATCTTGACGCCAAACAAACAAGATATTCTCCCCGCAAAGGAGGTTTAAAATGCTGTTAAGCTCTTTATCTGCGAGTAGAAAAACCATTAAACCATCCCAATGTCTTACCGCTTTTTGCTTTTTCAAACCTTCCATCTGATCCAGCACAGCAAACTTAGGCAGATAATAACGGGTCATTTTATACTTGTCGTTATACTCCTCCGGCAATCCAGGTATCGGAATAAATTTCTCATTTAATATGTCAATGAAAAAGTTACTGCCATTTTGCTGTTTAACAGTATTCTCAATTAGAGCGTCAACATCAATGCTACTAGCATCAAAAAATCGATAATAGCCATAATGACGCATATAGATTATTATTTTGGCTTGCTCCAAATCCGCCAAAGCTCTTTCAATATTCTCATGCCCCTCACTAAGAATGATCTTAAATATTTCCGGGGTTGGTTTAATATTCTCATAATCATTTACGATGTTAATCAGAACCATTGCTTTCAGGATGCTCCGCTTCAATTCAAGATTAGTCTCAGCCCGATTTAGTTTGTTAAGTGCAGAACGGTACTGCAAGTACTCTGCATAAATAAAGCCGCGCTGCTGATTCTCCAGGATGGGGGCAAAGTAATTATAAATCCAATCAGCAGTAAGCTCAGTAAATTTTTTTAGTGAATGAGAATCCAAAAAATTCCCCAAACTATACGGATCATTACTTGCTAAAAAGGTGAAAATACTTCGTTCATTTTGGGCAATCGTCTTGGATAATCGTTCCAATATGAATGCCACCATAGGATTCAGAGGAAAAGCCCCCAGCACTATCCCACTATAGAATTCTTCTTCCGAGATTAGCGGTGAGAATACATCTAAGGTAGCAGTTTCCTGCGCCAGCCTTTTGAAATCAAGCTGGTGTTTTTTTTGGAAACTGCTCCACCGCGGTTCTTGCTTGGGTATAACATATTGAATGATTTTGAGCAATTGTTCCTTATCTGGAACCATTGATGCCGGCTCAAACCGTCCTTCCACCTTTTTCCATTCGTCTATTTTATGCAGATCACTGGGTCGAATATATAACGAGATATCCTGATGCGATATTAACAACAAATGATTATCAAAAGGACGATGATCGCAATACTCAGCCAAATCCTGAAGGCTCTTTATTTTGAAACTTTCCATATAGTCTTCTAGGTAACGGCCAAACTCGTCAAAAATGAATACTATTCCACGATAACCGTTTTCGATTATAAAAAGATTGGTTTCATCCAGATTCTGACTCAAATCTCTCATCGGGGGTTGAAAAGACATTCCAAAGGTCATTTCGCTGAATAAGCTTTCAAATCTACTCATCGCCAGTACATCGTAATTACTTAGCTCAATCATAAGTTGCTCAGCAAATAATCCTTGCTTGTCCAGAATACCCTGAAACCGTTTTCTAGCATCTTCGTTTTCAGGAGTCATCCAATGGGCAATTATGGCTTTAGCTTCGTGAAATGCGTCTTGGAAAGTAAATTTCAAATGTTCCCGATGTAGAGCCCGAATTAAGGAACGGTATATGATATGTTCGAATTCTATCCCAGGTCCCAAACCATAAGATAAAACAGGTACAATTAAATAGGGGGGTGAATTAATGATGAAATCCCTTATTTTTTTCGCTAATTGGTTATCTATGGCCTCAACTGCCTTACAAAAAACATAATAGCTATTATAATCAGCCTCAGGCAAACCTTTACCGAGAATACTTGCCAATACCGTTATCAAATGCGATTTGCCAGTTCCATATGAGCCATATAGGATACGACTGTTAACTGGTTTATCACCGATTACGCTGTAAAACAGATCACTTAGCACACTTATGCTATGCTCCAAGGGTATATATTGGCTTAATCGTTCAGCCTCAAACAAATCATGTTGTAGGTTTACAGAGTATTTAAAGTTTGTCCGTGGAACGATTATATCACGGTAATTATTCATTAATATTCCTTCCTGAAATATTTAAGTAAGATATCTTCATGATTATTCTGTTTAATTTCAATATGACTGTAGCCAAAGCGCTTGAAAACCTCTATATAACCCATGTTTTCAAGCACATCCAACTTATTTAATAGCGCATTATAATTCAAATTAAATACCTTGCCACTTGATTTTGGGGCCTCAAATATATCTTCAATACTTAGCTGGCGTATTTCATTGGGCTTATCTGCCAGTATGCAGTAATATAGGATTTCGGGAGGAAGCAAACTATCTGCTGACGACTGTTTTAACAAGTACTGGCCTTTCTCCTCTAATATGCCCAGCGGAGCAAAGTAGGAGAGAATTCCTTCTTCCAGAAAATATTCAATATCAGTTATACTGGTTCTCAAATAGCTCTGCCGCAAGCAATTAAAATCACGTTGCAATGAAGATACTGCAATATCAATTTCATGATGAATAACATAGTTTTTTATTTGCTCCATAAATTGTTCGGCAGTAAATCGCTGGTAATTAAATTCGTTAAAAAACCAATACCAAGTAGTAGCTTCATCTCGGGCATTTGCCAGGTTAAAATGAAGTAGCCACCTGCTACCGGTTCGTTGAAAAAACCTGTCATGGTTGAATATTATTCTAGCGGTGGGTGTAAGCTCATGTATGATTAAACCATTAGAGTCTTTTGATTCGGTAGATATTCCAAGTGTGCGAGACCAATAGCGCAGGGACTTGACCATTACTCTTCCTAAGCCAAGTTCATCAACTGCATTTTGTTCATTCTGGGGTGAAAATATTGTATTATCGGTATTTATTGCACTAGCAGCTTTGGCTGGCCAGCTCTGCCGGACATAAAAGCTATCGTGCTTGTTAAACTTCAAAGCGTAATACTCCTCTTATTGTGTTTGCCTTTTTTGCGAAAAGAAAACATAGGATAGGCTGGTTTTAGATATATTATAAACTAATACTATGGCTTTCAACACTGATAATACCGCATTTTTGCCTTTTTTGCGTCACAATTTATGTCGAAAAATTAACAATTTGCTCAAATCTACCTAAACCTTTCCCTACTAGCACTCGCTACTGGAGTCGGCAGCCGGGGCCCTGCAGGATGCTGCGGCCTCCGGATTGGGTTATAACCTCTATCTGGGTGCTGATGCGCTCTTTTAAGGCGGGGACATGTGAAATGACGCCGATAAGCTTGCCATCCTGCTGCAGCCCGGCCAGAGTATTCAAGGCGGTATCGAGAACATCTTCATCCAGAGCGCCAAAACCTTCGTCTAAAAAGAGTGAATCCACACTGACCTTGCGGCTGGCCATTTGGGATAGTCCCAGAGCCAGGGCCAGGCTGACCAGAAAACTCTCCCCCCCGGAGAGGTTGGCCGTGGAGCGGATTTCTCCCGCCTGGTAATTATCAATGATATTTAACTCCAGGGGCTGTTCCTGGCTGCGCAGCAATATGTAGCGGTCACTCATCTTCTGCAGCTGGCGATTGGCATGCTTGATCATGATATCAAAGCTCAAGCCCTGGGCGAAATTACGGTATTTCTTGCCATCAGCTGAACCAATTAAATCATGCAGTAGCTGCCAGCGTTGCAGTTCCTTCTTTTGTTCCTCCACCCGCTGCAGTTGCGCCTGCATTTGCCGGCGGCTTTTCTCACTGTTTTCCAGCATGTTCCTGGCGGCTCCGATTTCTTCCCTTAGGTCAACTAACTCCTGCTCACCAAGCCGCTGTTTTTCCTCCAGTACTTCCCGGGCTTCTCCGCTTAGTTTCTGTTCTTTTTCTCGCTGCAGTTTATCCTGCCGGTCCGACAGGCGGGCCTGCAGTTCAGTGGCCTCCTTTTTTAAAGCTTCCGCTTTTTGGGCCAGGGCCTGCTGTTCCTCGGGAGAAAGGCTGGCCCTCCGGTAATCCTCTTCCTGCTCAAAACCGGCCTGCTGGAGCTTTCGGGTAAAATTCTCCTCTGAACTCTGCAGTTCCGGCGCGCGATTTTGTATAGCAACCGCCAGGGTCTTTTCCCGCTCTTCCAAGCGCAGCTGGCGACGCTGCAGCTCTTGCAGATCTTCATGGGCCTGCCCAACCATTTCCTCACCCAAACTTATTTTTTGTTCCATGCGGGCTTCTTCTTCATCCGGGTCGCGCTCGCCATATAGCGCAAAACGGGTTTCCTGCTGCCGGCGGTATTGTTCTCGCTGCTGCTTCAAGCGCTCCTGCTCAATCTGCAAAGCCGAGGCTTTATCTTCCAGCAGGATTCGCTTCTGCCCCACTTCGTTCTGTAGTTTGTCCACCGTCTTCTCCAGGTCCAGCTTCTCTTTCTCTTTGGCTTCCCAGCGCTTTTTCCGTTCATCCAGGGCCTTCTGAATAGCAGCCAGCTTCTCCAGAGGTAAATTAACCATGCCGTATGGGCTTATTTCCTGAAGGGTTTCCTCTTGCAGCTGCTCCAGCTCACTCTTTAAGCTCAGGTATTCCTTCTGCAGGCGCTCATCCTCCTGACCGGCTTGTTTTTTCTGCAAGATAGCTGCCTGCAATTCTTTGTCGGATTGGATAAAAGCTGTGCGGCTTTTTTCATAGTGAAGAGTCAAGGTCCCTATATTTTTTTGCCATGTTTCTATCGCTTTAAGCTGCCGCGCGTGGTTTATGATATTTTGCCGGCTCTGATTGGCCAGTCGCTCAAGCTCATCCCGGGTCTTTACCACAGATATATCCAAACCCAGTTCATTCATACCCTCCCGGCGCATTTTGCTTTCTTTTTCCAGTTGCTTTTTTGCCTGCTCTACTGCAGCACTGGCGTGTTCCAGTTCCTTATCTAACTTGCCCCTTTGTATTTCCTTCTTCTTTAAATCCTCACTTAGATTCTTATGCTGCTTGCGGGCTTGATTGAGCTCCTTTTGGCTTTCATCCATCTGGGGTATATTCCCTTGAGCGTAAGGATGTTCGGTAGCCCCGCATAAGGGGCAGGCTTTGCCGTCTTCCAGCTGAGCCCGTTCCTCTTCCAAATCACGAATACGGTTAAGCAATAACACCCGGGTCTCCAAATCGCTGATCTTAGCGGCTAAATGGCCAGCTCCCTTTTCCCCCTGCTCTATTTCCAATACCAGTTGCTTTTGCTGCTTATCCAAGTGTTGTACTGATTCCCGCCCATCCCTTATATTATCCTCCAGCTGAACAATCCTGTCCCATACCTGCCCCAGGTTTTGCAGCTTATCATCCTGCTCCTTAAATTGCTCCAGCTCATCCCGCCACCAGGCAATTTCGTACCCCTGCAAAGCCTCTTCCAGCTTATCCTGCTCCGCCTGCAGAACATCATATTGCTGTCTTTGCAGTTCCTTATTGCTTTCGTGAGTGGCCGCTATTTCTTCCCCGGCATCCAGCAGGGATTGCAGAGCAACAGCAGCCCGCTGACGCTCAAGCCCCTTTTGCTGCCAGGCTGATAAGAGTTCCTCCAGGCGCTTAAAGGCCCGGCTAATACCGGTCAGGTTAGCAAGCAAGGCCGCATCCCGGGCATTTCCCCGCCGGTATTCTTCAATGGCGAGCAGGGCCTGGCCCATTTCTTTGGCCTTCTCTACCCCGGCCGTTATTTCCCCCTGCAAAGCGGCACATTCGCTCTCGCCTGCACCAATGACCATTTCCATGCCTTTAATCACCTGGCCCTGCTGTTTAAGCAGGATATCCATTTCCCGTACTTTTTTAGCCGTTTCCCCTTCACTTTTACGTAATAAGTTAAGTTGAATTAATTCCTTGCGGGTGTTTTCCCAGCGTTCTGCGGCTTTGCCGGCGGCCTCCTTATACCGGGGCAGTTCTTCCCGGATTCGTTCTATTTCACTTAAATCACTTTTCTGCAAATCCCGCAGGTCTTTCAACCGGATATAGGGAGCATCCAGAACCGCGGCTTGCCATGCCCTCTCCAAACGCCAGGCCTCCCCCTGAAAAGCCTGCTGTCGTTTTAAATATTGCTGCCATTGCGCCTCAATGTCCTTGATTTCATTTTCCAATCCTATCATGCGATCCAACCAGTCCAGGGTTGCCTGCAAACCTTTTAATTCTTCCTGCCGCTCCTTCCCCCGGGCTATTTTAGTTTGCATGTCCTGGCGCAAAGCTTTTTCTTCCTCAGTACTGAGCAGCTTTATCCCGCTTATTTCCGCTTGCAGGATCTCCAAACGATTCTTTTCCTCCCGCTGCCGTTCATGCACCTTCATGGATATTTCACTGTAAATCTCGGTTCCGGTAATCTGCTCCAGTATAGGAGCGCGCTCGTCTGCCGGAGCCTGCAGGAAGGCGGCAAATCCCCCCTGGGCCAGCATGATGGAACGGGTAAAGCGAGTAAAATTCATGCCGGTGATGCGCTCCACCCGGGCGGCAACATCCCGAATTTTGTTTTCCATGATTTGTCCGCTACGAGCATCAGCTATCTCATGTCTGGGGGGTTGCAGTTCTCCCTGTGGATTCTTCCGGGCCCGCTGCTGGCTCCAATGACAGCGGTAATAACCCTCCCGGTTCTCAAAGCTTATCTCGGCATAACAACTGCCGGTATGCCGGGACATAATCTCATTGCTGCTCTTGTTCACCCGCTCCAGGCGCGGGGTACGCCCGTAAAGAGCCAGGCAGATGGCGTCAAGAACGGTGGTTTTGCCCGCTCCGGTGGGTCCGGTAATGGCAAAAATACCATCTGACAAATAGGCCGGGTGGGAAAAATCTATTATCCATTCCCCCACCAGGGAATTTAGATTCTGAAAGCGTATCTGCTTTATCTTCATGAACCAATCTCTCCTACTCTGCCATCACATCTTCCGTTAGCAGACAATCAAGAATCTCATTATACATCTGCAGCAGACTTTCCCTCTGCTCGGCTTCAACTTCGTAAGCCTCCAGACAACGCCGGAAAACCTCGCTATGATCCAGTTCACTAAGGACCTCCCCCTCTTCCATGAGGTTAATTACCTGTTGCCAGGAGCGATTATCGCTTACCCGCAAAAGATCCAGCTCTGTTCCCGCTGTTGCTGCCTCCATTTGTTCCCGCAGGTCGCTGATTATTTCCTTTCCTTCATAGATGATTTCCAACCAGGCCTTTTGGGCCTTGGACTTCAGCTCTTCCAACTGCCGTTCAATCTCCTCCCGGTCGCCCCGGATACTATGTAAAGCTTTAAAAATGGGTACCTTAAGCGGCGTGACCTCCATTTGCCCGGCGCAGAAATCTACCATTATTACCTGCTTTTCCCGCAAGGCTTCCGTAAAACCCATGGGAATAGGGGCTCCCGAATAACGGCAATTCTCCCGGCCCCCGACCAGCTGGGACTTGTGTAAATGCCCCAGAGCCACATAATCGAAAACCGGTGGGAAATCATGGCCTACATGAGCCAGGGAACCGAGATAGAGTTCCCTGACCCCGTCACCTTCCACTGTGCTTCCCCCAGCAGCGAACAAATGCCCCATGGCCACCACCGGAACCGGTCCCGGCAAAGCAGATCTGATTTCTTCCGCCCGCCTTCCCACCAGCTCATAATGGGAGCGTATTCCCTCGACCAGCTTGCGGGCTTTATCCTCCAGGCTTTCACCTGCTTCCGCGCTGCGAATATCCCGATCGCGCAGATAGGGAACCGCAGCAACGATTAATTCCGCTTCCCCTTGCGCATCTTTCAAGAGCAAAACTTCATCATCCAGGCTTTCTCCGATCTTCCCCACTATGTATACCTGCAAATGGCGCAGCAATTCACGCGGAGCGTTCAAAAAAGTCGGAGAGTCATGGTTTCCCGCTGTTATTACTACATGCCGGCAAGAAGATTCGGCCACGCGGCAGAGAAAGCGATAATACAACTCCTGGGCCCGGTTGCTGGGAGTAGTGGTATCGAAAATGTCCCCTGCCACCAGCAGGATATCGATACTTTCTTTTTCCAACAATTCCCCCAGCCAGTCCAGAAACTCTGCCGCTTCTTCATATCTTTTGCGTCCTCGCAGGGAACAACCCAAATGCCAGTCCGAAGTATGAATTATCTTCATGGCCTTCTCCTTTCAGCTAGATGAATCCCCTTATCTCCCTTGCAGGTATTCCACTGCCTGAGCGTATTGCTGGTCATAGCGATTTATTAACTCCTGCCGCTTCCGGTTCATGGCCTCCTGGGTAGTGAAATCCAAGATGCCGGAAGGGTAAAGCCGCTGTTCTTGCTGAAATTTCTTAATAGCGTTAAAAGTCTTAATATCCAGAGTCATATCCGGTTTATCCAGATCATAGCCACTGGCGAAAAGAATTTTTTCCGCGTTGTAAACCTCCAGGGAACTGCTGTCCAGTCCAGGTTTGCCACCTTTTTCCAGCGGCATCAGGTTGCTTATTTCCAAACCATTAATCGGCGTGGGATCTGAAACCTTAATGTTCGGGAGCAGCCCCTGCCCGTCAATATACTTTCCCGATGGGGTGGTATAAATGCCGGTGGTAATCTTGGCCCATCCCATTATTTCACGGTCAGTGGCTTGAATGCCGTGACGAATCAACATTTCATTGCTATCCAGGCTGGAATCGGGATACAAACGGGCATATTTTTGATAGGCTTCGGGGCTAAGCAGGGGAACAACTGCCTGTACCCTGGCTTTGCCATAGGTTTTGTTTCCCAAGAGCACCCCGGCCTGGGAATCCTGGATGGCACCGGCTACTATTTCCGAGGCGCTGGCTGTCATGCCATTAACCAGCACCACCAGCTTGTACGGGGGAGATGGCAGCTCCGAAGTGTAAACCTTATCCTTCATGCCCGCTGCCTTGAACTTAATGGTGGTGATGGGGCCGGCGGGAACAAAGTGGCGAGCCACGGCCAAGGCCTGGGTTACCTCACCGCCGGTATTGTCCCGCAGATCCAGCACCAGTCTGCTTATTCCATCCTTTTCCGCTGCCTCCAGGGCGGCCTCCAAGAATTCAGCGGTATTGGAATTGAAGCTGTCAATAGCTATGTAGCCTATTCCGCCCCGGTTTTCATAGCGGACGGGATTTAATTTGATGTCTTCCCTTTTTACTTTAAACTCCATTACATTTTTAATGCCGCTTCTGACTATCCCCAGATTAACTAAACTATCTTTTTGGCCCCTGATCAATGTACTGACCTGCTCTACGGAATAGCCCATTACATCTTTTTTATCGACCGTAACTATCCGGTCTCCCGACAATAAACCAGCGCTTTCCGCCGGCGAAGAGGGAAAAACCCGGGTGATAACAATATAGTTGTCTACCTTGGATAGGGCTACCCCGATGCCTTCATAATTACCTTCCACCGATTCCAGCATCGCCTGGGCTTCTTCACGAGTAAAAAAATCACTGTAGTCATCCAGACCCTGGAACATGCCCTTGAGTGCCCCCTGCGTAATTTGCTCCTCATTGACCTCAAAATAATAGCGGTCTTTGATAAAACGCATCATTTCCTGCAGATAGCTGTTATCGACGGCATCAGCAGCGTTTGCCGGGATTGCTGAACCCAACGGAGTAAGCAAGAGCATGAACAGGCTCAGGATTATTAGGACAGCCGAATTCCGGTTTTTCATCAAAATCCCCCTCACAGAATGTTTACAAAACCTTTATTAGAACCCCCCATTGGGAATCTATTCCGTCATTACCTCTACCCCGGTTTCGCTTACCCTCACGGTATGCTCCCACTGGGCAGACAGCGAATTGTCAGCCGTCACCGTAGTCCATCCATCATCCAGTTTCCGGCAGCGATAAGTCCCCACATTGACCATAGGCTCTACCGTAAAAGTCATATTGGGAACCAGCAGCATGCCGCTTTCCCGAGGGCCATAATGTGCTACAAAGGGATCTTCGTGGAATGCCAATCCCACCCCATGCCCGCCAAAATCACGCACCACGGAAAAACCATGTTTATTGGCATACTGTTCTATGGCAAAAGCAATATCCCCAATGCGATTGAAGGGTTTGACCTGCTCAATTCCTAGATAGAGGCACTCCCGGGCTATCTTTACCAGTTTTTGGGCTTCAGCAGAGACTTCGCCTATCATGAACATCCGTGAGGCATCCCCATAATAGCCGTCTAATATGGAGGTAATATCTACATTTACGATATCACCCTCCTTAAGTTTTCTCTCACTGGGAATACCGTGACATATAACTTCATTAATGGAGGTACAAACACTGGCGGGAAAACCCTGATAGTTAAGGGTTGCCGGATAGGCGCCGGCCGCGGTAAGCGCATCATTAACCCAGCGGTCAATTTCTGCCGTGCTGATTCCCGCTTCAATTCTTTCTTCCACCAGGTTTAGGATGCTTTTGGTCAACTGGCAGCTCCGGCGAATACCTTCAATCTGTGCTTCCGTTTTAATTAGCTTTCGATCCGGAACCAGAATACCCCTTCTCTTGAAATCCTCCAGGTAAAGGTCTTGCTCCATGTGGCACTTCTTATATTTCTTTCCACTCCCGCACCAGCAGGAATCATTACGCGATAAAGCGATAATCCATCCCTCCCTTTTCAAGTATCAACCAGAATAATTATAGCATAAGCTCTTACTCCTCTCCTATCTGGCTTATATATCAGGAAGAACCGTCCCTGTGATATACCTGTGATATATTATCCTTGCAGCAAAAAAGAAGGAAATACGCATAGAATTAAGAATATATTATAAAAAGTAAAAACGGAGAGGATGACGAACTTGAAGAAAAACCTGTCTTTAACCCTGTGTTTGCTGGCCCTGTTCTTGTTAACCGCAGTAATAGCCGGTTGTGGACCCGCAAAAGACAGCAGCGCCCCGGCTGATAAAGAGGCATCAGCCCCCAGCAGCGACAAATCGAGTGGCAGCGAACCAGTATTAAAGGATTTACTGGGCAAAGGAAAAGCCGTAAATGAAATGTCCTTTGATTGCGAAACCCAGGTAGGGGAGCAGAAGATGCTGGTGAAAACCTGGATTAAAGGGAAGAAAGTACGCAGCGAAATGGAGAGCCCGGAAGCTGGCGGCAAGATTATTAATATAATCGATAGCGCAGCAGGCGTAGTCTATGTTTACCAACCGGAACAAAAGATGGCTACCAAGATGGACATATCCCTGGCCCAACAGGATGGTTCCAGTTCCCCACAAGAAGACCTGGAGGCTATGAACCCGGATAAGATGAAATATCTTGGTAAAGATACCATTGACGGGAAGAAGTGCCTGGTTTACGAAATTACCGAGGACAATATTGGAAGCAGCAAAGTTTGGTTGTGGGAGGAAAACGGCATACCTCTCCGTATGGAAGCTACTGCTGACGGCGAAAAAATGGTGATAGAATACCGCAACATTAAAGTGGGGGGAATTCCCGATTCCATGTTTGAACTGCCTAAGGGAACCCAGATCATGGAGTTCAATATGCCCACTATGCCCACGCCATAAAGAATCAGCAGTTTCCGTTATGTTGTAGCACGATTAAAAAGCCAGGAGGAAAACGCCCGCCTGGCTTTTGTTTTTTTATTCAAATCATAAAAAAGGGCAAATCCGATTAAACTCTAGAGTAATCCAAGAATTTCTTTAGTTGGCTTGATACTGTCATCTTCTACCATATCATATGGCGCTCGGCCTCGCTTTTTAGATAATCGCGGAAATTAGGATGAGCAATATTGACCAGTTCTTTTACCCTCTCCCTTATAGAGCGCCCCCGCAAACAGGCTACCCCGAACTCGGTGATAACATAATCCACATCCACCCGTGAGGTGGTTACCACCGTACCGGGGTCGAAAAAAGGTACAATACGGGAAACTTTATCGTCCCGGGCCGTAGAGTAAAAGGCCAGAATGGATTTCCCACCGGGGGATTCCTGCGCACCGGTAACGAATTCCTTATGCCCGCCGGTACCGCTGTAGAGACGAGAACCTACCGATTCGGCACAACATTGCCCGGTCAAGTCGATCTCCAGCATGGAGTTGATGGATACCATTTTATGATTGCGGCCGATAATGGCCGGGTCGTTTACCACGCTTCCCCGGTGAAACTCCACCGCCATGTTTTCATCCAGAAAGTCATACAGCCTCCGGCTGCCCAGCCCAACATCGGTAATAAACTTATCTTTCCACAGGGTCTTTTTTCGGTTGCTGATGGCTCCGGCCTCATAAAGATCCAGAATGCAATCACTAAACATCTCCGAATGCACCCCCAGATCCTTTTTATTTCTTAAGCTGTAAGCTACCGCCCCGGGAATACTGCCAAACCCGATCTGAATAGTGGAACCGTCTTCAATCAAATCCGCCGCATAAGCCCCGATCAGGTGATCCTTTTCCGTAAGCACCGGCGGATCCATGGTAGGGATTTCCCTTTCGCTTTCCACGATATAATCGATTTGCGAAATATGCACATGTGTATCGCCAAAGGTTCGGGGCAAATGGGGGTTTACCTCCATTATTACCATATCAGCCTGCTCAATAAAGTCTTTTTCCAAAACGGTAGAAAGAGAAAGAGAGAGGTAACCGTGCTTATCCATGGGGGAGGCACAACCAAAAAAAACATTGGGCCGGCGATGAAACATACGCTTACTGCTGAATTGATGCAGTTGCAGCGGAACATAGGATACATTCCCCTGGGGGTGGGCCTGGCGGGGAGCCTTGCTGTAAAACCAGCTGTTCAAGAGAAATTTCCCTGCCAGTTCTGGGTTCATAAAGAATTCATATTCACCCATCATCATAGCATTGACTACTGAAACATTCTCCACTTTGTCTTTAATATGATGCAGATTACTCAAGAGGGTAACCGGCTCACAAGCAGCCAGGCTGCAGACAATCTCCTGCTTGCTTCTAACCGCTTCCAGCGCTTCCAGCACCGGAACCAGCTTGCGCTGATAGAGTTCCTTGTAATTCATACAACACCTCATATTTTACGAGTTTTATGCTTCAATCATTGGTAACAGTATTATAAACCAGGGCTATCCTATTGACAATTTGCTTGTTACTCTACTGTATCATCGATGATTGTACCATAGCTTGGCCATCGAACAAAGAGTAAATTTGCCATACTAGAAGATTCTTCTTTCCCGGTAAACAAAACACCTGGCCGGAGCCAGGCGTCTTTTATAATTAAGGAGGGGATAATGTCTTTTTTATATTAACACAAGTCATTGTCATTTTTTGTAATATCAGGACAGGCTGCTAAATTAATTTTACTTTCCACACAATCATTTAAGCGGGTGGCCCTAAACCCCGGGGGTATCCCAGCGCCGCACCAGGCCCTGGGTCAGGCGATCGATTACAATGGCCAGAACCACAATAGCCCAACCCGCCTCAAAACCTCCCCCGACATCAATGCGGTTGGTGCAGATCAAGACCACTTCTCCCAGTCCCCCGGCGCCAATCATACTGGCTATTACCACCATGGCCAGTGCCATCATAGTCGTCTGGTTGATTCCCGCCAGGATAGAGGGCATAGCCAGAGGAATACGCACTTCTTTCATTAACTGCCAGGAAGTAGCCCCGAAGGCCAATGCCGCCTCCTGCACCGAAGATGAAACCTGGCGAATCCCCAGGTTGGTAAGACGAACCACCGGGGGCAGCGCATATATTACGGTCGCCACTACGCCCGGCACCTTGCCCAGGCCAAAGAGCATCAAGGCCGGTATAAGGTAAACAAAACTGGGCATAGTCTGCATGGCATCAAGTATAGGTGTAACCAAGGTATTGCAGCGGTCCGAAACCGCCATAGCGATGCCCAGGGGAATTCCCAGAAGCAAAGAAATGATAACCGAAACAATTACAATGCCCAGAGTTTCCATGGCAATTCCCCAGAATCCGAAAGTCCCTACCGTGAAAAGCAAAAGACCTGGCATAATGGTCTTCACCACTTCGTGGGTCTGCCTCCAGGCAATCACTGTTACCGCGATAATCCAAAGCCACCATGGAATAGCCACAAGTATATGCTCTATCTGCAACAACATCCCCAGCACCATGTTGCTGAAAGCAGTGAAAAAGGGCTCCCAGGCCACCGTAATCCACTTGACAAAATCGCTGATATACGGTGCTACATGAAATTCAATATCTGATGGAAACAAAAATATCACCTCCCGGCAGCGACTTTCCCGGCGCGGGCACTGGCATGGGCTTCGATGCTCCGCACCCGGCTCACCCGGCCCTTATCCAGTAATTGGGCAATTCTCTGTTCGTCTTGAACAAAACGCTGTACATATTCATCAGCCGGGTTCATTACTATCTCCTGAGGCCGGCCTACTTGAACAAATACCCCCGCGCCCATTACCGCCATGCGATCACCTAAACGCAAGGCTTCACCCAAATCGTGGGTTACGAAAATAATGGTCTTTTGCCACTCCTTCTGCAGCTTGATCAGTTCATCCTGCATTTCCCGGCGAATCAGAGGGTCCAGCCCACTAAAGGGTTCATCCATCAGCAACAGGTCCGTATCCTGAACCAGGGCCCGGGCTATGCCCACCCGCTGCTGCATACCGCCGGAAAGCTGGTGCGGGTATTTTTTCTCCCAGCCAGCCAGGCCCACTTGCCGCAGCGCTTCCTGAGCCCGGGATTCCCGCAGCTCACGTGCCAGGCCTCTTAACTTGAGCCCAAAGGCTACATTTTCCAATACATTGCGATGGGGCAACAAACCATAATGCTGAAAAACCATGGCCGCTTCACCCCGGCGAAAGGCAGTAAGCTCCTCCGCATCCATGGAAGTGACTTCTTTTCCTTTTACCCGGATAACTCCAGTGCTGGGCTCAATCAAGCGGGTGAGACAGCGAATCAAGGTTGATTTTCCACTACCGGAAAGTCCCATAATAACGAAGACCTCACCTCGTTTAACCTGAAACGAGACATCACGAACCGCAATTACCGCTCCAGCAGCTTCAGCTTTTTCTATGGCCACAGGATCAGACAAATCCAAGGCTTTCTCCGTTTTATGATAAACTTTCCAAAGTCGCTCAACTTCAAGCAGGTTAAAATCCTGCATCCCCATCTACTTCACCTCTTCCAAAGCCTGGTCCAGCTTGGCAGCTACATCGGCTGGAACCCAGCCGTGCCATTCATCCTTGTACTTCTGCAAGAAATAGACGGCAGCCGCTTTTTCATCATTATTATGGTCGCTCATATAAGCCAGAAAATCATTATTTTGTTCCAGGCTGGTTTCATAGTTCTGCAAAAATTCCACCACTTCCGGAGCTCTTTTCTCCAGTTCGCTGTTAATTCCTATTAAGACCTGAGCGGACGGATAGGAGCAAGCCCGGTTGCTTTCATCCTGCCAAACGGCATCATCAAAATCCGGCTCTTCCAAGCGGGTCATTTTCAGCTTGCCCATTACCCAGGTCGGTTCCCAGTAATAGCCGAACCAGGGCTCGCCCTTTTCATAAGCGGAAACCATGGAAGCTACCAGAGCGGGATCCGAGCCGGTAACAAAATTATTATAATTCTTATCCAAACCATAGCTCTTGATTTTCACCCCGTTTATGCTGGTACAATTCCAGCCCGGAGGGCTGTTGTGAAAGCGCCCCTTGCTCGGAACTTCCGGGTCCTTGAACAGTTCCCAGTAACGAGGCAGATCGCTGATTTTCTTAAGATCGGGTGCAGTCGCTTCTAAACCTCGCTCCGCATCTCCCTCTATCATGTAAGTCGGTACATACCATCCCTGCGGGGCGTCCGGGAAATTAGGACCCAGATTCTTCACCTTGCCTGAAGCCAGGGCCTCTTTCCAGGCTTCCTCGATATTGTCGGCCCAAACCTCCATATAAATATCGATATTTCCCTTTACCATACCTTGAAGAGCAGGCAGGGTTTCCGCAAACAGGTATTCCGGCTCGGGATAGCCATAACCGTGCTGCAGAATATAACCTACTATCCGGTTATGTACTTTGATGCTGTCCCAGCTAACATCGACCAGAACCAGCCTGGGCTTGTCGCTTCCTTCCTGGGTTCCGCTATCTCCCCCGGTCTTGGACCCACATCCCATTAAAAAGGAAAAGCAAAATAATAGCAGAAACGCCAGAAGCAAGCACCTGCTGCGTGAGCGGCGCAATAAGATTTGTAATTGTTGCATAGAAAAAACTCCTTACCGGCAGGCAAGAAAAACGGATAAATTTGTGGGGCCAGGAATACAAAGCTAGGAGAGAGCAAAAAACTCCCTCCGCCAAATGCGGAACCTGGATTATGCTGGATTACACTTATCTAAACTATGTTTAAGAGATAAAAACCTGCAACACCCGTGTCGCCTACGAGGTTAGCTGACGGGCTCGGGCTCGGGTCAGCCCTATCCCCTTCCTGGCCATATTACTCCAGGAACCGGAAACTCGCCCCAAAAATGGTTTCCCCGCGTTTCTCTACCAGAAACTTCGGCCTGCCTATTAATTTATTTTATATTAATAGCTTAAGTAAGTTATTTTTTTAGGTCAAGCTGCAAATTCCAGCATATTGCCAGGTTTAGAAGTGAAAACCAGTAAAACCGGGCGATTGGGTCTTATATAGATAGAAATCCATACCAAGATGATTCTAAAAATGGATTGAAAGAATAATCAAACAGTTATTATTTATTTAACTCTACGCAGGTGGGCAGTCTCAAGTTGTAACACATCGACCTTTGCTTCAATGCGGCCTAATGCCATAATAATACGTTCGTTAATGTCGTTCTGTACTTCCCGGGCATCGAATAAAGCCCTGACCTTTTCGGTCAGCTCGTTTTCCATGCGTACCTGGCTGGCGTCAACTTTATCGACCTTAGTTTCCAGATTATCCAAACGAGTATTAACCTGTGTTATAGATTCCTGTATGGTGGTTTGGTTTTTTAGTAATAATTCAAGTATCTCCCTATCCGTGATCCCTTTCCCCTCCCTTTTTCTTTAAGGCTTCTATTATCGTTATAGCCGTCTCTATATCATCCTTGGTAGCCTTGCGTCCCACATGGAATAAAGCCTTTCCAACAGGGAGTCAGAGTTTTTATAATCTTCTTCCATTTAATTAATTATACCACAATCTCCCTATTGATAAGGGATTGTAAAGACCGTTCGTTATCGAAATATAAAGTGGAAAATAAAAATCGCGTTTGATTCCGTATAAGGCTTCCTCCAATTTTTCATCAGATAAATCGGGTTTTATTTGAGATACTTTGTTTGACATATGCTTTAATAAGTGCCTATATCAAGAAAATAAACCAAACAGGGTGCTGACTACGAATTATTTCTATTTCTATATAATATTCACCAGAAGAGCTCTCACCCGCTGCTTTACGAACTTCAATAGCATGTAATGAATTTACGATTGCTTCGAAAAGTGGAATAAGCGGCCTGTTTTTAGGTAAAGTAAAATCCTTACCCTGCCTTCCAGATTAATCGAATACATCTTCCTCGCCTATTCCTCCTCCATCCTGTATTATGAGTTTATCATAGTACAGGATGCTAATTATTATTTTTCTATATTCCTTGCGTTAATACCTCTTCTTTACTCTACTCAGGAAAGGTGGAGCCCCGGCCTTTAGCCAGAGCTCTATTTGACGAATATTTTTCCAGATGTTATCATACAATTAATAAAGGAGTTGCCGCTTTTGCTACGGCGGCTAGTCCTAAATCGTTCTAGACCGCCTTATTCAGGCGGTCTTGTTATTTTCTGAGCATTATGCACAGGGAAACAACTCCCAAGATTACTAAGCAGAATTGGAACAATTCGCCATATGTAATCATTCGCCCCCCTCGCGGGAAAGTGACCAACCGCCAAACGGCAACTCCATGTACTATACCCTACAAAACTCTCGGGAAATAATACTATAATTCAAATGCTTAAGTTTTAGTATTGCTCTTCGCCATTTACTGCAACCTGCATCGCGTGCATAGAGCCGGTTTGACCGACCACGTTGTCTATTCCTTTTACATTTGCATAACTGTTGCCGCTTAAAGTCCCCCATACTTCTACCGCATCCCCAACTTTGGCCTCAAAGTGATCATGCTGGGCATTACGTAACCATGTTCATTCTTGACAAGCCAGACGCTGGGGCCACCTATGTTTTCGATTGTATCAAGCTTAACGATTCCACCTTTTTAAACCTGCATTCTCGACTACTCATAACGAGGTTTCAGTATAAACACAGTAAAATCGGGTGTTATAAAACCCCACTAACCTTTCAAAGCCATCGTTACGAGAAAAACGCATAACGAGTGAACTTTCAGGTACTAATGAGGAAGGAAATGTCCATCTTGATACTTCGCCATGCTATTACCTCCTCTCAGGTGTTATTTCAGCGCTCGGCGGGGAGTGGAGCGGCACCCCCGCCTGGTGACGGCTCGGCCTGCCGTGGCTGAAAAGATAAAGCGCCCTGCTGCCTGGCCGGGCAGCAAGCGCCTGTTAACAATTTGCTGTATGCAGTTTTCCTATTTTAAATAATAACACGGATTCAAGAATAAAGTGGTCCGCAAGTGGGCACAAAGTGGCCCTAGTGATAAATTGTATGTTGTATGTAATAGGATTAAGATAGGAAGGGTTTAGGAGAGAAAAAAATCCAGAACACTATGTGACCTAAAATGTGACCTTTTGCCAAATATAGGAATTAAAGAAGGTCACGCAAAAGCCCTCCTAACTTGGAGGGCTGCTTGTTTGCTATGGTGAGCCATCCAGGACTCGAACCTGGGACACCCTGATTAAAAGTGTGAACAATGCCAGTTTTACGAAGCTTTAGATGGTTTTAACATGTGGCAAAAACATAAAGACTACCTACTATCTGAAACCATGTTAGAGTTATTTAGTTTTATTTAGTTTTACTCAGTTTACTAATTACCATAATATGTATGTGGCAGAAATGTGACACGCTATTCGCCCCGGAAAGCCGATAAATTCACGTATAGCGGCTTATGATGTGGCAGGCATTAATTTAGATTTAAGAATGCTTTTCAATATAGAAATGTATTTTACCCTTTTTGTGTTTCTTTAAGTTTATCAATCCTTCTTTGCCATAAGTCTTTTTCGACCTGGCTTTGTGCGCGGGACTTTGCTTTCCGTAAATTCTGGTACTTTTTCCTGTATTCTTCATCCATTTCCTTTATGCTGTTTTTTACTTTTTCTTTAGAACATTCAGGACTGCAAAACTTTTTATTAAACCTATGGCCGTCATAAGTAAAGACTGAACCGCAAGTTTCACAAAACCCTGCATATATATCATGTTCAACAGCGTACATGATTTCAGCCCATATCAAGGGCAATAATCCCTGCCTGGAGGAAAACAACTTTGCTAGGACGGATTGCTTATGAACTGATTTGAAATGAGTACCTTTTAATACCCGCGTTCTAGTATCAAATTGAATTACGATTAATTCTGAATGTATTTCTTTGCTTCTATATCCAGAAGAATCTAAGATTAAGGAATTAGAAATAATAGTGCTATAATCATCAGCTTCACGCAAAGCTAATTCAATCATTTTAGGAATCTTCCAACTGGAATCTATGCCACCAAAATCATGCTTCATATCACAGTACCGTTGACTAGGTAATAAATATTTATTTGCATATTGCGCGTTTGGGGGAGATGCCTTCCCTTTATTTATTCTTGAATTGAATTTATCAATGTTTAAAACAGGTTGCAACCATTGAATGATAGCTCCCGTTAAAGACAAGAACTCGGTCATAAAACATATAGCCCTATAATCCGGTAAGTTTTTATCAATGTGTTCATAAGGAATTGGCTGTTCACTATATCCGGGAAACAGCACTTGATAAGCAAGTTTTTCCTCCGGTTTATTGTGTTCCGGTTGATTGACATTAAGATTATCCCTTAATTGCTGCAGGACTATATCAACATAATTCAATGCCCATTCTTCAACAGGCATTTCCTCTGGATATGATTGCAATTCCTTATCAAGTAGTGCCTGGCGAAACGCATTAAAAACCCCAAACAAAGGTAATTCCTGTTTATCATCATTAGGAGTAATCAATTCCTCTTTGTATTCTTTACCCTGGTGGTAAATATGCAATTTAAAGCCTTCATACTCAAAATAAGCATTTTTCAAGTAACCTTTCATTCCGCTTCCTCCCTTATTTTTGTCACCTTTTGCAATATACAGACTATTCGCCTGCCTTAAACCCTTTACCACTGGGAGTTTGATGTCTTGTCACAAAAGTAAACGAACTTGAACTAATTGTGACTATAGAATACCATAGATGTAACGGGACGTAAACCCGTTACTACAAAAGAAAAAGGAGGTTTAAATAAATGAAACAGCAAGAATTCAATTTTAATAAACTGCCAGATTTAATCACACCCAAGCAGTTAGTGGAAATCGGTTATCCAGGTGGAAGAAATGCGGTTTATAATCTATTCTCCCGCAAGGACTTCCCGGCAGTTAGACATGGTAAGAAATGGCTTGTTTCAAAAGCTGCACTTATGCGGTATTTCCAGGCGCAATAGGGCGCTATTCATTTAGGGAGGAAAAAGTAATGGAAACGTTAGACCGTGCTAATCCTGATACCTGGCCCTTTATAATGCAGTTAAAGGAATTTATGTGGGTGAGCGGATATGGCAAAAATAAGGCCCTAGAGCTGGTGCAGTCAGGCGAACTGCCAGCCAAAAAAGTAAGAGGAACCTGGTTAATCAGCAAAGATGCGTTGTTACGATGGCTGGAGGGATGAAAAAGTTAGGAAGGTGTGAGGTCATTGAAAATTAGAAAATATAACCCGGCAGCAGCCGGGCAGAAAGGAAATATTATGTCTCGTATTATAAATAATTATACCACGACAGATGAAATTAAGCAACGAATAGGGATTGAGGATATAGCCTCAGAAGATACTGCACTTATCCGCAGGGGAAACAAATTATGGGGGCGTTGCCCTTTTCACGAGGAAAAAACAGCGTCCTTCTGTATAACTCCAGATAAAAGCATGTTCTATTGTTTCGGCTGTCATGCAAAAGGCGACATTTTTTCTTATGTGATGAAGCGGGAAGGACTGAGTTTCCCTGACGCCAAAAGCCTACTGGCAGCCAAGGCTGGCCTGAGTGTTGACAGGAGGGCATTGCAAAGAAGCCGGGAAGTGCAACAACGGCGGGAGCAGGAGAGGGCCATTGCTCACGAACTTGAACGGGCGGTTAATGCGGAAATAAACCGGTTGATAGGCATTGAAAAATGGATTCATACCATTATTGAAACTATCTACACAGTAGACCGACTAGATAGCCCTCTCGTTATTTGGGCCTTAAAGAATAGGCCGCGTATAAGCGATTTGCTTGATAAGCTTCAGATGGCAACCCCCGACCAGCAGTTGGAAATACTCCCGGAAGGGAGGTGCTTTGAATGGCCGCCGCCACATATTTGGAAATCGCAAAAAATCTGCTAGATGTAAATGACGCCGCAGGAGAAGCCTGGGAGGAACCCATACCTTTTGATTCACCGGATTTAAGCCCCTTCCCTATTCATGTTTTACCGCAATGGTTAAGGGATCTTGTTGTAAGCCTGGCGGTACAATCTCAGGTACCCGTTGACTTGCCTGCGCTGCTTTCACTATCTGTAGTTGCGATCGCGGGCGGCAAGTCTCACATGATCCAGGCCAGGCCCGGATGGATTGAACCGTTGAACCTATACACTATGAGTATTTTGGAATCAGGTAATCGTAAGACAGGAACCGAGAAAGAGCTCCTTGTTCCGGTTTACGACTTTGAAACAAAACTCATTGAAGAAGTAACTCCCATCTGGCAACAGGCGAAACACGAGCTTGATTATAAAAAGGCAGCACTGGAAGACTTAAAAAAACAATATGTGAAAGCACGCAATGTTGGGAAAAAGATTGACAAAGATGGTAAGACAACTGGCAGGACGGTTACTGAGATCAAGGAAGACATGGATTTCTTAATCAAGGAGATAGCGGATACACCAGAAGTTTTTCTTCCCACTATATTGGCCGATGACATCACGATGGAAAAACTGGTGGTATTGCTTTCGGAGAACAACGGAAGCCTGGGAATCTTCTCTGCAGAGGGGACGCTGTTCGGAATTGCAGCGGGCCGATACACAGGGATGGCAAGTTTTGATGAACTTCTTAAGGCACATTCCGGGGATCCGCTCAGAGCTGACCGGATTGGAAGAGCGAGAGTAAACGTCCCAAACCCTGCTCTGACAATCGGAATGTGTGTACAGCCAATTGTGGTACAGGAACTTGCGAAAAATCCAGTATTTAGGCTCAAGGGACTTCAAGCTAGATTCCTTTATGCTATACCAGATTCTCCCCTGGGTGAGCGAGAGGCGAATTCAACCCCTATACCTGAAAATGTGAAAAACGCTTATTACAATGCTATACGGCGATTGCTGAGTATGGCAGTAAACACTAAAAGCAAGCGGGTTTTATGCCTGTCTTCTGATGCCAACGAACTACTCGCGGAATTCGAGAGATGGTTAGAGCCGCAGTTAGCTCCTGATGGCAAGTTGCGTCCCATAGTTGATTGGGCTGCAAAGTTAGCCGGAGCATTACTGCGAATCACAGGCCTACTCCACCTAGCTGAATACTATGATGAGGAACATATCCCGCAAAAAGTTTCTGCTGATACTGTGGCGCGGGCCATTGAATTGCAGGAATTTTTGATCTCTCACGCAAGGCGGGTTTTTGATGTGATGGGCATGGAAAGCGCAGAGTTTGAGCTTTGTAAGAAAACAATGGCATGGATTAATGACCAGGTTGCAGAAGGTGAGTTTAGTAAAAGAGATGCGTTTTGTGCATTACAAGGTACTTTTAGGAAGGTAGAAAACCTTGAACCGATTTTGGATATACTGCTCGAGAGAAATTACATCCGCGAAAAAGAAATCTCAAAAAACGGACCAGGACGTAGAACGAAAATTTACGAAATTAACCCCTTATATGCAATATCTGCAAAATATGCAAAATCAACAAAAAAATCTAATTTTGCAGATTTTGCAGATAGGAATACTAGCTCAAAAACTGCTGCCGTTGAACCTATCTTCCTTAGCGAGATTGGAACTTATGTTAAGGGGAGGGAGAATTAATGATTGCCCTTCGGCATTACCAAACAGAAGCGCTGGCCACCATCCTCCAGAAGTACCAAGCCGAGATCACCAGGCAGCTAGTAGCCCTCCCCACCGGGACAGGCAAAACTATTCTTTTTGGCGCATTGGCCCGGGAACAAAATAAGCCGGCCCTGATTATTGCCCACCGGGAGGAACTGCTCACACAGGCACGGGATAAAATCCTGTTGCTATGGCCGGATGCTGATGTGGGTATAGTTAAGGCTGAATTAAACGAAGTGGATCACCAGATTGTAATTGCTTCCATACAAACTATTTCCCGACCCAACCGACTGCAGCAGCTTAAGGCTTGTGACTTTTCCCTGCTTGTCATTGATGAAGCCCACCACAGTGCAGCAGACAGCTATCGGCGGGTAATCGAAGAGTTGGGCTTTATGGCCGGAGACGTCGGCAAACTACTGGTAGGGGTGACTGCGACCCCGCAGCGCGGTGATGGAATAGGCCTTGATTCGATATTCGAGGAAATAGTATATCAATGCAGCCTGCCTACTATGATAGCAGGCGGCTACCTGTCCGACCTGAGAGGGGTTCAGATAAAAGCCTGGACCGACATCTCAGGAGTACACACACGGGCCGGTGATTTTGCCCAGGGTGAACTGGAATCAGTAATAAATACGGCAGAGGCGAATCAGATAATAGTTAAAGCTTTTATTAAATATGCCAATAAACGGAAGGCGGCGGCCTTCTGCGCGGGCGTACAGCACGCTCAAGACCTGGCGGAAGCCTTTAACCAGGCAGGGATTAAAGCGGCGGCGGTATGGGGGGATATGGATCCGGAGGATCGCAGGGCTACCCTGGATGAATACGAGAGCGGACGGATACAGGTGCTGACTAACTGCGAGATTCTGACCGAAGGCTGGGATAGCCCGGCCACTGACTGTTTGCTGATGGCCCGACCCACAAAATCAGGGACACTGTATCAGCAAATGATAGGTCGAGGAACCCGCCTTTATCCGGGAAAGCAAGACTGTTTAATACTTGAATTTGCTTCTAACCGGCATGATATTGCATCCCTGGGTAGCTTAACCGGGCTACCGATACGGAATAAGCAGACCATCCTTCAGGCTATGCAGGAGGAAAAACAGCGGCAGCAGCAGGCAGCAAGTGAGGCAAAGACTGCCACCCGCGTAGTTGCGAAGGAATTTGACATACTGGACCGCTCTGCTTTTCGTTGGTACACAGCGGGTAAGGATTGGCGGTTGCCAATTGCGCAGGGCGTTTACTTGGTACTGCATGAAGTTGAACCTGGCAAGTGGAATGTTGGCGTCAATGCCCAGGGCGAGGAAATGTCGCTGCACAAGGCCTTACCCTTTGGTTATGCCCAGGGATTGGCTGAGGACTATGCTCGTAAATATGGTAAGGGCTTTGCCCGTAAAGATGCAAAATGGACGAAAAGAAAACCGACTTCCGGCCAGATTAAAATGCTGCAGAAACTGAAATTGCCATATGACACCGACATTTCCCGCGGAGAGGCGGCGCAGATAATTAGCGAAGAACTAGCCCGGAGAGAACTAGAACCCGCCACCAGTAAACAATTATGGCGGCTGAGGCAAATGGGACATAACCCCCCGAAGGGACTAACTAAGCCGGAGGCCCGGCGGATGATAGCGGGAGGTAAATAAAGTGACCAAAATGCTTGAAATACGAATGGCGCGATGTGTTCTATACCTAACCGAATCTGAATTACAAAGACTGTTAAGCCGCGAGCCCGACTTATGGAAATTAGCAATCGGGAGAGGCAAGGGCATTGCCAGGGCCAAGCAAACCCGGGAAAGAGTAACCCGGAAGGTGGAAACGGAAAGGAGGCCTGACTGATGAACGATGTAGAACGCAGCCCTCCCGATAGGCGCAAAGACCCCGACAATAGGAGAAGTCTTACAGGGGGGTTATGATGTGGAGCCTGCATTAGCGCAAAGAATTCTATGGGCCATGAACCAATAATACCACTATATGCGTTTTCGCATATAAGAAGTGTAAGAAAATCCTTGAAGTGGAAAGCTGGAAAGCATAACATAATCGGCTTTTCCCGCCAGGTCCGGGCGGATAGTACCGGAGGTATGGGCTGGGAATATCCTTTCCTGATAAATTAGTTGAGGGGTCAGGTTGGGATATTCTCTGCCTCCAGGCTTGTAAGAATTCCGTAAAACCTACTGTCTGACATTACCTGGAACCGCAGGAGGGAGTGATAATCTATGACGACTATAAAAACAGGCCACGGCGAAAAGCAAAGCCGGAAAAGAGAACTTCTTATTTGTGCTTTACTGGTGGAGCCAACCATTGAAAAGGCAGCCGCTAAAGTGGGAATTGGAACTACTACAGCCTTTCGCTGGTTGCAGGAACCGGACTTTCAGGCAGAATATCAACAAGCCCGGAAACAGGCTGTAAGCCAGGCCATAGCGCAATTACAGCAGGCTACTACCCAGGCAGTGGCTACCCTGGTAGAAGTGATGAACGATCAGGAGGCGACCCCGGCCAGCAGAGTATCAGCAACAAAAATTGTCCTGGAAATGAGTATGAAAGCTATCGAACTTGACGACCTGGCTACCCGTATTGAACGACTGGAACAGGCACTAGAAGGACAACAGGGAGGTAAGCGAGCATGGCGTTAGATACCCGTGTTAAAAAGCTAGAGGAAGCACTGCAAGGCCAGCAGCAGGAGATTATGGTTATTTTGCATGATATGGATAATCCTTCACCCAAAGAAATAAAAGCTGCCCGGCAGAAGGCCCTGGAAGAAGGTAGACAGGTTATATTTATTGGTGAATTGGAAAGGTGGAGCAGGTAGAACAGCAAGGAGGAAAACAAAGAGCATGGCGATAGATGCCCCATAGTATTGAACCCGTAAATGAGTCTCAACGTTCAATAGTAGCAGCCAGAATTAAGCCTATGTTCGAGGATGCGGCAAGGGAAAGGATGCTGGCCGGGGTTAAGCCTAACCCTTCCGCAAATTTGCAAAAGGGTTCAGAGCCACTTCATGCCCACGAACAAGCCGCTAAGCTTCTCAATGTTTCTCCCAGGTCTGTTGAATCTGCTTCCCGCGTTCTTGAACGCCGTAGAAATAGGAGGCCTGATAAATGAATCTTGAAAAAAGAGTAAGCAAGCTAGAAGGAACCATGATACCCGATGGAGATTATATCTATTGCCGTGATGATTGGACTTTTGAGGAGCAGTGGCTTTACTTTTCCAACGACTGCCCACCGGAATTAAAGGAAAAGGCAGCTAAAACCGATTGGAACAAGACGCGCCACCCGCAACGGAAATTGGAGGATTACTTATGACATTAGAAAAGCGAATTACCCGGCTGGAGGAATCCATAAAGCCTCCAGGAGAACCCTTTTTAATAACCATAATAGTAGCAGGCGGCCCACCGATACCACAAGAAAGAATAGACGTAATTATGAACAAGGCTAGAGAGGAAGGCCGGGGCGTTGTGATTGTGAGGAATAGCGATGAGTCTTAATTCACGCTTACAGAAGTTAGAGCAGCAGGTACCGCCGGCACCAGAACCAAAGCCGGATTTATCAGCGCTGAACGCTGACGAACTCAAATTTTTAATACGCCACCATGGAGCGGAGCATCCGGAAGAAATAGTGTATTATTCAGAGGCGCATTATCAGCCGTATGACGATATGGCACCGGAGGAGCGGCAAAAGCAGGTAGACGCTATACGTGAGAAAATAGTCTGGAGGTAACCAAATGAGTTTAAAAACAGCGGTAAAGCGCATGGAAAGGCAACTGAGGCTTGACGATGATGACGAAGTAGTTATCTATGACCTTCCAAATGATGACGGAACAGTTGATGTTTTACATATTTCAAGCAAGGGCTCAAGAAAAGAAACCATTACCCAACAGGAATATGACAGAAGGCGAGGAATAGCCAATGAGTCTAAAGACAGCAGTTAAGCGATTAGAACGGGTTAGCCGGCAGAATGAAGATACCGTAATCGTTACTTATCTTCCTGACTGGAACGACCCGAATTATATGATAGTCAGCCAGGCCGGGAAGGAAAACGAACGCATTACCCGGGAGGAACACCGGCGGCGAATTGCTGAAGCTAAAGCTAATGGCATACCGGTATATGGGATAAAGCCACCGGAGGAAGAACTGCTATAAATAAAAACCCTGGCCACCAGGACCAGGGAAAGCGTACTACCGCCTTTATTCTATCACAGGAGGCGGTAAAAGTGGAATACCTCAGTGTTGATATGGCTATTAATGCACTAAAACGGGACCCGGCCATTATTGAACAGGCGCTAAAAGGCGTTATTATTGGCGTATATCGGGAGGCAGAAGGTTATATATTTGAACCTACCCGACACATGGTAAACCCAGGCAATACCCGCCTCAACCGGTGGCAAACATTGACCAGTGCAGAGGCAGCTTTTCTCTTTAATGAACCACTGGAAGCAGCCTGTTTTATGCCCATTGAGGAAGCATGGCACATTATAGCCGTTATCGGGACAACCCCCTGGATAAAGCAGGTAGAATTCCAGCTATCCCGCTTCTTTACGGCAAACAGATATATTGACTACCTAAAACAGCAGTATGAACTAATGGAGCCAAGGCTGATAATGGACTACTCCCCCCATTACAGCCAGCAAACCCGGCGAGCTACAAGCAGCGCTGAGGACTTTACCGTAAAAAGGGCTTCCCTATCCCGCGAGATAGCGGAAGTAGAAAAACAGTACCGGCGCATGGAACCCTTAATCAATGCTCTGCCGCCGAACCAGGAGGAAATACTTACCCGCTATTTTAGAGCAAGGCAAAACTTGCGAAGCACAGCCAGAAGCATGAGGCGGCCTATAGCGGAAATCCAGCAGCAGGGATATGAGGCCCTAAAAGCCCTGGCAAGCAATTTATAAGGAGGTTAATCATGGCACGAAAAAAGAAAAGGCACAGTACCAAAGCCTTGCCCTGGCGAACTGAAGTTATAGGTATGCTGGAGGCTTATAGAACCTGCCAAACAAAGACACAGGCTATAGACAAGCAGATTGCTCGCCTACAGGAGATACAGGGCTTTGACCTGGAGGACCGGGCGGCGTTGTTGGAGATTACCAGGCTTGAGCGTGATAAGGAAGAACTGGCAGAAATCAGGGATACGATACAGCGGGCAATAGATATGCTACCGGAAGAATTGAAACAGGTTATAGAACTGCGCTACCTGCAAAATATGTCTTTAGCAGAAATAGGAGAGCACGTAATGTACACCGAGCGGAATATTCTCTACCGAAGCACCAAGGCCCTGGACGCATTGGCGCGATACCTCAATCTTGTACCTGTTAATACAGATAATAGGCCACTAGCAGGCTTATAGCAGCGCGATAATGCCCTTGCAGGTACAAAACCATTACCCAGATTAATCAAAGGCCTTAAATCGCAAATTAGAAGGAGCTGCATGGAGCAGGTACATAATTGTACCTGGTTAGAACTGGTTAAATACGCAAATTTGCGGAACAAAAGAATATATGTATCAACGACACCCTTCAAGGGGCCTGGTTAAACCTGAATATTTCGTTGGGTAAAAATTACCCTAAGAAATGCTAGGTTACAGCCCCAACCGGGCGGCAGCATTATCATTGAACAGATTGCCCTCCCGGATGTACCGGCGAACCATAGACTGGGAGCGATGGCCAGTTTGATTCATGATAGCACGCTCACTTACACCAGCGGCGGCGGCGCTGGTTGCCATGCCTGCCCGGAGACTATGACCGGAGTATTTACTGCTATCAAGGCCGGCAGCTTCAGCAGTACGCTTGACTACCAGGGCCACGGCTTTATCACTCAGGCGGTTAGCCTGGAGGTTACCATGACGATTGACAGAACGGAATACCGGGCCGGAGCTTATGCCTGATGCTTCCAGCCATAGCTGCAAAGAGCGTACCGGGCAAGTATCACAGTTGGAGCCGTAAGGAATAGCTACTTTCCTTCCCTGCCCTTCCTGATCAGTTTTAGACCGGCGCAGGTTAATTACCAGCCCTTCCCGTTTGAATTCCAGGTCCTCCACGTCCAGGGCCACTAATTCAGAACGGCGAAAGCCACCGGCAAAACCAACCAGGAGTAAAGCCCGGTCACGAATACCCAAGAGGCTATCCGGTAAGGTGGAAACCATAGCCTTTATATCGGAGGTAACAGCGGGGGCCTTACAATCCTGGGCTGTACCCTTTTCCCGGCGTATGCCCTGCATGAGTATTCTAACTTTCATATCGCTGGTGGGCGAATTGAGATCGGCTGCCTGGTGAGCCTGGGAGATTGAGGCTATCCTTCTTTCAAGAGTGCTTACCTTGTGAGTATCAGCCAGAACCGTCAAGTAGCTTACCACCGTATCAGCAGCAGCAGGAAGAGAATTAAGCCCGGCCAGGACGCAGAACTGTTCAAAATCCTGCCAGTCTTTGCGGTAAGCGGTTAAAGTGTTAACACTCTTAGCGGCGGACATATACTCAGTAGCCTTTAAGTTGATACCGGTTAAACTGTTTTCATCGATTACCAGAACCATGTTATTCATAAAGAAAAACCCCTTTTTGTTGTTTTCTAACTTCCAATAACAATCACTTATCGGAACCTTGTAATAGCAGTGTAAATTAATTCTTGACAATTGTCAACAGGTTAAATACACTTTAATTAAGTCCATGGAAAGGAGGGCAGCGAAGTGGATTATTACACCCCTGAGGAAGTAGCCCAAAAGTTGAAGCTCAATATCAATACTATATGGCGTTATATCAGGGAAGGGAAACTTCCAGCTTCATTGATGGGGCGAAAGTATCGAATCAGTGAGGAGCAACTTGACAGGTTCATGAAGTCATTAGAAGTTGGCGGCGAAAAGGAGGACAAGGACAAACCAGAGAACTAGTGGATTAATACGTCAATTGATGTATTAAGGCAAATGGCACCAGGGGCCAGCTACCAACTAAGCCCTGATGCCACGAACACAGAACCCCGGAGGGACCCGCTTTTTCTATTTTACCACGGCAGGACCCCTCCAGGCAAAGAGGGAGGTAATGCGGATGATGGACACGGAGCAGATGAAGGAATTGAACAGGAGGGCTGAGATCAGATCCAGGCGCGCAGAATTGCTAATTGAAACTATATACCTGGCGGCCAGGGGCTACCCGGAGGACTACCGGCAGATTGAGGAATTGGATAAAGAGATTGAGTTAATTACCCGGGAACTGGAGGCACACTGATGGACACATTCCGTGTTTATTGCGACAAGAGTAGAATTGGCCTAATGATTACTCTGGCCGGGCTGCCAATAGACAGGCTTAAAAAAGTTTTTACCACGAAAGGAGCTGATATCTGATGACAAACAACATAGATGCCCTTATCGACAAAATTAGAAAGGAACGGGAGGACGTAAGGGTCAATGACCCTGAATGTGATGTAGCCGTTGAGGAAATAGACGCCATCATGAGGGAATTACGTGACAACTACGAAGGCGGCGAGGAACTGGCAAAGAGGCTTGATAATGCAACGGGTGCGTACGGCGCTGTTATCGGCACGCGTGATTATACGCAAGGCGTCCGGGATTGCCTGCAGGTGATATTTGGCTTGCTGGGTACGATGGAGTAGGTGCCGGCAGATTGGAGAGCATTTAAAAAAAGGGGGAGATTATTTGAAACTACTTGACCATTACTCATGTACAGATATAGCCCATGAAACATTAAGAATTGAACTACCAAGGGCTATTGAGGAACGATTGCTTATTGAAGCCTATAGAGAACTTCCTCGAGATCTACAACTCGATGCCCTGGGGTTTATGCTCTATCAATTACAGGGGCCGGGGGCGCTACCGGAACCAAGTGGAACCCACAGAAGGGGACTAACCATTGTTAAGCAAGAGGATATTTGCCCTACTGGGCGGGAACATATAGGCAAAGAGTGAAAGGATGATATTGATGGAAAAGACACCACTATTATCGGATAACGATTACCAGGCGTTGAAAGATACTATTAAGCCGCTTATCGACAAGGCCGGCAAAGAACTTACCTTTGGGGCATTGAAATTGCTCGTTGCTGAACTGTCGGAAAACAAGCAGGCTGTTATGGGCGAATTCCTGACCCGCTACCAACAGGAGGATGCCGGCGAAGCGAAGACCCTGGCTGATGCCATCCTGGGGCCGGAGACTAAGCAGGAGTATAATACCTGCCTGGCACACATAAAAGACTGCTACAACCGCATGGCTAGCAACAGAGATGCCGACTACCGGGCGAAGCAGATGCAGCTAGCAGAGAAGATGCTAGAGCGCATGACTGAGCTGCTGGAGCTGGCCGCGAATCAAGAGCGGGAGGGAGAGTAATTTGATTCTCACAGAACAAAACTACCAGGCTTTAAGGGATACAGTTAACACTATGGAGCAGCAGGTAGCCATTGACAAAGAAACCTCTATTAAGCTGCTGGAGGGCATGACCGCTGAGACCGCAAACCAACAGGTTTTATTGACTGAATTCCTGGCCCGTTACCGGGAAGAAGAGTAAGGAGGAATTATTAAAATGATACTACCATCAACAGAACTCACTTTTGAAGAAGCGTGCGAGCAGTTTTTATGGAGCCGGGCACTCCATTTAGATTTGATTATCGAAAAAGATAGCCCGAGATACAAGGAGGACCGGGGAACCTTTAAAAACATGGTCCAGGAGTTGAACCTACCAAAAACGCAGGCTGGAGAACTAACTGACGCAGCCCTAAACCTGGTTGCTGGTGCCATACAGTACGCATATAAACACGGACTGAAAGACGGGATCCGGCTTATTAGGGAGATAATACCGGAGTAAACCGGGAGTAACCCACCGGGCCGGGGAGGGATCCAATTTATGCCCTCCCCGGCCATAATGAAACAGACGGCTAACATAATGGACAAGCCGGAGATTAACATAATCGTTATAAGCGGTAATACCGCAGAACCCCTGGAACTCAGCATGGGAGGTACTACCGTAAATGTTAACGTTGCTAACAGCGACCTGGAACAACAGCAGGATGAGGACTTCTACACCAACCAGGTGGATAGCTTTTTTGATGCTATGTGTGACCTTCCCCCGGAAGAAGAGGAATACTGGATGTTATGCGACCAAAGAGAAAAAGCGGGCGCCGAGCTTCGAGACATTGTCGGGGAGAGCAGCATTATACAGGACCATATCACATGGTAAAAATAAGGCCGTTAAAAGCTCCCGGCTATTTTGCAGATATTGCATTTAATTTGCATATTTTTTTGCAGAAGCTACAACCCCCTATATTGCTGGATTGAAACCTATTTTGCATATTTTGCAGATATTGCATATAAGGCGTTAAATATTAAAACTATAAATCTGAAGGGAGATGAAGGCATTGGCTACCATTAAACCAGTACCAGGGAAAAAGGGAGTATGGGAGATACGCTTTGACACAGAAGACCCGGCCACTGGTAAGCGCAGGCAACACCGCAGGCATTTTACCGGGACAAAACCGGAGGCTAAAGAATATCTAGTAAAGATTGAATCCGATATCCTTAAAGGCGAGTACAATGTTGACATGGAACAAGCTACTGTACGGGAATATCTGGAGAAATGGTTAAAGGAATACGGCAAGCCAAATCTGGCCTATCGTACTTATGAAAGCTATTCCGGGACTATTCGCAATCATATTCTGCCAAGCATAGGAGGTATGAAACTTACCGCCTTAAAGCCAGCCCATATTCAAAGCTACTATTCCAAAATGGCCGCAAACAAAGAAGATGGCGGCGCAGGACTAAGCGGAACCAGCGTGTTATATCACCACCGCATTTTAAGAGAAGCATTGAGCCACGCGGTTAATATGGGATATATACCATATAATCCAGCGGACCGAGTACAGCCACCGCGCAAAAATAAACCGGAGATTAAAACCCTGACTGTTGAACAAGGACAGTATATTCTCACTAAATATAGAGATCACATGATATACCTATGTATATTAATAGCACTTAAAACCGGCATGAGGTTGGGCGAAATATGCGGTTTACGTTGGCAGAACGTTGGCCTGGAGACGGGAACCATAAGCGTTACCCATGCACTGCAAAGGCAAAATTCAATATTAACTCTAAAGGAACCTAAAACAAAAAAGAGCCGGCGTTGCATACCAATTCCATCTAGCCTTGTAGCAGGATTAAAAGAGATACGCCATCGGCAAAAACAGGACAAGTTGTCCTTTGGCAAGGGGTATGATACCCGTGGTTTTGTGTGTGCCTGGGAAGATGGCAGGCCTTTTGACCCCAAATATGTAAGCAAAGCCTGGGCCAAGATAGTCAGGGACGATAATAATATCCCTGATAGCGTAAGATTCCACGACCTACGCCACACTCACGCAACTATTCTATTAAGTCAGGACGTAAACATTAAAATAATACAAGAACGGTTAGGCCATGAAAGCATAACTACCACTGGTGATATTTATAGTCATGTAACCCCTGCCATGCAACAGAAGGCAGTTAATATATTGGAACAGGTTTTTGCCCAATAAAACACTAAGATTTAAAACAATGTGGCAAAAATGTGGCAAAACCCTAAAAAGTGAATATCAAACAGAAAAGCAAAAACCGCGGGAACCCCCGCGGTTACTCATTTTCAACTGGTGAGCCATCCAGGACTCGAACCTGGGACACCCTGATTAAAAGTCAGGTGCTCTACCTCCTGAGCTAATGGCCCTTGATAATATTATGGCTGGGGTGGCTGGATTCGAACCAACGAATGACGGAGTCAAAGTCCGTTGCCTTACCGCTTGGCTACACCCCAACGGTACTGAGTATAACTAAGATACTACCGGGCTGTCAAGGGTAAAATGGGGTGGATGATGGGACTTGAACCCACGGCCCCCAGAGCCACAATCTGGTGCTCTAGCCGACTGAGCTACATCCACCATGTAAAGGCCGGACAAATTAAGTGGCGTCCCCGGAGGGATTCGAACCCCCGGCCCACGGCTTAGAAGGCCGTTGCTCTGTCCAGCTGAGCTACGGGGACATAAAAATGGAGCGGGTAGAGGGAATCGAACCCTCGCAACCAGCTTGGAAGGCTGGGGCTCTACCACTGAGCTACACCCGCCCGCAAAGAGTATTATAACTTTTTTGTCAGGCTATTTCAAGTGAGAAATTAGCCTTACGATATCCAATAATAATACGAAATATGCATCCTGGCAAGTAAATAATGACATCAAATCTCATTTTTCTATATAAACCTGTACCCAGTACCGGAAAGCCAAGCAGGCGTAAAGTTGTATAAATAGATATTCAAGCGAGGAATATAGGAGTATATTAGCTTTATACGAGTATCAAAGAGGTGAAAGAAATGGAATGGCAGATATGGTTTGCGGGAATTCTTTTTTTAATTATTTATACGGTAATAATATCCGAAAAGATTCACCGCACCATAATAGCGCTTTGGGGAGCGGCCCTGCTTATTATACTGGGAATTCTAACCCAACAGGAAGCCATTAATTATATCGATTTTAATACTATCGGCCTGCTCTTTGGCATGATGGTTATCGTAGGGATAACCCGTAAGAGCGGTATTTTTGAATATGTAGCGATTAAGGCGGCTCATTCAACCGGCGGCGATCCGGTCAAGATAATGATTACCCTGAGCATCGTTACAGCTGTGGCTTCCGCTTTCCTTGATAATGTCACCACCGTTTTGTTAGTAGTTCCGGTCACGATATCTATCTGTTCAGTCCTGGAGGTCAATCCGATACCTGTTTTCGTAGCCGAAATATTTTCCTCCAATATCGGAGGAACAGCCACCCTCATCGGCGATCCCCCCAACATAATGATAGGAAGTGCAGCCGGCCTGGGGTTTATGGATTTTATTAAGAATTTAACCCCGGTTATTATTGTAATATTTATTGTAACAATATTGCTTTTAAAACTTATCTTTAAAAAGGATTTGCAGAGCAGTAAGAAAAACATGACCAAATTAATGGCTATGAACCCTGATGATGCTATTAAGGATCAGGTTTTACTAAAAAAATCACTTCTCGTAATAGCTGTTGTAATAATTGGTTTTGTTACTCACCAGTATCTGGGTCTGGAATCTGCAACGATAGCTATTACCGGAGCCACCTTACTTATGTTGATTAACCGTCAGGATCCGCAAGAGGCTTTATTAACAGTTGAATGGGCCACTTTATTTTTCTTTGTAGGACTTTTTATCCTGGTGGGTGGCCTGGAGAAGGTCGGGATTATCGAAGGAATGGCCCGGGAAACGATAAAAATAACTCGGGGAGATGTTACCCTGTCAAGCATTTTTATTCTCTGGTTTTCAGCTATTGCCTCGGCTTTTATTGACAATATTCCTTTTGTGGCTACTTTTATACCTTTGATTAAGGAAATGGGACAGATCGGGCATATGAATATAATGCCACTATGGTGGGCATTGTCACTGGGTGCCTGTCTGGGTGGCAACGGCACTATTATAGGTGCCTCGGCCAATGTTATTGTATCGGGTATAGCCGCACAGGAAGGTTATCCCATGACTTTTATTTATTATATGAAAATCGCCTTTCCCTTAATGTTGGTTTCTATATTAATCTCTATGGTATATCTGCTGATTTTCTTTGTTTAAGATTTTTAGAAGTCTTGAGCGTGAGAACAACAGTACTTTTTTATTAACCAATCATTATTTTACCCCTGGCATATTGTATTTTGGGTTGTTCTGGCTTATAAGCCAGCGCAAAACCCAGGGTGAGCGGACCAACCCGGCCCAGAAACATGGTAAAAATGATCAGTATTTTGCCAAATCCGCTCAAAGAAGCGGTTATACCCAGCGAGAGTCCTACCGTACCTAAAGCTGAAGCCACCTCAAAGGCAATTTTAATCAGTGACCCAGGATTGGTCAGAGCAAGCAGATAGGTAATTATCACCAGCACAAATGCGGCCAGAACAACAACAGTAATGGCTTGATAAATATCATTACTTTCAATTCTTCGTTCAAAAATTTCGCTTTCCCTTTTCCCTTTTAACTGGCTGAGCACTGTTGCCCCGATAAGTGCCAGGGTGGTTGTTTTAACCCCACCACCGGTGGACCCCGGTGAAGCTCCAATAAACATTAAAACAATCATTAGCAGTTGGCTGGAAAGCAACAGGGAATTCAAATCAACCGTATTAAAGCCGGCCGTTCTTGGACTTACGCTCTGGAAATAAGCCGCCAGGAATTTTGTTCCCAGGGACATATCTTTGAGAGCATGATGGTACTCACTTAAAAATAAGAGTACCATACCTGACAGGATTAAAAAAATCGTAGTGTATAAAACAACTCTACTATGTAATGATAGCTTCCCCAGCTTACGAATATGAAAAATCTCGTAGCAAACATAAAAACCTAGTCCACCGATAATAATCAGGCTGCTTATTACCAGGTTTACTGTTATATCAGAAGTAAATGCGGTTAAGTTTTTGAAATTGCCAAAGAGATCAAAACCGGCATTATTAAAGGCCGAAATAGAGTGAAACAGTCCAAACCAAAGCGCTTTCTTTAATCCCATCAAGGGTGTCCAATGGATCGCTAGAATAACTGCCCCTACTGCTTCTACCCCGAAAGAAAAACCCAGCAGATACTTGAAAATTTTCACGATACCGCCAAGTGCAGATACATTAATCGACTTCTGCATCAGCAGGCGTTCGCGCAGGAAGATTTTGCGGCCTAATAGGAGCGCAAATAAACCGGCAAAGGACATAACCCCCAAACCACCGATCTGAATCAGCAGCATAATAATAGTTTGCCCTAAACAAGTCCAGTGTGTGCCGGTATCGACTACCACCAAACCGGTTACACATACTGCTGAAGTTGAAGTGAAAAGAGCATCAAGATAAGAGGTGGGCACTTGAGATGAGCAAGGCAGGCTGAGCAGTAGACTACCCAGTATAATTACACATAGGAAACTTACGCTTAGAAGTTGAGGGGCTGTTAAATTATGATTATTCATTATCAAAACCTCAAAGATATTTAATCTAGCTTGCTTATTGCTTCCAAATCGGCATTATTGCCCAAAACTACCAGAATATCGCCTGGTAATACTTTCTCGTCCGGGCTGGGTGCTACAATAATATCTTCCCCGCGCCTAATAGCCAGTATAGAAATCCGCATTTTTTTGCGCAGGTCGAGTTCAGTCAGGTTTTTGTTAATAAAAATGTGGGGAGTAAACAATTCAATAATGCTGTAAGTAGAAGACAGATTGATTTGCTCCAGAAAATTATGAGAAACCAGGGAACGAGCCAGTTTTATTGCCATATCTCTTTCCGGATAGATTACATGATCTACCCCGATTTTTTCCAACACTTTTCCATGCAAAGCATTTTGAGCTTTGGCCACGATTGTTCTAACCCCCATTTCTTTAAGGATAATTGAAGTTAGGATGTTAGACTGTATATTATCACCAATGGCTACGATAACTACATCGAAATTTCTAATCCCAATGGCTTTCAAAGTATTTTCGTCCATGGAATCAGCCTGTATTGCATGGGTGACTATTCCTACCGCTTCATTGATGCGATTCTCGTCAACATCAATTGCCAGTACTTCATAACCCAGACGGGTTAATTCCTTGATGAGGCTTTCACCAAATCTGCCAATACCGATAACCGCAAATTGCTTGTTCTTCACTTCCAACCCTTCTTTATCTCAGAATAAGCTGACCTGATGACAATAAAGATTTGCTTTCCTTAATCTTAAGCAATTGTTTTTGTGAGTATACAGCTATGTTAGTAAATGCCGCCCAGTTGCCAAAACCTTAAGTCAGGAAAACTAATCGCGTTATTATCATAAACCTGAAAATATACGAGGTCAATAAAAGTCAGAAAGGTATTAGAAAATATTACATCTTCCGATGAGAAGTATAAACCCGGCACCGTCAACTTCCATTTCCACCTTATCTCCAGCATTAAGATTATTGAATTGAATCTCACCACCGCTGGAAGAATAAAGCTGCACCGATTTATCCACTTCATAGTCTTTATTCTTTTTGCGGTTATATTGTTATATTTATCCAAAATAGTTAGCTTTTCCACTTCAGCCTTGACTTTTTTCAGGCCCGGCCGGGAGCTAAGCCATTATTTCCAACGGTATTTCATCATCTATTTCCCCGGGGTTGGAATCCAACGCTTCATAATTGTGATATAATGGAATAAATAGTATGAAAAAGGAGGGGCGGGTGAAAGGCTGATATAAAGGATTTGCAGCTATTACAGAACGGTAATTTTTATTACCACTCCGGCACCGTCAACTTCCATTTCCACCTTATCTCCAGCATTAAGATTATTGAATTGAATCTCACCGCCGCTGGAAGAATAAAGCTGCACCGATTTATCCACTTCATAGTCTTTGTTCTTTTTTACGGTTAACTTGTAATAATCGCCCAGGATAGTAAGCTTTTCCACCTCAGCCTTGACTTTTTTCAGGCCCGGCCGGGAGCTAAGCATTATTTCCAACGGTATTTCATCATCTATTTCCCCGGGGTTGGGATCCAGATAAGTAACCTTTATAGCATCACCTCTTGAAACCCTACCTATAACCCGGCCGTCTTTATCCACCATCCGGGCGCGATCCCAGTAATTAAACCATTCCGGCTTACCGCTTTTGGAGCTGGAGCCCTTTTTCGCCAGGGTTAGCCTGCGCCCGCTTAAATCTTTAATAGTACCGGAAATCGTTTTGGTTTCTAAAACCGTTACTTTTTGCACCTGCCCCTCTGCCAGCTGGACAGTGACGTAAGTACCCGGCTTCAAAGAAGTAAAATCTTTAACCCTGGCTTTACCCTCACTATCAATAAGCGCACCCCAGGACAAGGGAAGCCGTCTTTCCTCGCAATTCAAATCGCTTAGTACCAGTATGCTGTCTAAACCTATTAAGACTGATTTGACGGTGCCTGTTATCTTATCTTCCGCAGCAATAAATTTCCTTTTTTCGATTATAGAGATGCAAGCGGCCTGCTTTTTCTGGTTCAACAAAACCTCCACCCGGTAGTCTAAAGTATCACGCAACTGGCATTCTCCTACTCCAGCAAAACACTGCAGGCCGGGATCGAGCTTTACTTTTTTCACTCCGGAAAGAGAGCGCAGTTCTATCTCGCCTTTATTCTTATCCACAATAATTTTCTCTACCCAGCCTTCCAGTATCCTGGAAGCATCTGTCTTAACCCAGTTCTGTTCTATTAAACTGCTCAAAAGAGCCGCGGCCTCACTGCGTTTTAAACCGCGCTCAGGCCTAAAAGTGCCATCTTCGTAACCTTTCATAATACCAGCCTGGGATAAAGCTATTATATATGGAATATATTCGGAGGAAGTGCTATCCAGATCGGAAAAGGCATTCTGTCCGGAAGAGACAGAATCCGGAAGCGGCAATTGCAGAAGACGACAAAGCAAGGAAACTACCTGAAGCCGAGTAGCCGGGCGATCAGCCTGAAAGGAAGACAGCCATTTATCATCTAGCAATTCATTTTCCACCGCTGTATCCATATAGTTTTGTCCCCAGGGAACTTCCGGAGATTTGAGCGGCCGGGGAGCTTCCTTTTTGCTCTTTTTGGCGGTAGTTTTTCCATTGCCCAGACCTACGGCCCGCATAAATAAAACCAGGGCTTCCATTTGGCTGATTTCCTTTTCCGGCTGGAAGCTGTTGTCAGGATAACCTTTAATGAAATCAAGCGTAGCTGCCCGGGTAACTACCGGTTTGGACCAATGCCACTCCACATCACTAAAAGCCATAACTGAACTCACTGGTTGAATCACCAGAAATAAAACCAGCAAGTTTGCCACAATTGTTCTTTTCCACTTTGGCTTTTGCTTAAAAATAATCATATTTATAACCATTCCTTTCGCTAACGCTCAGGCACAAAACGTGATGAAAGAATTTCTTTCAGATTTATGATCATTCCTTTATCAAGGCACAAAACATCATGGAAGAGTATCTTTCAGACTTATACCCATTCCTTTCTTGAGGCACAAAACGTCATGAAAGATTTCTTTCAAACTTCACCTCTTTATTTTTTTTGTATCTGCTGTACAAGCAGCGCTTATAAAAGTTTGGTGATACGATTACCGGCGAAAAGTGATTTATAAAGATGCTTGAAAAGTAAATGTATATATGAAATAACCATAACTCCCCACTTTTCTTGTTAACTTTCCTTAAAATTGTCCTTGATTTTATAAAGACTTCCTTTAGCGGTATGAATATAAATGAAGTTATCCGGCCCTATTAGAGGGGCTCTCTCCACCGCCCCATCCAGCTGGCGAAACCAGGCCATACGCCCTGATGGCTTAACCGCAAACAGGTAGCCCTCGCTGCTGCCTCCATAAATATAACCCTTCGGGCTTACGGTCGGGGTGGATACCAGCTTGAGCAGCGGGGTCTCCCAAAGGACTTTGCCCTTTTCCGTATCAAGAGCATAAAGCTTATTGCCACCTGTAAAGTACAGGGTTTTGGAATTACCCAGTACCGGTGCTGTTATCTGATTAGCCGCTGAGAAAGAGTTGCTCCAGAGGGGGGAATTACCACTGCTATTATTAAAACAATAAACCTTGCTCTGGTTCAGTTTTCCTCCCTTGCTGCCCTGCGCTGCTTTCTTAAAATTCACGCTGGCATAGAGTTTTCCTTCATTATCTGTTGAAAGAAAAGCGGAGCTTATATCCCCTAGCCAGTATTTCCACAGGTATTCCCCTTTGGCATTTATGGCCGCCAGTTTGTATTTGCCCGCCTTGTCCCCAAAAACAACATAAAAAGCCTGCTCATCAGCGGTACAGGCCAAAAATGTTCTAGGATTAATTAACTTGCTAGTTTTACCGTCTGAAGATTCCCAGGGTGAAAGCATCCAAACATAGTGTCCCACCGTATCTACCGCATAAAGAGCATCAGGTAAGGGCAAATATAATATGTTTCCCGGACCACGGGCCAATAAGGGTGTTTTCTGTGCTTTCCCCTCGCCATAGACGGTAAAATCCCAACCCAGAACTCCGTTCAATTTGCCCTCTTGCAGCACGGAGCCGCTGGCAAAAAAAACGGCCCCGGCTTCGGTCAGAATCGGACTTCCCAGCGAGCCCTTCCCTTTGCCCTGCATCTCCCATATCAGCTTCCCTTCGGGATTAACGCAATTTAATTTATTGTTAGACGGAAAAAGCAGGTTGCCATTGGGGGCAAAGATGATATCAGAACTTAATTTACCCAATCCAGACAGCTTCCACAACAACTGGCCCGGCTGCTCAGCTTCTTTAGCCACCGGAAATTGTTCCAGCTTGCTGGCTGCTTCACTGCTTGATGGGAAAGCCAGCAACAGGAACAAAACCATGAATAATGCAATTTTCATCCTATTAGAAAATCCCCTTATCAACTCTTTATTTTCCCCCCCTAAAAGCAATTACCTGCGGGTCATTAATAAAGTCAACCTCACGGAAGCAGAAGTTTTCATTATGATCAACATATTCCCAAAGCTCCCGGTTGCCCGCAGCAAAACAACCCAGAGCTTTACCTGGATAAAAATTCTTCCGGGAGTTGTTTATTACCCCCAGTTTCATAAGTTGCATCATCGAATTAGATATTACTTCGCTATGAAGCCCCAAATCCTTTTTTTCTTTTAATAAATATCCTACGGCATTCGCCAGGCCCCCCAGTCCCAGTTGAATGGTACTGCCGTCAGGTATCATATCCGCTACATAAGCAGCTATCTGTCTTTCATTTTCACTTATTGGAATATCATTTATTTCTTCCATCTCAAAAGAGTTTTCAATTATATAATCGACTTCAGATACATGAAGCTTGAAATCATCACCACATAACCAGGGCGTATTAGGATTAGCCTCAACAATTACTGTTTTAGCATTTTCAATACTTCGCCGATGACATAGACCAGCATAACAGGAACGGTTCATATAACCGTTTTCGTCCGGCGGAGTCACCGCATGAGCCGCAACATTAGGTCCTCTGTTATCCAGCCACGCAGGCAGCTTGTGCAAGTGAATAGGAACATAAGTCGCCAGTCCCATTTGAATGCATTTTCTTTCCATAAGCCCAACAAAAGAAGTTTCTATATGAATATGTTCTTTGAATTGAGGCTGCATGAATTCATAATTACAAAGAGAAAAGCCCTGGAGAAGAGTTATATTGAATAATTCCCGGGCTCGCTTGCTTAGCGCTGTCGCAAAACCTTTGGGAATGGATGTCCCTCCCGCCATAGTGATTATGTCATTGTTTTTTATCAAGTCAGCAGCATCTTCCGCTGAGCAAAGCTTTTGCCGGTAGTCTTCCCGCCAGGAACCAGCATGAGATAATTTCTTTACAACTGTCACATTGATTCCCCCCCCCCGTTTCTTGTTGCCAAAAATATTACTATTGTTGTAGAAATTCAACTCTGATTCCACTGCAAAAAGTCATTTTTCAAAATTAGAACTCTAGTATAATGGTGAGGTTTTGAGCACCATATGTAGCGGTGGGTATAACCCAGAAACAGGGTTTTTGCAGTGGAATCAACTCTCAATAAACAGTATACACCATTATGGGGAAAAAGGAGTTAATAGGGGTATCAATATGCTCCCGAATGACAGTTGAAATAATCCATACAGGAAGGTATAATATTTCTTGTACCGAAAATGCGGATGTGGCGGAATTGGCAGACGCACCAGACTTAGGATCTGGCGAGTAACATCGTGGAGGTTCGAGTCCTCTCATCCGCACCATAAGAAAAATAGAGGGTTTTAAACCCTCTTTATCTTTGTCTCTTTACTGCTATTAAGATTTTACTGTCTATTAAACATGCTCCGCAACTAAACCGCGACCAATAAAAATATTTCTCAGAGCCGATTTTGCACCAATTTCATGGCTTTAAGACTTAGTATCAGTATTAATATACCAAATAAGCAACCCGCCATAACATCGCTAAGATAGTGAACATTGAGATAAATCCTACTCAATCCTATCAACAATACCAGAATATATAGAGCTACCGCTCCCAACCAGGCCTGTTTGTTACCCCTACCTCCGTACTTCAACAGTAAAGCGGCCAGGAATCCGTAAAAAGCAAGTGACAACATGGCATGACCGCTGGGAAAACTATATCCTCTCGCCATCGTCAAAGCTTGTCCCGCCGGTCGACCGCATTTGAACAAGTGCTTCAACCCTTCCATGATTCCCCAGGCAGAAAATAATGTGACATTTAAAAATATGGTCTCCAGCTTTTTTCCCCTAAACCACAAGTAGCTGCTGGTCAGAGCAGACAAAATGACGAATACCCACGGAGATCCCAAATAAGTAATAATGATCATGATTTTTAGCAGACAGGGGCTGTTTATTGTCTGCACATAATCCTGTACCCGCAAATCCAGATTAGAGAAAAAATAAAAAAGTCTGCTAAAAGCACTATAGTTTCCTGACAAACACATCTTCCCCTTTATTTTTCCCCTTCTGATCCACTAATGAAATAAATGCAAATACCTTAAAGGCTAACCAGCATAAATCCTTAAGTTAGACCTAGTTCATACAGGCCAGAATTCTTTAAATATATTTCGCTACAAAAAAAAGAAGCTTCCGCCACAGTGATATGCTCCCCTTTATATAGCCAGGCGATAAAAGCTTTAGTTGTTAGGTTTTGGGACTGGACAAACCTGACCGGTTCACAGAGTATTGGACCAAGGTTAGGAAATTATTAGTTCGAGGGTTTGATAATATCATTTTAGCACATTAAATTCTTTCACCTGGTCGTCTTTCACATCGATATAAAGATTGCCACTCCCATCCATGGATGCCAGCAATACCTGGCCCACATCTTCTATGTTTTGCTTTTTTAATTCCTCCCTTAGCCAGATTTCGTCACGGTTTACTAGCTTGAGATGCTGGTATAATATCTTACCATCAATTATCAAATTTGCACATAATCCCTGGCGGGTTGCGGAAAGATTCAAGTCAGATACTGTGACTGGTTGCTTTTCGGGTTTGAGCTGCACACTGATCTGCCCGCTGGTTTCTAGAATAGCAAAATTCAGGTCGGCTATATTAAAAACTCCCTTTAGCCTTAGCTCTTCGAGTAAATCGTTAACATGGTACTTCTCTTTCTTGAGGTTATCCTCAAGTATTTTCCCATTTTGGACCAGGAGGGTAGGTACTCCATCCAACCTCCGCCTGGCCCGGATATCAGCCAGGGCTATTTTGGCAACTACAAGGGGAATCAGGCCCCAAATTAAGAGGCTGATAATGCCATGTGAATAAGTGATTGTTTTATCAACTGATAAAGCAGCTGCTATAGATCCAATTGTTATTCCTACAATAAAATCAAAAAAGTTCAGCTGGGATATCAGCTTTTTCCCAATCACAAGGGTAACTAGAAATAAGATGCCAACCGCAATTAAATTCCTAAATATAATATCAATATTATCAAGCATTATATTCAACCATACACCCCATTGACTGGTCTGATTTTCCTTTAGCTTTACCTGATATCCCGGCATCTATCCTTACAGCGCTGCAACGAGGCGGGGGATTAGAACCCGCCGCCTGTTTTGTTAATAGGAACCCGACCGCTTAGCGGGGACATATTTCACCTCGTTATAGTTTTTCCTGGCAAAACAGCTGCCGACAATTTGCCTGTTTAAACCCCTATTACCCTATCCCTAGAAGCAAGCCGCCCCGGTAGACCAGGAAACATACCACCCAGGCCAGGACTATGGTATAACCTACGGTAAAGAGAGGCCACTTCCAGCCATTGGTTTCTCGTTTCATCACGGCCACAACCGCCAGACAGGGGACATAAATCAGGGTAAACAGCATTAATACATAAGCCACCAGCGGTGAATAACCTGATTGTTCCCGGGCCCGCTGGGCAAAACTTTTCACCACCGGTTCTTCCTCTTCCGCCAGGCCCTCCTCGTCCTCAATGCTATAGAGAGTTCCCAGGGTGCTTACAACTATTTCTTTGGCGCCCAACCCAGCCACCAGAGCCACGCCTGTTTTCCAGTCAAAACCCAGAGGCCTGAGCACCGGTTCAATGACCTTCCCCATGCGACCGGCATAGCTGTTCTCCACCTGTTCCACCGCACTCTCGAATTCATATCCCTCCTTGTCCACGGTAGGAAAGGTAAATAAACCCCACATAACAATGGATAAGGCCAGGATAATCGTTCCGGCTTTCTTCAGGTAGAGCCAGGCCCTTTCCCACATGTGAATAAGGACGCTTTTCAGAGTAGGAAGACGATATATGGGCAATTCCATAACAAAAGGCTCGCTCTCCCCCGGCAAGAGCCAGGCACGAAATACCCGGGCCATGATAATAGCCAGAACAATACCAATAATATACAGGGAAAAGAGAATGTTGCCCGCTATCTGGGGAGCAAAAAAGGCGCCGATAAGCAGGGTATAAACCGGCAAACGAGCCCCACAGCTCATTAAAGGCGTAACCAGCATGGTAACCAGGCGATCACGAGGATTTTCCAGGGTGCGGCTGGCCATCAGAGCCGGTACCGTACAACCAAAACCAATCAGCATGGGTACAAAGGATTTGCCATGCAGCCCCGCCTGGTGCATAACTTTATCCATGACAAAGGCGGCGCGGGCCATATAGCCGGTGCTCTCCAAAAAGGCAATACCCAAAAAGAGCAATAGAATATTGGGCAGGAAGACGATTACTCCACCCACACCGGCGATAATTCCATCCACCAGTAAAGAACGGAGCAGGCCTTCGGCCATTACTTCATTAAGCCAGCCCCCCAGAGCTGTGAAGCCAGCTTCTATCCATTCCATCGGGGGGGTTCCCAGGGTGAAAGTAAGCTGGAACAAGAGCCACATCATCCCCAAAAACAAGGGTATGCCCAGGGCACGATTTAAGAGAACATTATCTATTTTTTCGGTCAGCGATTGCTTGCTTATGACAGTGATCTGAGAGGCCTCGCGGCATACCCCGCGAATAAACGCATAACGGTCTTCCACCAGAGCCATCTCTGGATCATCGCCCGTCTTGTCGGTGATCCGCTGGCGGCTCTGCTCTATTTGTTTCAGTAAAACCTTGCCTTCAGAATTATTTTCCAGTTCCTTCGTTAATTCGCGGTCTCTTTCCAGCAGTTTTATTATTGTCCAGCGTAAAGGATAATTTAAAATACCATCGAGATTACCGGCAGCGGCGGCAGCCTCAGAAGAGGGGGAACCGCTCTGCCTGCCTGCAAACGGCAATTCCAGCAGGCTGTTGATTTCTTCTTCAATCTCCGGGCGGTAGCGCAACATTCTCTCCGATGGTTTATCCTCACCGGCAAAAGTGTTCACCACCGCGTCCAGTATTGTTACCGTACCTTCATTCTTGGTACCCACCGCTCTTACTACGGTCATGCCTAAAAGCTGCGACATCAGTTCGTAATTGATGGTTATCCCGTTCTTCTCCGCTACATCAGCCATATTAAGAACCAGTACTATAGGCACTTCCAACTCTTTCAACTGAGTGTTTAAGTAAAGACTGCGCTCCAGGTTGGAAGCATCAGCAATGTTAACCACCAAATCAGGCTTATCATTTACAATAACATTCCTCGCCACCACTTCATCGGGAGAATATGCGGAGAGCCCGTAGGTTCCTGGCAAATCTATAACTTCAATCTCAAAACCTCGATGTTTTAGCCATCCTTCTTTTTTTTCCACGGTTACTCCGGGGTAGTTCCCCACATGCTGGCGGGCTCCGGTCAAATTATTGAAAATCGTGGTTTTACCCGAGTTGGGGTTTCCCGCCAGAGCTATTACTATTCTTTTTTCATCCATCACTGCTCCTCCTCAGCATTTTCTTCCAGAACAATGGTATCAGCTTCCTCCTTGCGCAAAGACAGGAAAAATCCCGGGTTGCTGACCTCCACCGGATCGCCCAGAGGGGCGTAGCGCTCCATAGTAAGTTCCACTCCTGGAACCAGACCCATCTCGATTATTCGGCGCCTGACGCTGCCATTGCCGCTAACCGCCTTGATACGGGCCTTTTCTCCCGGAGCCAGGTCTTTAAGAGTTTTACTCATCATCCTCACCTCCAAAATTATCATCTTGCCGGGACGTTAAAATAGTTCTAATCCCTGTCCGCTTTCCTGACCGGTATCATTCCTTTTTATGTGAACAGCATGAATTGGAACAGCTCATGCAAGAATTAGCATCTGCCGGCTTCTCCGGCGATGAACTCCTTATTACTTGCCTGATTCTGTTCATGATGATAAGCGCTGCCAGTATAAATGCTGCGACCAGAAAAATAATTTCCATTGGTATCTCCCCCCTTGTGCATATTTAAGTTAGTATCAACTAACTAAACTCGCAAAAAATATATGATAACGATTATCATATTCATAGTAAGTATTTCCCTTGTTTTTGTCAAGGGCTAATTTTGACTCTACTGCAAAAAACCTTTTTGTTGCATAAGGGTTGCATAAATATACAAAGCGAGCGTTGGCGAAGCATGGATGCAGCACCCTTCACCCCGTCGGGTACTCCTGATGCTCCACCCTTCGGGTGTCATTATTAAGGTTGCACCGGCGAAGATAAGAATAGTGGCTTTTTCGCTTAAGAGCATTATAATGTATTCAAGTTTACAAATTCGGCAAGGCAGGTTTTAAAAATGAATTTACCAACTGAAATTCAAATATTAAAACTGGTAATAACCAAACTTGAAGAACTGAATATACCCTATATGCTTTCCGGTTCACTTGCCGGCAGCTTTTATGCCCAACCTCGCATGACCAGAGATATTGATATTGTAATTGAACTTGCTGCTGAGCAAATTGCTAAGATTACAGAAATATTTTCCGGGGATTTCTATATTGATGAGGATGATGTAAACGAGGCGGTGCGATTGCAGAGCATGTTTAACATCATTCATTATCAAGCCGTAGTGAAAATTGATTTCATCATCCGCAAGGACTCTCTTTACCGGAAGCTTGAATTTGAGAGACGCATCAGGAAAATTATTGCTGGTTTTGCATTATGGGTAGTAAGCCCCGAGGATTTGATCATTTCTAAGATATTTTGGGCCAGAGACAGCAAATCTGAACTACAGCTAAATGATGTGAGCAGTATAATGAAATACCAGGCCAAAAAACTGGATTGGGAATATATTGAGTATTGGGTTAAGGAACTCGGCTTAGGACAATTATGGGAGGAAATTAAATAATGAACGATACTAGCTCAACGGTAGAAAACAAGTTATTCGAGATGATGCAGCAGAAGACTGAGAGCGAAAGATTTTTCATGGCTGCCTCTATGTTTGATATGGCGAGGTTGGTGAGCAAAGCTGCGATTCTAGAAGATAAACCGGATATTTCTCCTGATGAAGCCAGAGTTGAGTTATTTCGTTACTGGTATTGGGAAGACTTCGATACTGATGATCGAGAAAATATTTTGCAAGCAATCCGTCTTATTAACAGTCCTTACGATTAAAAATCCTATCTTAACCCCCCATCATACTGTTCCCAAGCTATGAGTCTGCCGGAACCATTCCGGCACCCGCATGATATGCCTATTTGCCTCCATCCCTATCATAAAAGGAGCAATCCCGGCTGCAGCAGCATCGATAGCGCCTCCGGGAGCGGGTACCCCGGAGCAACACCTGCGGCTTGTCTTGCGGCTCAAGGGGTACCGCGCATGGCTCTATTGACCACAGCCTGGGACAACGCTATTATAGACAGTGATAATTGTTATCAATGCTATCCTAGGTAAAAGACTACCGGAGGGACGATTATGCATAAATACCGGCAAAAAACCTTTATCCGCAGCACTTTGCTGCTTATGTTCTCATTTTTCTTTACTGTTTCCATCCTGGCCGGACCGGCTCATGGACAACTTCATCCCGAGTTTGATGAGGAGCAATACCAGGAAAGATATGAAAAAGCGCTGGTTCTGGAAATAAAGGATAAAAGTGTGAAAGAAATTGAGGCCCTGCAAGGAAATATAGTGGAACAGGAAGTCAAGGTTCGTATGCTGGATGGTACCGATAAAGGCAAGATCCTTACCGCCATAAATACTCTTTCCGGAAGTGCGGGTTTTGATATGCATCTGTCACCTGGAGACAAGGTGGTAATATACATAGCGGAATTTACCCCGGCAGATGGGGGTGAAGCAGTAAAGACCATTTATGTTTCCGACCGGGTACGAAGCCCGGCGCTGCTATGGATTGTCGGCGTTTTTGCCGGTTTGCTTCTGCTGATTGGCCGCTGGCAAGGAGCCAAGGCTCTGTTCGGATTAGGAATAACCATCCTGGGAATTTACAAGGTGCTGCTTCCGGGATTGATAGCGGGGAAATCGCCCCTACCGCTCACAGTCATAGTTTTAATAGTGGTTACATTGATTACCATGATATGTATTGCCGGCTTTTCTCGCAAAGCCCTGGCGGCTACCCTGGGTACTCTGGGCGGTTTGATTGTGGCTGGATGGCTGGCTTATATCTTCGGTGACCTGGCTCAACTCAGCGGGTTGGCCACGGAAGAGGAACGCATGCTGGTCTATGTAGAGAACCTTAATCTTGATATGCGCGGTCTGCTCTTTTCGGGAATTCTTATCGGTGCGGTCGGGGCCATTATGGATGTTACCATGTCGGTGGCTTCGGCCATAAGCGAGATCAAGCGGGCCAATCCCGAGATGAATACGGCTGAACTGGTAGCCGCAGGGATGAATGTTGGTCGAGATATTATGGGAACCATGGCCAACACTCTTATCCTGGCCTATACCGGAGGAGCGATGCCCTTTATGCTGCTGTTCATGGTTTATGAGATGGAACCCCTGCGCATAGTAAACTGGGAATTAATTGTAACCGAAATTATTCGGGCTCTGGTAGGCAGCATCGCTTTGATCATATCAGTTCCTATTACTGCTGTTATTGCCGGCTGGTTGACCGCAACCCGCAAGGTTTAAGCTTTGGTAAATTCTTGCTTGCCTCATCTTTATAATTCTCCAGTTTTTTCTTACCATATATATCAAAACCAACATAAGGAGCCAACAAAAAGAACGTCCCTGTGTTGGCACGGTGTAACGTAAATAAAGTAAAAATGCAAAATTCACCTTGGTAACAGTGGCAAGTACATAATAAGTGTAAATGATCAATATTTAGCAAGATATTCAGATGGCGTTAATATCTCAGGACGCTCAATATCAACAGCAGCAAAGTCCTTATCACCTGTAATTAGTATATCAATATCTTCAATTATGGCAGTGTGCAGGATAATATAATCATTATCATCTCTAATTTCGAAAAGCTTTGCACCTTCAATTTCTTTAGGTGAATACACCAATTCAAAAGATAACCTGGATAAAAATTTATCCATAGTACTTTTATGTTTGGGGAATTTACGTTCCACTACAGTATTTATTTCATCAATGACATAGGAGCATAGCACCAGAGTATCTTGTTCTACAACTTTTTCAATCACTCTGGTTAGATGCTCGCCTCTAAAAACAAGAGCGGAAATCAGTACATTCGTATCAAGCATTATCCGCATTTTTTTCTTCCTGTATTTCTCTTCTTATTTGTTTAACCATATCGACAACATCTTGTTCAATATTAAGACCGAGACGCTCAGCCTCTCCCTTAAAAGCCTCTTGAGCTTCCATAAGAGCCATTCTGGTAGAATTTTCAATAACTATTTTCCCACCTTGTTCTATAAAAACGACTTTATCACCGTCCTTAAGATTAAGCTTGCGGCGAATTTGTATGGGAATAGTTATTTGTCCTTTCGAAGTTATCTTGGCAAGTTCCATATTTTTAGCCCCTTCCATGGAATCATTGTATTCCTTACCTACTGATATTATATGCATGCAAAGTAATAATATCAATATGTATAGCTCGAAAGATAATTGGGGACCCAAGTAGATGAAGCCAATAAGAGGACAATCTCCTTGTTTGCTTTGTGTAGGCCCGATAGAACCAGTCACTTTGTATATAATAATTATCATCAAGGCAGTCTTGGGCATGGGAAGATGCCGGAACTGAGGAGAATAAATTATGACTGGCTGATCTGCCATACAATCTTAGCTTTTCGATCCTCTGCTTCTATTGACAAAAATGGGAAAGTAATGCTTTAATATGACTATAAAAATGAAATAGTCATAAGGTCGTGATAAAATGGTAACCGCTTTTACCGATCAGGAAAGAGAGATCATCCGTTCCGAATTGAAAGCAGCAGCCAGTGAGTATGCTTCCAATATCGGGATGAGGAAAACCACCGTGGACCAACTGGCGGCCCGCGCCGGGATTTCCAAGGGCGCTTTCTATAAATTCTACGATAGCAAGGAAATGCTGTTTTTTGAGGTAGTGGAGGATTGGCATACTGAGTTGTACAATCGGGCCTGGGAAGTGTTTCAGAATAACGCCGGTATGGACGACCGGGAGCGTTTGGCCGAGACTCTGCTGGAAATCTGCCGGGTGGTGCAGGAATATTCGCTTATGAATTTTTTTGAAAACGATGTGCCCTATCTTCTGCGCAAGATTCCGCAGGAGATACTGCAGGCACATTATCACAGCGAAGCTGTGCATATCAAAGAGCTTATCAGGCGCTCCGGCATCAGCCTCAAGGTTTCTCTGGAAGTGGCGGCCGCCGTGGTGCACGGCCTGACTCTGACTCTCTCCCATCGCTATGAAATAGGAGAAAACTATTCCCAGGTGCTGGAGATATTGATACGCGGCGCCTGCGACCGGATTATAGGCGTTTAATAAACGGGTAGTAGGAAACAAAGGGAGGAAACTACTATGAAAAGAGCTTGGTGCTGCGGACTGGCGATAATTGCCTGCTTATTTATATTGGCCGGATGCGGAGGTAACGGGGCGCAGCAAGCCGAAGTAAAAACCACCAAGCCGGTTGCCGTAATGGCACTGAAGGAGGAAGTGCAACCGCATGTTCTGCACTATACCGGGATAGTACAGCCCCGCGAAGTAAAACAATATTCTTTCAAAACCGCCGGCCGAATTGCGGAACTCCTGGTGGAAGAGGGTCAGACGGTAAGTATTGGCGAGAAACTGGCTGCGCTTGAACCGGAGGACAGCCGGCCGGCGGAGTTGGATGTGGACAAAGCCCGGGCCGCTTATGATTTTGCCAGTGATTACTATAATAAAATAAATGAATTGCATCAAGCGGGAGCGGCTTCGCAGCAGAATTTGCAGGAAGCCGCTTTAAAAATGGATCAAGCCCGGTACAGCCTGGAGCAAGCGCAAAAGGTTCTGGAATTGACCAGGGAAGCTATGATAATCACCTCTGATATTGATGGTTATGTGATAAAGGTAGCCGGTAAAAAGAATGAAGTGGCGGCGGCCGGTTATCCGGTGCTGGTGGTGGGAAGCCATGAGCATAAAGGGCGGATAGGTTTGATCGAGGAGGATGCGGCACGGATAAAAACAGGAGATCAAGTATCTGTAACCATTGACAATAAAGAAGTGCGGGGAACGATAACGGCCGTCAACCGGTCGCCCGATCAAGAGACCCGGACCTACACAACCGACATATCCTTGGACAATGATCTCAAGGCCCGTAATGGAGCGATTATTAAGGTGACTGTCGCAGCCGGGAATGAAAAAGGGATATGGGTCCCGGTCAAATACATATTGAATGACGGCGAGGACTATGTTTTGGTGGTCGAGCGGAACCGGGCCAGAAGGAAAAACGTAAGCTTGGGCGGCATACTGGAGGATAGAGTCCGGGTCGAGGGCTTGCAAGCAGGGGAACAGCTGATTACCGAAGGTATCAAAAGCGTCAAGGACGGATACGAAGTATCGACAGGGGACAGTACTTCCGGCAGCGTGGCGCGATAAGGGGTGGAAATATGCAGAGCCTGATCAAAGCGGCGGTAAAAGAAAGGAAGATCGTGCTCTTCATCGCCCTGATCATCACGGCCTTCGGATTTTATAACTATTCCATCATTCCCAAGCAGGAAAACCCCCACATCAATGTGAACGCCGCTATTGTAACCACTATATACCCCGGGGCTTCTCCCGAGGATGTCGAGCAGCTGGTCACCGAAAAAATAGAGGATGCCGCCGCGGAAGTATCGGAATATGACTATTCCAGCTCCGAGTCGGGAAAAAACGTGTCGGTGGTTATTGTTTGCTATAATACCGACGCCGGCAGTGATGAAATCGACAAAGCCAACCGGGAACTGCGGGAAAAGATTGGTGAAATAAAGGACGATCTGCCCGACGGCTGCTTTGAACCGGAAGTAAATACCAAGGTGGCTGAAGTAGCCGGGGTGCTGTTAAGCCTTTCCGGCGGCGGCTACAGCTATGAAGAACTATCCGCCTATGCCGAAGAGATAGAGGACGCCCTGAGTGAAATAGACGGAATTTATAAAACCAAACTGGTGGGCAAGGTTGAAAAGCAGGTAACGGTGGAAGTCGATAGCGACCGTTTGAACCAACTCGGATTTTCTTTGAGCGAAGTAAACCAGGTCCTGTACGCGCAAAATCTGGAAATTCCCAATGGGGCTTTGGAAAACGAAGCGGGCAAAATATATGTTAAAACCGAGGCATTGTACCAGTCCCTGGATGATATGAAGAACATAATTGTGGGCGTATCCAAGCAAACGGGCGCTATGGTAAGGCTTAAAGACATCGCCTCGGTTTATATGGAGAGTAAGGACGATGCCTATAAATGCAAACAGGGTGATAAAAACGCCGTGCTGGTTGCGGCATATTTTAAAGACGACCGAAATATCATACCGGTGGGCAAAAAGGTCCGGGAAACCCTGGAAAACCTCAGAGAATCCCTGCCCTCAGACCTGGATTTGAGCGAAACGGCCTTTCAGCCGGATGACGTAGACAAGAGCACCGACAATTTTGCCGGCCATCTTATAGCCGGAATTATTTTGGCCCGGTCGCCTGCATCCATCTTATTTTCTATCCACAAATAACTGCCGCCTTCGCCCTATATGTACTATAGCCTGCAATTATAAATCTCGCCGTAAACATTAACTATTTCGTGCGGAAAATACGCTATAAGTAAAAAAAGCGTAATATCCCGGAACATTTAGAATGAATTCAGTTGAATCGGGCTGGCATAAACGCTGGTAATCATGCCAGATTTCCGGTGCCACTTCCTTTTCGCAGCTTCCCCAACGCATTATAAACAGGTCGCTTACAGCAACAATTATCTCAGCACTTAAAGGTGAGCAAACATCCATAGCGCAAGTATGGGTTTGGATATCCTGAAAACCAGCCGACCGGAACCATTCCGGCGCCCGCATGATATGTCGGTCTGGTGCCATCCCGGTTTTAAAAGGAGCAATGCCGGCCGCAGTAGCATTCAATTGCGCCTCCAGGAGCGGATATCCCGGCAGCAGCATCTGGGAAGACCACATAATAATAAATACCCGGCCGCCGGGTTTTAGCACCCGGCCGATTTCTTTTAACATTATTACCGGGTCAATATCCAGAACGCCGACACAATCGATGCTGACGGCCCAATCAAAGCTTTTTCCCGAAAAAGGCAAATCCCCGGCATTACCCTGGACAAATTCAACCCGTTCGCGGATCTGCGGTTTATTTTGGCGCAGCAATCGTGCGCTTTGTAAAAACCTTTCTTCGATATCAAAACCAATTACGCTACCCGCAGGCCCCAGAGCTTCCGCCAGCATAAATGTAGTAAAACCTGTTCCGCATCCGATATCCAATCCGATTCCAGAGCTGGGAAGCGGCAGATACTGAATAATGTTTTTTAAGCCCGGTTCCCGCAGGGGCTGTGATAATAACAGGCTTTTCTCATAAGTGGAAATGTCGGAAGAATTCATATTGCACCTCCCCGTTTTAATACTGTCATTATATATCATATTGCCCCTGCGTTCATGAAGCCTTCATGCTCCAACCAGCCGACCGCCTCCTGCTGCACCATTCGCTTTCTTCCTGGGTGGCATCCATCCTCCCGACTTTAATATTGTTGCGAATGCTGCCTTTGAAAAAATAGATACTCTGGGAATGCGGGGCAGTTCCCGCAAAGTGCTTATCCAACATAAGCAACGGTACGCCGGACAAGGTTTAAGTATTGGCACCAAAGAGAGCGACCCTGACAGAATCTTCCGCAATAGTCAGATTGGAAATGGTATGATTGCACACCCGGTGCACCCGCTCAAGCTACGCCGCTGTTGCGATCTGGTAAGGATCGGACTGCGTGCCGCTGCCGCCCGCGAAGGCGGTGCCTGCCTCGATGGCAAACAAATTATCGGCCTCTTCCCAGCGCACTTTTTCCACTACTTGAGCCCGAAGAACTTGAAATGCCTTTTTTTCCTCAGAGGTTGCGGTATTATTTTTGATCTTGGTTTTTAAGGCAAAGAAGTTATCCGAAAATACCTCGGGACGCGCCTTTACTGTTAGTATCGTGCCCCTCTCGCAATCAGTAATCTGATAACTATAATAAGCTTCATTATGAGGCCGTTCTTCCAATTGGAATCTACCGTCACCGAGTATGGCCTGCAGTGCCGCCTCAGTGCCTTTCGATTTTGGTCCCAATACGGTAAAACGACTGCGCTCAGCAACAGTCCCTGGGCTTAAAACCTCAAGTGCTTCCTGCATAGCCCGATAAGCAAGGGAGCCGCAGACGCAGACCTTACCTCCCTCTTCCAGAGCAACATCAGAGTACTGGACCACATATAGCTGCCCTGATTCCTGCATTTCTATGTCTCCCATGATCGCGTCATTGGCACGAAATGCAATATATTTGGCTATGTTGGCATGAGGCAATAGCGCTCTTTGCCCGGCTTCGGGGTACAGATAGGTTATACCCTCCAGGCTGGTGGGTATTTTACTGTCCGTATAAACTCCTGCACTCAACATAACCGGCATTACTATAACTGTGCAGTCAGGATTACTATTTTTCACTTCTTCAACCACGGTTCTTATTTTGGGTGTTCCCGCTCCCACAAATCCGCAACATACTTGCTTGAATCCTTGTATTTGCTGCAGTTTATCCCCCAGGGATGCCATCTTTTCTTTCCAGACAGCCAGATTTTCGGGATCAGATGTGCCGTGAGCAACCAGAACTACAATTTCTTTTTCAGGGTTCTGGCTAAGATTTTTCAATCTTTCATTGATAATTTCGGCAACCAATAAATGATCATCTAAAGCGGGGGTCAATTCCACCGTAGCAGTTTTTTCGATTCTTTCCAGACCTTTTTTTTGTGCGGCTTCATCATTTAGCGAGCTGGGTAAACCGAGCATATATTTTATTTCTTCCATGTGGCTGGAAGCAGAACAAACGAAAATGGGAACAGCCACAATTCGTTTTACTCCCTTTTGCTCCAGTGCCTGCACGGCCATGGCTATGTTTTCTGTTTCCACATCTAAAAAGCCTAATTCTACTGGATAAGGCACTTCAACCTGGGTTACTGATTCGCGTACACGCTGGTTCCAATTTTCATCCGACCCATGGGCTACTACTAATATTCCTGTAGCGGCAACCGGCTCTTCAGGAGCATTATTGATGCCAAACAGGCATTTGAGCAGAGCCGTCTTATCCGCCGTGCTGAATTCATCGCCCATCTGGAGCATGGTCGGCATCCAACCATTGAGGGTTACGCTGTCCGGCTTGTAAGTGCCCAGGGTATCCTTCGTTGCGGCATAGTAGAAATGGATGTGGGCAGGCATGGTGGTCTCATCCATACCCTCGTCGAAGTGGGGTTTGAGCATTGCCATATAGGTCAGCACCCCCGCATCGTCATCCGCCTTGAATACATAGGTTGTCTCCCCGGCCAGCATTCCCAGATTGTCATTGCGCTCCACAAAGGTGTATGGGTGAGATGCAATGACATGGCCGTCATTGTCACAAAAATAAATGGTCTTGTAATCATAAGCAAATTTGATCTGGTAGATCTGCGTACCGTTATTGGCCGGAGTCGATGCCATATTGGCAAACATGGCCTTCAGAGATGCGCCGTCAGTAACAGTAGCGCCAAACATTCCCGCCATCATTTGCGCCATCTCGGAGGAAGCGGCGGCATTCCACACGTCGTTTAGAGCATCGTCGTTTACATAATTGACCAGCGATTCAAAGCTGCCGCTACCGCGATTTGCCCAGGCGGAAAGATTCTCAAAGCCTTCCGCTTGATCCGCACTCTCATACATCCGCTCGGTCGTTCCGATCTCGGCCGTACCTTTCACGCCATCGATCAGGACGTCGGATCTGCAGTCCGTGATGGTGCAGTTCTGGGCGCGTCCGGCAATCGTACCGGGAGTGACCGCTCCGTTTATTTGACCCGCGGCGCTGCAATTGCTGATGGAAAAGACCGTCTCCATTCCCATGTAGTATAGCCCCGTGCCTACCAGCCCGCCGGTGTGCGTGGCGTTGGCCGTGTTCATTACAAACTTGACCGAGCAATCTTTGATGAAGGCGGGCTTATTTGTGTCCCCGGTGCCCGCGTACCCGCATAAGCCGCCGACCGCGTGAGCCGAATTAGGCGCGGTAATAGTTACGTCCGCCGTGCATCCCGTGATGCTTTCCATATATTCAAGGCAACCGCCTATGCCTCCAAGACCAACGGGTTCTTGGCCCGCAGCGGCTATCTTGCCCCGGGCGGAGCAATTCTCAATGCTGCCGGTAAAAGCGCCGCCTATGATCAGGCCGCCGCATTCGGCCACATCGCACTGGATGATAGGCCCGCTGGAAAAGTCGTTATCGCCCAGCACATTGATCGTTGCATCCTCAACATGGCAGTTTTTTACGCTTCCAAATTGGTGTCCGCCGATAATGCCGCCGGTGCAATTGACGCCGGAGATGGTATTTTTACCTTTAAGCGTTAGATTTTCTGCCGCCCCACAATTGTAACCCACTATCCCACCGATTGTCATGCCTCCATCGACCACCGCATTGTTGACCGTCAAATTTTTAACCTTGGCTGAGCTTGTATTGGCACCAAAGAGAGCGACCCCGACAGAATCTTTTGCCGTATGGATAGTTAGATTGGAAATGGTATGCCCGCCACCGTCAAATGTGCCGGCAAACGCTCTGGCAAAATATCCTGACTCATCTTTGGCAGTGTGGTCAAATACACCGATAGGCGTCCAGTTTTCATATCCGCTGAGATCGATGTCCGCCGTCAGGACAAAGTGCTTGTCCAGGTAATTGCGCACCTGGTCAAGCTGTGCAGCTGCCGCAATCTGGTACGGGGAAGACTCGGTCCCGCTGCCGCCCGCAAAGGACGGGCTGGAAGAGCCCCCGCCGCCACCGCCGCCTGAACTTCCGTCGGAGGAAGGAGCGCTTCCCGTGGCGGGCCTGGTGGTAACCGTAGCCGCCACATTCATAGTTGCCGGCGCATTGCCGTTTATGGAAACATCGTTGGCATTGATCTGCGCCCTGGCAATTATCCCCTGGTTGTTTACGCTGATCTTCGCATCAGCGGTCAGCGTCCCCACCTTGCCGAATACTTTGATTTCCGTGTTCTCCGCGGTCCCCGTTACATTGAGCGCATCAATTGCGCTTTCCTTATCCACGTCCAGCACTGCATTTTTTACCGTAACCTCTACCCGTTCGATCTTGGCATCAACCGCTTTGACTGTCACATCCGCAGCAACGGTAATGCTTTCAAAGGAACCGGTCAGAATAATATCATCTCTACCATCGTCCACCCAGACCGTTTCTACAACAGCACCCCCGGAAGTGACAACACGAATAGCGCCGTTATCCGTTTTTTCAATAATAAGATTTGATATTTGGCTGCCGCCCTGGATGTGGATGGAATCGGAGCCTCCGCCGCGCAGCAGGGTATTCCCCGCAACCGTAACGTTGTTAAGGGTTATATCGCCGTCTCCGACACCCTCGGCAATGATAAGATCACCGGAGATTTTCATGTCTTTCAGCACCGCACCCGGTGTATTGACAATCGCCGTACCGGATACATTGCCGGTGTATTCCTTGTTTCCATTATATAATTGCTTAATTGAATTATCGAGAATAGCGACAACTTCGGCCCGGGTAATGCTGCGCTTCGGATGGAAGGCCGCGTTGAAGCCTTTTACATAGCCTTTATTTGCCATGGCGTTTACCCCGCCGACAGCCCAGCCGGAAATGTCCGCATAATCAGAAAAAGCCGTGCCGCCGTTCGGGTTCTCGCTAAGTCCCAGGGCGCGCCCGAGCATAACGGCAGCTTCCTCGCGGGTGATATTATCCATAGGACGTACCGTAGTGCCGTCACCCTTGATCACCCCCGCAGCATTGGCCTTTAAAATAGCATCGGTATAAAACGCCGATCCCAAATCGGAAAAGCTGTTTTTCGATTTGGTCTGATACTTCATGACGCGATCAATGATGACCGCCATTTCCCCCCTCGTAATGGGGGCATTGGGGCGAAACGCTCCATCCCAGCCTTGAACGATTTCCATGTCGCTCCATTTTTCGATTGCCGTTTGCCCCCAGTGCCCCTGCACATCGGAGAAGGTGGCATACGCAGTAATTGGCAGCAATGCAACAACCATTGCCACCGCCAGCAGCATGCCGATAATTTTTCTCAATGTCCGCCCATTACTGACGATTCTGCTTTTTCCTTTCATAATAAATCCCTCCCTAATCAATTTACGTAAGGTATAAGAAACCTTAAAAATGATAAATGTTAGACCTTTCTAACTTGCGCGCAGCTACATTGTCATTTTTTGAGCGCTAACGCTTAAGCAACGATATGAGCTTAAGTAAACACGCTCAAACACCCCGGTATGCAATTCATGAAGCCTTCATGCTCCAGCCGGATGACTCCTGCTGCATAGTCCACAGGTGGTGATACAACCCCTGATTTGCCAATAGTTCTTCATGCCTGCCCTGTTCTACTACCCGGCAGTCATCCAGAACGATGACATTATCGGCCTTTTTTACGGTCTTTAAGCGATGGGCAATGATAACTACGGTCTTGTTGCTGACCAGAGCATTAATTGCCCGCTGTACCTGATTTTCATTTTCCGGGTCCAGGGAAGCGGTTGCCTCATCCAGGAGTACGATGGGGGCGTCTTTTAATAAGGCACGGGCAATTGATACCCGCTGTTTTTCCCCACCCGACAGGGTGCAGCCCCCTTCACCCACCGGGGTATCATAGCCCTGGGGCAGCTTCATGATAAACTCATGGCAGCAGGCTTGCCGGGCCGCCCATTCGATTTCTTCCTGGCTGGCATCCATTTTCCCGACTTTAATATTGTTGCGGATGCTGTCTTTGAAAAGATAGACATCCTGAAATACCATGGAAATGCGGGTCAGCAGTTTCTCCGGATCAATCTCCTTTATATTCTGGCCATCCAGCAGTATTCTCCCCCCTTGCACATCCCAGAAACGGGCAATAAGGCGGGTTATGGTGCTCTTGCCGCTCCCGGAAGGGCCAACCAGGGCCGTAATACTCCCGGGCGGAATACTAAAAGATATATTTTTAAGCACCAGAGCGTCTTCATAAGCAAAAGTAACATGGTCAAATTCAATATGATTGCCGGGCGGAGGATTCTTCGTACCTGCTAATGGTTCTTCGCGGCGAATCTGCATGATGCGATCGGCGCTTAAAACCGAATAGCGGATTTCGGCGTAATTGATCAGCACCCCGGTCAATGGCTCAAAAACCATATTTCCCAGCACCAGGAACATCAGAAACACCGGCAGGGTAAGCTCTCCCCCCACCAGCAGGTAGCTTCCTACAAAAATCATCAGAGTGAGGCCGGCCCGCATCAGGGCAATCGCCGCTATCATAATCGGCCCTACTACACCTTCTATTTTGATTGATTCCCGCATCAGACGGGCAAAAGCCTCCCGCAGACGTTCAAATCTCTCCCCGCTCAGGTTATGGGATTTTATTTCCCGCATGCCCAACAGATATTCCTGCAAACGGCTGGCACTATCGACCTTGGCCTTGACATGGTTGAGTCCCAGGCGGGTCTGCAAGCCGGCCGAAAGCCAGACAATCAGGATTGCCAGGGGTAGGGCGATAAACATGGCCAGGGCCATTTTCCAGTTAATAAAGGAAAATCCGATAAAAGCTATCACCGGCAAGGCGGCGGCGCTTACCAGCTGAGGCACATAATGCGAGATAGTAGTTTCTACCGCCGCATAGTCCCCCAACATCATGGTGGTCAGGTCACCCGGGTCACGGCTGCCTAAAAAGCCCAGTGATAACCGGCGCAGATGTTCTGCCAGATTGATGCGTCCCTGGGCGGAAACCGCATAAGCGGCGGTAAAGGTTTTGCCGTAGGCCCAGCTTGACACCAGGTACTGCAGCAGCATCCAGGCGGGCAGAATTGCGCATACCGTCCACAACCTGCCGGTATTTAGGGGTGTTCCGGGGTGGGCAAAAAATAGATACATGGTATTGACCACATCAAAGATAAGCGCGGCCGGAATAATTTTGCCCAAACCATCAAAAAAGGAGGCCAGCGAGGGGATCAAGAGCGCGGCCGGGTCGCCGCTGGTAATATTATAGAAGAAATTTCTCATTATTCATTCACCGCCTTGCTTGCTTTTTCCGCTGCTATCGTCCAGCTGTCGGCATCAATATGGGCCCGCCACATACGCCGGTATAACCCATCCCGGTCAATAAGCTCATTATGCCGGCCCCGTTCCACAATCCGCCCTTCATCCACCACCAGGATCTGATCGGCCTCGCGGACAGACGACAGTCGATGGGCGATAATTATGACGGTTTTTCCCTTGATAAGCTCACTCAAGCCGGCCTGTATTTTGCTTTCGTTTTCGGGGTCGGCAAAAGCGGTAGCTTCATCCAGTACCAGTATGGGGGAATTTTTTAAAATCGCCCGGGCAATAGCCACCCGCTGGGCCTCTCCCCCGGAAAGGTAGGTACCTCCTTCACCAATTCTGGTTTGATATCCCTGGGGCAGGCATTCAATAAATTCATGGCAGGATGCGGCTTGAGCGGCTGCCACGACCTCTTCATAGCCGGCATCACTGCTTCCCATACGGATATTTTCCTCAATCGTGTCATAGAACAAATGCACATCCTGAAATACAAAAGAGATCATATCCATCAATTGTTCGGTTCCCATCTCTCTGATATCCACCCCGCCAATACGGATAGCGCCGGTTCCTACATCCCAAAAACGTGGAATGAGATGGGCTATGGTAGATTTTCCTCCTCCGGAAGGCCCGACCAGGGCCGTCAGTTCACCTTCCCGGGCGGTAAAGGAAACCCCGGCCAGGGCTTCGGTCCGGGTGGAGGCCACCGGGTCGTCGTAAGAAAAAACCACATTATCAAATTCAATGTTATATCCTTCCGCCTTTTGTGGATTTAAAGGTTCAGGAACCGGCTCCTGGGCAAAAATCCCGTCAATTCTTTCCACTCCCTCCGCGATAATCCGCATATTGCCGCCCAGATTCATCAGTTTCATCATGGGAGCAGCAAAACCCGGAGCTACTACCAGAAAAAGCATCAATGTCAGGGCAAATGCCTGATTATCCGGCTGGCCGCTAAGAATAAAAACCCCGACCGGCAGGATAAAGACTATAAGCGAAACCAGAATGGTGGTAAAGGCTATATAGGGCCGCCTGCAGAAGCGTACGTATTGCACCGCCCAATCCCGGTAACCGGTAATAGAGTTATGAAATTGCAGAAAGGTGCTTACGGTAAGTCCAAACACCTTGACCGCCGGCATTCCTCTGACATATTCCACCCCTGCCGCATTCATTCTCTCCAGGGCATCATGATATTCTCTGACTTTTCCCATTCCTTCTTCCCCATAGAACACCAGCGCCTGCAGGGAATAAGCCCCAATAATGGGAACGGCGCAGGCAACAGCCAGGCGCCAGTCCAGAATAAACATGGCCGTCAGCATAATTACCGGCAGAGCAACTGCTCCCACCAGGTCAGGCAATTGATGGGCGATAAAATTTTCAATCTTTTCCACGCTTAATTCCAGCAGCTTCTTAACGGTTCCTGATGACTGCCGGGTATGGTATCCCATAGGCAGCCGGGCCAGGTGCTCGGCCAAGCGCACTCTAAGGCTGTACAGTATGCGAAAAGCCGCTATGTGGGAAGCCATGGTGCCGGCATACAAAAAGAGCAGGGCCCCCAACAGGGCATATAAAGCCCACAATCCCCATTGACGAATCGAATCCATATCGCTCAATGCCGGACTGGCAGCATGTTGCAGTAGTTCTGCCACGATAAAATAGGCTGCTACAAAGGGAAAGAACATCAGTACCGTACTTATGACCGACAGCACCCCGGAAAGAACCAGCAGCCCGCGTTTCTCCCCGGCAATTTCCAACAGGCGCGGAATACCGGTCTTTTTACGTACTACCGCCGCATTATTCATCCTCATCACCCTTTCTAAATCAATGTTTGCTTTCCCATAAAATCAGTAATGGCCCACATAAAGGGCTTATGGTTATCGCCGCCGGCCTTTATATAGCAATTGCCGCAAGCGTTCTTACTGCACCCCAGGTCTATCTTTTCGATATATCCCATTCTTGCCAGCGCTATCCAGCATATCATCCAGCAATGTCTCGTTAACTTCCAGCGGCACTTTTTGTCCCTCGGGCAAGCTTACGGCTTTTTGCGTTATAGCCTGAATCCAGTTATAACGGCTTTCCGCTCTTCTTTCCCCCTCTCGGCTGTTATTTCAGCTTCTAACTACATTATCATGAAAATAATTATCATTATCAGCCCTGGGAAGTATTTTAATAGACTATCTTTATCTGTTTCATCATCGGAGATTAACGTAATAGATTATGACTGTGGTTTCGAACGCTAATAAAAAGCAATCCTGAATATGGTCGCTTCGGATAGTTTTGTATATGGCGTTGATAAAGAATCGTGCCGATAAACCCTTAATCAGAGACCTTGCAACAGTGCGCCGGGAATTGGCGGACACCGGACTCTGCGGCGTTGATTAGCCATTCGATTTTTATATGTTATTATGTTGTATCAATGTCTCCCATCTGAACGTACCGTATTAATATCAAGTATTAACTATTCTGATATTGGGTCTTTAACATTGATGAAAAGATGCCTGTTTTTTCTTGTAATTCCGAAGCTTTTTGCTGAATCATCTTTCAATTACATTGTAATTGAAACTAATTATCATTATCAACCCGCAGAGGTATTTTTATTACCCCGGGAGGTATTTTAATAGTTAATAGACTACCTGAATCCGTGACTATTGCTCATGAAGCATATACTGACCAATCGGTAATCGGCTAAAAAAAGTGTTAATAATTAGAGGTTCAGAATCCTCAAGTTGATAAAATACTAACACAGCTCAGGATATTTTCTCAGTTCAATATCAGGTACCAGTAACCCCTGACCAGCGGATTATACCTCATTTACTCTATTTTACCATTGATTAAAGGATATCGCGTTAGCTAATAGATTGCATTTCGCAATACAAATTGGTATATTAGTAGCAGAATAGGAGGTGCTCGTTATGGCAAGAACATCAAATATATTTGCCCGTGTCGAACCGGAAGTTAAAGAACAGGCGGAGCTTGTTTTAGAGCAGCTTGGTATCCCGATGTCAAATGCAATCGGACTTTTCCTCAGACAGGTTGTGCTTCAACGAGGTATTCCTTTCGAATTGAAGCTTCCGCAAAGTAAACCACTGTCAGTGAGTTCGCTTACCGAGGAGCAATTTAATACTGAGATCGAGAAAGGGCTTGCTGATCTGACCGCTGGAAGAGTCATTTCTGCAGAAAGCATTACCGATAGAATGCGCCAGGACTATGGCATATGAGCAAATGGAAGGTAGTTTACACAGAGCAAGCAGAACGTGATTTATGCAGCATATTCGAGTATATTGCATTTTCCCTGCTTGAGCCGGAAACTGCAAAAAATCAATCACGGCGGATCATGGACACGGTCGCGAAGCTAAATGAAATGCCGCTGCGATATCCCCTTTACCAAAAAGAGCCGTGGCACAGCAAGGGTTTGCGGGTTTTACCAGTGGACAACTATTTAGCGTTTTATCTGCCTGTAGAAACAAAAACGATGGTGGCAGTTATCCGCATTATGTATGGCGGATGTGATATTGAAGAACAGCTACGGCAAACGGAAGCAGGAGGATAAAAGGAATTAAAACGGCTTTCAGTAAAGAATACTTGATACAGCATGTTTATCGGGCATCTGTTGAGAGGCAGATATTTTTGATGTGGGGGAACCCCGTTGTTCTTACCTCTATAGATTACTCTGGCAATACCGTCAGGCACTTCGGATTCGGGTATATAGCACAATCTTTCCTGGGATAGGGGAGCTCTAATAAATAGAGCCAGTTTCTCCAATCCTTCCTTATCCCCTGGACTAATAGCTGACCCACAATAGACATTAAAACCGCTGTGATGCCAGTTAAGAGACTGAATAAGCATCCGTGTAAATGGTAATGAGCCAACAAAAAGAACGTCCCTCTGTTTGCCTTCAGGGATGTTTAATTCCCAGGTGGTCAATTAAAGCTCTTTGTAGGATTTGCGAGAAGTTTAAATTGTTTTCCTCAGCCAATGAGTTTAACCAGGCAGGGATGGTTAAAGTCTTTTTAATCGCTTTATGACCGTATTTTTTGGAATACTCATTTAAGTCAATATTAATCAGGCTTACAAAACCATTTTCATATTCGTCGGGGATTATAGCTTTGATATCTGCTGCTTCTGGTATTTGTTGCTTTTCATCTTCAATCAAAAACAACAGCCAACCGGAAGCAGCATCAATAGCATTATGCATGGCCTCCAACAGGTCATCTCCCTCCGTTACGCAACCAGGCAAATCAGGAAAAATCACCGTGTAACCGCCTTCTTCGCACGGATAAAAACAAGCTGGATAAACTAATTGCACAAGAAAAACCTCCTTATATGTATAGCCCAGTAAAGCTGGAGCTTATTTCAGCCCCGCTTGCTTAAGAATTGAGTTAACGGTTTTCATTTTTAAATCTTTGTTGTGGTAAGGAATGGTCACTCCCGGAACTTCATTTGTTTTGACCTCCAGGGTTACAAAATTATTTTAACACGTGTGGTACGTATCGCAAATATACGATACCAACTTCTTTCCCCTGCATGTTCTTAGTTACAAGCTCCTATAGTGGTTAGCATATTCGTGCGGGTTTATGCCGTATTTTTTTCTGAAGGCAGTACTAAAATGGCTGGGATTGGAATAGCCCACTTCCTGGGCCACCTCGGCGACATTTTTATGGGTGCCGGATAATAAAAAGCGGGCCTTTTCCATGCGCATATCCCGCAGATAGCCAAAAATGGTAGTGCCCCACATTTCTTTAAAACCCACTTTTAATTTATAAACATTAAGGTCTATTTGCAGGGCCAGTTCAGCAACGCTCAAAGGATCCAGCATATTGTCCACAATAATTCTTTTGGCCTGTTCCAATTTCAGCCGGTCTTCTCGGCTCAAAAATATTTTATAATTTTTATGCTTACGCAAAAGCAGTTCATTTTGAATAAAAAGTTAGAAAATCTCCAGCGCCTTGCTTTCTATGTATAGAAGCCTGGCAATTCCCTTCTGGGAACAATTCATAATTTCAGAAAAAACCAGTTCAGTATCCGGCGAAACCAAATAGCAGCTATCGTTTCCCTTGTTATAGTAATCTAAAACTGATTTCACTTCCTGTCTATCAGTTAAACTGGGAGCCATCTCCAGGAATGATTTAATGAAGCCTTCCGCATAGCAAATCGAGATACTTTTCCACGGCAATTCAGCCGAGAAATGCACCCAATTTTGCTTGCCGTCATTGGTCCAACAACCGTATTCACCAGTCTTAATCTGTTTTTCGTTTTTGCTCTCACATCCGCCATAGCAGGCATGACCTTCGACACAGTGCATTATTTCAAAGCATCTCTCTTCTAACTGCCAAACCAGTTTTAAATCCTGCACCAGTTCCATATTCCAAATATTTATTTCCACTCCATTACCCAGGATAATCCTCTCCGCCAGGCCTTTCCCCCAACGAGGATGAATTTGATAGCAGCAGGTTGAACCTATTTGCTCAAATATCCCCAGTTCCGAATTCATAACCTGATAGTATTCATCAATATCCTTCATCATTAAACGGTTGTTCATCTCTCTAACCCCTGTTTCCTGGTTGTTTTTTAGGAAATAAGCATTCCAGTATTTATCCAATACAAATTAGCCGGCCTTGCCTTCCACCTCGTCGATGATTTCACTCATATAGCAGTTTTGCACCATGGCCTCGTCAATATCCATTTCGGCAATAAGGTCCTTAAGCCGGTTGTCTGTTATATGGCCATTCAAGCGATAACTGTAGCATAATTCCTGTTCAACATCACTTTCCAGCAGCTCCTCAAAAGCCTCGGGAAAAACAAAGGCGATGCTGAATTTATCTGAATCAGCCGCCACATCGAAGGGATTCTTTTTCACATAAGCATAATCGGGTATCGAGCCAGTGCCCACAATTCTATACTATGTCCGCTTGTTTCAGGCAAACCAATTGCATATATATAATGCTGCAATGACTGATAAGGATTAAGATTTACTCGTGATTTTCAACGTGAGATACATGGCTATAAAGGTCCTCCATATGATTCTCCATGTCTCTCAAATGGGTCTTTATGTCTTCCGCATTGGGGCAATCCCCCATATTTTCCAAATCTCTTAACATATGTTCAACATCATTTTTTACATGTTCCACATCCATTTTCATATGTTGTATATCATCGATTAATCTTCCCATTTCATCCTCTCCGTTCTATTTTATTAACCAGGCATTGCAGCAAATCCAATCCTAACGGACCATGTTTAATTCTGATTATTATTATCATCATTTTAGGGCTGTTTCACCCCCCAAGCCGTATTCAGATATTGCTCGTAAGGAGTTTTTGTAATTTGAACTAAATTAAAAAGGAAAAAGATTTTTTAGAGAATTTGGATTTACGGAGTCTGAAATCGATAAGCATATTAAACCCGATTAACTTCAGCTGGTATCTCCACCTGCCGTCCGTACTGATCCGTAATAGTTCTGGTCTCCGGCAGCTCTTTTTCAATGTTGTTGGAACTCTTATCACTGCAACCCAGCATATAAACAGAAACCAACAATAAACACAGTGCACATAACCCAACTGACATCATTGCTCTTTTCATGCATTTCTCCCCCTTTTTATAATTAATTTTTTTTGTTAAGACTAACTCTTTTCGATCGCCTCCCCGCCTAAAAGGAATTTAACCTTGCTCATACGGAACCTGTTTTAAATCGCTACCGCTACCACGGTTTTTCTGGCAACACCACGATCCGTATAGGATAATAACCTGGTTCTTACCGCAAAGAACTTCTGCAGATTATCTTCGCTGATTACCTCCTCCGTCTCACCCACCACATAATCGCATTCTTTGCCTAAAATCAGAGTCTTATCGGATATACGCAAAGCATGCTCGGGGTAGTGGGTATTGATGATACAGGAAATTTCCCTTTGCTGGGATATGCTTTCGAGTATATCCAGTATCATCAGCTGATTCCTGAAGTCCAAATGGGATTCCGGCTCATCCAGAATAATTATCTCCGGTTCCGCGGCCAGCGCCCGGGCAATCATCACCAGCTGGCGTTCACCGCCGCTTAATTCCGAACATATTCTCCTGGCCAGGTGCCCAATCCCCACACTCTCCAAAGCATTACGGGCAACGCGGCGATCATTTTTCCCCGGCATGGAAAACCAGTTTATATGAGCCGATCTTCCCATTAACACCATATCAAGCACCGAGTAAGAAAAAACGCTGGCATGAACTTGCGGCACATAGGCCAAATGGCGCCAAATATCAACGCTGTCAAAATACTTGATATTCTGGCCATCTAGATATGCAGCTCCCCGGTTCCACGGCAGCATGCAAGTCATGCACTTCAACAGGGTGGTTTTCCCTACCCCATTAGGCCCCAGGATTGCCAGTATCTCCCCTCTTTCCACCTCAAAGCAAAGATTTTCAAAAAGGGTCCTGCTTCCCGGGTAGCCAAAACTGCCCTGCTCCACAGAAATCTTCATGACCATTTACCTCCCGTTTTTCTAAGAAGATAAGCAAAGAACGGCGCCCCAATAACGGCGGTTAGTATGGAAAGCGGTATTTCAGCGGCGGTAGCCGTTCTCGCGATATCATCGATAAGCAATAGATAGAAAGCTCCAATCGATATACAAGCAGGTATCAGTTTGCGGTGATCCGTTTCAACCAGCATCCTCCCGATATGGGGAATTACCAGACCTACCCAGCCGATAATTCCGCACAAGGAAACAGAGGTAGCCGTTATTATGGTGGCGGCCGCAATAACAATCCAGCGGGTAAGCTGAACATTTATCCCCATGGAACGGGCTTCATCCTCATCCAGAGAAAGGATATTTATTCTCCAGCGCAAAAGGAAAATAATGATAATTCCCGCACCGATCAGCGGAATCGCGATCAGCAGGTCATGGAAGGAAGCCCCGGTAAGGCTGCCCATCAGCCAGTACACAATCGTGGGCAGCTTATCCTGGGGATCGGCGACATATTTTATTAAAGAAATAAGTGCCTGAAAAAAGGCTCCTACGATAACACCGGCCAGCACCAGCATAAACAACTGGGTCGAACCTTTAAGCCGGCTGATCATAAAGGTTGCCATTACTGCCAAAATACCGAATAACAAAGCCAGAAGCTGCACCACGGCCAGATGACCTGACAGGAGTATGCCCATAGCCGCGCCAAAACCCGCTCCCGAAGACACCCCCAGGATATGAGGGCTGACCAGAGGGTTGCCGAACAAACCCTGAAAAGCAGCTCCCGAAACCGCCAGACCCGCCCCCACCATCATGGCAAGCAGCGCCCGCGGTAATCGGATATCCAACACTATGGACTGTTCCAATTCCAGGCCCGCCTGCTTTATATGGGCAATTGCGCTAAAGAGAATACTCGCTGTTCTTCCTGCTTCGATATGATACCTGCCTATGCAGAGGGAGAGGAAGAATGCCAGTAACGGCATAAGAATAAGTATGGTCATTATTAATGTTGATTTCTTGCTTTCATCTGAGCTACTCCGTTTAGCCCGCATGGAAAATCTCCTTCTGCGTAAAATTTTATCTTCATGTTCTTCTGGCGGGTGTTTTCAATTCGCTCGATAATCCTTCCAGCTGCTTGCCGACGCACGCCGGTTCATTATCCCAATACAGGCGGCTGGAAACGGCAACATGGGGAAAATGAATAAAACGGCCTTGGTTTGCTCCGAGCAGATTCTCATACAGGGGATCCCCGATTATTAAATCGTAGTTTTCCCTCTGGCATAAAGAGCTTAAATCATCTTCCTCTTCCAGGAATTTGTCCCCCTCCTCCCAAAGCTCTTTGTCCATGGCAAAAAATGAAGCCACATCCACCTTCCGTATTCCCCAGTCCAGTCGCAGGAAACTGCGAATAGAGCCGGCCATGACCTGTTCGCCTATTACCAGTGCTTGGGCATAAGTGTTGGGGGGCAGCAAGTAAGGTGTCGTCCTGGGCTGGGTTTCCAGCCCCAGAACAGAACTGGCCGTGCGCATGAATTGATTGGTGGAGCCTTGCCCGATTGGTATGCCTACCATATAGGGAGTGGCAAAGTGCTCATGGAGATAGCGGGCGACTGCCAGACCGGAATAAGCCACCACCAGATTCAGAGAGGCAGCGCCCGCCTGGCTGATTTCTTTCAGGCCCGCATTCTGCCCCCAGGCATATACCTTTGAGAATCCGCATTGCCTTAGCAGCAGGCCTATGTCTCGTACCCGTTTTCCTTTTCCCATATCCAGCGGTATAGCGCCCAGTATGTTCACCAGGGCCTGCTTTTTTCCATTCCAAGGTTTAACGAAGTTCCGGGCTATTTCCAGGTAGGCCTGGGAAGCGCCTGTATCATAATACTTGATTCCCGTAGTGTCGAAGCTTAATACCGGCAAGCCGGATCTGGCTTTGAGTATCCTGGCCAGGGCCTGCATATCTACACCTATTACTGCCGGGGCAGGACTTCCCAGCAAAGCCACAAAGTTGCGCGGCATTCTTTCTACAGCCTCCATTATCCTGTTTATCAAACGCTCATCATCCCCCAGCACGGCCTCTATTTCCCGCAGGCCGGAGCTGAATATGGCGGCATTGCTCCCATACCAGCGCGGTTCGTCATAGCCGGTAAAATTACCGGTGCAGCCGCTGGCATCATGGATTATTACTATACCATTCAGGTTGAAAAGTACCGAACAAACTCCCGAATAATCCGGGGCAAACGGCGGTAGATACTTGTACAAGCCTTTCATAACGGAATCTCCTTTACAAAACCAGCCCGGCGGCGTACATCTGCTCGCGATGGCTATGGGGATTGTTCATAGCCAGCGTCATTTCCTTCAAAAGCGAGTTGGCGGCTTCAAAACCATAAGCCTGGCAATCCATGGATAATGCTGCGGTTTTGGCACCCGAGCAGAAATAACCGGCATCAAAACCGATAGCCAGGTCAACCTTTAATTTTTCATCCAGGAAATTTGCCATACTGGGATGAGCATTGGTAAAAACCTTTATATGCGGTCTTCTTTCCGCCAGCCAATTTATATTTTCCCGGTCTATGTCTAAAACCTGGTCAGTAAATATATAGGGTACTTCAAATCCATAACTTAGCAGAGCGCGAGCTAATTCAAAGGGGCAGGCATTGATGTTCTCTCCCACGGCTATGGATATGGAACCCAGTATTTTTCTATAATAATTAATGGCCTTTTCCGTCTTTTCATAATAAGCGGCGGTATCCAGGCTTATCCCCAGCTGTTCCTCCAGCTTGCGGTAGCTGGCGGCTATGGCTTCCAGTCCATAACTCACCGGGGCGTAGCAATAGGGTATATTCAACGCTTTTGCCATATACTCCGCCGCCAGCTTTCCTCCCGGTTTTATCAAGACATTGTAAAAAGATCGTCCCATGCTGCATAGATCATCGAAAGTAGAACAGGCGGCAATATGACGTACTGGAGATACGCCGGCACCGGCCATTAACTCGTAAAACTCACTGCCGCGGTTAATGGCAGCAAAACTTCCCAGCATGTTTATAGCCTGCTCTTTTTGCTTAACTGCCGGAATAAACTCATGTATTGCCTTTTGTATGGTCAGTTGCGGAGGTTTTTTGCCATCCATGGCGATGGGATTCATATGGCAGGCCCTTACCGGTATTCGGTAATCATTCTCCACTTCCTCCGCCAGTTTTTCATAATCAGAAACCAGCAGGTCGTCAATACAGGTGGCGCAAATCATAATTGCCCGCGGCCGGGAAATGGAAGCCAGTATTTCCTCAACGGCCTCCTTGGCTCTTTCCAGATGACGCCCGGTAACCAGATCAACTTCATCAACATAGAGGAAAAACAAACGCTGCCGGAATCCGAGCTGCAAACCAGCAATAGCCCCGTGTCGTCCGCAACCCGCCGGCGAAACAAAAAGCATGATGGATTCCGGCACCAGGAGACCAACGCGAATAATTCCCCAGCCCCCGGCGCTGGGGGGGCAATAGCGCAAGCTGCCTCCATCAAGTAATTTCCGCGTCCCGGATTCTACTGCCGTCTTTAGTTCCGTGATTGATAAGGAATACGGAGCGCAAGCCATCAACTCGCCTCCCCAAAATCAATAATCTGTTCGGCCAATTTCATGATTGAACGCGAAATGTTTAAAGCAGGATCGCCCTCTATAACCGTTTGCTGCCTGCTTTCATAAAGCTGAATATTCTTATCCCGGGGAATAATACCGAAGACAGGAACCCCCATGCGCTCGGCGAAGTCGTTAACTATTTCCTCTTCCCGTTCAATATTGCGCAGGTTTAGTATTAATCCCCGCAGTTGGGCATAATCGCGTTCGGCAAAATTGTCCAGGGCTTTTTTTATATTGCCGGCGGCGAATAAAGCCATAGGTTCTCCAGAAGTAACGATGATCACCTCATCGGCATAACCCTGGCGCAAGGGCAGGGCAAACCCCCCGCAAACCACATCGCCAAGCACATCATAGAAAACAAAATCGGGATTAAAAACCTGGTAAGCTCCCAGTTCATCGAGCACATTAAATGAAGTAATAATCCCTCTTCCGGCACAGCCAATACCAGGAGTGGGCCCTCCCGTTTCGACACAGACTATGCCGTTAAAGCCCTGTACGGTGATTTCCTCAAGAGAATCACATTTCCCATGTTCTTTTAGATAATCCATAATAGGGGTAAGCGTTTTCCCGGCAGTGAGAGTAATGGTGGAATCGGCTTTGGGATCGCATCCTACCTGCATTACTCTATAGCCCATTGTTGAAAGGGCGGCTGACAGCGTACTGGTGATGGTAGATTTGCCGATGCCGCCTTTACCATATATTGCTATCCTGCGCACTATATTCCCTCCATAATCTGCTTTTGCACCAGCATTCGATTAATCCTTCAATACTCTGGCTACTTCTTCATCAGACAATTCATAGTTGTAAATATTCCTATAGAATTCCTTGAGCTCTGCTGCCATCGAATAATCCGCAAAAATCTCCGGGTAGTGCTTTTGCGCCAGCCATTTCAGCATAAGCGGCGACTCCACCGACGGGGGATCCCAGCGGTACCCGGCCAGAGGAATCTTATACACCCGACCGTTCTTGACCGCGGCAACATGACTCCAATCCTGTCCTTGAATCTTATTTTTAAACAAATCGTCAGCCTGTAAATTGCAGAAATTGCCAATATATATGATCTCCGGATTCCATCTTAAGACCTGTTCCATATTGACATACTTTCCGGTTCCCTCTATATCGGCCGCCACATTGCACCCCCCGCTGGCTGTAATCCAGAAATGATTGTAGCTGTCGCCGCCGTTGGTTGAGGGTTCTGGCCCATTCAAATACATTACCCGGGGTTTGTCCTTTTCATTAATAGTGCTGGTTCTGTTCCGGATATCATTGATAACCTCATGGTGATAGTTGATGATTTTATTGACCTGTTGCTTTTTATCCAGCAATTCCCCCAGAATCTTCAACCAGGCTTCCAAATCCTGCTGGGTTCCGTATTGCAAAGCTATAACCGGAATTCCCGCGTTTTCAATTTTTTCTATCTCTTCCGGCTGGTGCTTCCACTGAAAAACCACATCCGGCTGCAGCTTCACCAGCTCTTCAATGTTAACGGTGAAGCCTTCCTGAACAAAGGCGGTCGAAACATCCATAAGTTCGGGACTTATATTTTTAAGGGTGCTTTCTTCCACCGCCGATTTGGATTTGGGATGCATGCCGACAATGCGCTTACCATTGCCGTCAACAGCCACAATCATGGAAGGGAGGGGGATCGGCAGAGTCACAATTCTATTTATCTCCCCAGGAACTTTAACCTGCTTCCCCCGCTGGTCAATAATGGTCCTACTGGATTTAGCCTCCTTTTCTGTCCCGGAATCACAAGCAGGCAAAATTATTGCCAGCAGCAATAGGCTTATAATCATTGCTGCCATCTTTGATGTAAGGCTTTTCATTATATGCATTTATTTTCAAGCTCCCCTCACAATTAAACTTATTTGTATCCAAACACCTTTAGGCAGACTAAACGCTTCGGGAATCCTCAAATCTAAGCGCCTTCTGCCGATTCTTTTCCGTTTCTTTTGATATTCCCTGCAAATGGGCAAGATAGCGGTTAAAAAGAACCTCACTTTGTTCCGGCGACATATAATGCAAATCATCATTTTCCTTTTCCAAATCCGCCAATATGGCCCTCAATCGCTGAACACCTATAACCGCCATTATATCTGCTCCCCCCTCAAATTCTATCTATCCGCTTCAGCCGCTATTTGCTTAGCGTCAAAACCCGAATATACTCTAAACCAACAACTGCTGCCGCGAGCATTGGCCAGATTGTCTGCTTCTTTACAACTGCTCTTGCTCTCTACCGTCATTTCCAATAACTCATAAGCTTCCAGCCTGATCTTCCCTTTTGCCACCTGTTTCTTGATCAGGCTTAAAGCATCACCCTGACTTAAAGCCCGCCGGTAGGGGCGGTTCGAAGTAAGGGCTTCATAAATATCGGCTACCGCAACTATCTGGTCAACAACGGTCAAATCGCTTCTCCCCCAGGGATAGCCGCTACCATCCATGCGCTCATGATGATTTCCCGCCCAACGGGCTATATCCGTAAAGTCTTCAATCTCGCTCAATACCGCATAGCTATCATAGGGATGGGCCCTAATTGCCTGCATTTCTCGTTCTGTCAGCGAACCTGCTTTGTCTAGTATGACTTCAGGTATCGATAATTTGCCCAGATCATGCAGGTAACCGGCAATGGAAACCCGGCGAGACATGGCCGAATCCAACCCATAAAGCCGGGCGCAGCATCCCGCTATCATGCCCACCCGTTGAGAATGCTGTCCGGTATAGGGATTTTTACGGTCAATTAACAAGGAAAAACTACGGCTTACTTTTTCCAGATCATCAATATTCAGCTGCTGTCGCCAGTCAGGAGCCATCTGTTCGAGGGCACGCTGCACCCGGTTTTCCTTGAGATCCTGCCAGAAGGCCTCTTCGCGCAAACAATCCGCCAGAGCGGCAGCTATTTTTTTATCTGCCGCAGCCGCAATACGATTGCTCCAGTTCGATAAGATCCTACGCAACAGGTACTCTTCTGATTCTCCATTGCAATACTGGTTTTCAAAACATTCTGCCAGGTATATAATACGCTCGGAAAGACTCAGGTGGCCCAGCCGGCTTGCGATTCCATTTCCCTGCTTGTATTGCCATAATGCCACTACTTGTTTAGCTACCTGCGAACTCAACGGCAGATTGCCCAGGATCTCAAAAATCAAGCTCTGAACGAAATAGCTTTGCGCTGGAATCAGATCATGCAAAAGGGCGGCATAATAAATATTATCAACTTCCGCTTTTTCCATGGACATGTTGCTTGCCAGGCGGGTTGCTATATAGGCGGTGCGCAGCGAATGCTTGCGGTCAGAACTTCCAGCCAAATCGACCGCAGCCGAAAGCGCCGCAATTAGTTTATTGAGACTGACCGGCACGGTATTCCTGTTTTCGATGGTTTTGTTATCCAGCTTTTCGGCCAGCATCTTTATCACCCCACTAAACCTTATCTATTACCGCTTTAAAACATCGGAAGAAACTGCTTAAGCAGTTTCAACACAGCGCTGCAACGAGGCGGGGAACCAGAACCCGCCGCCTGTTTTGTTAATAGGAAACCGACCGCTTAAAATAAGCGGGGGCATATCTTACCTCGTTATAAACTTGACCAGGCGGAGCAGCTTATGGCGAGCAAATTCATAATCCCGGTTGTCTTTCCAGCCCAGCGCTTGCAAAAGATCCCTCGTTTCTGCACAACTCATCTCTTCCAGAGGCCTCTTACGGTCTAAAGCGATTAGATAATCCAGCACATTTTCCATCCGTTTCAGTCCCAAATTCTCCACCTCCTCGATTAAGCTGTGCATGTATCCGACTGCTCGGCCAGAGCCCGGCTTATGCCGCTGAGGCTGCTATTGCCCAGCAGCCGGTATTCCTTGTGCAGTTTAGGAGCCAATTCTTTAACGCAATGTACTGCTCCATGACTGTTGGCATCAAGGGAACAAAGTATCAAATCCGACCATTTCAGCATTTCCGTCAAGCTTTGCCGCCCGCCGTTAAGGCAGCCGTCATGATGGCGGAATTCCCAACCCATACCATTGATTAAGTCCCGATAGTGATTATTCAAGCCGCTGTTTCCCCCTACCAGAAGGAGCCGCCTTTTTTTGATTTCCCCTGCTTCCCCGCCTGCCGATATCCCAGAATCAAGAGCCTGGCAGCGGGCCATCATTTTTGACTCCCGGCACAATTGAATAATGGCCTCTTTTTGCTGTCGTACTTGCTTTTCCAGTTCGTCATTATCCCTGAGCAGTTGCCGGGATTCTTCCTTATAATCCTGGCACTTGCGGTTTAGCTCTTCCAATTTAAGACGCAATTCATTATTCTCAATTTTAAGACTGTTTAGCATTTGCCGATAATCCTGTCCATCTTCCGATGATCTGCTTCTTGTATTTTGTTCTTGAAGCTGCCTTTCCATTTTAGCGATGCAGATTCTCGCTGCATCTAATTCCGCCGCCAATTCCTTTTCCCTCGATCTGCACTGCCGCAATCTCACTACATATTTTTGTTTTTCTTCGGCCAATCGCTTCAATTTCATTCTTTCCTGCCGGCATAGACCACCATTTAAATGCGACAGCATATGCACCTCGCCAACAACCCGATTGATGCTCTCCTCAGGCAGAAGAGGATTGGTCAACACCGCCCAGTATAGTCCGCAAATATCCCCCTCGGCCATCTTATCCCGCCAGATCATCATCAGCTTGGCTTCTTCCAGAAAACCAAAACGAGCAATTTCGACCCGGTATTTCTTGTCCAGATAAGCATTTATCATACAAGAAACCATGTTTTCTCTGAACAAGTTGTTCGCCACTATAGCGTGTATCTCATAATCCCGGTAGTCTTTTTCCGGCACCTTCATTTTTTTAAGTATTTGTCTTTGTTCTTCAATGCTCAGGCAGGTGCCGCATATGGAACAATGCAGATTGGGTCTTAACTCCCAGATTTTTTTCCGCTCTGGCATTAATAATCCGGCACTGCAACTATTGATTTTTGTTTTCATAATCATCTTTCTCCTCCAGTACTCTCTTCCCATTTGCTGGTTGTTTTAACCCGCTTGCCGCATAGCTCATCATAACGCTCTCTTTCCCGGCATCCTCGAAAGTCGGGCCAAAGCGCGTTCTGAGCAAACGTTTCACCCGTTTAATCAAAATCAAAACGATAAGCAAAACACACAGGCTAAATACCAAAATACAGACCGTCATTGCTCCTCCCCTATTTGTTAGTTTTTCCTAACTTTTTATTCAAATTAACACCTCAATATCAGTCTCTCCGGGTTGATGATATTGATTATCATTATCTGTATCATACAGTCATCTTTTAATTTTGTCAATAGATTTATACTTAAATTTTTTTCGGGAAAAGACTTGAGCGGAAAACAGCAACAACTGCAGAAATAGATAAGGAATCGTCCGGCCAAGATACCGAAAAGGGAGGTCCATCTTCTCTTAATTTATCTCTCGCTCTAGCACTTTAACCAGCAGCATAGATGCTTCTTCCCGGCGCAGGCTAAGATGAAAACCCTTGAGCCCAATCTCTATCGGATCGCCCAGGGGGGCTACCCGTTCCAATTCCAGTTTAACCCCGGGAACCAGTCCCATCTCCAGGAGCCGCTGTCTAAGCCAGGATTCTGTGCCGACAATTTTAACCAACCGCGCTTTTTGTCCGGGCAGCAATTCGGAAAGAGGCAGCAGCGCTTTCTCAACCGGGTGTTTTTTTTCGGGAGCTTCTTCTGGCAACTGCAGCCATTTTTCCATCCGAGAAAATGTTTCTGCACTGATACTATGCTCCATCAAGCAGGCATCCCGGTCAGCCGTTGCTGGATTAACCTGCAATACTTCTCTCAGGAATTGACGGATTACCTGGTGCCGGTGCCAAACTTCACGGGCCTTTTTTTCCCCTTTCGCCGTTAAATATACCGGCCCGTAGCGTTCCTGGTAAACCATACCTTCATTGCGCAAGGCGGTAATAGCCTGGGTTACGCTCGGCTTGGCAATATCCATGCGCCTTGCAATATCGCTTATCTTGGCTCTACCGTTTTCTTCGGAAAGACGATAGATAACCTCCAGATAGTCTTCCAGCGCAGGGGTAATAGATTGAGTCACATGCATCACTTCCTAAGACATATTTTTCCTTCAATATTACGATATTTCATAAAACAGGGTAAGGTTGTAGGGGTTGCTATTTCCTTCTATATCTTAATTTTACTATTCAATCGCCTGCAAATTCACTTTTCATAGCTGCTTGGTCCACCGTCCATGGGGAGTATTCTTGTTGCCCCCATTTTCACCGCTGCTTGCGTAACCTGAGCACAGGGAGCGAATCAAAAGAAACTTCTTATTTCCGGGCATATTGGCGCAGGTAACCTTCAATATACTTTCTTACTGCCGCCGCCGGTGAATAAATACCGAAATGTCCTTCACATAGTATATCCGCTTCGAGTTCAAGCAGCTTTTGCATGGAAATCCTCCACTGCTCTATGTCTGAGCCCCATTGCTGATTGAAAGGACCATGAATGTCCTGGCCGAAGAGCACCCTTTTCCCTGCGATATCTACATAGGGAGATATCCCGCCTGGAGTATGTCCGGGAGTATGGAGACAAATAAGTTCCAGTTGGCCTAGTTTAAGCCTTTGTTCTTCCCCTTTAAGTACCTGTTCTACTTTCACCTTCTCATAGGTAACCCCATACCAGGAAGCAGCCGTAAGCTGAGGCAAGCCCTCTTCAATAGCCGGCAGTTCCAGGCTATGGGCAATTACCTGCGCTTGCAGCTTCTCTTTTAGAAATGCCAGGCCGCCAATGTGGTCAATATGCCCGTGGGTGACAACAATATACTTCAAGCCGGACATATCTACAGCAGCAGCAATGATATTATTCCATATCATGGAAGCGCTTCTTCCTGCTCCCGTGTCGATTAAAGCGGATTCTCCCCCACCATCAAGCAGATATACACAGCAATCTTCCGCGCGGGAGAGACCGTCACCTCCTACCTGGTAAACCCCGGCAGTAATTTCCTTGACTCTGGCCATTGTATCCGCCACCCTTGCGTTTTTCTCTATTCTACCGCAATTTTGGAATTTGCTCCAATAGCGGTGGTATATCAATATACTCCAGAATGGCAGTTGAAATAATCCATACAGGCAGGTACAATATTTCATGTATGAAATGCGGATGTGGCGGAATTGGCAGACGCACCAGACTTAGGATCTGGCGAGTAACATAGTGGAGGTTCGAGTCCTCTCATCCGCACCATAAGAAAATCTTTACTCCGTTAACGGTCTTAAACTTAACTTTATTAAAACCCCTTGCTTATACATACTTATTGTGTATAATATAAGCGAGAGGTGAGGCAATGAAACGGAAAGACCTGATAAAACTTCTGGAAAAAAAACGGATGGTGGCTAAAGCGCGAAGGCCATGACCATACTATTTACACTAACGGTACAGCAAACGAACCAATCTCGCGACAAACTGAAATAGATGACATACTGGCGAAGAAAATTATCAAGCGGCGAGGGTTGGGATAATCCTCTGCCGCCTGCAAAGGAGAGTGTTATATAATGCTTAAAGTATACCCTGTTATTCTCACTCCAAGCGATTCAGGATATGTTGTAACTGTTCCTGACCTCGATATTAATACGCAAGGTAAAGACCTCGCCGAAGCAATTTATATGGCGCGTGACGCTATCGGTCTTTGGGGAATATGTGAACAGGATGACGGACGCATAATCCCTGAACCATCTACCTCTGAACCGCCGCATGAAGATAATGAATTAGTTTCGTGGGTAGATATTGACTTTGAAAAATATCGAAAAGCAAATGACTTAATTACTATGCGCATTAATGTATCGGTTCCTAAATATCTAAAAGTCCTGGGCGATGAAGCCGGTATCAATTTCTCCCAAACCCTGCAAAAAGCCTTAAAACAACAACTGGGTATCCAAGACTAAGCCAAAATAGCCGGGGGATTGATTCCCCGGCTCACAATCTTTTCAGCATCAATTAAAGCAGACTCTCCACCGCCATCTACCAGATACACGCAGCAGTCTTCCGAACGGGAGAAACCGTCACCTCCTACCTGGTAAACCCCGGCAGTAATTTCCTTGACTCTGGCCATTGTATCCGCCACCCTTGCGTTTTTCTCTATTCTACCGCAATTTTGGAATTTACTCCAATAGCGGTGGTATAGGAATAAGGGGCCAGGCCATCATCCACTTGAAGAAAAGGATATTCCCTTGCTGTAAGAATTTCCACCCCCCCAGCGTAACTATGGTAAATAAGAAGGAGGGATTGAATCATGCCCGTGGAAAAAAAGAAATCTTTTTGGCCCGTCGTTATAATCGGCTTGATGCTGCTTCTTTTTGCCTCCAGCCTGGTAATGGCTCTGGATAATACACCGGCCACACCAGCCCAAAAACCGGTTGAACCTTTGCCAGTGGTAGGAAGCATAGATAACCTGAAAAAGCTCTTGGTGGAATATGAGAAGTCCTCCAAGATTAATTCCGGCCAACTACTGCTCAAAGAATCTAAGATGAAAATGATGAACGATACGGCAGCTGTAGCTCCTATGGCCCGGGATGAAATGGCTGGCGGCGCCGCTGTTAATTTAGCCCGGGAGTCAGCTAAATCATTAGTGGCGGCCTCGACTGATTATTCCTCCACCAATGTCCAGGTACAGGGAGTAGATGAAGCCGACATAGTTAAAAGTGACGGCAACTATATTTACCAGGTCAATCAGCAGGAAATAGTCGTAATAAAGGCGATTCCAGCTGAGCAGATGCAGGTGGTTAGCCGTATAAAGCTTGATAATCATGGCTTTACCCCCCGCGAGCTTTTCCTGGATAGCAAACATCTAGTAGTAATAGGAGACTCCCATGACGAAATATATGCCCGGTCTATGCCTAAGAGGAAAGCGGAAATTTATCCTCCCCCTGTTTATCGGCAACCCGGCATCCTGGCCTTGATATACGATATCACCGATAAAAACCAGATTAAGAAAACCCGCGAGCTGGAACTGGAAGGAAATTATCTCTCCTCGCGCAAGATCGGTTCCCATCTTTATCTGGTGAGCAATCGCCACCTGGATTGGTATCGCATTCAGGAAAAGGAGGAAAATATCCTGCCTTCCTATCGTGATACAGCCGTTAGCAGTGATTTTAAGCAAATCGATTGTGGGCAGATCAATTACTTCCCCGGGGAAATATATCCCGCCTACATTATCATTGCCGCTGTGGATATAAACCGTAATGAACCCGCCCAGGTGAAGACCTGCCTGGGCAACGGTGAAAACATCTACGCCTCCATCAACCACCTCTATATTGCAGTAAGCCGCCAGGAGCCTGCTCGCCCCCTGCTTAAGGACAGTGACTTTCCCTCTCCAGATGCCGAGATTGGGCCCAAAACCAGGATTTATCGTTTTGGATTGAAACAGGGAAAGGTTGAATATCAAGGCAAGGGTGAAGTTCCGGGCCGAATCCTCAACCAGTTTTCCATGGATGAGGCAAAGGCATATTTCCGTATCGCCACTACCAGCGGAGAAATCTGGCGCAATGATGAGAATACCTCCAAGAATAACCTCTATGTACTGGATCAGGAAATGAATATTGCCGGTAAACTGGAAGGAATCGCTCCCGGGGAGCAGATTTACTCCACCCGTTTCATGGGAGACCGGGCTTATATGGTGACCTTCAGAACTGTTGACCCCCTCTTTGTCATAGACCTGAAGGACCCGGCCAAACCAGCTATACTGGGCAAGCTGAAAATTCCCGGTTATAGTGATTACCTGCATCCTTATGATGAAAACCATATTATCGGCTTTGGCAAGGAAACAATTGAGCTCAAAGGCAGGAACAATGAGGCTCAGGCCTTTTATCAGGGCATGAAAATCGCCCTCTTCGATGTATCCGATGTCAATAACCCCCGGGAAATGTCCCGTGAGATTATAGGCGACCGGGGAACCGACTCCGAATTGTTACGCGATCATAAGGCCTTGCTCTTTTCTCGGGAAAAGAATTTGCTGGCCTTCCCGGTTACCGTCATGACTTTGAGCGAAGCGGATAAAAACCGGGCTAGAGCTGATTTTCCGGCTTACGGCAAGTTTTCTTTCCAGGGGGCCTATGTTTACAAGATTGACCTGCAGCACGGCTTCCAGCTGCAAGGCCGCATCAGCCATCTAAGCCCGGCTGATTACCAGCGGGCCGGTGACTATTGGTGCGAAGACAGCAAAAATATACAGCGCATAATTTTTATAGGAAAGAATCTTTATACTCTGTCCCAGGACATGGCAAAATCGCACCAAATCACAGATTTAAAGGAAGTGGGGAGCCTTTACCTGCGTTAGCCCGTAAGCGAGGCATAGGTATATAACTCAATTAGAATATTAACAGCAAAGGGACTGGCTTTTTGGGATATAGGCCAGTCCCTAATTTACTCTGAAATATATTGATTCATTGATTCCGCTGCAAAAAGTAATAATTATGCATTTGCTTGCATAAATATTCCGC
>ENA-UOOR01000139-UOOR01000139.1-fermentation-metagenome-genome-assembly--contig:-NODE-139-length-104505-cov-188.428100_pt1 | contig 104505 bp, 74 predicted proteins | sample MGYA00245780_ERZ724029 | MGnify/ENA primary metagenome ERZ724029 (study PRJEB28704, sample SAMN03018315) | fermentation metagenome | biome: anthropogenic terrestrial biome; feature: soil...
CAACGACCCCGAGATTACAAATCACGTGCTCTGGCCAACTGAGCTAAAGAGGCTTATTTTCTTGATATTAACCGCTTCCCCCCATTTTTTAGGAGAGAAACGGTCGCAAAGGTAGTGATATTTTTTTTGATGCCAAAACATTTATCTTAATTTTTTGGCGTCATCTCTCCTTTTTTTCTTTGGTTTTAATTATTTGTTTTTCTATCGCCATAGCGCATAGATCTATGGCTTCTTCAAATGAATCGGCTTTTTTGTTTGCAAATGCTTCTCTGTGTCTGAGGTTTAATTTCACTGCTGCATCTTTATTATTTGCAGTTTCCGGTTTTACCACCCTGAGGATTACTTCAGCTTGGATAATATCATCGGTGAATCGCTCCAGTTTTTTAATTTTTTTCTCAATGAACGCTTTCAGCTGGTCGGTAGCGTCAAAATTTACAGATTGAATTGTTAGTTCCATACTTTTCCTCCTTCATTTTTTTGCTCTTGGGTGAGCGTTATGATAAGCTTTTTTCAATTCTTCAAATGTAACGTGTGTATAGACCTCTGTTGAAGCAAGGCTTGAGTGCCCCAGCAGTTCCTTTACCACATTAATCTCTGCACCGTTATTCAACATTTCGGTGGCAAAAGAGTGCCGTAGCACGTGCGGACTTTTTTTTGATAAAGTGGGGATGTTGCTGAGATGTTCATTAACTATGTTATAAACCAGTTTAGGATATAAAGGTGCTCCATCTTCTTTAACAAACAGAAAAGGAGATTTGTTCTCTATTTCGGCGTCTCTTATCTGAATGTAATTTTTAATTTTTTCTCTTGTATCGTCAGAAAAAGGTATAATACGCTGTTTATTACGTTTTCCTGTTACACGAAGCGTGCATGAAGAGAGATCAACGTCGCTGTCTTTCAGGGCAATCAGCTCGGCACGCCGCATCCCGGTAAGATATAGCAGTTCAATAATGAACCTGTCGCGATGCCCGCGAAAATCATCGGTATAATCATGTGAATCATCAATTACTTGTGTCATCTCCCGGTCGTTTACAAAAGATGGAAGCCTTTTTGAGGCTTTCGGCCCTGCAACGGCTTCGGCGGGATTTCGGGCGATTACTTCGTTCTTTTTCAGGTATCGGAAAAACGACTTCACCGCGCTTAGTTTCCTGTTTACCGAACGGGCTTTCAATTTCTGTTCCATCAGCCTGCTCATCCATATACGTATAAGGTCGCTATCAATATTAGCCGGGTTGAATTCCCCACATATTTCTGTTATAAATTCCTCGAACTGTGTAAGGTCTTTTAAATAAGCAATCTCCGTTAGAGAGGAATAGTTCTTCTCATAACGGAGATATTTTATGAATTTTTCTTTCCACATGCCGCACCTATCCCTGAATGGATGTGACTACGAAGATAAGAAAATTATTCTTCATTTTGTTGCATTTGCTGTACATAAATGGCGTGTTGTTTTGATTTGCGCTTTTTTACCGAAGGCTTTGTATAGGCCTGACGGCCGCGAAGTTCTTTTACCACGCCAGTTTTTTCATATTTACGTTTAAATTTTTTCAAGGCTCTTTCAATGTTTTCGCCTTCTTTCAGTTGTACTACTATCATAGTTTGAAAATTGATTTTTTGAATTTTGTTTTGAGATTATTGTTTCTTGAAAACGTACGTGATGATTAGTATTCCCAATTTTGTAGCTGTGGAAAAACACCAAATCATGTACAATGGTCCCTATACCTTTACTTCATGCACGAATATTCTGTCGGGTAATCCATAATATTTACCCTGGCTTTTGGAACCAATGCTCCGTAATGTAAATAGATATAAAATATTTATCTGTTTCTGAGTGTTTCAATAACCTCCCTTCTGTTTGGGCTGCAAAGTTATAAAATAAAAATATAAACATCAACGTTATGGGGTGTAAATTTTTTAAGCCACCACCTCTTTTTTTAGCCGGTTTTCAGTTATTTATCTTTTGAAGCAACCTGAGGACAGTATTATTTCGAATCACTGTTTACCAGTCATCGGTACGGAAAGAAGAAATTGGAAGGTTTCCTTCCACTGTGAATATTTCCGTTGCTTCGGTGTCGTTAAAACAGTAACGAACAGCTACCGGTTTTTCCACGTTGGGTGAGAAAACATAAATCCGGTTACCGGCAACAGCCGCCTTGGCCGGATGGAACCATTTGTTATCTCCGGCAACCTGAAACTGTAGGATCTCTTTCCCGTGCGTGGTGAGTCCCGGGCTGGAAGGAATGTCCATCGTGAGAATGGCTACTCGTCCGTCCACGGTTAAGGACTGAATTTCCGGACTGCGGTAATGCATCTTGTCCATACCATATGTTTTCGCCAGTGCCCAAAGCGCCAAGCGCTCACCGGCATATTTCTTTTTAGGCGGATGAATGCAACCGGGACTGTCCGAATCCATCAGGACGGCCATTCCCGTGTTGGGTGTGGTCTTCATCCCTTTGGCCTGTGCTTCGCGAATAAAGGCAGAGTTAAACCCGCCTCCGTAGTTGAAAGGAGCAATTTGACAGTAATAAAACGGAAATTCGCCCACTTCCCAGATCGTACGCCATTCGCGCACCATCCTGTCAAACAGCTCCACGTATCTGTCCGGTTCACCCCGGTTGGCTTCGCCCTGATACCAGATAGCGCCGCGTATACCATACCCTACGATAGGATGCAGCATACCGTTATATAATACGGTGGGTGTCCCGTTCTGTGATTTTATGTCGGCGTCGGTCGCGGGTATCTGAACGTCGGGGATCACGCTTTTGATGGAAGAAGGCGTCATCCATGCTTCGATGCGCGAACCTCCCCAGCTGGTGTGGATCAGTCCGACAGGAACGTCCAGCGTCTGATTCAGCAAGCGGCCGAAGTAATAGCCTGTCGCCGTGAAATCCGGTGTTGTCTCCGGCCCCGCAACCTCCCAGTAGCCTTCACCGTCGGTCTGAGGGGCTGACTTGGAAGCTTTTTTCATGGTGAAGCAACGGATGCCGTGATTCCTGGAAGTGGCAATAGCTTCCGGCCCTCCCTCGACAGGTTGATTTATAAATCCCTTCATCGGCATCTCCATGTTGGATTGCCCCGAACAGACCCATACTTCTCCGATCAGGATATTATTCAATGTGACCGCTTTGCCGTCGCTTATGGTGATGGTATAGGGTGTATAGCCTGCTGCCGGTGTCTTTACCTTCAGTTTCCAATACCCTTGTCCGTCACTTTTCGCCGAATAGCTTTTCTTGTTCCAGGAGGTGGTTACCCGTACGGAGGTGTTTGCTTTTGCCCAGCCCCAGATTGCAGCCTCCGATTGTTGCTGCAATACCATATTATCACCAAAAATGGCCGGCATTCTGATTTCCGCGTTCAATGAGAACAGGACGGAGGACAGGAATAAAATGATTCCAAGACATGCTAGTTTTGTAATTTTTTTCATTTGTTTGTAATTGTTTTAAGTTTTGTATGTTCAGTGATCACGGTTGAATCCTCGACTATTTAATCTGGCATGTGCCTCACAAAACATCTATAAGTCTTAAGTTTAGCTTGGTTTTACTTCACTAATACCAGCCATTTGTTTAATTTTAATTTTTTTCAAATGAGGGTGATATTTAATAAAGGAGAGAGCGTAGCAAGAAAAACTTTTTGCCGATAATGGTCAAATTAAAATCCTCTACCAGTTCGGGGTATTTTTTCTTTATATGTGATCTCACGATTGACAATGATTTCGAATACTTATTATAAACTGTTTTATGGCTAATAGTCAAAGTCTTGGCTATTTCCTCCACTGACCAGTTGTTGATCCGTAACCAGAAAGTTTTCTGCACCAATGGGGGCTGACTGTTAAGGGCTTCACAAATTATACTCACCAGTTCTTCTTCTTCCATCCTAGATGTTATGCTGTTGTAGCTTGACGCAATGATCTCTTTCAGTTCAAGTTTATCGATGGAAATGATATTCTTTAATGTTTTACGGTATATATCCAGCATTCTGAATCGAAGATGTTGTAACATATATGATTGAACCGAGCCCTGGTCATTGCATTTCAGGAAAGAGGGATTCTCCCATACCTTTATCCAAAAATCCTGAATGAGGTCGTCTGTCATTACCTGGTCATTCAATTCATGATAAACAAAACTGTATATCAGTTTGATATATCGCTTGTAGAACAAATCGAAAGCCCTACGATCTTTTTCCGAAATAAGCAGTAGTAACGAATAATCTGTTCTTTTTTCCATCCTGGATATTTTACATTGTAATTTATTCTCTTACAAAGAAACATAATTTCATTTAAAAAATAGACATAAACAGGAATTAAGTTTATGTTAAAATGATTACAAAAATGTTACACATGCTTTATAAAATTTCTAATCCGTTCCTTTAAATATCATGATAGTAGTTGTAATATAATATGGCCGGCAATAAATTAGTAAAAATTAACCATAAAGTCAGGGATAAACATTCGATTTAATCCGTAATATATATAGAAGATTATTTTGAAATAAGTAAAAATGAATAAGAATACACAGCAAACCGATAAAATTGTTAACGAAGAGAGAGATTTATTATTAAAGAACCTCTTTCGGCACATTCATTACGATGAAATGACTCCAAAGGAGAAAAAAGTAATAGAATTGCTAAAGAAGAGTTATAAACCTACAAAGGAAACGCACACATTAACAGATAAGGATCTGAAAAGAGCAATCAAAAGAAATCAGCGGCAAATTTCAAAAAAAATAAAAATATCTCAGACATCCTGCAAAAACAATAAAACCGGCTGGCATATTCCTGCGCTTATAGGAAGCAGTGTTGCTGTAATAACCCTCCTAATAATTTTCTTTATGACTCCTTTTTTCAAGAATGATTCATCAATAGGAGGAACAGGTGCATTGGCAGATTCACATTTGATCGAAAAGCAATTCATCACTGACAATAAAATAAAAAAGATCACATTGCCCGATGGTTCGTCAGTGTTTCTTAACAAAGGAACAACTATAAGTTTACGGAAAGGAAAGTTTAATGCCTTTACCCGAGAACTATGGCTTGAGGAGGGTGAAGCATACTTTTATGTTGCAAAAGACGCAGACCGTCCATTTATCGTTCATACCCCTAATGGGATAGCTACAAAAGTATTAGGCACTTCTTTTAATATAAGGGCATATGCAGAGATGGAGGAGCAGGTAATTTCGGTTAATACCGGTCGCGTACAGGTATATGATGAAAGTGACAATAAGATTATCCTCGACCCTGATTATAAAGTATCTATTAAAAATGGGAAAAACGAATTCGTTGCTGATAAAACAGATGCCCACAATATCTCCGCGTGGCGATCAGGAGCCATCTTATTGGAAGATGCAACCATCAAGGAGGTTTCCTTTAGACTGAAACAAATATTCAATATTGATCTGATCTATGGTGATACAGTTGACCCGGATGAAAAGATTTTCACCATGTTTACTGCCGACATGCCTCAGGAAGAGGTGGTTGTGACAATATGCAGACTTTATGGTGTTCATTATAAGAGAATTAATAATAGAGTTGTATTGATTAAATAAGATGAAAATTATGTTGCAAAAGATGGATAAAATGTACAGAATCGCCCTTTTGGTGATGGTACTGGGGTGTTTAGATTTCGGAAATTTGTCCGCAAGTGTTCAACATGATGGGAGTTTCCCTGCCGAGTCGATGGTCGAAAGAATGGAGCGGCTAAATGAGATGGGGAAATTAACAGGACAAACCGTATCTTATAATGCTACAGAGATTCGCGATGAAGTTGTGCCTTCAATAGAAACCGAAACTAATAATATGGAAGAGTGGCTTTACAAATCATTGAAGGGCTCGAAATTTACATATGAGAAAAGGAATAATACTCATTATCTAATTGTTCGGAACAAACAAGAGATTAAAAATGAACCGGAACAAGGGCGGCAAGTGTCTGTCCTTCAAGGTCGTGTGACGGGTATTAGGAATGAACCGCTTATCGGGGTGAATATTGTTGAGAATGGCACTCTAAACGGGACGGTTACCGATAAAAACGGTTATTATTCTTTATCAGTCCCTTCTGATGCCGTTATTGTATTTTCTTATATCGGGTATACTGCTCAGGAAATTCCGAGAAATAAACGGAATACAATTAATGTAATCCTCGGAGAAGATTCTGAATTACTCGATGAAGTTGTTGTTGTTGGGTATGGAACACAGAAAAAAATCAACCTTACAGGATCAGTAGCTTCAGTACAAGGGGATGTGTTGGAAAATCGTCCCGTAGGAACGGTGGGAGTTGGATTGCAAGGGATGTTGCCAGGAGTTACTATCACCTCTTCTTCAGGCCAGCCTGGAAGTCCCGGTCTCAATGTTTTAGTTAGGGGAGTAAACACGATTCATAGCCAGACCACTCCGCTGATATTGATTGATGGTGTTTCGGGAGGAGACATTAATTTGGTTAATCCCGATGATATTGAAAGTGTAGTAGTATTGAAAGACGCAGCCGCTTCAGCTATTTACGGAGCACGTGCCGCTAATGGTGTCATCTTGGTTACCACTAAAAAAGGGAAGAAAGAAGGAAAGCCAATGATCAATTATACAGGTTATGTGGGTATTCAAACTCCAACTTCTTTGCCGGAATTGGTTAATGGACGTGAGTACATGACATTGTCTAATGAGGCGAGGAATGCCAGAGGGGTGGCAATTCCATATACCGATGAGGCGTTTATGAAATATGACTCTAAAAACTTTCCGAACGATTATTCAAACACTAATTGGGTTAATGCAGTTTATAAAAAACATGCAACCCAACAAAGTCATAATGTAAATATCAATGGCCGAGGTGCACACACTTCTTACTATATGTCCTATGGATTTCTTAACCAAACAGGCCTGATTGTTGGCGATCCGTATTCTTCCAGCCGGCATAACATACGTCTTCGATTAATCACGGATTTAACCGATCGTTTGCGTATCGATGGCAACGTCAGTTTTGTTGACTTCTACCGTAAAGATGCTGGAGGAGCTGGCACGGCTGGAGTATTTCGTCTTGTACAGCGCATTTCACCTTTGCTTCCGATTAAATGGCAACTTCCTTCCGACGACGGCAATTGGCAGGATTCACCTTATTGGTCGTACGGATCAGTTTCTAATCCGGTTAGGGTTGCATATGAGTCCGGATATTCTAAAAATTATTCCAGAACTTTTAACGGTAATTTTAATGCTACACTTCACCTGGTTGAAGGAATGGATGTGAATGCACAGTATGCCTACAATTATTATACACGTGACATAAAAGACTGGAGTCCTACAATGCCTCGTTTCCTGGCAGACGGGACTCCTCACTCGGGAAACAATCAGGCTGTAAATACAATTTTTGAATCACGTAGCAGTACGGTGACTCAAACCTTTAATACTACTCTCAACTATGAGAAACAGTTTTCCAGACATGAGCTCAAGTTTCTTGCCGGTTTTTCGCAGGAATCGGCGCAAATTCCCTATTTGAGCGCCTCGCGGCAAAAGGTGTTACTTGAGGGAATTGAAGTAATAGACGCTGGTACAGAAAATATCACTAATAGTGGAACAGAGGAACACTGGGCGCTGCGTTCTTGTTTTGGACGGTTAAATTATGATTTTGCCTCCAGATACCTGTTCGAGGCCAATATACGTTACGACGGCACTTCCAGGTTTTCGAGAAACAACCGTTGGGGAACTTTTCCTTCCTTCTCTGCCGGATGGCGATTCTCGGAGGAGGAATTTATGGATTTTTCCAAGAAATATTTAGATTCGGGAAAATTTCGTGTTTCATGGGGAGAATTGGGAAACCAGAATATAAGCAGTGATTACTATCCCTACCTCACAGAAATAGAGCGAGTGGAAAAGACATACCCTATTGGTAATAAAGAGAATGTAGGCTTCAAACAATATTCTTTGGCCAATGAAAATATTAAATGGGAAACTATTCGAATGTTCAATATCGGAGTAGATTTGGTAGTTCTAAATAACCGTCTCGATTTAACGTTCGATTGGTTTAAGAAGACCAATAGAAATGCCCTTTTGAAACCAGTTTATCCGTCGGTCATTGGTATAACAAGCACTTCAAACCTCCCTTTTGAAAATGTTGGATCAATTGAAAATGAAGGCTGGGAACTCAGCTTGAACTGGCGGGATAAAATAGGAAGAGTTAATTATGGCTTTACTTCCAACCTTTCTGATGCCAAAAACAAAATAACCGATCTGGGGAACAGCACTCCCTCTTTAGGAAACAATATCCGGAGAGTAGGTGACCCGATTAATGCATACTACGGATACCTGACAGATGGATTGGCGCAAATAACTGATTTTGAATCGTATAACGAAACTTCTCAGAAGTACGTAAATCCAAAGTTTCCTGTTATCAGCAGTTATGCAGCTATTATTCAACCCGGTGATATAATTTATCGTGATATTAGTGGAGAAAATGGGGAACCGGATGGCAGAATCGATGAGTATGACAAGGTGGTTTTTGGAAACCCTTATCCCCGTTATACATACTCATTAAGAGGTTTTGCCGAATGGGGAAATTTCAATTTTTCATTCTACCTGCAAGGTGTCGCAAAAGTCAATGGTTATCTGAGTGAAGAGGCGAGACATGCATTCATCAACGATTACTCAATCCCCAAAAAAGCACATTTAGACCGGTGGACGCCTAATAATCTGGATGCTTCATATCCCCGCATGTACTACCAGGCTGATCACAATATCGTTTTTTCGAATTATTGGCTGGAAGATGCTTCTTATCTGAGATTAAAAAATATTCAACTTGGTTATAATTTACCTAAGCATCTTATTAGTAGGATAAAGGTAGATAGGTTAAAGGTGTACCTGACGATTGATAATTTATTTACCCTGACCAATTATTTTGGTGGATTTGATCCGGAAGTCAGGGAAACATCAGGAGACGCTTACCCGCAATTGAAAACATATGCAATAGGTGTTCAACTTGGTTTTTAATATTATTAATGTATAAAATTATGAATAAAATGACAAACTTGAAATATATTCTTGTTACAATGTTTTTCTTTGGATGGAGTTGTAACGATGGTTTTTTGGATAAATTTCCGCTCGATACTGTTACTCATGGCACGTACTGGAAATCAGAAGATCAGCTGCGGGCTGCTCTTTATCCTTGTTACGAAGGATTTCAGTTTGAATTGGTTACTTACCCCAGTGTCTTTGGGGATGACGTGGTATGGGGTGCTTTGTCCAGCGGACTGAGCAAAGTCCCCGGAGGACGGCATACTGCACTGGATGGGTTCCCTTTTAGTTCTTTCTGGAACTACACCTATTCACATATTTTTACATGCAATAATTTTCTGGATCATTACGATCTTGCTGAAATACCACAGGCTAAAAAGGACATCTATGCGGCCGAAGTGAAAGTGATCAGGGCGTTACAGTATTTCTGGCTTACTTCTTATTGGGGAGATGTACCTCTCGTCACAAAGGTCATCACTTCTGAAGAGGCTTACGGACCGAGAACACCCCGCAGTGAAGTGCTTGAATTTATTCTTGATGATCTGGATTGGGCGACAAGTAAGCTGAGTGGGGATATTCCCTCTGGAGACAATTTAGGGCGCATCAACAAATGGGGTGCTCTGGCATTGAAGGCACGTATTGCTTTACAAAATGAATTTTGGGAAATGGCTGCTTCTGCCGCGAAAGAGATTATTGACAACAGTCCATATGAACTATATTCTAATTATGCTGATTTATACCAGCTTGCTGGTAATTCCGAAACCAATCCGGCAAATAAGGAAGCCATTATCTATAGCCTTTATGTGAAGGATATTCGCATGAACAACCTGACCAACTATACTTGTACCCCTGTTGACTATATCCGCTTTAATCCATCTAAGCGGTTAGTGGATGCATTTTTGTGCACTGACGGCAAACCAGCAAAAACAGGCTTGGAGTATTACGGGCGATCAGATGTTGTGGTTTCCGGTTTATATACTTATCCCGAGCAACATTATGCCGATTATTTCCAAAACCGCGACCCGCGAATGGCCATGACCCTATATGTGCCCGGAGATGAATGGCCGGGAGGTGACGACGGAGACACGGATGATAATATTCCAAATCCTATATTCCGGTTGCCGCGTTTTGCCGCTTTGCAGAATAACAACCGGAATGGAGCCAATGGGTTGACCGGTTTTTATTTTAAAAAGTACAACACTCCTGAGCTGGCAGGTGCCACCAACAGAGATGATAACAATATCAATGTGATCCGCTATGCTGAAATATTGCTGATCTATGCCGAAGCATTGTTTAATATGCAGGGGAAATCACTCACGCAGACACAGATTGACCAAACGATCAATCAATTGCGAAATAGGGTGGGAATGCATCCCATGAAACTAGACGAACTGGATGCCTGGGGAATGGATCTTGAAACGGAACTTCACCGTGAACGACGGGTGGAGATGTCAATGGATGGAATGCGTTATTTCGACATTCTGAGGTGGAGAGAAGGAGAGAGATTCCTGGGAAAGGCTATGGTAGGGCCCAGTTTGCAGGTGTGTTTGAATGATTTGGGTAAAAATCCTTTCATTAACAATGGTGTGGATGAATTTGGTGATATAATTTATGAAAAATCTGTGGCTGAAGGTGGAATAGATCACTTTGACCCGAGTAAACACTATTTATGGCCAGTACCTTATGCCGAAAGAATTAAAAATCCCAAGTTGGGGCAAAATCCGGGATGGGAGGAATAAGAAATGAGAAAAATAAATGTATCTGTCTTTTTGATGTTCGGATTGCTTTTCGTAGCAATAGCTTGTGAGAAAAAGTATAAAGACATTGAGGATCCCGGCTGGAATAAGCCAAAACCGGATAACAAGGTTGTAGTGATGAGCTACAACGTAAAATATTGTTCTGCTATTAATAGTACGGTTCCGGATGTTAACGCTGTTGCGGCAGTTATTAATAAGATAAAACCCGACATCGTTCTTTTTCAGGAACTTGATAAAAACACTACCCGTAGCGGAAAAGTCGATCAGTTGGCTTTATTGTCGTCCAAAACAAATATGCCTTATACGTTTTACAGTAAAGCTATTGATTATCAAGGTGGTGAGTCCGGACTTGGTATTCTTTCCAAGCACCAGCTGTCTGATCCGAAGCGATATGATCTGCCTCGTGTAGACCTGGGTCCGGATGTGTATGTCAGCTATCGTATTCTGCAGACAGCAGTCATTAACGTGAATGAGAAAAAGATTATGATTGCCAATACACATATGGAGCTGACGCAGGAAAACCGGGATTTGCAAGTGCCCGAGATTAACAGGATCCTTTCTAATTCAACGAATCCTGTTATTATTGGAGGAGACTTCAATGCTGTTCCAGGTAATAAAACTATGCAGTCGTTTTTCGACTTTGGCTTTAAAAAAACATGTACTACAAATTGTCTGACAATCCCGTCAATAAATCCGAATAGGGAGATTGACTTTATACTATACCGTCCGGAACAAAAATATTCAGTAGTGTCGCACCAGGTTATTGAAAGCCAGGCATCAGACCATTTGCCCATTGTTGCGGTATTGGAACTCAAATAACGAGATGTTTGATATAAACGAATTAAAAATGCATACAATGAATAGACTTTTGTTATTTTTTTCTATCCTTACAATTGCTTTATGGACAGCATGTCAGGATAAGATGTCGAACCCCCTCATAACATTTGAAAATGGAGTGGACAGCATTGCTGATGTTTTTCCCGGAGATATTATTCATGTGAAAGGGACAATTACTGCCGAAGGGCCTCTTGCCGGAGCGTTTTATTTTATTCAAAAGAAAGATGCCGGAGTTTTGGAGGAGAATGGAGATCGTCTGATTCTTGGACAGGAAGGATTCTCTGGATCTTTTTCCCTGGAAGTGACGGCAGAAGCTACAACATCAGGTGTGAAAATAATTGCTGAAGATAAAAATGGAAATCGTACCGTAAAAATATTTAAGATAATAAAAGGTGTTGACGAAATCAATATTGTTTTGGAAGAACCTTCTTTTCTTGATGATATCAATACCGGAGAAGTTTTTCACGTGAAAGGCAAGGTGACATCCAAAACGAAAATAACGAGTTTGAACTATCGGATAATAAAAGGCGACATAAATGATAGCCCGGTTGATTTGGATATTACAGAAGCGTTGGAGTCGCCTTTCGATATCTCTCTGGCTGCCCGTAACGGTTGGACTGGTGTGCTAATAACAGCCTCCAATAAGAGTGGCCTGGTTGTCGAAAAGAAATTCGAAATTAAACAGGTAACTCATGTAGGCCCTTCAGTTTTATTCGACTCGGATAAAATTTTTGTGAAGCCTGATTCGATGTTTACCGTATCTGGAAGGATTGCCTCGAATCACCCTGTTTCTTCGCTCTCATATGTAGTTGTCAGAGGCACGGTATCCGATCCTGCTAAACCAGCCTTATTAACCGGTGACAGGTTTCGGTTTGAAGCAAATGCGGATGAAACGGCAACTGCCGTTATGGTAATAGCAACCGATGAAAGAGGAAATGAAGGTGAAGGTACAATTCCTGTGTCGATTCTTTTTCCCAGCAGAGTAGAAGGGAATACAATGATTCATTACAAAAACATAATTCTGGCGGACAACCTGTCAAAAGGTTATTTTAGTTTCTCTTTAGCCCCTTATGTGCTCGACAAAGAAAAAGCTACTTCTAATCAGGAGCATGTAAATCTTCTGTATTCTAATTTATTCATCGGAGAGGGTAATACCAATAACGGTCCGGCTGTTTTTGGCCCGAATGTATACAATGCCTCCACAATCAAAGCACCTTATATGGTAGAGGGATGGACCACACTGAACTTAACGCGCACACCTGTTGCAAATGATTTCTTCAGTGTCTCGGGCCTCACCTTTGATGAAATACCGGATAATAAGGATGCCTGGGATCAGATCAATCAATATATCAAAAGCAAAATAGGGTCTTCCAGTGTAGTGCGTCAGAAGAATGTGTCAGTGGGATATATGTTCGCTATCGGCTATGGTGGAACCACTGCAGGAGAGATAAATAAATATGCGATAGTTATCGTTCGGGGGATGGGTGGTAAAAATGCTACTTCCGTTGAGGAATCCACAGGAGCCTGGATTGAGCTTGAAATTAAAATGAGTAAATAACTGAAATTACTGTATTTTCTATCTTGCACCTTCTAATGTGCCGTCGTTAATTTCAGAATAGCGAAAATCTGGACATGAGATGTAGGCATTTCTGAAAGGGGCGCCAATGCCAAAGGTTAAAATAGTGCCGGGCAGTAGATAAAAAAATCCCGGTTGCATTAAAATGCAGCCGGGAAGTAATTCAATGAGTCGACGATTAATACCGTCTTCTGTTGTAACCACCGTCGTTTCTTTCCGGTCTTGGACGGGCTTTGTTTACGGTGATTGTTTTTCCTTCAAAATCGCTATTATTCAGCTCATCAATGGCTTTTTGAGCGTTGTCGTCATTTGGCATTTCTACAAATCCGAAACCCCTGGACTGACCACTGATCCTGTCTCTTATTATGTTGACAGAAGATATTTCACCGTATTCTGCAAATAATTCCTGTAAGCTTTCAGTTGTTGTGTCGTAGCTTAAATTTGATACATAAATGTTCATTTTCTCTTTTTTTCAATTTTTTTTTCAATCATTTATTTAATTTGCGATTATTCGAAACCGGTTTGTACTAACAGCACGACCGTTCGTTAATCGATGTCTTATTTGTTTTTAAAACATTTAATGCGCTAAATCTTTACCCAACAGAAATTCAGCAGCAATAAATTCTTTTTTTAGTTTTGAAATCACTTCTCTTACACTGGATATTTTTTCTGTCAGATAGGCGTTTGCTCCGGCAAATGCGTATCCCCGGTTCATCCTGCCTTTTGAAGCATTATACAACGCTTTGATTATGCAATATGGGCTTTTTGAATAATCGCAGGTCTTGATACAGTGGTAAGGGCACGATTTGGGTATTTCGTTGCCAGCATTGACGCTATCTAAAAAATCTCCCTGAAAAGCGCGCCCCGGCATACCCACCGGACTTTGAATAATCATCAGGTCCGATTGTGAGGAGTTGACATAAATTTGCTTAAATGCATCTGAAGCGTCACATTCATCGGTTGGCACGAAGAGACTTCCTATCTGTACGCCTGATGCGCCAAGCTGAATAAAACGAAGGATATCCTCCCCAGTAGAAATTCCGCCGGCAGCAATTACGGGAATTGTTTTCTTGTCTTTGTAACTTGTGGCAATTGCCAGCACTTCCGGAACTAGTCTTTCCAAGGAATAATTCGCATCCTCCAGATTTTCTCTCTTAAAACCGAGGTGGCCTCCTGCCTTGGGTCCTTCTACCACAATGGCATCCGGGAGATAATTGTAATTGGTTTGCCACTTTTCGCAAATCACTTTTGCGGCACGTGCTGATGATACGATGGGAACGAGCTTTGTTTCGCTTGAAGTGGATAGGTAGGATGGTAAATCCAAGGGCAATCCTGCACCCGCAAAAATTATATCGGCCTTTTCAGCAATTGTGGTACGCACCATATCGGCGAAATTTGACAAAGCAACCATGATATTCACACCGATTGTTCCTTTGGACTTTTCGCGAGATTTGCGCAATTCTTCTTTTAGTCCCCAAATGCAGTCTTTCAGATAATCACCCGGTTTTCGCCGGTATAGCAATCCTAAGCCTGCACTTGAAATCACTCCAATTCCTCCTTCGTTGGCTACCGCCGAAGCTAAGCCTGAAAGTGATATACCAACACCCATACCGCCCTGAATTATGGGTAGCATAATTTCTTTTTCTCCAATAAAAAATGATTTGAACATCTCTGTAAATGGGTGTAAAGATGTAGGTGTATTGCACACTAACACCTGGTTGATCCAAACAAGAAAGCTGATTTTGAGGTCGATTTAGACGATGAAAAGACTTACCCGATGAGGGTAATGCAAAGCATTGCTGTGAAAGATATCAATATAAGCTTGATTGTTTAGAGTACAAAGATACAATATTTTTATTGATCTTCAGCTATTTCAGAAAATATAATTTTGAAAAATATAATTCAACAGATTATGATGCTCCCCAAATACTTCCAATCAAATTTGAAGTAGAAAAGTCAAGTCAATTAACCATTTGGAGGTAAATATTATCCCGAACTCACACTAATAGTTAATTTTAGGGAGACTTCGGTCTCCTTTTTATTTATGTTGCTGTTTGACTCTCTTCGGGGGCCGCGCGCCTCCGCCCGTTAGGTAACCCCCGCAGTGTTTTTTCATGGTTTTATTAAAAAACCTATATAAAACTTACCGGGAAAGTTGCACTTCTAAATTGAACTTAGCCTTTGCATTATAGATAATTGAATACTTTTTAAGGGCTGACTAATTAGTTAATTGAATATTTACCGAAGTATTGTTATAATGAATAAGAGATAAAAATTACACGTTTTATGGATACTACCAACGTTTAAGCCCAAGCGTCAAACCTGCCATCGTCATCTATGAATTCATCGTCGTAGGCTTGCCGGGCAAGTTCATGCCCATTATCGGCAGCTCGTTTGAGCCATTCCATGCCTTCCCAGTAGGTTTCGGCATCGGTAAGCAAGAGCAAGGCCAGTTGGTATTGGGCTTCGGTATCGTCCTGTCCGGCTAGTTGTTTAAGTGCTTCAAGCGATTTGTTCATCACGTTTTTTTTATTGTTTTTAAGCAAGCCATTTCATCATTTCTTTCGAGAAAAACTCACTGAAGGAGTTATATTCGTCCCAAATATCAAAACTGCAAATGTCGCGTGCCTGATATTTTTGTGTTTGTGCGTTATAGGTGTACAAGTCGTCATCAATTTGCCCGAAGAAAATCAAATCATTTATCTCGTCAAAACGCTCGTAATAGATACGGTTTTGTGCGGTAAAATGAATAATTTCGTTTTGTTTGCTGCCAAATATCTGCATGCCGTTATACTGCATGCCGTTACATATCTGAAGAAACGCTACAAAGTCGACAGGCAACCGCGGAGCGTTGATTTTTGTCATCTGGTTGTTGCATCTGTCGATATCCTTGCCGGTAGCCGGAGGATTTGCAAGGGCATATTCATCGAGATTACGTATTATATCTTTGATAATCATGGTTATATGGTCTAGTGCGTCTACTCTAAAAATATTTGCCTTACGGGCAATCCGGCCCTTAGACACTCTTCGGATACAAATTCAAAAGTGCCGTCGTCAGAAACATTTATTTCTGCACGATAGAGCGTATCTCCGTACAGGATATGACATTGAACCCTGCATGTTTCATCTTTAAGTTCGACTTCTATCGGTTTGATATTTCTCTCGAGAAACTTGATTTCTTCTTTCGTGGGGTTTTGCGAATATTCTACATCGTCAATGCTTTGCACCAATCGCAATTTTCCCTGCTCGCTTTGAACGTTTTCAAGAACAAATGTCAGGTAATCGGAAAAGTTGTTGTCGTTCAGGTTCAACCCCAATTTTTCGAGGTTGTCAAAAATACAGTCGCATGTGCCGTCTAACTTAATAATATGGTTGTTGTTTCGGTTCCAGAGGTATTCCATCGTTACCGGCGGAATGGTTGAGAAGGTGCGAGCCGAAATCAAATCATAATACCTAAAGAAAGACAAGACCGTGGTGTGCAAGCACGTTTTATTCGCATCGAACAGTTCAAAACTCTGCTTTGAGTTAAGCAAAGGAATTAGGGCGTTTTTAAGTTCGTAAGAAATCTCAATCATAGGCCGGAGTTAGTTGATTGGCAGATTTGCATTATTATTACGCTTATATTGTCTTTTCCGCCCGCTTGTTTGGCTTTATCCACTAATTTCTGTGCCGAAACAGTCTCTATCAAAGTCTTTTCTATTTCAGTGTCAGAAACCATATCTGCCAGTCCATCGGAGCATATCAGGAAAATATCGTTTTCAAAAACTTGTCCGGAGATGTTTTTCACATCAATATAAACATCATCGTTGCCGCCAAACGAGTTGTAGATAATGTTGTTGGGTATGGACATATCGCCCGTGAGCTGACGCAAAGAGTGATCGGTGCTTAGTTGCTTGAATATACCGTCGCGAAATCGATAAATCCTGCTGTCGCCGATATTGAGAATGAAAATCATCTTTTCGTAAAACAGCATACCGCAAAAAGTAGAACCCATCTCTTCCAACTCCCTATTCACACTGCTTAAGTGGACAAGAAGCTGATGTGTTGCTTGTGTCCAATCTTTTATTCGCGAAATTACTTCCTCTTGACTCAATTTGCCGGGCAGGTTGTAAACAAACTCGTTGAATTGCTGAGCGACAATCTCGGAGGCAACATCACCTCCCTTGTGTCCGCCCATGCCGTCGGCAACTATGGCTACAAAGCGGACTTCCGGGGTGAGCTCGTACTTGCTCTGTGCCGATTTATCACGATACAACTCTCCATCCAGCAGTATTATGTCTTCGTTCTTCTGCCTTACGCAGCCAATATCGCAAATCAGGTCTGTTTTGACAAGCATGCTTTTAAATATTTTTATTTTGCGTATGATTTTACAAATTTACGGTCGAGTTCCTCCAACTCTTCAGAGTGCGAATATTGCTCATAACCACATTTTGTGCATTTGTAAACATGCTCATATTCATACACCTTATATAAAACATTATACTCATTGTATTGATACACATTAATTGTACGAGAGTGATTTTGAATATTTTCTATTTTTGTTTGGTAGTTTCTTCTTGAGCCATCGCTATATTGATCGTATGTTGTAACCTTGTCGCCTGTTTGCCATCTTTCAGTATGCGAATCTAAAAGCTTGCCTCTTTCTGTTTTGGGCCGCCATTCTTCGTATTTTTTGATAAGATTTTTAGCATTATAATTGATGGTGTACAGATGCTTGCAGTCGGGACAGCGGTTATAGGGAAATTCATCAAAAAAATCGTTGATTTGTCTATATGAAAAGAAAAACAGATACAAAACAACTGGGATAAAGAACCACCAAAAGAACTGATAGCTCAGTCCCAAAACTATCCATATGTATGTGGTAATAATGCTAACCACCAAAAATGTAATTGGGAAAGCCTTATTGCTCACAAATAGTAAAGGATAGCGGAATTTCAACAACCCGAAAAGCAAAAGCGGAATAGCAAGGTTAGTGGAAAATATCCACAAGAGTGCTCCTAATCCTACAAAAATCGCCATAATTATACCCAAGGTTTTTCGGATAGGTGTATCGGTAAAATCATCAACAATTTCACTCTCGAACATAAGCCCGTTTATCATGTTCGCAAATAAATCGATGTCTAAAATAGTGCCTGAGAGCGGCAGGTATTTCAAGAAAAGATAATTTTTGGGAAACCATGATTTTTTATGATAATGAACCGTTTCCATGGAATACGACTTCGCGATGCTATCTTCAAAAACAAGGGTTGGTTTATAGAACTTCCCGTCCGATTTATTGAAAACCCTCAGTGGATAAACAGCCTCTTTGTTTTTGCCTTTGTTCATTATAATGAATGCATTACAATACAGATTTTCGACTTCATCGAAAGTCCTGCCCATATATAACCGTTCAAACTTTTGCTTTGTCATATAAAAAGCCCTTCTATCGTTGAGATTATATTTTGCCAGTTTTTTACCTGTGACGCTTATTATTCCATCATGGCCTACTGTCCCGGTCTTTCCGTCTTTTGTTTTAATGTTAAAATCCACAAAGGCAATTTCATCCGTCCGCCCCAGTATGGTAACGGTATCGCCTTTTTGAATATTTAGTTCGTCGTTTTTTTGTACTTCCTTCACTTTATAAACTACTCCCGATTCGTCAAATGCTTCTTGTGGCACAAAGCCTCTTTGCCCGCTTTTAGTCTCCACCCAAAACATCATTCCCATTGTCCCGTTTTTAATGTCTTGCCCCAGAATAATCACGCTATCGCCTTTGTTTATTATTTCCAGTACATCTTCGTTGTAAGTTAGTGCTGTGTTTTTTAATGCTGCCATTTTTACATTTGCCACCTTCCGGTTTGGGTATATGGTAATAATTACAATTACAATGAGAAGTATACCGAGCAAAATGGAAATAAATGTGCGATCGAAAAATGTGTTGTTTTTAAAAAATCTGAACATACCATATAAATTTTAAGGATTATTATTCGATAATAAAAGTGGTGTCATAGAAGGCTATTTCATCACCTGTATGGATGGCAGTAGGCTTATTGGGCGCTATCTGTGAGCCATTTACGAATGTGCCGTTAGTGGAATTCAAGTCAATAATTTCATAATCCCCGTCGGCATTGGCCTGGATTCTGGCATGTGTTCCCGACACATAACCTTGCGAGGCAAATGTTGAGACATAATCGCCCGTGCGCCTGCCAATAACAGCTCCCTCTTTTATGGGCAACCGGGCATTGATGCTTTTGCCGACCATAAATTGAGGTTTAGCCTTTGTTGGAGTAAGGCGTATCGTTTTTTGAGAGCTATTATCCGTTTGCGTAGGTTCAACTGCAGTATTGTGTGTGACAACGCTATTATCGGGCTCAGTCTGACTTTTATTATTAGGGGCAAATTTTGCTTTAACCAATGGTTGTCCGCATTGGCTGCAAACTTTACCTTTCTTGAAACCGTGTCCGTTTCCGCAAAGCTTCAACTCTTCTCCGCACTGGTCGCAGTAGAAACTATCGGCTTCAATTTCTTTGCCGCAAAGAGGGCATTTTACTAATTCAGGCATATCATCAGTTTTACAATTGTACATATCGTTTTTTATGACTATCCCCGTGTTTTTGCTTTTTTATAAAAGCATATCTTCTGCCATTAACAATTTAAAGCTGTCTACTTCAAAATCGGGCTGGTTCATGATTTCTTGAATACGTGTACTTTGGTTTGTTTTTACTTTTGCAAAGTATTTATTGACTTGCCGGGCATTTGCAAAGTTCTCATCGCGATTTTCGTATAAGTCGCAGAAATAGTTCCTCATTAGCTTTTCGGCTTCCGGGGTAAGTATCAACTGGTCTTTTTGTGCTTTCATCAAGAATATTTGAGCCAATTCTTTGTCATTATAGTCATCGAAATCGATGGTCTTGGTAAATCGATGCTTCAATCCGCTGTTGCTATTGAGCCACTGATTTATCTCATACGGATATCCGGCAGCAATGCAGATAATTTTACCTCTGTTGTCTTCCATTAATTTCAGAAGAGTATCAATGGCCTCCTGTCCGAAAGAATCACCATCCGATTGTTTTAGCGAATATGCTTCATCGATAAAAAGCACACCGCCCATGGCGCTCTGAAAGACCTCTTTGGTCCTTTTGGCGGTATGTCCCTGGAACATATCTACCAGGCCATCGCGGGCTGTTTCCGTGAGTTTGTTTGTAGGCAATACATCCAATGAATATAAAATATCGGCCATAATTCTGGCTACCGTTGTTTTGCCTGTACCGGGGTTTCCTACAAAAAGGTAATGATCGTCAAGTCCCTGGAACTTTTTGCCGAGCCTCGCTGCTTTGGCCCGCTCTACTTCGATGTAGCCGGCTACACGACGCACTTCATTTTTGACATTTTCCAATCCTATCAATTGGTCTAGATTTTTGAGATAATCGTTTTTAACCAATGCTTTTGGTTCATTGTATGGGATATCGTCTGCTTCTATCGTCTGGTATATCTCTTTGGTTATGTCGATGCCTTGTCCCATCATTTCAGCCAAACGGTTCGCTTTACGGGCTTTTGTTTCGGCAAGCACCTTAATTACCTCGCCCGCATTGCCAAAGTTAGGTTTTTTGGCGTCTACCATTCTATTAACAAGCTTATGTAGTCGCACTTCAGCCTCTTGGGTGAGATTAAGTTTGTTTTTTCTGGCGTTCAGCTTGTAGATATCCACCAATTGATTGGCGGTATAGTCTTCGATATGCAGCCGGGTGGTAAATCTACGGTCTAATCCCGGATTTGCTTTTTGGATAAACCTATCAACTTCGTTTTTATATCCTGCCACAATCACTACAAACTTACCGGCATCGTTGCTCATGCGTGTCATCAGGGCTTCCACGGCCTGTCTGCCCGTTTCATCCACGTTTCCCACACCATCCACTTTGGCAAGATTATACGCTTCGTCTATCAGCAAGGTGGCACCCATGGCTTCATCGCAGGCTTTGTCCATACGCTTTGAGCTGTCGTTGACAATAGAGCTGAGGATGTCTTTCGGTTCTTTGACAACCACCCTGTCGGAAGGAAGTAGGCCTATGGCTTTAAATATCTCGCCCAGCTTATTGGCAATGGTCGTTTTTCCTGTGCCAGGATTGCCGGTAAGGACGATATGTACATTGGTGAGTTCGGCATCGGCAAAACCTTTTTCCTGCATTTTTTTATCCATCATCAGCTTGGTGGCCAGCTTGCGTATTTCGGTTTTTACCGAGTCCATTCCGATAAATTGGTCAAGCTCTGTGAGGATAGTGTCCAAATCTTTTTCTTTCAGATTTTCCTCTCCTTCAATATCTGCCCGGGTAAGTGTGTAGAGCATTTCTTGCGTGATATTGGCATCGCCTTTGAGTTGTTGCACACGGAGCGCGTGATTTTTCAACGCTTTGTCGAACGCATTGCGTACTTCCCTGGCATTGCCGAACGATTTTTTATCGCGGGAGATATACATACGGTTGAAGAAGTTTTCAATGTTTTTTTCAGCGTCGTCACTCAGGGTCATCTTTTCTTTTTTCACCAACCGACGGAAAATCTCAGTCAGTTCTTTGGCGGTATAGTCTCTGAAATTTATGGTTTCGTTGAAACGTGACTTCATGCCTGAGTTAGCCGCGAGAAAGTCTGCCATTTCCTTTGTATATCCTGCAGCTATGGCAACCAGCTTACCTCTGTTGTCTTCAATGAGTTTCAGCAGTGTGTTTACTGCCTCAATACCGAAGGAGTCGTTCTCGTCTTTAATAATCGAGTAGGCTTCATCAATAAACAAGACACCCCCCATTGCTCTGTTTACCGCTTCTTCCACCGCAATAGCCGTATGTCCGACATAGCCAGCTACCAATTCTTTTCTGGAGACCTCAACTAACTGTCCTGTGGGTAATACATCGAGCGAATTGAGTATATCTGCAAAAATACGGGCAATGGTTGTTTTGCCTGTCCCGGGATTGCCTAAAAACAGGAAGTGGTCTTTTATCTCCCGTTTTGCCTTTTCGCCGTGCATCATTTCACCTGTATCTAACCGGCTGATAATTTTTTTGATGGATTGTTTGATCTCCTCAATACCCACAAAGCTGTCCAACTCTTGCATAATCTCATCGTAGCTTCTGGGGCGAAATTCGTTGCCTGTTATATCTTCGCATTCAGCGTTTTGTGCGTTATGGTTGCGTTTTATGACATTAGCGAAAATTTCGGAAGCTTTTTTTGTGGCCAAGTGTCCGTTGCCGAAATCACTTTTTTTGTTGCGGAACTCATGTTTGAATACACGCTCCAGTTTAGCTGTTGCATCTTCGCTGAGGGTCAATCCATCGTAGTTGTCATGGAGTTTCTTCAGGCAAATACCGGTCAGCTCTTTTGAATCATAACCGGTCAAGTCGAAATGGTATTCAAAGCGGTTTGCAATATCGGCATTAGCCATCATAAAGGCTTTCAGTCCCGATAATCCCGAAAGTATTACGATGGGATCATTGTCCCATTCGTCGTTCATACATTTGAAGAGTTTATCGAGTTTGTTGATTTCGTTGGCGGAGGTTTGCGGTACGAGTTTTTGAGCGTTTTCGATGACCAGCAGCCCTCCTTTGGCTTTGTTTGTATTTTCGGACCAGTTGTCTGTTTTTTCGGTCTTTCGTGAAAACTCATCAAAATCGACCGCATCGACAATCACGGCATTATTTTTCTTGATAATACCGGTTGAGAAAAGCAGGTTTTGCAATACTTTGATAAGTTCAGTTTTCCCTGTTCCGGTATTTCCCGTAATCACCATATCCATTCCCAGGCGAATTCTCACCCCTGTCTTTTTTGTCCGCAACGAAATGTTTTCACATGTTTTAACCAGTTCTTCAAGTTGCTTCTTAATGGCTTCCAAGCCGATTAGGTCGCTTAACGGATCGTTGATTTCAGTTATTACATTTTCTCCGCACCATTTGCAGTACAGCGCTTTGCTTCTGTTGGGTTTATTGCACGAAGGACACTCCATGATCTCTATTTGTTAAACTTAAATTCAACCTCTTTTCTTGTTGTGTAGTTTTTGTACGTTCCCGACAATTGGCTAAAGTCATCGTTGAATGAGCCGTTATATTCGCCATCAAGTTGGTTATTGTTTCTGTTTATATCGTCGAAATGAAAGCTGCGCGTGTCGATATTGATTTCGCCTTTCAGCTTCTCGGTGATTAAACTTTTATACCGTACTTCTATTTCGGCTTTTGCTTTTTCTTCTTCCATGTCTGTAATGGTGAAAACAGCGTCCCTATTATCAAAAATACCTTTATATTCGCCTGCCAACGCTTCGTATCTTGCCTTATTGGTTTGTTTGTTGGAAACATACATCGACAGATAAGCATGTCCCAGGAAAAGGAAGATTGACAATAATATTAACATGGCGGTATTTTTCAACACTTTCTTAGTGTTTTGTCTCAAGTCTGCCACCAATTGGAGGCTTACCCCACCGATAGAGGATTCAAACATTTCTCCTTCATCGGCTACAAATCCGTAGTGCAGTGGCTCAAGGCTTAGTTCTTCGAAACCGGGTTTAAAAAGGTGTTTCTTCCTTCTAATATGCAACCTTGTTCTTATATAGCATATGATAGCTACCCATATCAAGCCGGCTATCAACAGTCCGGATAATAGATAGGCAGGATAGGATATTGAAAAGGAAACTATCAAGGATATTCCGATAAAAGAGCCCAAGCCTATTAGGAAGCTTTTAACGAAACTGTCAAGACATTCGCCATATCTATATCTCCCAACGGCATAACCGATTATTAATGGGATAATGTACAGCCATTTAGAATTGGTATTGAATGCTAATTCTGAGATTAACAACTTATACGAGACAAATCCAACGGCCATAAGGGACAATATCCCCATTACAATTTTAACAATCAGGTTGGTCCTGTAATTTCGTTTCAATTTTGAATGTGTATTTTGTACTGTGCCTACAGCTTCGTGATAATCATTAATTTCAACGTCGTTTACACTATATTGTGAAATGAAGTCTATGTAATCGACAGTCAGGCTTTCAAAAGTATATTTCTCCGACAAGTCTTCATCGGGATTTTCTTGAAAAAACAAGGCTATCCATTCTTTTAGGAATCCATTTTCCAGTTCTTCTTCTACTTCCTTATTCGGAATATCGTTTAATTCTTCGAGGTTGTAAATATACTCATCACTTTCGGGAAAATAATAATACGGATCGTAGCCAAGTCCTTTGATGCTTTTATAAACACCGGTTTTCCAATTGTATGGAGCGTACTTTGCAGCATTCTCCACTGAATTTACATCTGCGCAATATCTTATCCACTCTATCTTGTCGTCATAAACCACTTTTGATTTCAAGTAATAGTAAAGGCGTGTGTCGTCAATGTCGCACATCATATCCAGTTGCTCACTCGCGTATTCACTATTTTCGGCATCATGAATAAAATCATCTATCATATTATTCATGTATTCTCCTATTTCGGCAGACGTAAAGAAATAGGTGTCGGAATCTTCTTCAAGACTCAGGTTATATGATACTTTCGGGCTCAGGTAGTACAATACGCACCACGCATTTTCATCGTGTCCCTCTTGCGAGCGAATTCTACCCTCTACCGCCGGGTTCTGGTTGCGAACCCACAGTAAAAACGACTCTTCGAGAAGGTTTTTCCACGATTCATCGGAAAGTGTTTCTTTGTAATTGGCATTTATAACATCGTCAATGGTGTGGCATTCAAACACCTCGTTTTCTTCGTTGGTAAGTATCCACGGTGCCTGTGGATTTAAGGTATAAATAAGCTGACGCAACGGTTCTATGTTGTCGTTCTTTTTCTTGAAAAGCGGAGCGAATCTTTCCGTTAAATTCCTTGAGCCGTGAGAGCTAAGGAATAAAAAAAGCCGGTCGTTATTATTGGCTAACGCGGCCGCATAGTATTCAGCGTTCTCGTTTAGCGATTGGGCAATAGATATGGGAGTGGAGTGTGGGCGGTTGTTAACATCGTAGTATGGGATAATCATATTCAAAAAGAAACACGCAGTCAGAGTACCCGCTTCCTTGTCTTTGGGGAATTGGTTTTCAACGATGTCTTCCATCTCTACCGCCAAATCGGGTCTTTTGTTACCGGTAAGCCATTCGGCTATTTTACCCGAATACAAATATTTGGCAGCCAGTCCCTGATTGTCGTACATAAACTGCCCCAACTCTTCGGCAGAAGTGGCAGTAAGGTTGTTGGCCGGGTCGAACAAGATATTAAACCCTTCACTTGTTTTCTCCTTCAACTCGTAAATATTCTCTCCTTTCACCCAACGAATGATGTCGTGGTAGTCGGCTCGTGATCTCGGATCTGGGTCCGTAAGAGCTTTAAACAGTTGTAAGGTCCTATCCGAAATATCTGTCGGGTATGGCAAGTTGCCGTGTATCTTCAGATTCCTAAGTTCGTACTCTTTAAGAGTAAATATTTTTTCGCCGTCCCAAAGCACCAGCAACATCATTCCAAGGGAATAAAAATCGGATTTGTAATCGAATTGGATTTTGCCGTCAATGGTATAATAATACTCAGGAGCTGTATATACAGGTGTACGCAGTTGCGAATCAGCCTTTATTTCGGCTATGCCCTCCTTGTCCGTATTTATAGCAATACCAAAATCGGCAAGGCGAAGTGTTTCAACCCCTTTGGTGTCATCGGCAAAAAAGAAGTTGGCTGGTTTTATGTCTCTGTGTATGACCCCTTTGCTATTTAGGAACTGTATAGATGCGCCACATTGCAAGGCTATTTCGCCTATCAGTTTTTCGTCTTTATTTACATTGAGCTGTTCCAACGAACCTCCGGTACAATATTCCATCAGTTCGTAAATTCGTTTCATGCCTGTTGCCGGGTCAATCCACTCGCCACAGTCGAACACTTGAACAAAGGATCCTGTTTCGGCATAACTTTTAACTGATTCAATGATTGTAAAATTGGGAGGCGGCATCAGGTTGGGATAATATAGTTTCAGCACAGATTGATCTTTTTCATGTTCTACAAGATATATCTGTGCTTCGCCTGTCCCTTCCGAAATTACGTTCACAACCGTGTATGGTTTATTTTTTATTGTAAACTCCGTGGCTGTTGTTTGTATAGTGTGAGCTGTTTCGGACTGCTGTTTGGTTTTTCTAAGTGTTTTGGCTTCATTTGTACGTGCTGTTTTTTCTCCTCCCGTTTGCCTTTGTGCCTTGCGAATGGTTCTGTCTTCGTTCGGTCGCAAGGTTCTCTCTGTTGGCGAAACGTTGGATTTTCTTTCGGTAGCTCTTATGGTTTTACTGTCGGGCCTAAGTGTTTTATCCATTGCCGAATGGTTTTATTGATAGTAAACAGGTTTTGCTTATTTTTATTTATGTCCCCACGTCCTTGTCAATATTTCACGTTCTTCATAAATCCACTCTCCACCTGAAAAAGGTTTTACGCACTCATTGGGTTGCGAGTGAAGACAGCCGTAGGCTTTACACCGCCACCCTATGGGTACTTTCTGCCTGGTAAGTACTTCTATCTCTACTTTTCGTGCCGAATGAAAGTCGCGTTGCATTTGCGGCGTCATACCCGCATCGGGTATCATTGCTGATAACGTTTCCTGCATCTCTTTTAGTTTCTCTTTGTACTTTTCCATCGCTTCCTCTTTGCTTAAGGCATGTATAGAGAAAGATATCTTGCTATTGTTTTCAGGCTTTGGTTGAGGTTTGAGTTTAGGTTGTGGTTTTTCTTTTTCCAACTTCATTCCTCGGATGGACGCAAGCAACTCTTTATGCTCGTTTACCAAATTCAAATCCTCTTCCGATAGTTGTTCTTTTTTGGCCTCTTGCGTTTGACTTAAAATATACTCTTCTAATTGAGCAAGCTCTTCGATCAACACGACTGTCTTTTTTACTATCGGATCTTTCTTAGCAATAAGGAGAGCTTGCCGTGCCCGTGCGTTTAGAGGAGCATTGCATTTTCGACAGAAACTTCTGAAATTCAGCGTTTGGCAGTTTGAACAGGTGATACCCGATTTGGGATTTCCACACTCGGAACAAAACAGATCGGTGCTACTGACAGAACTTCCGCAGAAAGGACAGATTTCCAACAGCAGATTTTCTCCACATTGTGGACACAGCTCTATGCCGGCCTTTATACCGGCTCCGCACTTATGGCAGGTGGTTAAGTTTAGAGAGCAACCACATTCGGAGCAAAACTTGTCATCACTTGAATAAGAAGCGCCGCATTTTTTGCAGCGGTTCTCTTGCATGGTGTGGTTATCCCGGGTTTTGGTTTCCGCTTTTTGCGCTTGCATTGGTTGTGCTTGCCTTAGTTGCGCTTGTTGCTTATGGTTCATACTTATTTCAAGTATATGTTTGGGTTCGTAAAACGCTACTGATTTCTGATTTTGTTGCCCGGAATAAAGAAAACATTATGTAACATTGGATTGCAAAATGACACATCGGTTATTTCTTTATGAGTATTGTTTTCGGAAGAAAATATTATGTTGCTCAACATACAATCTGAGAAGTCAAGTCCTGAAACATCAAGTCGGCTTAAGTCGGCGTTGGCAAGAACTTTTGTTTTTATTTGCTCCTCAAGAAGAACCCTTTCGGTAAGTACGATTAAATTTTGTGGCATGATAAAATCTAAATAATATAATAGTAAAAGGTAGATTCAACCAGCAAATTCAAAAATCTATTTGCAAAGTTATGAAATTTTTAATATTCTTTTATAAGAATATGTTTAAAAATTTACATAAACTCTTTTTAAAATAGATTTTTGTATGGTCTACATGGATGTTTGGAAAGGAGTGTTGTTTCAAGAGTCAACTTTTTTCAGGTAAAGGTATACTATTGAAAATTCAGCATTTTTTTTCAACCATACAAATAAGTTTCGTGATAGTGTATGATATTGCAATTTGTACCGGATCTTCAAGTTTAACTTTTTAGCTATATAAAATTAATACTTCGTTAAAACTTCATTTATAATGCTGACAGTCAACAATTTATATCAGACCCTCTAAAAGCGCCATACTCTATTGATATTCAGTGAATTACAAGAACTATTTAAAAAAATTACCGAAGTATTATAAAATTAAAATTGAAAAATAAATGAACGAGTCTCCTCCAATAAGTCTTTTTTCTTAAAAATTTCACAATATGATCATTGATATTCAATAAGTTGCAAACCGATAAAATTGGGTTTTGAGGTTTTCGGAGAGGACTCATGAATAGTTTAATAAAGACTTCCCGATTGAAATTTCTTCAATCGGGAAGTTGTATATAATGATTTACGTCGGTAACGCTTGAGATAGGTTGACCCTTTTATTGTTCAACTGTGCTATCCCGGGGATCAAAGACAAAAGTCATTTTATTACCTGAGCCAAATAGTTGTTTAGCCAGATTATGTATCCTTGCTGCATTAACCTCATCCAACAATTCAGAATCATTAGTATCCAGAAATTCTTCATTTAATATTGATTGGGTAATGATGGTAGACCAGGGAATAATCTTATTATTATTCAGGGCTTTTTCCCGATATTTCTTTACTTCATCAATCTCTTTTATGGTAGGTCCATCCTTTGCTAATAGATCTGCTTCATGCTGTACAACTTTCAATAATTCAGGAATCATTGAAGAATTAGTCTCAAATTCAATCTTTACAACAAGTTGCGATTGAGGGTGTCTGATGAGTGATGCGGATACAGCGACATGATAGGTGCCTCCTCTGTCCTCGCGAATGCTTTGATAACATCTTCTGGATAATATATCACGTAAAAACAGCGTGTTTGCATAATTTGTTGAGCTATATTCAATATCTGTATGGTAAGTGATAGATACTGAAGCCTTCGATGTTATTGTGTTTTTCGCATTATAAAAAAGTTCTACTTTTCCTCTGTTTAATTCAGGATCTTTGTATTCCAAAATTTTTTCTTGTGCGTGGTGATTGACAGCAATAGAGGCTAAATATTTTTCTATTAAAGGGACAGCATCTTTAACAGGCATAGGGCCGGTAAATATGAATGTAAACTCAGCTGGATTACAAAAATGACGCTTATAAAGTTTATTTAATTTTTCCGTATTAATTGACTGAATATATAGAGTATCGAAGTTAGTTTTAAGAGGATCGGAAGAGTAGCTAAGTCTCTTAACTGAATCCTCAAATAGTTTTGTTTCATTTTTTTCTTCTCCGATAGTCTTTAAAAATAGTTGTTGGAACTTACTGAGCTCTGTTTGGTCTGCAGAAACGTCAGTGAAATGGGAGTAGAGCAGTTTAAAGAAATTTTCACTTTTTTGCGGATAAAAATCCCCTGAATAGTTATCTGTTCTTCTGTTGACTGACTGGCTTAATCTGATGCTATTGGTATGTTTCCATTCCCTCAATTCATTCCAGTTTAAGTTGGCTACATTATAGTACCTCATGTAATTTTTCAGAATCATAATCTCCTCTATGGAGTGAGGACGAGCATAACCTCCCGGAGTAAAGGCTGATAGCCTAACTTTTTTACCGTTTCCGTACGATTCTTTCCATATGACCCTTGCTCCATTTTCAAGCTTGATCTCAGTGGTTGAATCAAGTGGTACTTTATATTTAATGCCAAAGTCAGCTGCACTTATCTGGCGGAAACCTGAAATTCTACCTGGATTTATTGGTACTGAGAGAGCAAGTTCTTTTTTGATCACAGGGTTATATTGTTCTAGAGCTTTATTTTGGACTGATTTAACGAGCCCTAACACCTCAGTGGCTGAAGGAAGTGATTCTTTGTCACTTTCCGGTGCAGCAAAGATTATTATCCTGTTGCTTTTATTTAAAAAGACTTCAATGTTGTCATTAATATCTGAAATTTTCATTTTGTCTAACATTGAGTATGTCAGATCCATTAATTCTGTATGATTCACAAGTGCCTTGTTCCGTGTAAAGTTTTCTACTGCAATATTAACAAAATCTTTGTTGGCCGGTTTTTGCACTTGATTAGATTGTTTTTTTCTGATGTTTGCTCTTACAATATTTTTAGCATTATCCAATTCTAATCTTGTCATTCCATGTTGCCTTATACGTTCAACTTCTTCTAAAACACCATTGAGAGCTGTGTATAGATCTTTCCCGTGTGCAGGCATAGCAGTTGCAGTAAAAGTTTTACATGTATAATCAATTTCACCGAATACCGGAACGATTACGCGAAAATCAGCACCGGTCTTTTTGGCTCTTTCCGTACATCTTGATTTAAACATCTCTAAAAATAGTTCTTCCACAAGCTTATCGTATACAAATGCATGTGTTTGCCTTTCGGCAACAGAGCGATGCGGTATTTTTACAGTCATCCTTACTGAGCTCGCTTTTGTTTCAGGATCAGTGAAAAATCCAACAATGGGCTCCTTGTTATCGGGAACCGTATAATATATCTTCTTCGTTTCATTTTCAGGATTTGGGATTGTGGAAAACCTCTCTATGATTTTTTTTTCGATCTCTACGGCATTAATATCTCCTACAACAATTACTGCTTGCAGGTTAGGCCTGTACCATTTATGATAGAAGTCGATTAAATCTTGATGGTCAAAGTTTTCTATCACTTCAGCTAATCCTATAGGGGTCCTTTCGGCAAAACGTGAGTTGGTACGTTGAATTTTTGATATGGTCTGCATTGTTCTTGTCAGCGGGTTGTCACCTCTTCGCATTTCTTCACGAACTACTCCTCGCTCACTTTCAATCTCTTCAGGCAGACAGTTGATGTAGTGTGACCAGTCGTGCAGTGCCAATAAAGCAGTATCAACCACTGAACTCCTGGTTACAGGTACTTCCGATATATTGTATACAGTACGGCTCATGGAAGTGTATGCATTTACATTTACCCCAAATCGTACGCCTATACTTTCGAAATAGTTGAGCAATTGCTTACCGGGAAAATGTTTTGTACCGTTAAAAGCCATATGTTCTAAAAAATGGGCCAATCCGCGCTGGTTTTCCTCTTCCTGCAGAGAACCTACATTGTGGACAATAAAAAAATCAGCTCTGTTTTCACTTAATTTGCTCTCTCTGATATAATAGGTAAGTCCATTTTCTAGCCGACCTGTAATAAATTCTTTATCGACAGGCAATGCTTCTGATATATCGAACGATTGTGCAGCTAAGAATGCAACCTGAACGAGCAATCCAATTATAAGAAACGTTTTCTTATTCATATTATACTTGTTAATAATGTAGTATTTCCAGTAATTTATTTATTTTCGATATTAAAACCCAGCGTAAAAGCAAGATAAGGCCGGTTCTCGTAAATCCAGTTTTTTCTGTCTTTACCCAGTAAATTATCCATTCCTATAGCAATACCTGCCTTTAGGTTGTTGTAACCCATATAGACGGCAATTCCTTTTTGTAACACTACCCCGTCGTACTCATCATCTATAGCATGATCTGTGGTGGTTGGGGATATAAAAGTGTTCCCTATTCCCATAAACAGGCCGTAAAAGAATTCGTAGTTGGAGATATTTCTTACATATAAGCCAGACTTGTGGTTTAAATAATCAATATTATATCTGTTTTTCGAATATCCGGCACAAATTGAACTGTTAAAATCGCAATTTAGCTGATGAGAAACTTCCTTTACAGCAGGTCTTAATTTAAGCGGGAGAATAATGAAATTCATTTTAAAGGCATTTTCATGGAAAGTTATTCGCGGCAAAATGTTTTTTTCGCATAAAATTAATGGGTAGATTTCTACTGTCGAACTATCAAAATCACATGTGAAGTTCTTGCTGTTTATCCGGAATATTTCCACTTGATCTTCATCACCCTTAACAAACAGATCTTTCGAATCAGTCCTTCCGGCCTGTTTGAAAAATCTGTTGTTAATTTTTCGGGTTGATGTGTTTTTCAATGTCCAACATCCCGGTAATACAATTAGTGCAGCAAGAAGAAAGAAGGGAAACAATCTTAGACACATATTACAACTATTGATACTTGCTATTTGGCTGCTATTTCATCCAAAAGATATCCAACATCAGTACAATTGTCGATATACCAAAGTACATACCGGATATCAACCGAAACACAGTTTGTCATCTCATCCTGATAGTAATACTTTGAAGCCAAGGACTCTTTGTTTCCGTCGAATGCCAATCCTATCAGCTCGCCTTTCCCGTTCATGACAGGGCTTCCCGAATTGCCGCCCGTAATGTCATTGTTTGTAAGGAAGTTTACATGCAATTTTCCATCCTTTCCATATTTTCCCCATTCTCCTCTTTCAATTATATTGAGAATATTTTCAGGATATGCAAAGTCATAATCATAAGGATTATACTTGTCAATAATGCCTTGCGTGGTTGATATATAGTTGTAATTGATTGCATCAGATGGTTGCATTTTGCACACATTTCCATAAGTAAGTCTCATGGTAAAATTGGCATCCGGATATTGTAATATACCTGCACTTTTTTTCTTGTTGTACAATGCTTTTTCATAAAGACCGTCCATTTTGTACAATGACACTTTACCCTTTAATATCTGTGTTTCATCTTTGCGTAAATCAGATATTTTTATATCTCTAGCCAACTTAACTGCTGGATCTTCCATGAAGAGCTTAATGTTGTTTTTTTCTTTCGCTGCCTCTTTAAATCTATTGGGATCCAGCATAACAGAATTATCGAATATCTCACTTGTCATTGCTGCGTAATTGTCTTCGAACTTTCCTGTCAGATACTTTATAAATGGCCCCCAATATTTTTCAGGTACGTTTTCGATAAATAGTCTCAGTTGATACTCCATAAGCTCTTTTTCTACTCGGGCATCATATTCAGTAAATAATTTTTCAACCCTTTTTACGAATGAGTCATACGATTGATTGTCGTCAGGTTTTAAAGAGTTTACCCTGTTCCCCAGTGCAATAAATCCCTTCCCTGAAACGAGCGATTGGCGGTAGTATGTCATATATTTTTCGATTTCTTCCACATCTTTGTATCCTCTTTCCATCATCGACAGGAGTGAGGCGTCATTTTTCCAGTATTTGTTTTCTTCCTGCCTTTTTTTCTCTACAACATCAAATCTTCGTGTGCAAGCAACCTCACCTGCCAGGGATTCCTGTACGTTGCTTAAACCAAAAAATATATTTGAATATTTCTTGCGTATTTCGGAATCTCTGTTCATCCATTTTCTGATAATTTCCATTTTTGTCCCCATAGATTCCACCATTATAGGCCCAATTATTCTTTCATTCATATCTACTTTGAAAGAGGAACTGTATCTGTCGGTTCTCCCCGGAAAGCCAATTATCATAGCAAAGTCGTTCTCCTGAACACCATCCAGTGAAATCTTCAGAATTTTTTTGGGTTTAATTGGAATGTTTTTATCTGAGTAAGCTGCAGGTCTTCCATTTTTATCTCCATATATACGATACAGTGCGAAATCACATTTATGTTGAGGCCATTCCCAATTATCAACATCGCCTCCAAACGCTGCGACCTGAACAGGGGGGGCGCCAACAAACCTTATGTCGGTATAGGTATCATAATAATACATATAATACTTGTTGCCATTCCACATGGAAGAGCACGAGGCTTCGTATCCGCTTTGCTGCTTGTGTTTATTTTCGATAATACTAAATACACGTCGCGAACCGCTTGGCTGTTTTATTTTCTGTAAAGAATCTCTGACATGGTTCAATTCGTTTGTGCAATCTACCACTTTTCTTAGGAAATAGATGGTTTTCCCTTTTACAGGTATCTCCTCGGAGCTGTTTTTTGCCCAGTATCCATTCTCCAGCAGGTTGTTTTCAGGGGTACTTAGATTGAAAATATCATCATAAGCACAATGATGATTTGTTATTAAGAGTCCTTTATTGGAGATCATACTGCCGGTGCAACCAAAATCTAATGAAACAACGGCATCTTTCAGAGAAGCTTCATTTTCACTGTATATAACTTCTGACCCAATTTCCAATCCCCCGGTTTCCATGCGCTTTTGCAGTTCATTATTCAGAGCTTGTATCAGCCACATGCCTTCGTCTGCCTTTACTTTGTTTGCACTTATACCTATTAAAATTATCAAGATGATGATATATTTTCTCATATCAGATTTTCTTTTGTAAAATTTCTGTTTATTTAGTATTGTTATTCTGTTTGTTGTGTCTTGTCCTTGAAATCTAATCTTGCATCTATTTCTTTGATCTCTCCACTTGTCATTTTTACACTCCATTTATCCGAACAAAGATTTTCCCATAATTTCTCTCCGGAAATTACTGAAGGGACATAGACTATTTTCATGGAAGGAGTATCATTGTCATCTAAAAATGTCTCCAGTCTCAAAACTCCTTCGTTTAAAGAGAGGTAACTAGATAAATAGGGAATATTTCTCGAATAGATTGGTTTGTCAAGTTCAGGAAAGGGTACCACCAATGATGCAGAGTCTAATCCGGCAAATTTCTTAATATTCTCCTTATAACGTGAATTGTATTTATTGAAATGCCTTTCCAGAAAATCTCTCCGTGTAATAGTATCGGTTTCCGTTTCAATTTTCACAAATTCAAAATTCAAATCTCTTATATTCTCTTGCCCATCGGCCGAACGAATGATAAGCTGCCTTTTCTCTACAATATTTTTTAGGAACTCTTTATCAACGGGTTCGTCAATATCCATATACAGATGTACGGTTAGCGGACATGAAAACTTGGTCTCAATTCCAAAATACTTATCATTTCCATATTGTCTGAACTGCATTCCGAGATAATTCGGATCTAATTTATCGTACATCTTTTCGGTATACATTGTAATTACTTTAATCAGACTGTCTGATAATTCGGGATTTACAATCTTGAACTTTACAGGCGTATATGTTGCTCCCATGATCTCCTCTTCGCTTGTTTGAGTTGGATCGTAGAGGATGTTTGCAGTTTGAGTTTTAACAAAAGTAGATACACCATAAACACCGGGAACACGACGTAACTTTGCGGAAAATGCTTTTGAACTACCGTAACAATGTACAGAGCTTAGTCCTTCCATTTTGAATGTTTTAAGCTTTACATCTTCGATGTTATCACCCCATGTTTCATTGATTGTAGGCATCTCCCACTTAGAACCAATAATCAATGCAATGATAAATAGAACTATTGTTAATATGGCCGGTAACCAGCGGTTATATTTCTTCTTGTTGAATGTAAGTGCATCAGAAGGACAAGCCGATAGACACTCGCCGCATAGAGTACAATCCACTTCCTTTACAACTTTGTTTTTGTCAACAGGGAGGTTGTAGGGGCATTTTTTGGAGCAAAGTCCGCAGTCAGTACACTTTCCCTCATCCTTATTCACCTTTATCAATGGGAAGACTTTGGGTTTTACCATGAAAACTTCAAGGATATACCCCATAAGGCAGGCTGTTATCAAAAGATATAACCATGGAATATTTAATCCTAACTGAATAAGAATTATATATAGGATTATCATGGATAAGAACGAAATGGTAAACTTGAACAGGTTACTTAATGCGCCCAAAGGACAAACATATTTACACCAGAACAATTTAATGAAGAAACTTCCTAAGAACAGGATTACTAAAGAAGCAACTGCCATCCATAATGTGATCTCCCCATGAAATCCGGTAGCAGCTGCATAGTAGGGATCGAAATTCTTACAGAATAGTTCAGATGTACTCAATGTCATGTAAAAAACGATAAATAGGAGTATGTATTTTACCGATCTGAGAATTTTATCTACAACGGTTCCGTTCGCAATTTCAATCCCTTTAATCTTTGTCTTTTTTCGAAACTTAAACATATATTCCGAAACCAATCCTACAGGGCATAAGTAACCGCAGAACAACTTGCCAAAGAGAATTACTCCCACTCCAAGTGCCAGGCCCATCAAAACCTGAACTGTGGTCATACTGCAGGCTAAAGTTTCGCTGGATAGGTAAGATCCAAAAGCTTGAAGGCCGCCAAAAGGACAATACGCTTCCGGATCGGAAGAAGTTTTAGAGAAAACATTGGTCATTGTGATGATTATTGCAAATAATACACCCCATTGCAGTAGATGTCTGAACCAATTTTTTTTGAAATGTCTCGAAAATAGTTTCATAATTTATTTTATTGTATTAATATATTGTTGTATCGTTATTCTTTTCGCTGTTTCTTCTAAAAAACATAGCTCGTTGATAAAGACAGAAATGATCTCTTCTGTTTGTTTTTAGCTACTATCTTGTGGTATTTCATACAGAATTCTAAAGCATAATTTTTATCCGGATTCAATAAGTGACGATACCTTGCTCCAACATTGATGTTTGTTCTGGAGGCATTACGGTATTGATAATCTATTTCCAACAATCTCTTATTTAGTTGCAGCATGCCTAAATTGCCTGAGCTTTCCGAATTTAATGAGTTCCCTTCATCTGAACCTTTAGAGAATGCTACCCCGGCTTCCAGTTCAATTATATTTTTTTGCTGAGGATAGAAATACTTCCTCCCCTCAAAGTACAAAGTATTGATGTTAAAATGTTGATTGTAAGTCTCGGGGAAAATTTTGTAAGTTTTCTCGTTAATCATCCTGTTAAACCCAGCTGTTAGGTTGAAATTATATTTCCAGTCGGTTTTTTTATAGCAAAAGCGATAAGCAACATCTAGTTCTTTAATGGAAGTCATATATCTTAAAACGCTCCCTTTTTCATAATATTCCCACGATTTAATTTCTCCCGGAACCTGCTCATAATTATTAATTATGTAATTCGAAGCCCTTTCGTTGCTGTTTAGATTAAATTTTATAAAATGATTGGAGCTGTTTCCTAAAAACTTGATAGAACCGCCATAATGGTAGTTTAGCAACTCTTCACGACTGTACTTTTTGGTAAGAGATATCCCTTCGTAGTTGTTGAGTTTCCCATAATTCATTTCTAATTCATTGAACCACTCGAGATTATTGTTATTGTAGTCAAGTTGAAATGCCCCTCCAAGTAAATTAAAAAAATAGCCTCTTTTAAGAATGGTTGCTGAAGTTATTCCTGATTTGGCCATAAAAAACAGTCCTTCCATGTAGTATATGTTTTTCCCTGTCAAATCTCCGATAAAATCATAGGTCACTCTGTCTACATCGTACTTATAGTTGAAGTTCAGACCTGTAGTGAAATTTGCAGTTTTGTGGGTAACACCAGGTTTTATACATATTGACGAATATACATTCGAGTTTCTTCCATCAGTTCTTTTTGCCATTGTTGCAGTGTGATAACTAATGCCAATTCCCAATGCTGTTTTATTAGTCAGGGCATATGCAATTTTTCCGGACATGTCGTAACTCTCGCTTAGGACTTTCCCCGGAATTGAGTCCAGCATAGGGTTTGTTGTAAAGTCAGGTATGTAGTTGCCTAGCCAGGTTTGATTCTTTTTGGTGTCATATTTGTATGTGAAATCACCATAAAAAAGCAGTTTCTTAACTTTCCTATAAGCTTGTGTAGCAACTCCGAAATTAAATAAATTTTCAGCCGAATTGTAATTTCTGTAATCACCACTCTCAGAATTGTAAAAGCCTCCAACAGAAGCATAATCCTGAAACTGATAATAGGCCAGTCCCGAAACATTATCAGAAACAGCCCATGGAGCACGTAATTGTATTTCTTCTAATGTGTAGTCAATTTTTTCATTTTTATCGCTTGCCTGTGCGAACATGTTGAATGTCATTAACTGCCATGATACCCATGCTCCTAGTATAATTATATATCTTTTTTTCATGAAATAAATATTTAAAATATAACGGGTTAAATAACGCCAGCTTATTGATTATATAAAGTAGGATGAGGTATAACTTCGAAATCGTTGGATGAATTGTTCGTGTCCATATATACTATTCTTCCACCTGTTTTTTCCGTTTCTTCATTGTCGACTTTTCTTATGATACTCTGTCCCTGACCCGATCCTGATATCATTGCAAATCCGTTATCAATCTCTGGCATGAATCTTTTGGTATCTGTGGGATTTCTAAGGCATTCAACAGCATCTAAAATAAGATTTTTATCAACAAGCAAAGCGCTTAAATTAATGTTTGAGGAGTTCGGATTTAACGCGTAATTGTCCAGAATATACTGTTCAATACTCTTTCCACCCAGGGTAAATATAAAAAATCCTGGACTGAAATTAGAAATTACAAAAGCTTTTGCACTCCCAATTTTCCAAATCCCCTCAAGTAATTTGACACCCGCTTCGGGAGTAGCATGGCTAGGGGTCATGATGGGATCATAAATGGCCCAATATCCTGGTCTCCCTAAGTTTACAGAGGTTTGCACAGATGCGGAGTGATCTATAGCATTGAGTGCTAAAACCACTTCCCGGCCAGGTTCAAGAATGTTGTCTTTACCGGTTCCGGGAAACATCCATACCATGGATGCTGCCGGAATGGAATCTCTCAGTTCCGAGGTCCCCGGTTTTACCCAATCAGACAAACGTCCGTTGGTGGGAGCATTAAATGGATAAACCACACCTAAACACAATGAATCAAGGTATGCGTCCTGATCTGAGTTATTATATAGGATAATGTATTTGTCAGTAGTATAGCTTTTGCCTGTTTCTTCGTTGAAACATCCCCCAAAATACAACTCTTTGAATACAATCTGACTCGATTTCGATGCTGTAAGCTCAATTTCAACGCTGTTTGACTGGGATATCGCATCAATTTTTTCAGACATTCCGTTAAAGAGGTAAAGGATTCCTCCCGAATCTCTAAAGGATGTTTCGGTTGACGCTATGTAGTAACCTGGAGCAACTCTGATTTCTGCAACCCCCTGTTCATCGGTAATGCCTTTAAACTGAAGACCTGCTGTGTTATCGTAAAGTATAACCTTTAATCCTTTTACAGGATAATCATATCCTTCTGGCATTTTTACGCTTACAATAACAGTTCCACTTAATTCTGCTTCACTGAATTCATCTGATCTGATATTCTCGAGGCAAGAAGGAATAATTAAAATGAAGCTTATAGAAATAATACTGTATAAATATCTTTTCATTTTATTTGATTTTAATGTTTTTGAAATTTTTCTGGCGCTGTGTTTGCACCCAAGTATCTGATGATCAAAATTTAAATTTCACTTCTGCTCCAAAATATATATCTGAATTTAATCGGTTCCCAATTGCATTAGGACGTGCTTTATCCTTCATGATCGGCGTATGATTTGTAAAATTATTTGCATAAAACGATAGGGAGGTGTTATCGCCAATTTCCTTTGTCAGTCTTATATTAGCCATCATATATGGTTTATATCCTGTTGGCAGAAAGTAGTAGCTGTTGTTTGTAGTTTCCCTTAAAAGAGCGAGCCGAGTTTTTAACACAGGATCGTTGGTGGTGTGAAAATCTGAAAACGGATGTCTGTTTCCATCAAAACCTATGTAATATGTTGGATCTCTATAGATATCCTGCAGCACATTTTTGTTTGAAAAATCGTCATATATCGGCTTCCCATTCTGATCTTCAATGTATGAGTTTGCCGGATCAAAAATATATCGCGATTGATTGAACCAGATAAACTGAGTGGTTAATGAAACAATCATTCTAATTGCAGGAATGTTTGTTACAAAATTCAGATTGGTGTTAAACCTTCTGGCACTGTTACCGATATTGCTGCCGGTATTTTTGTCGAATACTGCTAAATAGGGGAAGACCTCCTGTGGATTTACCGGATCGTTACTGTTTATCTTTTTAAGTTCTTCTCCATCTTTACTGTCTTCCGTTTTCAGGTAAGCACCGTTAAGAATAACCGTAGTGTTCAGTGCCTCGATTTTAGGGAATGACATTGAATATTCAATGCCCCATTTATCTATTTTACCCCGGTTATCCGGCCTGCTAAATAATTTAAAATCATTTCGGAGTGTATGGGATACTTCAATGTAATTTCCTGTTTCATCTTTTGCATATACGGTGCCGTTCTCAAATTTTGGATCAGCATTTTCTCCGGTCAAGGCGTTATAATATTTAATAGTATTAGTCTTGAAATTAACATTTTGGGTAATACCATCAACCAGTTTTTCTTTAAAATAGGTAATCTGTGCATTAATTCCGGAAATGTTTACATCAATACCCATCTCCATATTATAGGTCTTGTTGGGTTTTAAGTTATATGGCAGCAGTTCATCAATAATATCGGTCTGTATTACCGCAAGTGACTTGTTGGCTTCCGTACTGCTATAACGGAATAGGTTATAATCCATATAAATCGGTGCAGGATACAGATAACCGATCGATGGCAACTTTTCCATTATTCCCCAACCACCCCTGAAGTTTAATTTTCTCAGGCCACCCCTGAATTTAGGTTTGAATAGTTCGTATCTCGCATTAAACCTGGGCTCAACAGTAGGATTATAATTATATCCTTCCAGTTTCATTTTGGTTATACGAGCTCCACCTACAAGTTCCAGAGTGGATTTTTTTATTGGTATTTTAATTTTTTCTTCGGCGAATAAGCTGATGTTGTCCATGAAAGGGATCTCTTTATAATTACGTTCTCTGAAAAAGGGAGGAGTTGCATCGGTATAATAACTACCCCTTCCTTTGTTTCCATCATGGTTATATTCAAATCCAAGTAAACTGGCGAATAGGGTTTTTCCCATCAACTTATTAAGATTCCCATGAATTTTGGCATTAAAGGAAAGTGGAACACTTTCCAGCCAAAAATCTTCCTTATAGAGAAGTTCTGTAAAATAGCCTTCTGATATTCCTGGCACTTTAGTGTTTGTTGTTGGAGTGGGGGTTCTGTTTATGACGGTGTATTGATTTGTTTTTTGTTTTTGATAGACTGCCGAAATATTGTAGTTTAGCACAGAAATGTAGGGTTTATTAAGCATCCAGGACCCATAAATGGATGTGTTTAAATTATTTGTAGAGGACTTGGAAAAGTCTTCTTTTGAGACATCCGGATCTTGTGTGACATTATTGGAGGTAAAGTTACCATTAACCTTGAAATTAAACCTGAATGGCGTTTTTTCTTTATTGAAAGTATTGGAGTAAGTTAATCCAATCGTTGTCCGGTCAAAGATATCAACAGGCGAGATATTTTTCTTGAAAGCCTTGGCGTAATCCATGCTCACGTTTAAAAATCCCACGTTATATGGCAGCCTGTATCCTTTATTAATTGATCCAGCTTTTGTCCTTGGATCAGATTTTATCCTCACTTCGTAGGGTGTCATACCTGCCTTGGTTTTCACTACAATCGCGCCTGAGGTCATATCACCATACTGAGCCGAAAGTACTCCTGTCATAACTTCTACCGATTCGATATTGTCAGTTGGGATTTTTCTGTAGTCGAATGTGGCACTTTCTACCTCTGCATTATTGGATACTTTATTACCATCAATCAGTAAGCCTACTCCGGCAGCATTTAACCCGCTAAAATCCTTGATGCTCCTTATGGTTATTTTGTTCTGAGTAGTTAGATTGGGATTGTTTGTAAGTGCACCCGGCATAAGTTGCATAACATCTGCAAGGCTCGATGGCTGAAGGTGATCAATAGAAGCCTTTTCCATTATATGAGATGAGTTTATTGCCCCTCCTGACTGAGCTGTAACTATAACATCATCAAGTAACAAATTGCTGGGCTCCAGCAAAATATTCAATTTTGAAATATCCTTTGTTACACTTATCGGGATAGAGTAGGTGACATAGCCCATACTCGATGCTTCAAGAGTATATTCACCGGGAAGGACGTTCTGGATGGAAAATTTACCGTTTTTGTCACTCGTTGCCCATAAATTGAGCTCTTTTAATACTACGACGGCAAAAATAATTGTTTCTCTATCTTTGGAATCGATTATTGTACCGTTAATGGCAAAACCATTTTTTTTGGTTTCCTTTTTTTGATTAATTGGTTTTTCAAAAACGATTTGTTCTTTTTCTTCGTCCAGGTAAAACACAATTTGTTTATCGTAAATTTTATAATTAAAATTGCTTCCGTATGTGATGATGTGTAGGATATCTTCAATTGATTCATTCTTGACGTTGATATCAATTTTTTTACTCATCTCATCGTTCAGATTACCAGGTATAAGAAAAATGAAGTCGCTTTTTTTCTCAATTTCAGAAATCACTTGCTTAATGGATACATTATCAAGCCTGATGCTGATATAAGTCTCCTGTGAAAAGGTTGTTGCGTTTGCAGAAAGAATTACAGCAAGTAGTAATACATTCAAAACCTTGAACATTTTAAATACCATTTTGGCATTATCAGGTTTTCCCTGTTGTCTTATACATTTATTCTTCATGCGAAATACTTTTATTGGTTACATTGTGTGTGATAATATAATGATTGAAAAGTATGGTTATGTAGATGATAAACAATGAGATGATAATTATTTTAGCCATTTATACTGAAAACATTTTGTTAGTTGTAATCTATTTTGCGATCTTTTTATTATTTCTTATGTAAATTGTGTTATTTTCTTTCTTATATGTTGTGTTAGATAGTATTGCGATTGATTTCATTACATTGTCTATATTATCAGAAAGATATAGTTTCCCATTGCATGTAAGACCTTTCAGGTTTGTAGCATTTGTACATTTTAACGAGAAATTATAATTTCGTGCTATGTAATTCAATAAATCCTCTACGGGCGTTTCATTAAGTATTATATACCCTTTAGTCCAGGTGATATATTGCGATGCATCAACCTGACGCTTGCTAAATGAGTGATTGTTATTGAGTAATGCCATTTCGTTTGGCATAAGCAGAAAATCTATATCTTTTTTTGTTTTTTTTGCCATTAAATTCACTTTGCCTTCCACTAGTACAACAGTCTGTGGCTGTTTTTCATACGCCGAAATACAAAATTTTGTTCCTAACACGCTGACACAAAAATCGGATGTTTTAACAAAAAAAGGTGCTTTTTTATTTTCAGCCACTTCTATATACATCTCGCCTGTTATTGATATTTCGCGCTTATTTTCTTCGAACTCTGAAGGGAAGGTCAGTGTAGAACCTGAATTGAGCCAAATCTTTGTTCCGTCGTAGAGGGTAACTGTTGTACGTTTTCCGTAAGGTACTATAAGTTTATTGAGCCCATTCTTGCTCATTGCAATTTCAACCTCTCCCCCTTTGTTATCATCTGGGATTCTTGCTATACCCATTTTATCAATTTGCAAACTGATATTTTTATCAAACAATGTTGTCTTACCAGTAGTTATAAGCTGAATACTTTCAGTCTCATTTTGATAGATTGATATTTGTCCGGTGGAGCCAGATTGAGATATTTGATATATAAACATTCCTATTAATAGCAGAATTGAAGCTACTGTCCCGTAACTTACTAATCTTAGGATTCTCTCTCTCTTTTTCTCTTTGTTTTTTCTTTTTTGCTGTACTGAAAATAATATCTCCTGAAGGATTTTTTCTTTTTTCTCTACTTTGAGATATCTTTTTGGAAAAGACTTTTTTTTCAGGTATCCATCAGCAATATCAATTTCCTTCTGTAATTCAAGATTTTGTTTTATCAATACATTCCAATATCTGTCTAATTCTCTTGAAGGAGAAAATCGCCACAATAGATATTTTTTATCTCGTAGCAATTCAGAATGAGTTTTATGAAAAGGGCGACTATTGCTTATCATAATTGGGGAAAATTTTGTTGATAAAATCTATTTAAAGATTTTATAACGTATTAACAAGACAGATAAAACTTGGGAATGTCGCCTGTATTTAGTAAAAATAATGATAAATTAACAAATCCACATCCTTTGCATACAAAATCCAGAAGAATAGTTCACTATTGCAGAAGAGGAGAAGGGAAATGAAATGGCGCTGTGGATAATTCATATATCAAGTATGTGAAATAAATAATAAATATTATACCATCGTATTTATTACGTAAGGTTAACAAGGCTTTATATACCAATTTACGGCAATTATCATAATTAATATCCATTATCTCCGCTACATGTTTATAATCCTGTTCCTGAATAAAGTGAAGATAGATGATTTCTCTTTGTCGCGGAGATAAGAGAGAAAGCATTTCTTCAATCTTTTTTTCGATCTCATCTGACTCTTCCCCTTTAATTAACCTGCTTTCCGGTGTGTTTTGAGTATCAGTAAAAAGAGTGTCAAGTAGAGTCGAATTGTTGAAGGTTATTGTGAAGCTCTCTTTTTTATATAAATCTATCAGCCTGTTGCGAAGAGATTTAAATAAATAGAATTTTATGTTTGAGATCTTTTTTATATCTCTATTTAGTTCACATAGATTGACAAAAACATCTTGTATAGCATCGATGATATCGTATTCTTTAAAACCTAAATAAATGGCGTAAGTATACATGTCATCCACATAATTATTGTATATTTCCGCAATATTTCCACAACTTGGCATACGTACAAAACCCTTTAATACACTTGCTGAAAAAAGTCAACAATTGTGCTGCTTACATTTGACTATATAAATGTCATGCAAAAATACAAATATATGTTCAAAAGTTTAAATAAAAGTTGCATTCGACTTTCTACCTGTGTATTTTCCTTGTATTGATTGATTTAATATCTGTTTTTCATTTTTGCCCCCGCTGTTTCAAGAGTCAACTTTTTTCAAGAGGAAGTCATTTTATTTGCCATTAAAGATATAAACTTTGTTTTTTTTAATTGAATACTTAAATTTATTTGTTTCTGCCATTATTCCAAGTATCTCTTCCAGATTATTTGTTTCAATAATGAAGCTCCCGTGGAAAACTAAACTCTCAAGGCCCTCAGATTCAAATGAAAATGCCACATCAAACTGTCGTTCGAGCTCTTTGGAAATTGTTAATAAAGGGATTTCATCCCAAAAAACTTTATTATTAATCCATTGCTCAGCATAGTCGGCGTTTTCAGCCAGTGTATAAATCTGATTTACTTTATTAAAAGATATTGTTTGATTGGGTTTCATTATGTACTCCTTATTAGCACCTGATAAAGCTATAGACCCCTCCAGCAGCGAAATTTTCATATAATCCTCGTCACTGTAATTCTTGATATTGAACTTTGTGCCTAAAACTCTAATTTGTGTGGAGTCTGTTTGTACAATAAATGGATATTCTCCATGTTGTACTTCGAAGTATCCTTCTCCTGTTAATTGAATATTACGGTTATTCCTGCCAAATTTCTCAGAGTATGATAATTTAGAGTCGGCGTTCAACCAAACAACGGAACCATCGGGTAGCTTCATTTTTAATTTAGATTTTCGAGGGGCATATACCTCAGAGATAAGCAAATTTTCAGGAGTGTCCTTAAATACGTTGGTTATTAGTGTGGTAGTGACCAATAGTAAAATTATAGCTGCTGCATACCCGGCATATCTAACAAGCCTATCCTTTCTTTTAGTAACCTCCTTTTTGCGAATCCGCTCCAAAAATCTGGCGTATGCACCTTCAGCATAAAAATGGTTAGTATCATGCCCGGAAGATAAAAGCCAGATGTGTTTCAGCTTTTCAAAATGTTTTTTATTTTCCGTGCTTGCGTGCACCCAGTCATTCAACTTGTGTAGATCTTTCTTGGCAATGTTTCCGGAAAGAAAATCATATATCAATTTTTCAAATTCTTCTTTCATATAATCATAAACTTAATTTTCTTTTGAAAACTATATCTGTGTCACAGATAAGACAGTTTTTCATTATAGTAAGTATAGTGAATTTTATGGCATTTAATATTAATTAAACATATTCATCATAAAAAAAATGATAAAGGGAAGATATAACTCCATTGATTCCTTTAATTTTTTTAATGCGCTCCCCATGTGATATTTTACGGTGTGTACAGTTATTCCCATAATTTCTGCAATCTCCTTTTGCTTTTTATTTTCAAAACGGCTTAACAGGAACACCTGTTTGGTTTCAGGCGACATTGTTTCAATTGTGTTTCTGATGATTGACACTAGCTCTGCGTGCTCCAGATCTTGAAGAGGATTGTCTCCCATTGACCACAAATCACTGAAGGCTTCTATATCATCCTGTGAACAGGATGTTTCTCTTCTCACGTATTCAAGTTGAAGATAATTTATGCATTTATTGGCCACACTTCTGAAAAGATAACTTCTCAACGAAGTGTGAATTTCAATTTTAGAACGATTTTCCCATAGGCTATATATTAAGTCTCCAACTATTGATTCTGATAAATAAGAATCTGCCAGATATCCTTTTGCAATACGGCAGAGATCTGAATAATAGATTTTGTAAATATATTGAAATGCTTCCTCTTTACCTAATTTCAAGCCTTCAATAATATCTGTTTCTAGGTTTTTCTCCATAGCTTAACTAAAAGTTGCTTTTTTGTTTTTACCACTTTCATAATTGTATTCGCCAATAATATATTCACAAAATATTTTTGAAAAATAGGACAAATACACTTATAAACAAAAGTATTTACTCGAAAAACATATAATAATTTCGAAAGTATTAAATGAAAAATTCAGGTGTGGAAATTCATATTTTTTATAATTAAGTAAATATCAGCTCATATTATGTGTTAATAAACCAATTGACGAACCCAATACCAAACCATAAAGGTACAAATATTTTTAAAACTCAGATACTTTTCCATGTACTGCAAAGAGTCAAGTAAAAAAGGAGGGAAGCAATAAAATATTGCTCCTGACAAAAAACACTACTGATAAAAATGCACTTCTCACTATACCTTGAAGTGATACATCTGTCTTTATAGTGAACCGGGGAAATAAAAACCTGGTAGATGAATTATAAAAAACCATTTGAAGTAATGCGTGAAAAGCTGATAAGCTTAAAATTGAGATTAAAATTATTTGAGAAAAAAGGAGATTGAAAATCAGATATTTTATTAAAATTATTTTGTATGAAAAACTCATATTTTTTATTAAGCCTGTTTCTTGGGCTTATGCTTATTTCGTGTAAAGATGATGAGGTAAAAGTCTCATTATCAGAAGATCCGGGCTATGTTGTAAACCCGTTGATCTCTATTCAAGCTGAAGACGGTTCAGGGAACTGGATTGATGGAGTAATCGACCAAAACGAGAGGACGATTAATTTTGATTTCCGTATTCTGGAAGATCAAAGTGTGGTAAATGTTAAGTTGGAGTTGGACGAGGAATGGGCAAAGGCGGTCGATCCAAACAAAACAAATGCAGTTTTAGATTTAAGCAGCGGTATAACTCGTATCAGAGTGAATGACGGCGCCGATGATGTTGAATATACAATATTCGGCAAACATATTCAGTTATTGCAAAGAGTAGATGCAGTTTGTAATACTGAACATGTGACTGGAGATTTTGTGAATGGCTCTGCTTATCTGCGTTTCAAGCAAAACAGTGATTTTTCACGAGTAATCTTGGCTCCCATATTGAGTGATAAAGTGGAAATTGTATCAACAACCCCGTCGGGGAGTATTGATGAAAACGGGAATCTGATTGTAAATCTTGTAAATAATTTGACAATCACAGTTAAAGATAATATCACAAATATGACCAAAGACTATTTGGTTAGTGCAGTAAACGGCATTATTAATGCCGGGGATAACTGGAGAAATGTTACTGCAGATTTGAAAAATCAGTACGCCGGCATTGTTATTCCAGATTTCATGCAGATTTATGAAAATAATAATCTACATGGCAGAAACGGGAATAAAGGATGGCTGATTACTATTCCTGCAGGAAAAATCAACATGAAAGTTAGCTGGGATATGAGTATTGACAAAGGGGGATGGGATATGCCAAGCCCTGCACATCGTACAACGGCTATTATGGAGTCAAATACAGACTATTCTCTATTTATTCCGGGATTGTCAGGCCAGTTATGGTCGCCTACATTCTATTGCCTTGCATTGAACGACAATCAACTGTTGTCTGCACCGCATATCGGATACAATCCGGCCACAGCAATCAAAAACTGTCCGGGGACATTGGGTATTTCGGCCGAAGGAAAAGCAGAAATATCATATGCTGAAGTATTTGACAATGTACTGTATAAATTCTCAAACGGAGGGACAAACAAACAGGTTTCGAATGGAACACCCTGGACTCCTGTAACTGCTGTCAGCGGCTATTCTTATCCTTTGCGGGGAGGATCGGTAATGATTGGCGCTGAAAATAAATCGTCATATCAGACTTTTGCTACAAATGAAGGAAGGCATACTCCAATACGAAACGCTGCTTTGTCGGGACATATCAATGGAAGTAATCCGTGGATATCAGACCGCTCTATACCTGTTGTAGACGGAGTTCCCATGAGCAGGCGTGCAGCAGGAATCACCCCCGATGGTGATCTGGTGTTTTTTGTAAGCAACCGATTCAGCAATACCTATAATATGGTTAAAAACGAAAAGGTGAATTGGAATACTCCCAGCGATGGTTCTTCATTGCGTGAAGTGGCCGTAGCCTTGCAAGAGGTAGGCTGTACAGATGCGATTGTTTTCGGAGAAAGCTATTTTGCACCTGTTGTCATTAAAGATAGCGAAAGAGGAATACCTTTAGGAAAGACCGCAGGAAGGTACGACTGGGAGCTAACCGGTAAAATTAAGAATCCCGACCAGGAAGGGACTACACAATCCTGGATGATGTTTAAATAAAAAATTAACAATCAGTTCAAAATACTAAAACAAATATCAATGAGTAAAATTATTAAACACTTGTTTTTCGTCTTATTGGCAGCGTTGCTTCCACTGTCAATCTATGCGGAGAAGGATGACCTGCATTTGCAGAGTGCGACATTAATTACAACTACCGACAATGGAGACGCTTTGAAGCAAGTGACCCTGAATTTGCAGAGCACAACAGTACGCGAAGCGCTACAAGAATTGGAGGTTAAGGGAAATGTATTCCTTGTTTATGAGAAGAACGATATTGATTTATCACGTAAAATAACTGTAAGGGTTAATAATCAAACTGTTAGAGAAGCTCTAAATCAAATATTGCAAGGACAGGAATTGGAATACAAAGTTAAAGGTGATCATATTATCATTACCCGCTCTGTAAAACAAAATTCGAATGAAAAAAGACGTATCAACGGTATTGTAACAGATCCAAATAATGAACCTCTTATTGGTGTTACGTTAACTATTCCGGGTACTAATACCGGTACAGTGACAAATGCAAATGGCAGGTTCGAACTGGAGATACCGGCAGATACAAAAACAATACAGGCTTCATATATTGGCTATGCAACACAAAAAGTTGGACTGACCGCCGGCAAAACCACTTTCAATATTGTATTGGATGAAGATGTTGCTCTTCTTTCCGAAGTAGTGGTAGTAGGTTACGGCACGCAGAAAAAAGTCAATCTCACCGGATCGGTAGCTACAGTAAATCTGGAAAAAGAATCCCGTTCACGTCCCCTGGTCAGTGCTTCACAGGCACTTAGTGGTATGACTGCCGGGTTGCAGGCAATGCAGGGCTCAGGAACTCCATATGGAGAAGGTTTTTCATTCAATATTCGTGGCGTGGGTACACTGAACAGTTCTTCACCGCTTGTACTGGTAGATGGAATGGAGCAAAGTTTGAATAACGTAGATCCAAACGATATCGCCTCAATTTCAATTTTGAAGGATGCTGCATCATGTGCCATCTATGGTAATAGAGGGGCAAATGGTGTTATTCTTGTGGCAACCAAAACCGGGAAGGCCGGCAAAGTGAGTGTGTCTTACAATACATTATTGTCTCTCAACCAGCCTACCAAATTAATTAAGACTGTATCTAATTATGCAAAATACATGGAGTTAATGAATGAATCGGCAATTAATATTGGCGAATCAGCTCCCTTTAGTGAAATAACTATAAATGAATGGCGTGAAGCAGAGAAAGATCCGAATGGAATTTCACTATCAGGATACCCTAATTACGTAGCTTATCCTAATACCGATTGGTATGATGAGATATACAGCAACGATTGGATGATGAAACATTCTTTGTCGGTTACAGGACAGGAGGGGCGAACAGGTTATAATCTCTCAGTATCTTATATCGATAACCCGGGCTTAATAAAGAACACAGGGTATCAGCGATACTTTATGCGCACAAATGTATATTCAGATATTACTAAATGGTTGCGTATCGGTACCCGTATGTGGGGCTATCACACAGATCAGAAGAAGAGCGATACAAATTCACTCAGAAATATTACTACCCAAAAAATGGTACCGGGGGTTTATCCCTTTTATGACGGGAAGTATGGTGCCCCCGAAGCAAATGAGGAAGATCCTCAGTCACATAACCCTTTGTGGGATATGGCTCAGTCGGAAGGTCATATCAAGAATACGCAAATGTTTACTACCTTCTATACCAATATAAAGTTTTTGGAAAATTTATCATACGATATCAACTTAAACTATAAAGACTATCGCCATGAATTTATGGCTGTAGATACTGATTATGGGAAATATAGTTTTAAGAGTGACCAGTGGATTGCATCTCTGAAAGATCCTGCCGATCTGTACACACGCATGGGATATATTCGTGAGAATGACTGGAAGCTTACTCAACTACTCAAATATAACCAGACATTTGACAAGCATGATGTGAGTGCTTTGATGGGGTTTGAAGAAGAGCGCTTTATGAAGAGAGTCACAAACACAACCAAGTTGGGACTCATTGATGCATCGGTAGGTGATCCGAGTTCGGCTACTACCCCTTCAGACATTAACGGCACAGGTGATGAGTTTACTTCACGTTCATATTTTGGACGTATAAATTATGCATTTGATAACCGCTATTTATTTGAAGCAAACATGCGTTACGATGGTTCTTCACGCTTTTCGCCCGATAACCGTTGGGGGTTATTTCCGTCAGTTTCTGCCGGATGGCGCATAAGTGAAGAAGCGTTTATGGAGGAACTTCCCGTCGATAATCTTAAACTGCGTGTTTCATGGGGAAAATTGGGGAATAACGCCATTGGAAACTATGAATGGCAATCTGTTTACAACTCCGCCAAATACGCATTTGGCAGAACCCTCAGCAATGGCTTGGCAGTGACATCTATCTCAAATAACCTGCTTGAGTGGGAAAGTACGGCAATTACGAATATAGGGGTCGATTTTGCTACATTTAACAACCGGCTGATATTTGAGGCAGACTATTATAATAAAGTAACCGATGGAATATTATACCGTCCCGATATGTATATGGTAATGGGAACTGCCAGTGGCCCGCGTCAGAATATCGCGGAAGTGACGAACCGTGGAATTGAAATGACATTAAACTGGCAAGACCGCATCGGTAAGGTGAATTATCGAGTATCGGGGAACTTTGCTTACAATAAGAATGAAGTAAGCAAATACAAAGGTGAACTTAAAAGAGGCTGGATGACAGACGAAAAGGGAAACCGGTTTTATCAAAGCAATATTGGAGATGTATCAACCGGAGGTATCACCCGTGTGATTGAAGGTAAGATTATTAATGAATACTATATGCTTCAACCATACAATGGCAACGGGAATCACTTTAATGCTGATGGTACCGTAAATATTAATGGTGGGCCCAAAGACGGTATGATTCGTACTGTTGATGACATGAAATGGATAAGGGCAATGGTTGATGCCGGTTATCAGTTTTACCCGCGGCAGAATGTCAGCAAGAATGGTATCTGGTATGGAGATTATATCTACGCCGATTTAAATGAGGATGGTGTGTATGGTAACGATGCAGACAATGATTTTCAGGGAAGTTCAAACGTGCCTAAATACAACTTTGGTTTTCAGGCTAGCGCAAACTGGAAAGGCTTCGACCTCTCAATGAACTGGTCTGGAGCAGCGGGATTCAGCCTCTACTATTATCGTTTGGCCTTGAACAGCAGTGCTACCATCAAAGGGTATGCCATCGGGGAAAAGATTGCGAACGATCACTATTTCTTCGATCCTAAAAATCCGGACGATGTTCGTACTAACATAACATCCAAAAACCCGCGTCTTACTAATAACTCGGGTAGCGATCAAAGCGGGATGAGACACTCGTCTGTTCACCTGCAAAAAGGAGACTATCTTAAACTGAAGAACCTGACTCTTGGCTATACTCTGCCTGAGACGATGTCGAAAAAAGTATATGCGCAAGATATACGATTCTTTGCATCAGGTGAAAACCTGTTTACCATTACCGGTTTTGAAGGGATGGATCCCGAAATGCGTACTGATATCGGCTACTCTACAATGCGTCAATATGCTTTTGGAGTAAATATTACATTCTAAAATAAATTTTAAAAATAATTTCATTATGAAAAGCAAAATAATAATATATCGGAAACTGGTAAAATGTCTATTTTTTGTTCTGCTTTTTTTGCCGTTTGCCGGATGTGAATCTGACTTTTTAGATACCACGCCGACGAATAATGTAAATGGCAATAATATCTGGACCAAAGCAAGCCTGGCACGCCAGGCTGTAAGGGGTGTGTATAATGTTTTTCTTGATCAATATTGCCCCCCCTCCGGTTCCGGCTTACTTGACTCCCATCGTATTCCATGGGATGCATATTCTTCTGTTATGGATACTGATAAAAACTGGATTAAACGAATGCCAAACTGCACTGGTGCTGCTACTCCTTCCAGTGGCTTGTTCAGTGATATATACAGACGTTACTACACCTTTATCTTTCGCGCCAATGATGTTATAGACAACATCAGCAAGGTGCCCGATATGACTGAGGAAGAGAAGCAACGCTCCATTGCAGAATGTAAATTCATTCGCGCATTTACCTATATGAGGCTGAATACTCTTTACAAGGGGGTTCCTTTATATATGAATGCTATAACAAGCCCGGAAAACGGTAACAAGTCCCGTTCTTCTGAAGCTGATGTGTGGGATGCAGTAATACAGGACCTGACAGACTGTATAAACGAATCGCACTTTCCCGATATGTATAATTCGGGAGATCCAGAATATGGGCGTGCAACAAAAGGAGCAGCCTACACATTACGCGGCTTGGCATATATGTGGCAGAAAAACTGGGAGGAGGCTGTTAACGACTTCAACGCTGTAGGTAATTGTGGATTTGGGATCTTTAATCAAGGGAAAGACAGTTACAAAAAACTGCTTAAAATTGCCAATGAACAATGTGAGGAAATGATTTTTTCTGTACAGTGCATCAATCAATACGGATATGGAAACAGTAGAAACGTTACTTATGGCAATCGTTGTACAGCTGGTTCGATGTGGAATAATTATTTGCCTAACCCTCGATTTGTGGAATCATTTGAAACAGCAAATGGCGAAAAATTCAACTGGGACAACTATATTGAAGGATATAGTGCAATGAAAGATAAGGAACGTGTTGTATTCTTTTTGCGTGATGGGCTTACTCCAAAAGAGAAAGAACGTATGGCCGCTTATGGAGCGGATATGAGCAAGTATCTGGAAAGCGGCAATGAAGAGCGGATCAGAAAGGCATATCAAGACCGTGACCCGCGCCTGCAAATGGCTATTATTACTCCGTATGAACAGTATCACGGTGCCGCATCAGGAGTGGCACATACCTATACCCTGCGCTGGCCCTACCGGGGCTCTGACAATGCTGCTCCTTTCGATATCCGTACCGATACGAATGACAAGTTGTATTATCTCTGGAGAAAATTTGTTCCTGAAGGGTTGGAGCATACCGAACGCGATACGTATCCATTGGACTTGCCGTTACTGCGTTATGCAGAAGTGCTTTTGCTGAAGGCTGAAGCATTGAACGAATTGGGAGAGGCTCGTGCAGCAGAGGCTATTAGTTGTGTGAATGAAGTAAGACGCCGTGCCGGTCATGTTGAGTTGAACAGTGATGCATTCCCCGGTACTAAGGTTAACGGGCAGGAAGATCTCCGCAAGCGTATTCGTAACGAATTTTATTGGGAGCTGGGTGGTGAAGATTCTATGTATTTTCACGAGCTTCGTTGGGGAGTATGGAAAGACAAGAAGTTCGACAATAACAGGAACGGCCTGATGCAAATGTGGGGAGAAACAACCTATAACTGGTTCTGGTTAGGCGATCAATGCTGGACCTGGCCTATCCCTGCCAAAGAGATGGAGATGAATCCAAATCTTGTACAGAACGAAGGCTGGATAAATTAACGTTGATTTTAACAGTAAAAAAATAAAATTATCGAATGGAACTAACATTTAAACAATTACATCCAATAACATGATTGTTTGCGAGTTTCATAAGTTATAATGAAAAAAATTATTGAATGAAAAAAACAATATTTTTATTTGTAATATTATTGTGTGTTGTGATAGGTTGCTCAGGCGGTTCAGGTGAACTGCCGGGCAAACCTGATGACGGCGACAATGGGAACAAAGGTGGTGATACAAATTCCAATCCAATATCTTTTTCTAACCCGGTAGTGGGGAAACAGTTGCCTGACCCATCTGTGATTCGAGCAAAGGACGGATTTTTCTATCTCTATGCAACACAGCAGGAATATGCCTTTATGCCTATTTATAAGTCATCTAATATGACACAGTGGACATTCGTAGGTTCAGCTTTTACCGAAAAGCCGGATTGGCAGCCCAATACGCGTGTATGGGCACCTGATATAAACTATATTGACGGAAAGTATGTACTTTACTATAGCCTGGGACATTGGGACAGCCCAAAAAACAGCAGCATCGGCGTTGCCGTAAGCGATACCCCTGCAGGGCCATTTACCGATCAGGGGAAGCTGCTCGACTATAACACCGGTAATATGCAATGTATAGATCCCTGCTTTTTTGAAGAGAACGGGAAGAAGTATCTTTTATGGGGTAGCTTTGGTACAGGTAGTTATGAAGGAGGCATCCGTTATGTGGAGTTAAGCAATGATGGCCTCTCCATTAAGCCGGGAACGATGTCCGACAAAATTGCCGGTCCTTTGGTTGAAGGTATTATGATACATAAGCGTGGAAGCTACTATTATTTATTCGGATCCACCGGCACATGCTGTAGTGAAGCCAAGAGTACCTATCGTGTAGTGGTAGGGCGTTCCAAAAATTTAGCAGGCCCTTATGTGGGTAAGAACGGGACTCCTATGAAAAATAACGAAAGTTATAACGAGGTTATTTTACAAAGCAATAATCTTTTTGCCGGAACAGGACATAACTCTGAGATTATAACAGACGATAACGGTAACGACTGGTTTTTTTACCATGCCTGGCAGAAGTCTAAAATTGATAAGGGGCGCCAGCTCATGCTCGACAAGATACAGTGGAGCAGCGATGGATGGCCCTATATCACCAACGGTGCACCATCGTCAGTATCACGGTCGCCAGTTTTCAAGAATGAAGAAAAATAGCTGTCAGCCTGTTTTTTATAGACTACTGTTTTGACTCAGGGATAATGATACGCCTCTTTTTTAGAGGCTCGATGTTGAAGATTGAAAAAAGAGGGTGAAATCATACTTTGATTTCACCCTCTTCTGTTTTATACTCATTGCACGAGAACTATACTAGATATTCAACTCTTAGAGGCTGATTCTCTATTTTAATAGACTTAGAACCAGGCCTCTTTAATTATTGTTGATAACCGTTTATTGTACTTCATTACTTCACTTCTTCAAAAATAGCTACTGCTGAAAATCAATTAAATATGCTTCCATGGTACAAATAAGGTACAGATAATAACATTTTTGATATCGGTTAGATTGCGTTTTTTTCTTTACACAATAGCTTCCTCTTTGAATAAATGCAACCGATTTTTCAATAATTCAATGTATTTTATCTGATTTTCCGGTGATAGGAAAGAGGATTTTATCGTTTGTTTCATTATTATTTCTGCCTTTACAAATCGTTTAAAGGTATTTTCAATCTGTTTTTCGGTCAATTGAAAACTCAATCCCAAGTTTATAAAATCCAATTTTGTCAGTTCCCTTCTCTTTCCAGCGATAGTAAGAGCCATTTCTTCTGTATCTTCCGGAAGATGCAGGTTTACGTTCAATAAATCATACGCCGGAGCAAATACCCAGCTTTCATCATTCAAAATCATCGAGAAATTCTTCAAATGCATATCGTTATTTCCCGTGATATAGCTGAAAAGCACTACTTCAAAAAGTCGAAGTAAATCGAGTAGTGTGTTGGATGAATGTTCGGCAACTGCCTTACCTATTTTCTCCATGGAACTTTTGTATTTATCAAAGGCTTCCAATATCTGAAACATATCCAGCATGTGGATTTTCTCTCCCGTTTCCGTGCGGTCTATCCGTTTGGTGATGTAAGAAAGTTCGCCCGATTTTAATCGTATCAACGAAGAAGGAACCACGGGGATGCCACAAAGTCCCGCCATCCGCATGGTAAGATGTTCGTTTTCGGGCATTTGTGGATAAATCTCATTCTGTGGTTTGAGAATATAGTTTCCACCAAAAGCACCCATTACGGTTAATCGTCCCCTGCCTCCATCTTGCAAAACATTTTTGATAAAGCCCAGCGAGAGTTTTGGCTGTACTCCAGGGACGGTTACCGAACTCTCGACCACCTGTTTGGCTAATTCAGCCATTTCAGCCATGGTGTAATCTAAAATCGGGGGTTGTGAATTTTCAAAAAACCGGGTACTGCAAGAAAGATGAAAATCTCCCTGCTCGTCAAACTTCTCATAGCAATATAAACACTTTTTACTCATCGCTTTCATTCGTTATCGGTATTATACTTACTGCACCGATGCAGTTTCTACAACACGCCAAAAGTAAACCCATACGGTCATTCTGATTGAGTTTCCAGCTTTTGGTAGCGATTTCTAACAACCAACCTTCGGGGATTAATCCTTCAAAAAACGGGAATAACCGATTATCCTGATACACTTTATCCGAAACAGGCATGGAAAACGTTAAGGGTTGATTTGGGAAACGTTGAATATATGCTTCGTCGTACTCAAACTGATATTCGCCCTCGTGGGTTTCTGTGATGATGCCGGCAAAATCATCTTTATAGAATACTTTTCCCTGCCTCATGGCTCAATCTCCTTATGATTTACGGGTGCAAGTTTATTTCCAAACATCATCAACACTTGGTTTACTTTTGCTAAACTCAGATTTTCTTTACCTTGCTCAATTTTCCGAACAACGGTAAGTGCTACACCCGCTCTTTCGGCAAACTCCTGCTGGGTAAGGTTGGCTTCTTTTCTCTTTGTTTTAACAAATGTGGCTAAACTTAATGACATTATTATATGTTTTTGTAGTTATTTCGATGCAAAGATATGAAATTATATCTAAATACATATAGATTGAGGCGTAAATAGTGTTTTATATGCAATGGAATATAATCATTTTTTTGGTAGTTTCACCCTTTTTTTGGTGTTTTCTTGGATGTTTCTTGGGTAGTACCACCTGTTTCTTGGGTAGTTTTCTGGGTAGTTTCAGTTCCAAATCCTTCTCCCAAATATTTCATCGAAACATTTTCTATTACCCTAAAAGCCGGTTACAACCTGAATAAAATAATGGCACGCTTGGCAGATACCCCCCCCAAAAAAAAGCTGGGTGGCATCCATCGTGTTCGTGATGAATATCCTGCGGGCAATGGAGGATATTTTTTGTCAAATTTTCAAATAGCGGTTTTTGTATAAGTATTTTCAAACAAGGCTGACTGATAACTTATTGTTGGCATACAAACTTGTAAAAGTGGCGTGAAGTTTTTCAGCAGACCCTACATTAAATTAGAATTTTTTTATTTGTAGTTATCACTACCGACTTTTGCCAGTGAACTAAGGATTTTCGTATTCATTCTTTGAGTCCACTTTAATAAGTCGTTTTGTGAAAATATGATATTTGATTTTCAAGTGATTATGATATCAAATCTTCTAATTTGAGACTTTTTCAAGCAGACTCTTCTTTTAATTTATAAATTATAATCAACGGATTATCATCTTCCTTTGTGATGTCTATAAATCTTTTAAATTGAGGCGATTGAGAGAAGTCATTAATCAATATATCGGGTGTAAGTTCTTCAATTAGGTAATTATCGTTACCCCATCGAGGGAAAAAACGAAAGCTCTTTATTAAATCATTATTTACTGAACCTGAAACATTCATGTTATTCTCCCTGTCATATATACAATAATATCTTTTCATGTCTTTGATGTAATCGAAGATCATGTATTTTTTTGAGATATAAAAATTGTGCTTTATTAAGTAAGAGAAATCAGGATCTGATATATCATAGTTATTTATATTTTCCTTACCGGGAAGTCTACGCTTTTTAAAATCAATATAAAACTCTGGTTGTATGTTATTATTAGTAATACGGTATATTGTATCAGTATATCTGGGGGATAAATATTTTTCTTCGCCATTAATACAGAATACATTGACTCCTGTCCAATTAAATTGATGGTTTGCTGAATTTCTTGATAATACATCAGATATTTTGTCACCTTTTTTATCTAATGCTGTGAATTGATAATCGGGAACTTTTCCGGACGGCTCATTGTACACCCAATAAGAATTATTTTGGTGGATAAAACTGCTCCCAAAGTTTTGTATTCTGATCTTATTTATAAAGTTGAAATCCTTATCATATTCAATTATTGCTTGTTGAGTATAATCCAGAATAAATAGATTCTCATTTTCAACATAAAAATCTGTGAGTTGTATGTATTCTCCCGGTCCTGCTCCCTGTTTGCTGAGCTTTTGTTCAAGCTCACCAGAATTGTTAAAAATATAAATACAATTCCCGGGCATATCTAAAATGAATACTTTCCCGTTTTTGTATTGAACTTTCGAAATCCGGAAGATTAGGGTTTTATTACTTGTAGAAAGTTTAATAATTTTAAAATGTTCAATAAACGAAGAAGTATTTATTTCTTGCGTAGTGTTGAAATCTACAACAATTTTATTGAAATATTGCTCCTTTTTCTTTTCGCAGGATAAAAAAATGATGATTATAAGAAAATAACACCTTAGACTTTTTTTCATGATGAACAAAGACATATAAAAGTGTCTAAAAAATAATTAGACACTTTAAATTTAATAATTGTGAATATGTATCTATCTAACAGCTGGTTGATGTGCAACTGTCCAAATAACCAGTCTTGATGCAGCTTATGTATGTTTTTCCAGTTGGATTTCCATTAGAATCAAGACATTGGAAGCTCATTTTAGTCCATTTGTCACGTGAAGGTGGATCATTCTCATACTGTGCCAATGCCTCAACATTCGCTAATGCCAGATCTGAAAGACCGGTATCACTTTTCATACTTTTGTTCACACTGTAGCCTGTTGCTGCCAGAATTGCAAGGGCAAACAGTCCCGATAAAATTCTTTTTTTCATACTCGGAAATTTTAATTAATAAATCACTTATGTTTTCTTTCAATGAAAGAGTCTTTATTGGTTTTCATTTATTGCGTTTTTTGTCGTATCGCGAATGTAAAAATGCCGAAACTTATCATTATAACCAGTTTTTTTAACTCATTTATAACTCATTTTTTGTATTTATTTGTAAATTAATTGATTGTATTGATCTGCTTTGTCCAATTTAAAAAAATGTTTCAATTGGATACACCTCACTCAGAATTTAGCCAGCAAGTAAACAGAAAAATAGTTACTCAGCTAAGAATAAATTGTTAAGATTCTGTTTCAATTCTGTTTTGTGCCTATTTTATACTCTTCATGAACCGATTCCATCTGAATGTATTAGAATATGGATTCATCGATTTCCATACCAATGATGCCTTTCCCACGATCAGGTCATCGGGAAGCAATCCCCAATAACGGGAGTCCTGCGAATTGTCTACCTTATCCCCTTCCATAAAGTAATAATTATGGGAAAATGTATAAGCCGGTAAAGGTTCTCCTTTATCCCGCAATGTATCGTTTTCCAATGGTAGAAAATAGCCTTTGCGGGCATTGCTGCAAGGGAGAGTTCCCGGAAGAGGTGAACGCTCCCGTATCCTTCGGCCCCAACATCATGGCGATGACATCCTACATCAGCACTTACCAAAATGTTCCGTTCAAGCGACTCATTCATCTGTTCGAGACCATCTTCGGACTCCACATCAGTGAAGGCTCCGTATCGAACATGCTGAAGGCCATGCGGAAATTCTCCAAAACGCCCTACGTAATGATCCGTCAGAAAGCTGCAGGTGGAAAGGTTGCCGGGGCGGGCTTGTATCCATACTACTATGGCTTCTGCTGACTTCTCACGGCAAGCTTTGCTCCATGCTTCCGAAAAAACGTCCACACGTTCGTGAGACCTCCCGTGGTAAGATAAATAACCTAATGGTTGGCGATTATGAACCCCCACAGTGGACTTGCACCACCAAGTGATTTGTCATGCACGGCACATAACAAAAATAGCGATAAGACATTGTCTTACCGCTATTTACTGATTGTTTGTAATCGTTTATAATGTTAAACTATTTGACTTCTTCAAAGTCAACATCGGTGACATCATCGTTGGAGGATTGGCTGGTTCCCTGTGACGACTGTTGTCCTGCATCTGCACCGGGTTGAGCCCCTGCCTGCGCGTTGGTTGCATTGTACATCTCCTGCGATGCGGCCTGGAATGCCGTGTTTAACTCATTTGTAGCGGCGTCTATACCATCAAGGTTCTGTGCTTTGTGAGCCTCTTTCAGCTTGTTGAGAGCCGCTTCGATTGGCGCTTTTTTGTCTGCGGGTATCTTGTCACCCAGATCTTTCAGCTGTTTCTCGGTCTGGAAGATGGTTGAGTCGGCATGATTCAGTTTATCTATGCGCTCTTTTTCTTTCTTGTCGGCTTCAGCATTGGCAGCTGCCTCCTCCTTCATTCGTTTGATTTCATCATCGCTCAGTCCCGAAGAAGCCTCTATCCTGATCCTCTGCTCTTTGCCGGTTGCCTTGTCTTTAGCCGATACGCTAAGAATACCGTTTGCATCGATATCGAATGTTACCTCAATCTGAGGTACACCTCGCGGAGATGGTGGAATGCCATCGAGGTTGAACACACCAATTTGTTTGTTGTCGCGCGCCATTGACCGTTCACCCTGCAATACGTTAATCTGAACTGAGGGCTGATTGTCGGCTGCTGTGGAGAACACCTCACTCTTCTTTGTAGGGATGGTGGTGTTTGCATCAATCAGCCTGGTCATTACGCCACCAAGTGTCTCAATTCCGAGTGAAAGTGGGGTTACATCAAGTAGAAGCACATCCTTTACCTCTCCGGTAAGTACGGCACCTTGTATAGCTGCTCCAATAGCAACCACCTCATCTGGGTTTACTCCCTTATGCGGTTTTTTGCCGAAAAGTTTTTCAACCATATCCTGAACGGCAGGGATGCGGGTTGAACCGCCCACAAGTATAACCTCATCAATATCGGAATTTGATAGGCCGGCATCTTTCATTGCGGTCTTACATGGCTCGGTGCATTTTTGCAGCAGATCATCTATCAGCTGTTCAAATTTAGCCCGAGTGAGCGTTTTTACCAGGTGCTTCGGAATGCCGTTCACTGGCATAATGTAAGGGAGGTTTATTTCGGTTGTTGTGGCGCTGGAGAGCTCGATCTTGGCTTTTTCAGCAGCCTCTTTCAGGCGTTGCAGAGCCATAGGGTCCTTACGCAGATCCACGCCTTCATCATTCATAAACTCTTCTGCGAGCCAGTCGATGATACGGTGGTCGAAGTCGTCACCTCCAAGGTGTGTATTGCCATTGGTTGATTTTACTTCAAAAACGCCATCTCCCAATTCCAGAATAGATATATCGAAAGTACCTCCACCAAGGTCGAATACGGCTATTTTAGAATCTTTGTTCTGTTTGTCCAGACCGTATGCGAGGGCTGCTGCAGTAGGCTCGTTCACGATACGGCGAACGGTGAGCCCGGCAATTTCACCTGCCTCTTTGGTTGCCTGGCGCTGTGCATCGCTAAAATATGCGGGCACCGTGATCACTGCTTCTTTTACCTCCTGTCCTAAGTGGTCTTCGGCTGTTTTTTTCATTTTTTGCAGGACGATTGCCGATATCTCCTGTGCGGAATAAAGATGTCCGTTGATATCAACACGAGGGGTGTTGTTATCACCACGTACAACTTTATAAGGTACGCGCCCTATCTCTTTTTGTACCTGGTCGAATGTCTCTCCCATGAATGTTTTAATGGAAGATACCGTATGATTGGGATTGGTGATGGCCTGACGTTTGGCAGGATCACCAACTTTGCGTTCTCCGTTATCCATAAATGCAACTACCGATGGTGTAGTGCGTTTGCCTTCATTATTAGGAATTACAACAGGCTCGTTCCCTTCCATTACAGAAACGCACGAATTGGTTGTTCCTAAGTCAATTCCAATTATTTTTCCCATAGTTTATTATAATGTTTAATTTTATCTGTTTCTTCTTTTTATCAAATGTTTCATCGGTCTTGTACCGATGGATTTATGATTACACTATACCTTTTTCAAATGTTGTGCCAAGTTTTCCTGTTAAATAGTTTTTCTGCCAATATGTCGGATTGACTTGTATCAAATGATAAATTTTTATTCTTCTTAATGGATCCAATCAGGAAGTTTTTTCTATCTTTGAAAGAGTGTCTGCAAAATAACGCTGTGGCGTGGCAGTAGAGCATCATTTTTGTATTTAGCAAATATTAAACCCAATTTGATATGTATTCAAAACAAGATTTAAAACAACTGCAGGAGAAGGGGATACAACAGGCTCAAACAGATGAACAGTTGAATTTTTTTATTACCGGGTTTCCTTTCCTGCCCATTGTTGCAGCTGCATCAGTGGGTAAAGGAATCATGAGAGTGAGTAAAGATGAGGAAGAGTCTTTCCTGAAGACCTGGAATGACTTCCTTAAAGGCGACAAGAAGGTTACTAAGTTTGTTCCAGCATCGGGTGCAGCCAGCAGGATGTTCAAAGATCTGTTTGCTTTCGTCGATGCAGATTATGATGTGCCAACAACCTCATTTGAAAAAAACTTTTTCAGCGGTTTAAAAGAGTTTGCATTCTTTGATTCTCTCGATAAGACATGTAAGGAGATGTTCGGCAAAGATGCCGGCTCATTGTGTAACGAGGGACGTTACAAAGATGTGGTGGAAGCCTTGCTTCGTCCCGAAGGATTGGATTATGGTAATATGCCCAAAGGACTTCTCCTGTTTCACAGCTATCCCGATGAAAACCGTACGCCTGTTGGTGAGCATCTTTTTGAAGGAACATTGTATGCCAAAAATGCAGATGGTAGTGTTAATATACATTTTACAGTTTCTGAAGAACATAGGCAGATGTTTGAGAAGCTGGTGGCAGCAAGAAAGTTGATCTACGAAATAAAACTTGACACATCCATCTCTGTATCATTTAGTATTCAGAAACCTAATACTGATACAATAGCTGTTGATATGAACAATAAACCTTTCCGTGACGAGGATGGGGCTCTGCTGTTCAGGCCGGGAGGGCATGGCGCATTGATTGAGAACCTGAACGATATCGATTCAGATATCATCTTTATCAAAAATATTGACAATGTCGTACCCGACAGGTTAAAAGATAATGAAGCACATTATAAAAGGCTTTTGGCAGGCATTCTGGTAACCCTGCAGCAACGTGCTTACGATTATTTGAATAGGTTGGAGTCGGGGAATATTGTTGAAAATGAAATGCAGGAGATGCTGGCCTTCACCGAAAATGAACTCTCTGTCTCTCACCCTGGAGAGTTCGCGTCGGTAGATGAGTTGAAAGAGTATTTGAAAAGGAAGCTCGACCGCCCGTTCCGTGTGTGCGGAATGGTGAAAAATGTCGGTGAACCGGGTGGAGGCCCGTTTATTGCGGTCAATCCCGATGGAACGGCATCACCTCAGATACTGGAAAGCTCTCAGATTGACAAGGATAATGCCGGTGCAATGGAAGCATTCAAAAACGGGTCCCATTTTAATCCCGTGGATGTGGTCTGTGGTGTGAAGAGTTATAACGGGAATAAGTTCAATCTGACAGATTTTGTGGATCGGAATACAGGTTTTATATCTTACAAATCGAAGAACGGAAAAGAGCTGAAGGCTCTTGAGTTGCCGGGGTTATGGAACGGGGCCATGAGCGACTGGAACACGATCTTCGTGGAGGTACCTATCAGCACTTTTAACCCGGTGAAAACGGTGAACGACCTTCTCAGGCCCGAACATCAGTAATTCAAATTTCGCATCTATACATAAATAAGTTTACGCTAAAAATGCAGTTTTGAATCCAGGCATTATATCAATTATCTTGATTGTTGCGTCTCTTATGATTTCCTGTAATCAGGTCAACCTGAGCGATGCAAGGTCGCTTTATCTGCGTGGTGAGTATTATGCCGCGGGAGAGGCTTATAGGAATCTTTACCGGAATACGCCGCGCGAGCAGCGTGCAATGAAGGGGGTTGTAGCGTTTGAGATGGCGGAGAACTATCGAATGCTCAACCAGTCGGCACGTGCTGTTACCGCTTATGGTAATGCCATTCGCTATGAATACCCCGACACGATGCTGTATCTTCACTACGCACAGATGTTGCACAGGGAAGGGCAATACGACGAAGCAGTAGAGGCATACCATGAGTTTTTAAAATTGATGCCTGGCCATTCATTGGGGGTAAGTGGACTTAATGGTGCTGTTTCTGCAGTTGCCATGAAACGGACCCCGGCCAGATATGTGGTAAAAAGGATGGACATTTTCAATTCCCCGCGGGGAGAGTTCAGCCCCTTGCTGGCTAATATCGATGAGACCCTTTATTTTACCTCATCGAGAGACGATGCCCTTGGAGGGAGAAGTCCCGTTACCGGTATAAAGTATAACGATCTCTTTTTCTCTGTGAAGAATGTCCGGGGTGAATGGCAGAAACCTAAACGTATTGAAACTGAAATAAATGGTGATTTCGATGAGGGTACGCCAACTATCACAAGTGACGGGGAATATATGTACTATACATTCAGCCTGGCAGATGAAGAGGCCCCTACTACCCCTGAAATCTATTATTCAAGAAGGGTCAATGGCTCGTGGACTGTGGGTCAGCCTCTTAAAATTGCAGAAAACGATTCTTTGTCGCTTTTTGCACATCCGGCTGTTTCACCATCGGGGCAGTTTCTCTATTTTGTGTCTGATATGCCGGGCGGATATGGGGGAAAAGATATCTGGCGTGCCGCAATCACGGAAAGCCGAGAAGTGCTTTATGTGGAAAACCTTGGTCCGGAAATTAACTCAAGGGGAAATGAGATGTTCCCTTATGTGAGAAACGATACTCTCCTTTACTTCTCTTCCGATGGCCATCCAGGAATGGGGGGACTGGATCTTTTTGTGGCAAACTGGTCGGGAGAGAAGGGAAAATGGGAGGTGAACAACTTGAAGCCGCCGCTAAACTCTTCGGCTGACGACTTTGGAATCACTTTCGAACAGGGAGCGGAGAAAGGCTTTTTCAGTTCTAACCGGGATGATGCACGTGGTTATGACCATATCTATTCTTTTGAATATACGGATGTAAATACCGTTATTGAAGGGTTTGTGGTTGATTGCAATGATGAGTTTATTCCGGATGCTGTAATTGCCGTTGTAGGGAGTGACGGCTCGCAGCACCAATTCACAACTAACCGGCAGGGAGAGTATCGGCTTAAAGCAAAAAGAGGGGTGGAATATCTGTTTATGGCAAGTGCCGAAGGTTTTCTAAATCAAAAAAAAAGCCTTCGGACAGCTTCTGTTGAGAAGGATACACTCTATTATGTGGATTTCGAGATGGTTCCCTATAATAAGCCTGTTATCCTTGAAAATATTCTTTACGACTTCGACCGGGCTGCCCTTCGTCCTGAAGCGATAGAGGAGCTGAGTGGGCTTATAGCTCTGCTGAATGAACATACGGAAATATTGGTTGAGCTTTCGGCACATACTGACAGGAAGGGAGGAGACGACTATAACCGGCAGCTCTCGCAGCGTCGTGCACAGTCGGTAGTAGATTATCTGGCCGAACACAACATAGACAGGAACAGGCTTTCGGCAGTAGGATACGGGAAAACACAACCGAAAAGGGTGAACAAAAATATAGCTTCCAGATATGATTTTCTGAATGAGGGGGATCTCCTTTCTGACGATTTCATAAGGCGACTTACTCCGGAACAGCAGGCTATCGCAGATCAGATTAATCGCCGTACAGAGTTTCGTGTGATTGGCTTGGAGCTCTTTTCTCCTTAGATTATGAAGAACTGCTTCTGGATGAAACTTGATTTTTGTGAAAGCTACCCGGTTTTATGTCGCAGTAATCTGAAAATTCCAGACTCCAGGCAGCTTATTGTGGAAACAAGCAGTGGAAAAGAAATCAATTGACGGAAAATGAATTCTCCGAAATAATGTGTATTTTTGTTTGTTGAAGGCTTCGCAAATGTTTTGACTGTAATATCTGCTATAAGAAAATGATTAAGGCATTTTGGGAATATCTGTTTTTAGGGATATTCTGTGCGGTAGGTGTATATCCACTCTCCGCGCAGGAGGTGAATGCTACGGTGAAGGTGAACAGCTCTGCTGTTCAGGGGGCAAACAGGCAGCTGTTTGTCTCACTCGAAAATGCGTTGCATACCTTTATTAACGGCAGAAGATGGACTGAAGCCCATTACGGGGAGAGTGAACGGATAAAGTGCTCTTTTAACCTTATCGTCACGGAAATGCTCCCTTCAGGCTCTTTCAGGGGAGAGCTTTATGTGCAGTCGCACCGCACTGTACTAAACAGCAATCGCTATTCTCCTTTGCTTAACCTGCGTGACAGGCAGTTCGAGTTCGATTACAGAGAGTATCAGCCTCTCGACTTCGACCCGACCTTTATTCAGGGAAACCTGACAGCGGTCATAGCATGGTATGTTTATCTTATTATAGGGCTGGACCTCGATTCCAGATCCTCACTTGGAGGCACTGCATGCTTCCGGCAGATGGAGGTGATTGCTACGGGAGTGCAATCCTATGGCTGGAGTGGGTGGGAGACTTCGGGTAACAACCGGAGCCGTTATATCATGGCTGCTGCATTTAATGATGGCTCACAATCAAAATACCGGCAGATGTGGTACGATTATCACAGCGGGGGGCTGGACCGGATGGCCGGTGATATCCGCGAAGGACAGGAGAAAATAGCTTCATCATTAGTGCTTATACCGTTGCTTTACAAACAGAGGCCGGAATCAGTATTGATCCTCCTTTTCGGTGATGCAAAGCTGCATGAGCTTGTGGATATTTTTTCAGAGGCAGATCTACAGATGAAACAGCAGGTTTACAGTGTGATGAACGAGGTCTACCCCACGCATAGAGTGGAGCTTAACAAGTTGAGATAAAAGGAGTATATGTTAAAATCGTTATCAATACAGAATTATGCACTAATCGATTCGCTGAATATTACCTTCGATTCAGGCTTTTCAGTGATTACAGGCGAGACAGGTGCGGGTAAATCCATTATTCTGGGTGCATTGTCTCTTATCCTTGGACAACGTGCCGATGCACGAAATATTAAGCAGGACGAAACAAAGTGTGTAATAGAAGGTGTTTTCAATATATCAAGTTATGGGTTAAAGCCTTTTTTTGATGAACTCGATTGGGTTTACGAAGGTGATGAATGTATATTACGCCGTGAAATTTGGCTGAACGGGAAATCACGTGCATTCGTGAATGATTCGCCTGTCTATCTGAACGATCTGAAAGGATTGGGGGACAGGCTTATCGATATACATTCCCAACATCAGAATCTTTCGTTGAACGATAATCTGTTTCAGTTGAATGTTGTGGATGTGCTTGCCGGTACTGCGGAAGAAAGTGAGGATTACAGGGAAGCGTTTGCTGAATATCGTGCCTCGGAAAAAGCATTGAACGATTTACGGGAGGAGTCCAGAAGAAATAAAGAGGAGGAGGATTACATTAGGTTTCAATACACCGCATTGACAGAGGCTGCTCTGCAAGCAGGGGAGCAGGAACTATTAGAGCAGGAACTCGAGGCTATCACCCATTCCGAAGAGATTAAGTCGGCACTTTTTTCTGTTACTTCTAATCTTTCGGGTGATGAACAGAACGTGGAAACGATGTTGCGTTCGGTAAGAGATGCTCTTCAAGACATAGATAAAGTATATCCCAAAGCTAAGGAGCTTGCGCTGAGAGTAGAGTCGGCATATATCGACCTGAAAGATGTGCGTGAAGAGGCCTCGCGTTATTTTGAGGAGGTGGAGTTTGATCCTGCACAGCAACAACTGCTGGAAGATCGCCTCAGCACCATTTATGAGCTCCAGAAGAAACACTCTGTCACCACGGTAGAAGAGCTGATTAACCTTCGCAATGAAATGGCACTGAGGCTGAAGAATATTGATTCGCTCGATGAACGGCTGACTGGCTTAGAGAAGGAAACAGAGAGAAAAAGGGAGACGATGCTTGCTAAAGCATCGCAGTTGAGCAAAAAGAGGCAGGTGGCGGCACCCGGAATTGAAAAAGGGATTATGGAGAGGCTGGCCTACCTGAGAATGCCCAACACCCGGTTCAGGTGCGACTTCAAGCGCAGAATGAGCCCGGATGAAACGGGTGCGGACAATGTGCAGTTTCTGTTCTCTTCAAATAAAAACAGTTCGTTGCAGCCGGTCTCGGATATTGCTTCAGGGGGAGAGATATCACGACTGATGCTCTGCATAAAGGCGATGATAGCAGGAGCAACCGCGTTGCCAACCATTATTTTTGACGAGATTGACACAGGTACGTCGGGTGAAGTTGCCGACAGGGTGGGAACTATTATGGAAGAGATGAGCAAAAAGATGCAGGTGATAGGCATCACGCATCTGCCGCAAATTGCGTCCAAGGGGCATACACATTTTGTGGTATACAAAAAAGAGACTGACGATGCGGTATCTACACATATAAAAGAGTTGAACAGGGAGGAGCGGGTGAATGAAGTTGCGCGGATGCTGAGTGGTGCTGAGGTATCGAGCCAGGCGGTAGAGAATGCACGGGTGATGCTGGGTGTTACAGATTGAAGGCGGTTGTATTTGAAAAGAAAAAAATGTATGAGAGAAAAAGAGATGATTTTTGGCATCCGTGCCGTGATTGAGGCTGTGGAAGCGGGGAAAGATATTGACAAAGTGCTGGTAAAGCGTGAGCTAGCTGGAGAGCTGTTCTCTGAACTTCAACAACAGTTACGAAGATATGAGATTCCTATGAAGAGGGTCCCGGTGGAACGGATAGACCGTATTACCAGAAAGAACCATCAGGGGGTTGTTGCCTTTACATCGGCAGTAACCTACCAGAAACTGGAAAATATTGTACCGCTGCTCTATGAAGAGGGAAGAAATCCATTGATTATAGTACTGGACGGATTGACCGATGTCCGTAATTTCGGTGCTATAGCCCGCACCTGCGAGGTTGCGGGTGTGGATGCTATAGTTATCCCTGCAAGAGGAAGCGTGTCGGTGAATGCCGATGCTGTTAAAACATCGGCAGGGGCATTACATACTATTCCTGTTTGCAGAGAACAGAACCTGAAAGAGGCGATACTTTTCCTTAGGAACAGTGGAATAAAGGTGGTAGCTGCAACGGAAAAAGCGGCGAACTTTTATACCGGGACAGATCTTTCGGTGCCTACAGCAATAGTGATGGGAGCGGAAGATGCCGGTATTGCACCGGAACATCTTCGTATCTGTGACGAATTGATTAAAATTCCACAATTTGGTACCATTCAGTCTCTCAACGTATCTGTGGCTGCCGGAGTATTAATTTACGAGGTGATCAGACAGAGAAAATTAATGTAGAGTGACAGTATTATGACGATATGTGACAAATGCTCGTTGAATTTGAACGCTGATTAACATATTTGTATGGTGTTGCTTATTGTTGTTTTAACAGTGGGTAATAAAGTTACGGTATATAAGATAGTTCATTTACTGCAGAAAATTTGGGTTTATTGATGCTTTTTTTGACGTTTATCTGTGATTGTTTGCAGTTTAAAAAAATATTTGCCTTAGTATTATTGGTTATAAATACATATAAAAATGAAAAAAGTAATTTCTACAGAAAAAGCTCCTGCAGCTATTGGCCCATATAGTCAAGCTGTTGAAGCTAAAGGATTGGTGTTCCTGTCGGGACAACTGCCCATTGATCCTTTAACCGGTGAATTTGTTGCCGGCGGAATAAAAGAACAGACCGGACAGGTATTCAATAATATCCGCTCCATTCTTGCAGAAGTGGGATTGAATATGGATAATATTGTCAAATCGACTGTTTTCCTGGAGGATATGTCGCTTTTCGGCGATATGAACGAAGTATATGCAACTCAGTTTAGTGGCACATTCCCTGCACGTTCGGCCTTCGCGGTTAAATCTCTTCCCAAGAACGCGATGGTGGAAATAGAGGTAATTGCAGTGAAGTGAAGACAATAGGAAATATCATCTGGGTTGTTTTCGGCGGGGCACTTATTGCCATCGAATATATAATGGGTAGCTTGGCGCTGATGATTACCATCGTTGGCATACCTTTCGGACTTCAGTCGCTGAAGCTGGCAGAGGTAGCTTTGTGGCCCTTCGGAAAAAAGATTGTTCACAATGAATCTTCCTCAGGCTGTCTTTCCATGCTTATGAATGTGATCTGGTTTTTTGTGGGCGGACTTCCCATCGTGCTGACTCATTTGTTGTTAGGCCTGCTTTTTTACATCACCATTATCGGAATTCCTTTCGGGAATCAGCACTTTAAACTGATGAGGCTGGCGCTAACACCTTTTGGAAGAGCGGTTTCAAGTACCGGCAGATAGCCGGCTGCGCCTTTTACTTTTCTCAGTGTTAAGGCTTTATTGATTTAAAGGGAGCTCTTTTACTCGAACAGCACCGGAAGGTCCTCTTCCTCCTCCTCTTCTGGAGGATCTTTTTTAACCACAAAGGCACTGATTTCCCATAGCATATAGATAGGTATTGTTACTACGAAAAGAGAGAATGGATCGCCGGAAGGAGTGATTAATGCAGCTGCCAGCAGTGAGCCTACAATGGCATGACGGCGGTATTTGCGGAAGAAAGATCGATAGATAAGTCCCAGCTTCGATAACAGCCAGAATACCAGTGGCAGCTCAAAAACCAGCCCCATCACCAGTATGAGGGTGTAGAAGTTGTTCATGTACGAATCAAGTGAGATCATGTTCTCGATAGATTCACTCAGCTCAAAAGTGATGAGAAAACGGAATATCAGAGGGAAAACAATAAAATAACCTACAAGGCATCCAATGACGAACATTACACCTCCGAATCCGAAAGCGGTTTTTATCCCCTTGGCTTCGTGTTCGTACAGAGCCGGGCTGACAAACCTCCACAACTCATACAATATATAGGGAATAGTGCACAGAACGCCGAATGAAAATGAGGTGGAGATATAGGTCATGAACTGTGTTATCATGTTGATGTTGAGGATTTCCACGTTGAATGACCCGGCGGAGAAATCAGGCATAAAAGGAAGGTACTCTCCTGCTTTTTCAAAAAGCCTGTAGGTGATAAAATCTGACGATCGTGGCGCGAGAATTATTGAATCAAAGATCTTGGGGATTATAATAAAGCCAGCAATGGAGAATACTATAACAGCTACGATAATGCGAATCAGCGTCCATCTAAACTCCTCCAGATGATCCCAAAAGGACATTTCTTTCTCTGCCATGTATTCCCTGAGCTATAAATTTTATTCCCCGAAGGTTTCAATAAGCCAACCCATCGTGTCTGTGATACGATATATATTTGAGGTGTCTCCGAAAAATCTTCTTGTAAGTTTACTTGTTCCCAGTTGTGTTCGAATTACGATCAGTCGGGTCGGCTTTAATATCTTCTTCTAAGTCATTCAATCCTTTCTTGAAGCTATTAATACCCTTGCCTAATCCCTTCATGAATTCAGGAATTTTTTTGCCTCCGAAAAGGATCAAAATAACCAAAACAATAATGGGTATTTCCCAACCGTTCAAATTAATAAGAAGTGGATTCATAGGTTTTATATATTTTGGATGTTCATATTTACAATACACTTATTAAGACACAAATGTATGATTAATTTATTGAAGTAACCAAGCATTTTAATATAAAGTTTGAAAATTTCGTTTTTATTTGATTTATTCCCTTATAAACAGATCCATATATACTGGTAAATGGTCGCTGAACCCACCGATATATCGGGGTCCCAGATTTGTCCTGTATGGTTTTTTACCTGTATAGCGCACATCATCTTCAAGCAAGAAACCGGCATTGTAAATATATGCTTCATCATTTATAACCTGTATCCCATTATTTTTTATCAGCATATTTCCACTCACTATGAACTGATCAAACAGATCCCATTTTCCCTTATATTTGTATGACCCGAAATTGCGTTCTTTTACTCGGTGCAAAAACAGATTATATAGTTGATCACTCCTCAGGGGGGAGTGAATACTCTTTGCTCCCAGAGTTTTAGAAATGCTCTTGTTGTTTGGGTTGTCGTTAAAATCGCCCATGATAATTATATTGGCACTCTTTCGAAGGGAAAAAAGGCTGTCTGTTTTGCCCCGAAGAAGCGAGGCTGCTCTAATCCGGGCCGGCTCAGTTTCCCGAAGCCCGTTGCTCCGTGAAGGGAAATGACAGACAAATACATCAAGGGTGTCGCCACTTACAACACTGCCAGTGGCGTGAAGAATGTTTCTAGTAGGCCTGGCATTCTTATCATCAGAGATGACTTCGTACTCTTTGAATTCAATCAACCTGAACTGATGTCGTTGATATAACAAAGCAACGTTTATTCCCCGTTCATCAGGTGAGTCGGTGACAATATATTCATACTCCTGTACCCTCAGCGGCGATCGTTTTGTGAGATCAAACATCACACTGTCATTTTCAACCTCGCATAAACCTGCAAGAGCAGGAGACCGCATGCCTCCTACGGCAGTAATCACACGGGAGATGTTGCGCAGCTTTTCCCAATATTTCCAGGGGGTCCATCGCATGAAACCATCCGGAAGAAAATCATCGTCGTTTTTTAGAGGATTGTTTTCGGTGTCGAATAAGTTTTCAACATTGTAGAACATGATACGGAAATCGTTCTGAGGAACGATTTCCGTAAAACAAACTACCAAAAACAGCAGAATAAAGAGTAAACGACGCATTACTTAATAATATTTGGACCAACTTGAAAAAATTATTTTCTCATAAATTAGTATTAGTTACCACTTCAACAAATTGTTTTGTGATAAATGATTCCATATTTTAGAGTGATTATGATGTCAAATCTTCTAATTTGAGACTTTTTCAAGCTGACTCGTATTATGAAATTAAGTCAGATAAGTATCAGAAATTCAGATTGAAGACATTCTAATTGAGGGGGCTCATGAATAAAAAGCATATCCTGTCCTTTAACTCATTTCCGCAGGAATGTTTTCAAGAATCTTTACCAGGAAATCCCAGAATTTGCCAACTGAGGAGATCTTCATCTTTTCATCCGGTGAATGCACGTCTGTAACATCCGGCCCTATGGAGATCATATCGAGATTTGGATATTTCTCAAGGAACAGCCCGCACTCCAGACCAGCATGGATTGCTTTTACAGCTGCTTCTTTATTGTAAAGAGCTTTATATTCTTTTTTAGCAAGTTGCAGGATGGCCGAATCGGGGTTGGGTTGCCATCCGGGATATCCTTCACTATGCTTAACCCCTGCCTCAGCCAGATCAAAAACAGAAGTCACCATGTTTACTGCATAATCTTTCTGAGACTCAATCGAACTGCGCTGGCTTGTGCCAACCTCAATCAGATGGTCAGGGAGCATTTTTACTGAAGCCAGGTTGGTGGATGTTTCAACCAGTCCGGGAATATCATGGCTCATTCCGAGAACACCATGCGGACAGGCAAGCAATGCTAAAACCAGTCTCTCGGCAGTACCCCTGTTCATAACCTTCGATGGTATCTGAACCGACTCAAGATGAATATCAAGATGTGGATCAGTGTGTTTGTGCTCATCCTGCACTTTAGCCAGAAAGGTGTTGAGTTTCACACGTATCTCCTCTTTGTATTTTTCTTTTACACCCACCACGGCGTGTGCTTCGCGAGGAATAGCATTGTGGAGATTTCCACCTCCAATCTCAGATAAAATCATGCCATACTTTTTGCGGGTAAGTGAGTACAGAAAACGGGTTAGCAGTTTGTTCGCATTCCCGGATCCTTTGTCGATATCACTGCCTGAGTGTCCGCCACGAAGCCCCTTTACCTGTACTTTGAACCAGAAATATTTTTTTGGGGAATCTTTCTCCTTGTATTTGAAAAATGCTTTTGTGGTTTTTCCTCCTGCACAGCCGACATAAATTTCACCTTCCTCTTCAGTATCAAGATTAATGAGGATGTTGCCTGTAAGAAAATCTTTCTCGAGTGCATAAGCTCCTGTAAGCCCTGTCTCTTCGTCAACGGTGAAAAGTGCTTCGATTTTCCCGTGTGAAATATCATCAGCAGCCAGTACTGCAAGCTGAGCTGCTACCCCTATACCGTTGTCGGCACCAAGTGTAGTACCTTTGGCTTTTACCCAATCACCATCAATAATGGTCTCGATGGGATCATTGTCAAAATCGTGAGTCACATCTGAGTTTTTCTCGCACACCATGTCTACATGTGATTGCAATACTACTGCTGGCACATTCTCCTTGCCTTCAGAAGCTGGTTTGATGATAAGAATGTTCCCGGCACCGTCCTGCTTTGCTTCCAGATTGTGCTGCCTGGCAAAATTGAGTAGATAAGCAACTATTTTTTCTTCTTTTTTCGATGGCCTGGGAATTTGTGTAATGTCATAGAAGTATCCCCATATTGCTGAAGGTTGTAGATCTTTTATAGTCATAATCTTAATTTTTGATATTTTTATAGCTGATAAAAATAGTGGAAAAAATGTGCACGAGCAAAAATTTTGTATCTTTAATGAGAAAAATTGATGTTTGAATGGCTATTTAGACTATCTTTGCGGGTAAATAGAGAGCATGTTATGGTAAAAATACTCGTTTTGGGCATTCTAATCTCATTCATTGCCGTATTATTACTGGGCGTTCGGGTTTTCTTTACAAAGAAAGGCGAATTTCCATCTTTACATATAGGGTCTAGCCGGGCAATGCAGGACAGGGGCATTCACTGCGCTTCATCGCAGGATGCGGAAATGTATAACAGAGAGAACCTGTTGGAGAAAATATCGAAATCCGAAAATTAATAAATCTCATAAAAAATGAAGAATTCTACTCCTTACATCGTCAGCGGAGTGTTGGCGGTAGCATTAATTATTCTTTACATCTTGTTTTTTAATTCGAACCAATCATCTAACGGAGCATCAGGGAAAAATCTTTCCCTGTTACTGAATGACTCATCAGTTACTTTGCCAATTGCATTCGTGAATGTTGATTCACTGCTGATGAATTACAATTTTGCCAAAGACCTCAACGAGTCATTGTTGAGAAAAGAGGAGAGTACCAGGGCTACATTAAATCAGAGACAGGGGCAGATCAATTCCGCAGCACAGGAGTTTGACCGTAAATTACGGAATAACGCCTTTCTGAGTCAGGAGAGGGCACAACAGGAACAGGAACGGATTCTGCAGATGAATCAGGAGTACCAGCAACTGGCAGAAAGGTTGACGCAGGAGTTTATGATTGAACAGGAGAAGCTGAACCTTCAGATGGAGGATACAATTAAAGCCAGAATGAAGGAGTTTAACATGAACAAAAACTATGAGATAATCTTGAGCAACAGGACTACAAGCACTATCCTGTTTGCAGACGATAAATATGATATCACTGATGATGTGGTTGAGTTCCTGAATAGTAAGTATGGTCCGGCAACCTCAACCACTACGCCGCAGGTTAAGAAATAATCCCTTTCCAGGGACATGAGAAAAGGTTCTTTTAAACAAAGAGCCTTTTTTTGTCACTTTTTCAACCTGTTTGTGGCTTTTGACAGATCAATTGAATCGTCGATCTGTTAATTGAAAGTTCTTTATTTAGCGAAGTGTATGAAACATTGGAAAACATATCTTGAAAAACAAAAACCTGAATATATACGCAAAATATTCCCTGAAGAATGTTATGCGGATATGGTTGTGGTTATTCCCTGTCATAACGAACCCGATCTCTTTGAAACCCTGGATAGCCTTTTTGAATGTATTCGCCCGGAAGCGGGCGTACTGATCGCTATTATATTTAATTCTGGAGTAAATTCGGATGAAAAGGTTGTTTTGCAGAACAGGGTTTCATATGAACAAACATTGCTGTACGCGGAAAAACACAATGTGCCGGAATTAAGCTTTTTCCCGTTGCTGTTTGAAGGGTTGCCGAGAAAACACGCAGGTGTGGGGCTGGCACGCAAAATAGGGATGGATATTGCTGTGAGACATTTTTTGCAGAACAAAAAAAACCGCGGTGTAATAGTTTCTCTGGACGCTGACTGTACGGTGTCAGCCAATTTCATGATTGATATTTATAAGGCTTTTTCAAGAGATAATCGATTGAATGCCACTGTGCATCAATTTTATCACAGAGTCGAAAACCACAATCCGGCAATAGAAAATGCAGTGAGGCAATATGAGAACTATATTCGTTATTTTAGGGAAATGATGAAGTTTACCGGCTTCCCATATTACTATCATACCATTGGTTCAGCTTTCGCTGTTTCTGCAGATGCATATGTACGTGTTGGCGGAATGGGACGCCAGCAGGGTGGGGAGGACTTTTACTTTTTGCAGAAAGTTTTCGCTTTGGGTAAAGTTGATGAGTTGGAAGGGACATATGTTTATCCAATGGCCCGATTTTCTGAACGCGTACCTTTCGGTACAGGGCCTGCCTTGCGAAAAATATTGGATGAACCTGACGGTGTGTTGAAGGTGTACTCGATAGCTGCCTTCAGGGAGCTGAAAAAACTCTTTGTTCTTAAAGATTCATTATTCAAGAAAAATGATAGTGCAATATTGTCGATGATGAGCGGGGTGCATCTCTCGCTGATGCAATTCTTGCAAGAGATGGATTTTCAGGGAGTGATACGAGACTGTAATGCTAACAGTGCTTCTTTAGCCACGTTTCGGAAACGTTTTTTCCACCATTTCAACGCTTTCAAGATAATAAAATACCTCAATTATGTTCATCCTGATCCGTTTCCATTTGATACGAGCATAAGTGACATTCACAAAACTTTCAGCAATGATTAACAAATAACATTCGTTCACTTTGAGAGGGAGTCTTTATTTTGTATTTTTGTAGTCAAAATGAAAGGGAATTCTTTCATTATTCTAAAACAATATAGTTATGATGGCTATCAGCTTTCTTGAAATCGTTAGTGCTTTTTTGGTATTGTTCGCAATAATTGATGTAACTGGGTCAGTACCAATATTTCTGGATCTGAGGAGCCGTGACAAGACGATTCATCCGGAGAAAGCGGCCTTGTACTCATTTATTATTCTTGTTGGATTCCTTTTTATAGGAGAGTGGATACTGAAGCTTTTTCAGTTGGATATTTCCTCATTTGCTGTTGCTGGAGCCGTTGTTCTGCTTATTCTATCGATAGAGATGATTTTCGGTGTGGAGATATTTAAAAATGACAGTTCAAGCCCGGACAACTCTTCCACTCTTTTTCCAGTAGTATTTCCATTGATAGCAGGTCCAGGAAGTTTTACCACACTGCTCTCAATGAGGGCCGAGTATTATACGGTAAATATTATTATAGCGGTGATTCTGAACCTTATAATTGTATACTTAGTATTGAGATTCCTTGATCCTGTGAAAAGGTTGCTGGGTGAAAGCGGTGCATATATACTCCGTAAATTTTTCGGCGTCATTCTGATGGCTATCGCGGTGAAACTGCTAACATCAAATATGAGTACACTCATTGCTTCAGTAAATGTGTGAGGTATTTAAAATGTGTATGTGATGTATAATAAAATATATACTATCTGTTTAGCAAAAAAAATCGTATATTTGTAAGTGCGATTTATTAGATATGTTTACAGTTATCGGGCTATTATTTAATCAATTAGGATTAGACAATTTATTTATTTTATAAAATTCAACAACATGAGAATTGTAAGTGTTTTAGGACGAGAAATTTTGGATTCAAGAGGGAATCCAACCGTTGAGGTGGATGTATTGACAGAATCAGGTGCATTCGGCCGTGCTGCCGTACCTTCGGGGGCATCCACAGGAGAAAACGAGGCTTTGGAGCTTCGCGACGGAGATAAAGGACGTTACCTGGGAAAAGGTGTGTTGAAGGCAGTAGCAAACATCAATGATGTAATAGCTCCCGCTCTGCTGGGTATGAATGTGTTGGAACAGACTCAGATTGATGCTAAACTGATCGAACTGGATGGTACAAAAACAAAATCAAACCTAGGTGCAAACGCCATGCTTGGTGTTTCGCTCGGGGTTGCCAAAGCTGCAGCTAACTATCTCGGATTGCCCCTTTACCGTTATATCGGAGGTACTAACACTTATGTGCTGCCTGTTCCTATGATGAACATAATCAATGGCGGTTCGCACTCCGATGCACCTATAGCATTTCAGGAATTTATGATCCGCCCGGTGGGTGCCGATTCTTTCAAAGAGGGATTGCGCATGGGAACTGAAGTATTCCACTCGTTGAAGAAAGTGCTTCACGGAAAAGGTTTAAGCACTGCCGTGGGCGATGAGGGGGGATTTGCCCCTAAGCTGGCCGGAGGGACCGAAGAGGCTCTTGAATCGATCCTCACAGCTATAAGAAATGCAGGATATGAACCGGGTAAAGATGTAATGATTGGTCTTGATTGTGCTGCTTCCGAATTCTATAAAGATGGTGTATACGACTACTCAAAATTTGAAGGGACTGCAGGTAAAAAACGTGATTCTGCCGAACAAGCCGATTATTTGGCAGAGTTGATAGCCAAATACCCGATTGACTCTATTGAAGATGGTATGAGCGAGAACGACTGGGACGGATGGAAGCTACTTACCGATAAGATTGGCGACAGGTGCCAGTTGGTGGGTGACGACCTCTTTGTAACCAATGTGGAGTTCCTGGAAAAAGGAATAAAACTGGGTTGCGCAAACTCTATACTCATTAAAGTGAATCAGATTGGAACGCTTACCGAAACGCTCAACGCTATTGAGATGGCACATAGAAACGGATATACAAGCGTAACATCACATCGTTCGGGTGAAACCGAAGATGCTACCATCGCTGATATTTCGGTGGCAACAAATGCCGGACAGATAAAAACCGGTTCGCTGAGCCGCTCAGATCGTATGGCCAAGTATAACCAGCTGCTTCGTATCGAAGAGGAGCTGGGCGATAGAGCTGTTTACGGCTACAAGAAAATCAGGTAAATTATTTAATTTACGATATACTCAAAAAGCCATCCTTAAAGGGGTGGCTTTTTTTAAAATCCGATATTTTCTTATTTTTATGTGATGATTAAAAAAATAAAAAGTTGTTATTTATTGAATAAAATACATAACTTTGTTTTCATCTTATTAGATCATCAACGTAATATATGGATACCATAGGATAATAATGCAGGAAAATAACAGGTATATTGTAGTTAATAAATATTGGAAGGAATTTTTAGCAAATAAAAACGGATATGATGCTTTTTCTTTCATCTACAATTTTTATGTTAATGACCTTTTATCTTATGGGCTAAGTCTGGGATTCGATGAAGAGACATGCAGGGATGCGGTGCATGATGTATTTTGTAAGATTCTTATTGATAAGAGCAAGTTCCTTAAAGTAAGAAATTTAACTTCATATTTATTTAGATCATTAAGAAACAAACTTTTTAATATTCAGAAAAGGAATTGTAAAATTTCAGATTCTTTTTTTGAAAATATACCATTTTCAACCGAAATAACAACATTAGAATCTCTTATTAGCCGTGAAGATACTGAAAAACTAAAACAAACCGTTGAAAATCTATTGAATGAACTTACACCACGCCAAAGAGAAATTATTTATTTACGATATATGCAAGAGCTGGATTATGAGGAGATTGCTATCCTTATGGAAATAAATTATAATTCGGCAAGAAGGCTTGTTCATCGGAGTATTGAGCATTTAAGATCTATGAATAAAGATCCGGAAAGGCAATTATTTGTTATTTTAGTGGCTCTTACCTATTACCACTATTTGTAATTATCCCTATAAAATGTTAATATATTGGTTTCGCTTTTATTTTTGACTACAAAATAAAAGTTCAATTGTCTTTAATATGTAATTATATAAGTTAATTCGGGTGAATGAATAAATCTAAAAAAATGAAAGAGAGTAAATATATATACAATCCTTTTTTCCTGGAAAACAAAAAATTTATCCAATGGAGGTTGACTCGAACGTCTCAGCTGGAAGATTTTTGGTCCTCTTTTATTCACGAAAATCCAGATCTTGAAGAAGAATTTAAAATTTCAATTGAAATATTTGATAAAATAGCAATTAATAAAAGGATTTTCAACGATACCGATATATTATTTAAACAAATTATTGAAAGTGTCTTGTACAAAAAGAAAAGGAAGAAAAGGATTATTTATTACATTTCGAGTGCTGCTGCTATCGCTTTGTTATTTCTTATTTCTACTTTATATTTTATTAGGAAAGACAATAACTCAATGATGGCAATAAGTGCTGAAGTTATTGGTAAAACTCTTCCCGAACAGGAGGTGAAACTGTTAGCGGGAGGAAAAGAGATAGTCCTGAATCAAAATGTTACGGTTCATCTAAATGATGGGCAAATCTCATATACCGATAGTGCCGATATCGAAAAGACGCTTGAGGTGAATAATGTTCAAACCAACAAGCTTATTGTTCCCAACGGAAAGCGCTCTTTTCTTATTCTGGCTGATGGAACCAAGGTTTGGATAAACTCGGGAACGGAGTTGGAATTTCCAACAAATTTTTCCGGGAAAACGCGCGATATAAAACTTGCAGGAGAAATATATCTGGATGTTGCTCAATTGAGCAAACAACCCTTTATTGTCCATACTCCGGATCTGGATGTTCAGGTATTCGGGACCCGTTTTAATGTGTCGGCATATACTTTAGATAAAACATCCTCGGTTGTTTTGGTAAATGGAAAAGTACAGGTGAAAACCAAAGATAACAAGTCAATTATGATGAATCCTAACGAAATGGTTGAATTCCGTGATGGAAGTATTTATGCAGAAAAAGTAGATGTTTCTTTCTATACTAGCTGGGTAAATGGAGTTTTCATGTTTGACAGTACTCCGGTTTCAGAATTATTCAAAAAAGTAGGGCGGTATTACAATGTTTCTTTCGAAAATATTGAAAGTGATAAAAAAATTACCGGAAAACTATATCTCTCGGAAAATCTACGGGATGTTGTATCATCCATTTCTCTTTTGACCGGACAGGAATATATTATTGAAAATGATGTTATCAAAGTAATAAGATAATAATAAAAATTAATTTGCCTATGGACCCATAAATAAAACCAAAAAAGTAGGCCGGAAGATGTTACCGCATCTCCCGACCGGAAGAAGATTAATTCACAAGATAATCCTAATTATTTCGTAAACTAAAATTCATGACAAATGTATGAAACAAAAAATTAACGATGAAATTATTATACCGAAAAGATATAATAGAATTCTAAAAATCATGAAGATCTCTACATTATTCTTTTTTCTGTGTACTTTTTGTGTATTAGGGGAAAATATTTTTTCGCAGAGTAATGTTGTTTCCCTGAATCTAAAAAATGTCGCGATTAAGGATGCTATCTTTGAGATAGAGAAAGAGACAGGCTATGTTTTTATTTTTAATGAAGATGTTGAAATTAAAATGAGAGATCGGGTAACCATCGATACTCAAAATAAAACAATAGAAACTATTTTAACCCAACTGCTAAAAGACAGAGACTTAAATTATAGTATCATTGGCAAGCAAATAACGATTTATGTAAAAAACAAGAGAGAGGATATACAAATTGCAACAGCTCCAGTACCTTTGAAAATTGAACCTCAACAACAAGGAAAAACAATAAAAGGAAAAGTTATTGATGAACGAGGTGAGTCTCTACCTGGGGTAACAGTCGTTGTAAAAGGGACATCGATGGGCACAACAACAGATATTGATGGTAATTATATTTTGCATAATATCCCCGGTAGTCCTGTTATCATTTTTTCGTTTGTCGGCATGTATGCACAGGAGATTACCGTTGGAAATAGAACCACTATCAATATAACCATGAGAGAAGAGACCATAAGTTTGGGGGAAGTGGTAGCAGTGGGTTACGGTGTACAAAGGAAAGAAAGTGTGGTAGGTGCTATTTCTCAGGCCTCGTCTAAAGAATTGACGAGAAAAGGGTATGCCTCTGATTTTAAACAGGCTTTGGCCGGTCAACTCCCCGGGTTAGTCACAATTACATCTTCGGGAGAACCGGGAGGTGTTAAAGGTGAAAGTGCTACTTCAATTTTTATACGTGGGCAGAATACGTGGAATGGTGGACAGCCATTGATCCTGGTTGATGGGGTTGAAAGAGATATGAGCAATGTGGATGTCAATGAGGTTCAAAGTATATCCATATTAAAGGATGCGTCGGCCACTGCTGTTTTTGGCGTAAAAGGAGCTAATGGAGTGATATTGATAACTACGAAAAGAGGAGAAGAGGGGAAAACAAACATCTCATTTTCATATAATACTACAGCTCAAATGTTGTCAAAAGTGCCTGAAACGTTAGAATCTTTTGATGCAATACAGATAAGAAATCTAGCTATTGAACGTGAAACACCACTAAATGAACCTTCATGGTTGGATTATATCCCGTATGAAATTTCAACCCGATATAAATCACCGCGACCAAAGGATTACGAGATGATATATCCGAATGTAGATTGGGAAAAAGCGATGTTTAAAGATGTGGGATTTTCCCATAAGGCTACGGTAAGTGCTTCAGGCGGGAATAAATTTGTACGTTTTTTCGGTTCTTTGGCATACTTGCATGAAGGAGATATGTTTAAGGACTATGATAATCATAAAGGATACAATCCCAATTATAATTTTGATCGTTTTAATTTCAGGAGCAACCTCGATTTTCAGGTTACCAAAACCACCAATATGAAAATGAATCTCTCCGGGTATTACAGCCAAAAAAATTCAAATTATAATGGTACGGAAGGTAGTCATGACTATCTGATGTGGCAGTCCATTTATTTTATGCCCCCCGATGTGTTTTTACCTCAGTATCCCGATGGGCGTTGGGGATGGACACCATTGGTAGGAAACCTGTATAATCCTGTGTCGGTAGTTAATAATGTAGGAGTTAGAAAACTAAGGCGGACACAACTGAATATTGATGTTGAATTAATCCAAAAGCTCGATTTTATTACAAAGGGATTAAGTACAAAGGCTGTATTAAACTATGACAATACCATTACAGGTGAAGGAGGAATATATGATTCTACGAATTCAGTATGGCCTCTTATGGATACGAGCAATACACCTTTTGCAGTTATCAATCCGATGTTATATACCGGACCCGATCAGGATCCAAGTGAATATACCACCTATTATCCTATTGGAGGATTATATAAGTATGACTGGGTTCAGCAACCCTGGACAATTCGTCCTGAAAGCATAGGCTCTGGAGTAACCCGAAGATTGAAGTACCAAATTCAATTAAACTACTTACGGCAATTCGGACTGCATAATATAACTGCCATGGGAGTTTTTACGAGAGACGAATATGCAAGCGGGGATATGTTTAAAAATTACCGTGAAGATTGGGTATTTAGGACTACCTATGATTATGACACCCGTTATTTATTGGAGATAAATGGTGCATATAACGGTTCAGAACAATTCGGCCCAAAATATAGATTCGACTTCTTCCCCTCGATAGGTATTGGATGGAATATCTCGAGTGAAAAGTTTTTCAATATAGATTGGATGAACAAGCTGAAATTACGCTATAGCTTGGGATATGTGGGTGACGACAGGGTAAACGCCCCCAGATGGTTATATTCCACTCGGTATTCATACGGAGGAGCTTCGAGACTGGTTGATAATATATCGAGTACAAGCCCTTATTTGTGGTATAAAGAATTGGCCGTTGGGAATCCGGATATTCACTGGGAAAAAGCTCAAAAGCAGAACTACGGAGCTGAAGTAGGGCTGTTAGATAATCTAGTTACTGTTAATTTTGAGTATTTCAAAGAAAAAAGGACTGATATTTTACTTGCGGGGGGCGGTAGAAGCATTCCTGATTTTTTTGGTGCTACACCTGCTCCCGCAAATGTTGGACAGGTAAATTCGGGCGGTTACGAACTGGAGCTAAAGTTTAATAAACGATTCCGTGAGTTGTACTTGTGGTCATCATTCGCTTTGACTCATGCGAAAAATGAAATTAAATTTGCAGATGATCCGGTATTGTTTCCCGATTACCAAAAAAAACAGGGATTCCCCATAGGCCAAATAAAAACGCAATTAAATACTGGATTTTACAATAACTGGGATGAAGTATACGCGAGTGTCCCGACAGAGACAAATGATTTAGCTATGCTCCCCGGATATTATGACCTGCTCGATTTTAACGCTGATGGAGTTATAAATAGTTTTGACGCCGTTCCTTATGGTTACTCCGAGGTACCTCAAAATTCTTTTAACAGTTCACTAGGTTTTGAATATAAGAATTTTAGCGTAATGGCGCAGCTGTATGGCGTGACAAATGCATCGCGCGTGGTACCTTTAATGAATTTTGCAGCAAACACAAACGTGGTTTTTGATCATGTAAGGGATTATTGGTCAAAAGAGAATCAAAATGCTACCTCTTTTCTGCCCAGATGGAAGACGCGGGGAGAGAATATTGGGGATTATTATTTATATGATGCCTCTTATATCCGTCTTAAAACAGTTGAATTGGCTTATCTTTTTAACAGAAATGAAAATAGATGGCTTGAAAATACGGGAATAACCTCTCTTAGGATGTATGTGAATGGAGATAATTTGTTTTTTTGGTCAAAACTTCCCGATGACAGGGAGGCTGCATGGTCTGGAGGGTCTGCAAATACAGGTGCTTATCCTACAGTTAAAAGAATAAATTTTGGTATTAACCTAACATTTTAAAAACAAGCGAGATGAAAAAAACAATATATATACCACTATTCATATTTTTGATATTGATCACATCCTGTGAAAGCTACCTTGATAAGGCTCCTCAATCCGATATTGAGGAAAATGATGCTTTCAGAAATTTTATAAGTTTCCAGGGATTTGTGGAAGAGATGTATAATTGCATTACCGATTATAACAAAGTTGGTGCATGGAATGCATATCTGTTTGCCGACGAAACATTATATAACAACCCTTATGCATTTGATTTAGGAAACTATTGGGCTCAGGATCGCCCGTTTATGGGGAGAACTGCTGATACAGGCTTTAATCCTAAAAATAAGAGAGTATGGCCGTTGTGTTGGTATGGCATCCGGAAAGCTAACTTGGGACTAAGCAAACTTGATTTATTGACCGATGCAACCCAAGAGGAAAAAGACCTCATCAAAGGGCAATGTTTATTTTTCCGTGGATGGTTCCATTTTGAATTAATGCGCTATTGGGGTGGATTGCCCTATATCGATAAATACTTGTCTTCAGCGGATGATTTAAAGTTACCCAGATTAAGTTACAGGGAAACAGCATTAAAGGCTGCTCAAGATTTTGAGGCTGCGGCAGAATTATTGCCACTTGACTGGGACCAAACTGTTGTTGGAAAAAGAACGTTGGGAGACAATCGTCAGCGTATTAATAAAATTCATGCGTTGGGTTACTTGGGCAAAGATCTATTGTATGCCGCAAGCCCAATGATGAATGAGGAGTCCACTGGACATAATTCCTACGATGCTGAACTGTGTAAACAGGCGGCAGATGCTTTTGGAAAAGCGATCGATCTTTGTGATAAAACAGGAGTGTATAAATTACAAAGTTGGAATAACTGGACCGATAATTTCTGGGTGTGGTCTCCCAGTAATACGAAAAATTCAGGAGGTACGGAAGTAATTATGAATCCGACCGTATATGACCGAGGCAGAGTGCGTTGGTCAACCGTTTGTGGAACTCTACCCACACAATTCGGAGGAGGATATGCTGGAGTTGAGGTTCCTGCACATAACTTCGTTAAAAATTATGCGATGGCAAACGGATTGCCGATCGGCGATCCTGAATCCGGATATAATCCGAATGATCCGTGGGCCGGGCGTGAACCGCGCTTTTATTCGGACATTATTGTTGACGGTGATCAGATGGTTGTAAGTGCTGCAGGTGGAAATAATCGCTTTGCCCAATTATACAATGGAGGATTTCATCGGGCAACAACAGGTGGAAGTATTTCCGGTTATTATTATAAAAGGTTTTCGCCTATAGGATGCAATCCTTGGGACAAGGGATGGAATAATTTTCAGGCGTATGTTCCCTATCTACGTCTTGCAGATGTATATTTAATGTATGCCGAGGCTGTATTACAAGGATATGGCTCCGCCGCTTCCAGTTCCACCGTTTTAAGCCTTACGGCCGAAAGCGCTGTGAACAGGATTAGAAACAGGGCGCAACTTCCGAATCTCGTCTCAAAATATACTGCAACTAAAGAGGCGTTTATGGGGGAGATTATTCGTGAACGTGCTGTAGAGTTAGCTTATGAAGCTCATCGTTTTTGTGATCTTCGCAGATGGAACTTAAACGGTGAGATTGAATATAGAGAAAAAACGGCTATTGATTTTGATCGTGGAATAGATGGCAAACCTATCAATTTACAAGAAAGGATTATTATTACCAGGGTTGTTGAAAAAAAACACAACTGGTTGCCATTACCGCTTTCAAACACTAATTTATATCCTGAATTTCCTCAGAATCCGGGGTGGTGATTCTAATATAATTATTTAAAATTGCGAAAAATGAATAATAAATATTTCAGAGCATTAGCCTTGTTCGTCTCTATAACCTTATTTTTTTACGAAGAGGCATTTGCCGAAAAAACAATAAATATTACTGAACAGGTGAATGAAGTTCAATTTTTACCTGTCAATGGAACAGCTATTTCTACGAATGATATCCTAAATGATACTGTAAATATTGCTTTTGGAAAAATAAGGCGCGAAAATATTGTAGGATCGGTAAGTTTTATTAATTCAGAACCAATATTAAAAAATGACAATGTTCAATTTACTTCTGATGCGATGCTTGCTCGTATTCCCGGCTTACTGGGTTTTAGCAATATACGGGGTATCGGTAAAGCTTTATTTATAGTTGATGGTTTGCCGCGGGATATATCGACAATCAACTTTGCTGAAGTAGAACAGGTAACTGTATTGAAAGATATCAATTCGTCGGTACTATATGGTAGTGCAGCTGTAAATGGAGTGGTTCAGATCACTACAAAAAGAGGCAATGCCAGAAAAAAACAGATTAACGTCACCGGTTATTACGGTATTTCGACACCCTCAATACTACCCAATTATTTATCATCGGCTGATTATATGACTTTGTATAATGAAGCACGTCAGAATGATGGCTTGTCAAAATTGTATGACGACGAATTGATAGCTAAATACCGTAGTGGAAGCAATTTATACATGTATCCCAATGTTGATTATTATTCTCGGGAATATCTCAGATCATTCAAACCGTTTTTCAAAACGATGGCTGAATTTTCTGGAGGTAACAATGTGGCAACTTACTATTCAAATGTAGGTTGGGAACAGATTGGAAGCATATTAAATTTTGGTGAAGGGAAGAAGAATCAAATGAACAGATTTAATATCAGAGGCAATGTAGATTTGAAAGTAAATTCCTTTATTACAGGGGCTATAGATGCCGTTGCCGTAATAACAAATGAGAAAGGGTCCATTTCAGATTACTGGGCCGGAGCTGCAACGCTGAAGCCCAATTTATTCACCCCACTGCTTCCTATAGACAACATAAGCCGGGAATTGAGAGAAACTTTGTTGTCATCCCGCAGAAACGATGTAGATGGGAAATACATCCTTGGTGGAACACAAAATTATTTAACCAACCCGATTGCCGATACCTATTTTGGTGGAGAAAACGTAAATGTACAAAATTATCTATCTTTCAATAACAGGATTAAGGTTGATTTAAATAAAGTGTTAGAAGGTTTATCTTTTCATACCAATTTCAGTTTTGATTACTTGTCACTCTATGATCAGTATATAGAGAATACTTATGCAGTATACGAAGCGAAAAAATGGGAAGGCGATACAATTGTAGAGCTTTCAAAATATGGTAATGACACGAAGCCTGGAGTCCAAAAAATTAGAGATGCCAGTTATCAACGAAAGATAGGCTTCTATGGTATGTTTGATTATAAAAGAACATTGAATGAACGCCATCAGTTATCTGCTTCATTGTTGGGAATTGGTAATCTATATAAGGTTGCGGAAGATTATCAGAGTAACAAAAACTCCAATTTAGGGTTGAGGCTAAATTACATTTATAATCAAAAGTATATATTTGACTTTAGCAGTGCTTATACGCATTCGGTGAAATTAGCCGAAGGTTCCAGAAATGCTTTTTCGCCAACTTTCGGGTTTGCCTGGTTGATCAGTTCGGAGGATTTTATTACACGACTGAATTCAATCGATTATTTAAAGATTAAATTAACCGGAGGCATCATCAACAGCGATGCCGGGATAAATGGTTTCTATTTCCATATTAATCCATACGAATACAGCGGAAGTTATTCCTGGCAAGAAAAAGCATGGATGCAACAAGGGGTGAGGTCTCTTTACGGAAGTAATAAAAATTTAGGTTTTGAAAAGCGGAAGGATTTGAATTTAGGTATCGAAGGCCTCTTCTTCAACCGGATGCTCGGATTGGAAGCAAATGTTTTTTACAGCTACTATTCAGATCAGGTCACTTTTTTTAAAGCAATGTTTCCCAGTTTTTATTCGAATTTCGTACCGTATGTAAATTTTGGAGAAAATGCTTACAGGGGAGCTGAAGTCGGATTGTCCTTTAATCACAAATATAAAGATTGGGAGATCGCTTTGGGAGCCAATGCTTTATATACAACATCTGACGTGAAGAAAAAAGATGAAATATACGCCAACGATTATCAGTATCGTAAAGGCCATCCGGTTGATGCTATCTTCGGATTGGAAGCCGAGGGGTTCTTCACGGATGAAAATGATATTTCTAATCATGCATTCCAGGCGTTCGGGATTGTGAAGCCGGGTGATATAAAGTATGTTGACCAAAATAACGACGGAGTTGTGAACGAAGATGATGAAGTTCCAATCGGACGCGCACAGGCCCCGTTCTCTTACGGGTTGAATCTACTGTTGTCTTATAAGAATATTTCACTGTTTACTATTGGTAATGGGCAGCTTGGGGCTGATTCATATATTAATGGCAGCTATTACCGGACAGATGGAGACAAGAAATATTCAGATTACCTATTGGGGCGTTGGACAGAAGAAACTAAAGCAACGGCAACTTATCCGCGCCTTACTACAATGGAAAGTACAAATAACTATCACAATTCAACTTTCTGGCTTTACAAAGATGATTATTTTACCTTGCAAAGAGTACAGCTGACTTATCAATTTCCTTCTAAAATAGCGGAATCACTGTTTATGAAAGGCCTGAATTTTTATTTTGCAGCTTCTAATCTTCTGACTATTTCTAAATATAGAGATATAAAAGAGCTAAGAATAGGTAGTGAACCTAATTACAGATCATTCTCGTTAGGTATGAAAATAATATTTTAAATCAAGAACGATTATGAAACATAATAAAGCATATATATTCATTATATTGATTTTATCAATTCCATTTATCTCCTGTGAGAATATATTTGAAGCAGAGGATGAGAACTTAGGAACAATGGACAGAATTTATCAAAACCCAGCTTTTGCGGAAGGTTTGTTGATGACTGCATATATTAAACTACCTACAAATGGATTATCCTTTAATGATTTAGCCACAGACGATGCGGTTAGTAACGATGAATCGAATGGATATCGCCGAATGGCCACGGGACAATGGTCTGCACAATACAATCCGGCAAGTTTGTGGGATAGCTCAATTTCTGCGATATTTTATCTTAATAAGTTTATTTCTGTCATAGACACAGTTACCTGGAAATGGACTGACAGTGAATTAAACAGGTTGTATAAAGTACGCCTTAGAGGTGAAGCGTATGCATTAAGGGGGCTTTTTGAATATTACCTATTAGTTACAACCGGAGGCATAGGAGGTGGCGGGGAGTTGTTGGGAATTCCGCTTTATAATAATTTTATTGAATCAGACGGCAATTTTAATATTCCAAGAGCAAGCTTCAGAGAATCTGTTGATCAGATTTATGCTGATTTCGATAAAGCATTGGAATATCTCACGATGGATGATTATGGGGATATTAGTTCCCTAAGCGAACTTCCTGAAGGATTAGAAGATATTAAAAGTGTTGCAAACTATAACCTCGTTTTTGGGAAAGATATTGTCCATCGTATCAGCGGAAAAATAATCAAAGCGCTTAAAGCTCGTGTTGCATTATTGGAAGCAAGCCCTGCTTTTTCAGCAGGAGATATTGTTTTATGGGAAAAGGCGGCAAATTATGCTGCAGAGGTGTTGGATAAGATTGGAGGAATATCAGGACTTGATCCGAATGGCCATCGTTTTTACAATGGTAGTTTTATAGATGCGATCGATATGTCGAAAGGTAAGGATCAAAAAGAAGTGCTTTGGCGAAATGCAAAATACTCTTCTCTATCGTTGGAAACCAGGCTTTTCCCTCCTTCCTTGTACGGACAAGGTGATGTAAATCCAACCCAGAATTTAGTAGATGCCTTTCCTATGGCGAACGGATTTCCCATCACCGATCCAGAAAGCCTTTTCGATCAGGAAAAGCCTTATGTAAACAGAGACCCGCGTTTATCATTGTATATTTTACATAATAATAGTGTTCTGAAAGGGGAAAATATACAAACTGGAGCAGGAGGCGGGATCAACGCGAAAGATTCTATTTCGCAATCGACACGTACAGGCTATTATATTCGCAAGTTACTAAGAGAAGATGTGAATTTAGACCCTGTGGCACGGATATCTAAAGACCATTATAGTATTCACATGCGTTACACTGAATTGTTTCTTATTTATGCCGAAGCGGCTAATGAAGCGTGGGGTCCAGAAGGGGTAGGTGCGCACTCATATTCTTCAAAAGATGTGATAAGAGCAATTCGTAAGCGTGCCGGTATAACACAACCTGATTTATTTCTGGCTTCTGTATCCACCAAAGAGGAGATGAGAGAGTTAATCCGTAATGAACGAAGGATTGAGCTCTGTTTCGAAGGTTTCCGGTTTTGGGATCTGAGGCGTTGGAAAGAAGACTTGACAGAATCGGCAAAGGGAATAAATATCAGCGATTCGAACTATACCATTGTTCAAGTGGAAGATCGCAAATACGATAATTCTTTCATGATCTATGGACCGCTTCCATACAATGATATACTGAAATATAATTCCCTTATTCAAAATAAAGGCTGGTAGTTATTGAAGTAAACACATTATTTATAGAAATTCATTATGAAAAAAATATTAATAATCATAACGCTTGTTGTTATGTTGATCGCTTGTAATAATCAAGATGTTGACTTTCCTGATTTTGATTATACCGCTGCATATTTTCCGCGTCAATATCCGGTGCGAACACTAATTTTAGGTAATGACATATATGATAACACGAACGACAATAATCATAAGTTTCTCATCTCTGCAAGGTTTGGTGGAGTTTATAAAAACAGTAAGGACAGGCTTCTCAAAATAAGTGTTGATGAGAGTTTATGCAATAATGTATTATTCAAATCATCATCTGAACCGATACTTGCATTACCTCATGAATATTACAGTTTGAGTTCAACTGACCAGTTGATTATTCCGTCAGGTGAATTCTATGGCAGCATAGAGGTACAACTTACCGATGCTTTTTTTAACGATCCCTTAGCCATTGAATTGGCTTATGTTATCCCTTTACGTATTGTTAGCTCGAATGATGTTGATTCGATTTTACAGGGAAAGTTGCGTAATCAAATTCCCGATCCTGACTACAGAATAGCAAGTCAGTGGGAAATAACGCCAAAAAATTTCACCATGTTTGCTGTCAAATTTATCAATCCATATCATGGACATTATCTTCATCGCGGAGTAAGCGCCGTAAAAAATAAGGAAGGAGAGTCACTCGAAACGATATCTTATCGCACAACTTATGTAGAACAAAATGAAATTTGGAAGCTTATAACTACGGGGAAAAATCAGGTGTCTATCAAGGAGAATACCCATTCTTCCAAATTTACCGGAGGCCTGAATTTATTGCTGGATTTTTCAGAGGATGGAAATTGTACTGTGAGTGGAATTAGTTCAATAAAAACAGATACGGAAACAACTATTGATTATCCTGTGACCGGCAATGGAACTTTTATAAATGATGGAGATGCCTGGGGGGGATCGAAGCGAGATGCTATTCATTTAAAATACCAATTTACGGATGGAATCAACACTTATTCCGCTACCGATACTTTGGTAATCAGGGATAGGGGCGTTGTCATGGAGGCTTTTGAACCGGTAGTGATCAATTGATTAAATAACATCATAATATTTATATTTGCTTAATCGTGTGTTTAAATATGCGGTTTCATTTGACAAGATTAGCCGTTTCATTATTATGAGTATTTCAAAAAGCTTCTATAAATAATATGCAACTATATAACTATTAGTGGATTGCATTATATTAAAGCTTCATGACGTTTATTCTTGATCGCTAGAAGTTTATATATATATTAATCGAAATTTTGATCCTTATAAAATGTAGTGAATGTACCAAACAGAGGACGAATCTTTGCTAAAGTTTTAAACTTTGACAAAGATTCTCCTCTGTACTCTCTGATTTATAACAGACTATGACCAAATCAAATTTTTATGGATATATGGCAACTTATGTTACTGTAGTTAAGTATTATTATTCATAATGATTCAATGTGATTGGTTAGTTTATTGTTTTAATCGTAAAACTATTTACAACCAATTACTTAAAATGATGTTACTTTATGAAATTAACTCCTGTTATTTTAGGATTTTTTATAATGTCGATGTATTCATTCTCCCAAAATAGTTCCCAATATAAAGAATATACATCTGATTATTTAACCTATACCTATTCCGATGCAAATCCCATACCTGTATTTGGAAAGATATATCCTTATTTCCGATACGACGGTTATACTACTATGCCGGAAAAGAAATCATGGAAAGTTGTCGAACTTGAAAATGATTTTCTAACTATTATAATATTCCCCGAAATTGGGGGTAAAATATGGTCGGTGATCGATAAAAGATCGGGAAAAGAAATGTTTTATGGGAATAAGGTGGTTAAATTCAGGGATATCTCTTTACGTGGGCCTTGGACAAGCGGGGGAATCGAATTCAATTATGGAGTTATCGGCCATTCTTCATCCTGCTCTTTTCCTGTTGATTACCTTGTGCGAAATAATAAAGACGGAAGTGTTAGTTGTATAATTGGAATGCTGGATTTACTTACACGCACTTATTGGAGTGTTGAGATCAATTTACCAAAAGACAGAGGGTGGTTCACTACAAAATCTTTCTGGCATAACCGTTCAGGTTATTCTCAACCGTATTACAATTGGGTAAACACGGCTATTACAGCCAAGGATGATTTAATGTTAATTTATCCGGGGACTCACAACATCGGTCACGACGGTATGCTTATTTCCTCCTGGCCCGTTGATTCGATCCAAAATAAAGATATTTCGATCTGGGCTGAAAATAATTTTGAGAGCGATAGGCCCAAATCTTATCATATTTTCGGTAGTCATGATTCCTATTTTGGAGCTTATTGGAAAAGCGATGATTTCGGCTGGCTGCATTATGCCGATAGGGAAGAGAGGCTTGGAAAAAAGATGTTTAGTTGGGCTTTATCAGACTTAGGTAAGATATGGGAGGAATTATTGACGGATCAAAACGGGCAATATGTTGAATTACAAAGTGGACGGTTGTTTAATCAGAATATGGTGAGTAGTTCTTTAACTCCTTTTAAGCAGATTTTATTTCAACCCTATCAGACCGATGTATGGACGGAGTATTGGTTCCCTATTGAAAAAATTAAGGGCGTAAAAAATGTCTCTTTAGTGGGTGCGATCAATGTTGAAAAAAACCGGAACTCATACGATATTTCGATTTATCCGTTACAAACATCTGAGGATACCTTGACTTTGTATGACGGCGATGGTCAGGTCATTAAGAAAGAATATGCAAAATTAGATATCCAACAACTTTTTCCCCTGAATATTCCTGTCTCTGAAAACGAAGAGCTAACAAAAATTTTTTACGGACATCGTTTGTTGTGGCAAAAAGAGGATAATATGTTAAGCCGTCCGGTAAAAACCATCGACAATTTTGATTGGGACACAAGTTACGGACATTATCTCAAAGGCCGGGATTTAATGGGATTTCGCTTGTATGACCAAGCTGAACCGCATATAAAAGAATCTTTAAGGCTAAATCCTAACTATATTCCTTCATTGGTTGAATTAGCCAGGTTGTACTTCTATCAGATGAAGTACGACAGCGCATTTTCAGTTGCTAAAAAAGCATTATCTATTGATACATATGATGTGGCAGCCAATTATGAATACGGTTGCGCAGCGCTTCGATTGGGAAAATATTTCGATGCGCTTGACGGTTTTGAAGTAGCTTCATTGAGTGAGTCTTATCGGAGTGCGTCATATACCAAGATCAGCGAAATTTATTTGGCCCAGAAAGATTTTGAGAAATCGCTGGAATATGCGCAAAAGAGTCTTGTAAATAACCAGAACAACATTCAAGGATTGCAGTTATCCTATTTAAGTTATACACTAACAGGCGAAAACAAAAAAGCAGAAGCTGCCGGAAATCGAATATTGGAACTGGATCCGCTGAATCATTTCGCACGGTTTGAAAACTATTTAAAATGTGGCGATACCCAAGCATTGGCTGAATTTAAGGACGGCATTCGGAATGGAATGCCGGAGCAAACCTATCTGGAATTGGGGACGTGGTACCACCAAATGAATTTGCCGGATAGAAGCCTTAAAATATTGGAGCAATCGCCCGAAACACCGGTTGTATGTTATTGGAAAGCGTTTTTAAATGACATCCTTCATATGGAAGTTGAAAAAACAATCAATTTACAAAAAGCACTTGAAGGAGAACTTACCTTTCAGTTTCCTTTCAGGGAAGAGAGCAAAACCGTTTTTGAATGGGCAATAAAAGAACAATCGCACTGGAGGCCACGTTATCTGTTGGCTTTGCTTTATAAGGCCAGGAACAGAGATAACGAGGCGTATAATCTGTTGTCTTCTCTACATGAAGATGTCAATTTTGCTCCTTTCTATTCATTTTTTGCACAGTTGGAATCAGATCATGCAGCTAAAGAAAATTATCTAAAGGAAGCAGTTTCTTTGGCACCTGCCAAATGGCAATACATTAGCGATTTAACCCGCTATTATCTTGCCAACAATGAGAATATAAAAGCGCTCGAAACTATTGCTCCTTTCTACAGAAACAGTCCGGAGCAATATCAGATTGGATTGTTGTATACGCGGGCTCTAATAAATAATAAGAAGTACGTAGCAGCGGAAAATATATTAAGTGATATTATTGTTCTTCCCGCCGAAGGTTATCGTGATGGGCATAAATTATACCGGCAGACAAAACTGATGTTGGCGGCGGAAGAACTTTTGAAAAATAATTTAGCGGAAGCTCAACAAAAAATAGATGAGGCGCGACAATATCCCCGGAACCTTGGTGTTGGCAAACCGAATGATGATGATATTGATTTCAGGCTAGAGGATTGGCTGAATGCCATGATTGCACAGAAAAGTGGGGAAATAGCCGAAAGAAACAAATATTTGAAAAAAGTTGCTTTTTCAAATAAGTACGATATTTCAGTAAATTGCTTGTTGCAGATCCTGGCATTTTACCAGTTGGAAGAAAAACAACTTGCAGAAGAGATGTTGAATGATTGGTTGTCAAAACAAATTAATCCCGATATAAAAGCATGGGGAACTGCTTTTTATAACACACATATTGATAAGCCTTATCTATTATCTTATAAGTATATTGCGGATATTATTGAGTCGATTACACACTCTGAATTTACAAGAATGTTTTAATCGATTAGGAAAGAATAACGGTTTAATTATTTGAAAATAAGAAGATAAAAAGTATTTAATAATGAAGAATGATTTTTTACTAACAATATTGCTATTTTTTATAGTTTTCCCTTTTCCCAGAATGTATTCGCAAACCGTATCGGAAGTACAAAAACCGGAAGATATGGCAGTGGTATATGTGGAGAGAAATCCGAAACCTGTTGCAACAGAATTGGAAAAAAAGAATGGCTTTATCGCTTACCCCAGTCATTCATTGGAAATGTCGTTCGAACATTCGAGGCCCGATTCAATACGGCTTACGGGTATCGATGCTTTTGCAGCACAGGGAGAAATAATCCCGATAACTTTCTGTCTGTATGCCTTACGTGATTTGAAGGATGTTAAATTGACCATTTCAGAATTGAGAAAGAACGATGGCTCAATTATTCCGGCTGCAAGTATGAATTTGCATATAGTGAGGTACTTAACCAAGAGATTTATGTATCAGAAACTTCAACATTTGGTGAGTGCTCCTGCGTACATTACTTTGCTTGAAAAACCTCTTTCAATTTCTGCCGATAGAAGTGAAAAATTTTGGATAAATTTCAATTCTCCCGAGAATACCACTCCCGGGGTGTATACCGGTACGATCACCCTTCAGACAAAAGAAGCATCTCAAAAGATCCCTTTAAAAATAAGGATTCTACCTTTTAAACTTCCAGAGCCCAAAGGGTTGCTATATGGAATGTACTATATGGCCTATAATCAAATATTTGGGAATCTTAAAACGGTTGACGAGATACGTGCACAAGTGCGGCACGATTTGGCGGATATGCGGATTCACGGCATGACCTCCTTAGGGATATGCAATGGGGTGGAACCAAGCAGTTATACCGTTTCCGATAAAGGAGAAGTGAAGTTTCATTTCGATGGTACCACGCTTTTCGAATTAACAATGGAGGCATACAAAGAATTCAAATTTACAGAACCGGTTATCGATATGTCCAAGGCAGCTCAAAAAGCAATTAGAGGATATACATTCGGTACTCCTGAATATGATTCAATCTATGTTGGCTTTTATAAAGAACTGTTTAAAGAAGCAAGGTCTAAAGGATGGCCTGAAATATACATCCAGCCTTGCGATGAACCAGGATGGCATTCGCAACAGGAACGCGATGAGAATCTGCATTTATTGAAAGTACTGAAAGCGGCCGGTATTCCAACGGAAATAGATGGTCCAGGGGATGATTACTTTGTAAATATTGCGGGACCACATGCCGATTTTTGGAATTATAATGCTGCGCTCAGCTCGGAGGAAGATGTACGAAAAGCACAGTCGGAGGGTCGCAAAGTTACTCTATATAATTACGATGTTTCGGGTTGGCTTGGAGAATGCAGTCGTTGGGCAACTGGACTGTTTAACTGGAAGTTTGGGCTTGACGGTGCATTTAACTGGGTATATTATGGAGGCAGAAAAGATCTTTATAATGATCTTGACGGGAATAACGGCGATTGGATGCACTATTATCCCAAGACAGCAGAGCATCCCGGAGGCAGCTCCATTGGCTGGGAAAGTATTCGCCAAGGAGTAAACGACAGGCACTATCTTGAACTTTGTCAACAAACCATCTCAAGGGCAAATATCAAGGGAGGTGCGGCCGCTATAGTTGCCAAAAAGGCAGATGAAATGCTCAGAGAACTACGTGCAAATTTAAGCGACAACCCGGCAGCTCAATACAAAAATATGGATTGGACGATGTTTCTTCCCGAAACAGAAGCTAAAAAATACAGCTTTATTCCTCCCATTCACGGGAAAATATCTGCTTATGCCAGTGGCGAATACAAGTACGGGAACAATCTTAAATTGGATGATTACGATAAAATTCGCTGGATGGTAACAACACACATCGTTAATATGATGGAAAAAATGGGAGAGATCGCACCTGCCGGTATTCCGGTTACTTCTGATGTGAAAATATCCAAGACAATCCCCAAACCGGAATTTGCTCAAAAAACAATTAAAATCCCCCTTTTAAAAAATACTCCGGTTATTGATGGCCAAATTACTCCTAATGAATGGAAAGACGCTGCCGAAGTACAATTGACGCTGAATGATGTTTTCGAAGCACCTAAAATGCATACAAAAGTACATTGCGGGCTGCGTAACGATATGCTTTACATTGCATTCACCTGCACTGAGGAAGTGATCGATTTTCTTACCGTTAATGCTAACAAACAAGGGGATAATGTTACAAGTGATGACTGTGTAGAAGTATTTCTCGATCCCGGTATTACGCAGAGTAAATTTTATCATGTAGCCGTAAATCCGCTTGGAATCTATTTGACGGATGGAAGTTATAAGAATTGGAATCCCGATATAAAAACGGCAGCATCGATAAACAAAGAGAAACAGGAATGGATTGTGGAGCTCGGCATCCCTGTAAAAGGGATGGAATTAGCTCCCCGGTTTGGATTGAACTTCAATCGTGAACGCAGGCCAAAAGATGCGTTGCTCGAACTTTCATCGTGGGTAATGACAAGAGGTGGCTTTGGCAGGCCGGAGAGATTTGGAACCGCAATTATAGTTGATTAGCGAAGCAGACTTTTTATTCTATAGAATTGTGGTCTGTTTTATAAAAAGAATAACAAGGAAAGTTTGAATATTATGTAATGCATTATTTTGAATGGTGCGTTAGAAATGAGTGTTTATTATTTAATTTAAAAACAGAAGATCATGAAAAATTATATCTATTATATTATCATTCTACTGCTTTCTGGAGTGTTTATTCACTGCCGGCAAGATGAAATACCTCTTCCGGAAGAGATAATTCCAGAAGAACCGGCAACCCCGGAAATAGTGACGCGATATTATGTTTCAACAAAAGGAAACGATGCAAATTCGGGTATGGGTTCATCCAAAGAAAAAGCTTGGCGCACTATTACCTATGCGGCAACAAAAGCGGTAGCAGGTGATACAGTCTGTATAGAAGGAGGAAATTATGAAAATGAAAATGTGGTCATCACCAATGCGGGATCGGACGGCTCTCCTATTGTCTTTATGGGATACAACGGTACGCCGGTCCTCGACGGTGGAGATTATACGAAGAAAGGAATTTATATCTATGGCAAACCATATATAGTTTTAAAGAATATACGCGTAAAGCGTTATCTTTACGGTATTTGGGTTGATAACAGCCATCATGCGGTTTTAGATGGTTGTATAGCCGATTCATGTTGTAATGTCGATTATGTGAATAAGGGATACGATGGTTACGGTATTTTAGTCAAGAAAAGTAATTATTCAACCGTAAAGAATTGTTCGGCAACAGATAATGGAGGTAATAACTTTTTTTTATCCCAAACCGATAACTGTACTCTTCAGAATTGCAAGGCATATTGTAGGCAAACTGCCAATAACCGGTTTATGACAGACTATTTTGTTGTGTTGGCCTGGAGCAGCAACAATACGGTACGGGATTGTTATGTTGAAGATATAAACGGTTCATACAAGGGAAATCATGGTTTTATTGTTAAGGATAATCCCGGAGACAGTGGAGGACAACCATCCAGTACAGGGAACTTATTTGTAAACTGTTCGGCTAAAAAAATGGAAGAGTGTTTTTCATTTGCTCATGGGACCTATAATAATAAGGTGGATAGCTGTTTCGCTGATAATACCGGGAAAAACTCAATGTTTAATTTCTGTGTACAGAATCGGGATGGTGCCTATAGCAATATGATAGTTAACAGCAGATTTAAAGGTAAGACCGGTATTGTTAGTGTGTATGATGGTACAGAGGGAGCAAATCCACAAAATCAATCAGATAATGTCTTTTTGAACTGTATCTTTGAGGGTGATTTACAGAATAACACAATTGGCGTTTTTTTACGAAACTCAAAAAATACTGCATTCAAAAACTGCAACTTCATTAATATTCCCTTCTTATTCCGCTTTAGTTTAAGTAGTTCAGGGTCTGATGGTAATTCGGAAACAGTCTTAAAAAACTGTATTCTTTCAGCGGTTAATAACCAATTTGATGACCGTTCTCTTTCTGCTCCATGGGGTTTTAATAGAACGGAAACGGGCTATGATGATATGGAAGATGTTTCAGTTTCATACACCAATTTCTGGAATGGTTTTGCAAAGCTTTCAGGTACCGGAAATATAGCCGTTGATCCGCTATTTGCGGATGAAACGAATGGTGATTATCACCTGAAATCAAAAGAAGGAAGATGGAATGGAACAGCGTGGGTTACCGATAACGTTACCAGCCCATGTATAAATGCCGGAAACCCTGATGATGAATATTCAAAAGAGCCTTCTCCAAACGGTGATAGAATTAATATTGGAGTTTACGGAAATACTTCTGTGGCTTCAAAAGGTAGTGAAAACGCATCTCCCCCAGTGAATACGGATAAAATAACTTTTGTGACTGAAAAGTCTGTCGGGGAAACAATAAGGATAGCCTTGTATGCGGCAGCGGAAAATCAGGCTGATGTTTGGATTGATCTCAATAATAATGGGATTAAAGATGAAGGTGAAACGCCGGATTTCCCCTATTCTGTTTCCACTGGACTCACGAATTATGTGATTGGCGCACAAACCATCACCGTCTATGGGAATGTGTATCGGTTAGATTGCTATAGTAATAATAGAATTTCAGCTTTGGAGCCAGCAAGTAGTTCTCTTACCCACTTGTTCTGTCATAATAATAGTATTAGAGAGGCGAATATGACTACTTTAATGAACTCATTATTCGACCGGAAAAGTATTTCAGGTGGTACATTAGTCATTGTTGATACCACTTTGCCTTCAGAGCAAAACGTAGCTTTAAAGTCTGACGTGGATGTTGCCGTTGAAAAAAACTGGTCAGTATATGATTACAAGGGGAGTAATGCAAACAAAGTACCTTACGAAGGTGAATGAAAAGTTTAAATATTATTATCATATTCAACACTTCGGTATTTTTAAATAATTCTTATAATTCATTGAATATCAATAGAGTATGGCGCTTTCCGGGATTTAGCATAATTTATTGACTGTCAGTGTTATAAATGAAGATTTAACGAAGCATTAATATTCAAAATATTGAAATATAATTTTAGGAATCTATTTTTAGGGATAAAAGGACATGCCTCCCTTTGTCTAGGTTGAGAAAATTTTTTATTAGCTGGATTTGTTGTGTTATTATGGAAATACATTCTGAATCCAAACCTGAAACAATAATTAAAATGAAATTTAAGAATAAAAACTATTCACGTCGTGAATTTATAAAAACGAATTTAATTGTCGGAACGGGTGCTGTCATGGGAGCGGGAACGACAGGCAGGGTGCTGGCAAGTTGTACGGCGATAAACAAAACCACGCCCGCCGTTTTAGGTGGAAGCCCCCTGATAACCTCCCACGACTGGCCTTCGTGGCCTGTGTGGAAACCGGAAACCGACGAGAAGAGATTGCTGGAGGTGATGCGCGGTGGGGTGTGGTCGAGGGACAAGGTCACGGATGAATTCGAAAAAAAATGGGCGCAACTGCTGGGTTCCAAACGCTGCCTGGCTGTGGTGAACGGAACCAATGCCCTTAATACAGCCCTGGCGCAGCTGGAGATCGGATGGGGAGACGAGGTGCTGGTCACGCCCTACACTTTCATTGCCTCCGTGTCCTGCATCCTGTTCAACGGGGCCATTCCCGTCTTCGTGGACGTCGACCCCGAAACTTTCCAGATGGATCCGGACAAGATCGAGGAAAAGATAACCCCCCGCACCCGTGCAATTCTACCCGTTCATATTCTGGGACTACCCTGCGATATGGACCGGATCATGAAAATAGCACATAAACATAACCTGTTGGTGGTTGAAGATGCTTGCCAGGCATGGTTGGCAGAGATTAACGGAAAAAAGGTCGGCACCTTCGGGAATGCTGGGTGTTTTAGCTTTCAAAACTCCAAAAATATGCCTATGGGCGAAGGGGGAGCCATCGTCAGCGACGACGATGAATTCATGGACCGTTGTTTTTCGTATCACAATTACGGCAATCCTTACGGTTCTACAGCGGGGCAAATCGGTGCCGGTACCGTGATGGTAGGCACGAAACTACGCATTACCGAGTATCAGGCAGCTATCGGATTGGCACAGCTTGAGCGTTTGGAAGAGCAGACAACGGAAAGGAACGAAAATGCCAGGTATCTTCGGTCGCTAATCGCAAAAATTCCGGGAATTGTACCTTATAAGCTATATAAAAATGTAACAAGAGCTGCTTTTCACCTGTTCCCATTTTTGTATAACAGAGAGGATTTCAAGGGATTGCCCCGGAATAAATTTTTGGAGGCGTTGCATGCCGAAGGCGTTCCCTGTTCCGGTGGATATACGGAATTAAACAAAATGCCTTATTTGAAAAATGCCTTTGAAAGCAAATATTTCCGAAAATTATATCCTGCTGAGAGGCTGAATTACGATAAATACGCAGAGGAGAACCGGTGTCCGGTGAACGAGAAACTGTGCAACGAACAGGCAGTCTGGATCCCACAAAATATACTGTTGGGTTCTAAATCGGATATGAAAAATATAGCATCCGCCATCGAAAAGATTTATCATAATGCAGAACAGATAAAGAACAAACAGTCATGAAAAAAAATTCATCAGTGATAGTCTTGATAGTCTTGAACCTGTATCTAATTTTGTGCATGTCATTTTTTCCTGAATCTGTTCAAGAAAAAAATGATATTCAAAATAAACCGACAACAGAAGGATTGCATGCTGCTGTTTTTGATATTGATATCACCCCTCCTATTAGCTACAAAATGCCGTATGGAGTTGTAATAAATACATGGGATTTGGGGCTTCGGGCAAAAGGGATTGTTCTATCCGGCCCGGGAGAACCGGTCGTCTTGGTTTCTTTGGACTGGCTCGGCATAGCGAACGACTGTTACGATGAGTTCAAGCGTTCGCTTGCCCGGGCTGCGGGAACCACACCAGAACGGGTGGCCGTTCACGTTGTCCACCAGCATGATGCCCCTTATCCACGTGATTTCATAAACGACAATTTTGCATTGTCTGTTATACACCGCCTCGAAATGGCAGTTGCAAGTTCATTCGAGAATTTTATTCCCGTTACACACATAGGATTTGGTGAAGCGCAAGTGTACGGAGTGGCTTCCAACCGGCGGATTCTTGGTGTTGAAGGCAAAGTAAAGGCCATGCGTTGGACAGCCTGCAAAGATTCCACATTACGTGCCGAGCCCGAAGGATTGGTTGACGCGAAGCTGTCGGCTGTGAGCTTTTGGAATGAGGATAAACCCGTTGCTGTGTTAAACTTCTACGCCACTCACCCGCAAAGTTATTACGGCACCGGCGTACCCAATCCAGACTACCCCGGGATAGCCCGTTTTTATCGGCAACTTGCTGTACCCGATGCGTTACAAGTTTATTTCACGGGAGCAGGTGGAAACGTGGGAGCAGGTAAATACAACGATGGTTCGCAAGAAAACAGAGGTGTTTTAGCTGAAAGAGTTGCAGACGGGATGAATCGGGCTTGGGAAAATTCCAAACGAAGTCTTGTTGCAACTTCCGATATTAAATGGAGTGTTGAACCGGTTTCTTTACCGCTGGACTCGGTAAAGGCAGGCAAAGACCTTTGGCAGAGAACAAAATCGGGGAAAAAAGTTGACATCCAGTGCCTGGCTCTTGGCAACTCCAGGATTCTTTTTCTCCCGGGAGAATTAACGGTTGAGTATCAGTTAGCCGCAAAAAAAATGCGACCAGATTTGTTTGTTGCTATGGCGGCGTACGGCGACCTGGGGTTTGGATATATTCCCAGTTCCAAAGCTTTTACTCAGGGAGGTTACGAGGTGGAGGTGGCGAAAGTAACCCCTGAAGCGGAAGAAGTGCTTTTAGATGCCATTTCCAAATTGTTGAATGACAAGCATTAATCCATTTCTCTTCCATACATATCGCTGTAGTGTAGCTAAATAAGCGCTTATTGTAAGATTATCTTTAATTTTGACCAAGGATATTAAACTGCCGAATTTAGAAAAAACAATGATACATAACATTTAGCAGATATAAGGAGAAAGTAAAATGATTAATAATAAATATCAAATTTGTTCTGTGGTAAATAATCGTATTATAGCCTTCCTTTTCTTTTTATCCCTTTCATTTGTCATAGGCAATGCTCAGGGAATTATACCTTTTCCCAATCATTATGAACAAAGGGAAGGCGTGTCAATAGTTCCTCAAGTAATCACTGTCTCGGCCGAATCAGGGGAATTCAGCTCCCTGATTCCCGGATTTGTGGAAACGCTGGAAAATTTTTCCTTGCAAGCAAAGAAGACAGGGAAAAAGGGATGGATACAATTAGTCAGAAACGCAGTCTGTCACAATCCCGAAGAATACCGGTTGATAGTTTCCCCCACAGGTATTATTATTGAAGCCGGATGTGCAAACGGTTGTTTTTACGGGTTGCAGTCGGCTTTTCAGTTGA